>CDZT01043152.1_pt1 | contig 32319 bp, 30 predicted proteins | sample 557531 | NCBI WGS metagenome assembly CDZT01 (sample SAMEA3182066, study PRJEB8094) | gut metagenome | biome: human; feature: gut; material: Stool; isolation source: human stools | place: Canada | collected 2013-03-05
TCGGCCATCTATGTGGATGCCCCGGATAAGTCCAGCGGAAAGCGGGTGCAGCACATCCATATTAAGTATGATGGGCTGGGGTATATCCCTCTGGATGAACTGGAAGCAAAAGAAAAGGCGTGACCGAAGTCACGCCAAATCTGCCCCATTGCGGGAACTTTTGCAAATACTGTTTTATGGGAACTCTGCTCTGGGGAACTCCCTGTTGTACATATCGCTATCGTCTGTGGCTTTTGGCAGGGTGCGTCCTATTCAGGGGCGCACCCTGTTTTTGTTTTTATGGAAACTCATGCTGTTCCATATGCAACGAGCGGGTCACTTCTGCGAACGCCCAGTGCAGTGGTCTCATACAAAACCCGCCCTGCAAATCTTGCACGGATCTCGCAGTTCTGCGTCCCATCGGAGCTTTTCCACCTGCCCAGCAGTGCATCCTTTAATACTTCCTGCCCAGCACAGACTTGCGGAAACCAGTATCCATCTGCCGGTGCTTCGTCGTATACGGCTTTTGAGATTTCTGTCTGACGGATCACATTGAAATCTTCTTTTATGATTCCAAGATGGTTCATCAGACGGAGTACATCCTCGCAATCTGCTTCCACCTCTTCGGGAGTCCAGCGGCCATTTCCGCCTCGCTCCAACAGCAAAGCAGGGATTCCTTTTTGTGCTGCCCAGCTATACAATCCATTTTGGGCTGTTGAACAGACCCGCATGGAAACCGAAAGAGCCTGTGCCGCCCTGCGGGTCTCCTGCTCCAATTTTTGCTCGGCTCCACAGGGAAAGAATACCAACGGGGCCAGTTCTTCATTCCAGTCTCCGCCGTGAAGATCCAGAAGAAAATCCGCTTCCGGGTAAAGGAGTTTTTCGATCGTCCATGCCATCCGCTGTGTTTCGGTTCCGTCCGCCTTACCGGGAAATTCCCGGTTCAGATTCCTGCCATCTGCCGGATTCAGTTGTTTTACCCCTGCAAAAAAACCTTTGGAATTGACCAGCGGCAGCAAAATGACCTGTCCAAAAAGAGTGGCACAGTCCAGCGTTTCTGCTAATTTTTGCAGAGCCAGAATGCCGACATACTCACAGCCATGCACCCCAGCTGTGACCACCAGCGTCTTTCCGGGGTGCGCCCCGCACAGCAGCCATGCCTCCAGCGGTGCACCGCCGGGAACAGGCAGTTTCACCTGCCGTTTTTCACCGGGGGCGATCTCAAAGCCGCACAGTGTCATGCCGATTCCTCCGTATCAAAGACGACAATGGATTCCAGCAGCTTACGGGCATACTCGTCCTTCGTTTCACTGATGCGCTCTACCGGCAGGTTCTCTGTTACCCGGCCCTGATACAGGAACAACACATCATTACAAAGATAGGTAATGGAGGTCAGGTCATGGGTGATAAAGATGTACGTCAAGCCAAGGCGGTCTTTCAGTTCCCGCAGCAAGTCCATGACCTGTACCTGCGTATGCGCATCCAGCGAGGAGATCGCTTCGTCAAACAGAATGATTTCCGGCTTGCAGGCTACAGCGCGGGCGATGCAGACACGCTGCAGCTGTCCGCCGGAAAGCTCATGGGGAAACCGGTCTGCAAAATCGGCAGGCAGACCGACCAGTTCCAGCAAACGGCTCGTTTCTGCTTTCCGGTCCAGTTTTTTGCCCTCTCTGCGTTCCTGTACGGTCAGCCCTTCCCCAATAATATCCCGGATGCGGAACCGGGGATTTGCGGAGGTTGTGTAATCCTGAAACACGATACTGAGTTTGTTTTGCAGATTTTGCCGTCCGGCACGGGAAGCGTAGACCGAAACGCCATCCAGAACGGCTTCGCCACTGTCCGGTTTGAGCAGTCCGCAGAGCACACGGCCCATCGTAGATTTGCCGGAACCGCTTTCCCCCAGAATACCGAGACAGGTGCCCTCTTTTACGGCAAGTGACACATCAAACAACACCTGCTGCCGGGTATGGCCAAAAATTTTATCCTGCCGCTCACTGCGGAAGCTTACATTGATGTTTTTGAGTTCAAGCATGGGCAGTCTCCTTTTTGCCATTCAAAACAGCGGTGTACCGACGCATAACATCCGCGCGCTTCTCCACCAGCAGTTTCGTATAGGGGTCTTGTGCATGATGCAGGATATGCTGGAAATCGCCGCGGTCCACCACTGCTCCGTGATTCAGCACCACGATACGGTCTGCCACGCGAGAAATGGCGTTCAGATCATGCGAAATGAAGATCATGGCTGTGTTGTGATTTTCTTTAATATGCAGAAGTTCATTCAGAATCTCATACTGGGTGATGGCATCAATGGCCGTGGTAGGTTCGTCTGCTATCAGAAGAGCAGGTTTCATGGCCGTTGCAATGCCGATCATAATGCGCTGGAGCATACCGCCGGAAAGCTGATGCGGATATTTTTCCAGCACTTCCTCCGGGTTTCGGATGCGCATTTTTTCCAGCAGTTCCAGTGAGCGGACATGAATTTCCTCTGCTGTCCAGTTATTATGCGCCGAAAACGTCTCAGCAATCTGTTGCCCAATGCGGTACAGCGGATCAAAGCAGGTCATGGGGTTCTGAAGAATGAGGTAGTCCAATTCCGTCCTCTGCGCCATGGTCACGTCCAATTCATCCTCGACTCCAGTGCAGTCAATTGAGATCATTCTCCCATCCCGGAGCCGTAGCTCCACGCAGCCGGTATCCATGTTGACTTTACAGGTTCTTTCATCGTACTTCATGTTTGTGTCCTTTCTGCCTTACGGCACTCTTACCGTGGTCTGTCGTGCTTTTTTGTGATAAGGTCTAGGACGTTTTTCGATGGAAGCAAGGGATTCGTTCTGTTTTCCGAAGAACACAAAAAATCCGAACCCTTCTCCTATCGGAAAAAAGTTCGGATTTTGTTGTCGTGGTGCACCAAATTTAGAACGTCAAATCGTAAGATTTGACGTTCTTTCTTTATGTAGGAAAGCGGCTGCACACTTTCTGCACACCGTTTGCACATTTGCCCGAATCAGGGGCTTTTCTGCGCAAGGTTTGCACAGCCTGCTTTCCTTTGCATAAAAAGAAGAAATTTTAGGCGAACAAGGCTCTCGTCAATTCTCTGCGTTCGTCTGCGTCCATCAGCCGGATGGCTTCAAGGATCTCCCTGCCGGAGATTTTTGTTGCCGCCGGCTTTTCATTTTGCCGGGGCTGAGGTGCTGCCGGGGTCAGGTCTTGGGAATAGAAGTTCGCTTCGATCTTCTCGGTCAGCTCCAACCGGGGCTTGTCCTGCGTGTGGGCATGCAGAAGGCCTGCGCCGCCAGCTTCTGCCGGAGCAGGAACAGCAGCTGCAGATCATACAGCTGCGCAGCGGCAGCTGTACCAATGCGCAGATCACAGCGGCCTGTCCGGATGCGGAGGTGCTGATCGCAGAGCCGAACAACCGTCTGGATGCGCAGCTGATCGCATTGCTGCCAAAACTGAAGCTGATCCATGGCGTGGGCGTTGGGTATAATCTGTTTGATCTGGAAGAAGCCAGGCAGGCGGGCATGAAGGACGGTGCATTCATCGTCAACACTGCCCGCGGCGACCTTGTGGACAGCGCCGCCCTTGCCAAAGCCCTGTGCAGCGGCAAGATCGCCGGAGCCGGACTGGACACCATTGCGCCGGAACCGGTCACAACGGAAAATCCGCTGCTCAGCCTGCCGCATGATCGCCGCGGCGATCATGGCGGTGCAAAGCGGACAGCGGCCGGAAAATATCGTGAACGGGTTATAATAAAAAGCAAAACAAAAACACCCTTACAGCTGAAATGGAAAAGCTGTGGGGGTGTTTTTGCTTGTACGGCAACCGCACATATGGGAGGTTGTTATTGTCTGTTTTTGGCGGGCGGGTCCGGCTTCATGGCTTCCAGTGCAGTGCCCAGCTCCTTCGGCTGAAGAGGGCCGGTGCAGTCCGCGGAAGAGCTTTGCAGCTTTTCCAGCAGGGAAACGGAAGTGAAGCAGTTCAGGCCGCTGCAGTTGATCAGCTGCACGCCCGGTGTGGTAAAAACGGAAAAGACCTCGACCTGAGATGCATTCAGCTGGGGCAGAAGAGACGCAAGAGCTGCCTGCTGCGCGGTCTGATCCGGCAGGGGAGAATGGATCGCCTTGGTCGTCTTATCCAGCTTCTGTGTCCAGTCGGCGGCTTTTCCGTTATTGGTAAGGGCACCGCCATAACCATAACATTTCAGGCCGATGACACGATGCTGCGTGATGAGCACGAGCGAAAGATTGGTTTTGGTCTTGCCGTCCGAAAGCTGGCCGGGCATGACGATGTACCAGTGATTTTTGCGCACCAGCTTCATCAGAGAGGAAACGAACTGCAGAATGTCCTTCTGGGAGCCGTTGCGGGAAGAGGAAGACACCGCTGCACAAGCAGCTTCTTCCGAGGGCAGCTGCCCCAGAATGTTGCGTCCCTTACCCCACAGGGTCAGATCACCGCTTTTCTTTTTTCGGTACAAAGCCGGCAGGGAAAAAACAACAAGGACAGCCAGAACGATCAGTGTAATTGTATTTTGTGTCATTTGGATACCTCATAAGGGGGATTGAAATAGAGAGCATGGTCGCCCATGTTGGGGCCTTGCATGACCACGTTCACGTTGTTCAGGTGGGTAAAGATCGCATTTTGCAGGCGCTCACGGTCGTTGGCGCGGATCGCTTCCAGAATATCCGTGTGCTGCTCAATGATCGTTTCTTTTGCCTCATGATGGATGGAGAGCAGACGTGCCCGGCGATAATGTACATTCTGCGGACCGGTATGCTCCAGCACGAACTCCCGGTGGGCCAGCGAATAGAAGATATGGTGGAAATCTTCATCCAGACGGAACACGGTTGCAATGTCATCCATTGCGCGGGCGGTCCGCTGCTGTTCCACAATGGAGCACAGATAAGGATAGATCGCAGTAAGTGCGCCGGAATCGAACGCTTCCAGACAGACATGGGTTTCCAGAACTTCGCGCAGGTAGCGGGTCTGCTCCACCTGCTGGCGGTCGATCAGGCTGACAAAGCTTCCCCTTTTGGGGAACACATCCACAGCACCATCGGCAGCCAGGCGATGCAGTGCTTCACGCACGGGAACACGGCTGCATTCAAACTCGGCAGCAAGGCGCACCTCGCTGAGCTTTTCGCCGGGGAGCAGATCCAGACTGCAGATCTGGTTCCACAGGCTCAGATAGATCTGGTCGGTAGCGGTGAGCATATCGGCAGGGAGAGAATTTGACATAAATCAGTGTCCTTTCAAAGAAGGTTAAAGCAGGTTTCGATATCTCTTGAAACTAGTATACTTTAAAATCTGAGAAATAACAATATATAAAATATCAAGATTTCAGAATAAATACTAGTCAAAAAGTGGAAAAAGCTGTAAATGGCAGAAAGAATACAAGATTTCGATGATGTATACTAGATTGTATAGAGAACTAAATCGCGAGAAATGGATGGAAAGACTGTAGAATGTGCATAAAATAACCATAAAAATTTGTAGAATCGGTAAAATTGTATGAAAAGTATTGTTTTTGAGATGAGGATGTGCTATGATGATGACACAGAAAACTAGTATACAATTTGCGAGAATCGCAAAGATTGAACGGATAAACAAGTATAAAACATGGAGGACTTTACAAAATGGATACCTTGCAAAAAAAGATCCTTTGTCCGTCGATCCTCAATCTTTCCACGGACAACATGCGGGAAGAGATCGAAAAGCTGGATGCAACGGACATGGACATCTACCATGTGGACATCATGGATGGCACCTTTGTACCGAACTTTGGCATGTCGGTGCGTGAGCTGGAAATGATCCGCCGCATCACCGACGCGGGCCATCACAAGCTGATCGACTGCCACATGATGATCATGAACCCGCACCGCTACATCAAGAGGATCGCAGAAGCCGGTGCCGACATCATCTACATTCATCCTGAATCTGAGCTGATCCCCTCCGCTACGCTGGAGCTGATTCAGCTGGAAGGCAAAAAGACGGGCCTGATCCTGAACCCCTGCACCAGCCTTGAGACGGTGAAGGACATGCTGCCCATCACCGATTACGTCATGATCATGGCTGTGAACCCAGGCTTTGCAGGCCGTGAATTCATGCCTTACACGCGCCAGAAATTCATTGAGCTGGATAACTACCGCAAGGAAAAAGGCCTGAACTACCACCTGATGCTGGATGGCGGTGCTACCCGCGAGGTGATCGCCGACCTGTACCACAACTGCAATGTGGAAGGCTTCGTGCTCGGCAAGCAGGAACTGTTCTTCCAGCAGGATGATTACGCAACCTGCATCGACCGCATCCGCACTTTCTGATAAGACCGATTTTTGTGCCGGGGAAAGGCACCTAAAATAAAAAGAACGAGAACACACGAATCAAGGAGGAAATTTACCATGAAAAAGATCTCTCGCCGTAGCTTTCTGACCGTTGTTGGCGCAGCAGCTGCTACCGCAGCCCTGACCGCATGCGGCGGTTCCAGCAGCTCCACTGCAGCTTCCACCTCTTCCGCAGCTTCCACTGCTGCTCCCGCAGCAACCGCAAGCAACGCTTCTGTGGTGCTCAAGTTCGACCTGACCGTTTCTCTGGAGCATCCCTGGGGCCTTGCAGCTACCGAGTTCAAGAACCGCATCGAGGAGAAGTCCGGCGGCAGCATGACCGTTGAGATCTACCCCTCCAGCACCTCCGGTTCCGAGGCGGACTCTCTGGCCGGTATGCTGGTCGGCACCACTTCCATGACCATGTCCGGCGGCTCCTTCAACGGCTACGCACCCAGCGCCACCCTGCTGGAGGCTCCCTGGGCTTACAACTCTGAGGAAGACGTTCAGGCCATGTGCGAGAGCGACATCGGCAAGGGCATCATGCAGGACTTTGAGGATGCAGGCTTCAAGGTGCTGTGGTATCAGCTGCGTGGTCCCCGTGAGCTGACCTCCAATGTGCCCATCAACAAGGCTTCTGATCTGCAGGGCCGCAAGATGCGTATGAGCGGCAATGTTCTGCACAACAGCATGTGGACTGCCGCAGGTGCCATCACCTCCTCCATCGCACTGAGCGAGACCTTCAACGCACTGAGCCAGGGCGTTGTGGAAATGCAGGAAAACCCCTACGATATGATCTACGATAACAGCTTCTACGAAGTGCAGAAGTACGTGAACCAGACCGACCACGTGTACTCCACCATCTTCAACCTGATCAGCGTGGATATCTGGAACGGCCTGTCCGAGGATCAGCAGAACATCATCACCGAGACCTCCAACGAGCTGCAGGATTGGACCAACGAGTACTACTTCGCTCACAAGGACGAGTACCTCGACAAGCTGAAGGAAGCCGGTATGCAGGTGAACGAGGACGTTGACCGCGACGACATCAAGAACGCCATGATGCCCGCCATCGAGGAGTTCCTGAAGAGCCAGCCGGGCGATTTGTGGACCACCTATCAGGCAATCTACGATCTGTCCAACAGCTAAGCAGACCCCTTTAAAAAAAGTACATTTTCATCTGACCGTTCTCCAATAGTGGCCGCGCCGTTCTTGATGGGCGGCGCGGCTTGATTTGGAAAATACACACCTGAGTACGGAGGAATATCCAGAATGAAGAAAGTTTTGGACGTGCTGGATAGGCTGTTTCACTATCTGGCAGCCATCGGCTTTGGGTGCGTCACAGTCTGCGTGTTGGTGCAGATCCTTGCCCGCTATATTCCGGGAGTCACCGCTCCCTGGACAGACGAGATGACACGCCTGTTTTTCCAGTATACGATCATGATTGCCTGCCCCATGGCCATCAAGTACCATGAGTATGCATCCATCGATGTGATCGCAGCCAAAACACATGGCACTGGCCGTCACATCCTGAACCTTATTTCGGATGCGGTCATCCTGATCGTGTGCCTCTTTGGCATCCCGCAGGCACGGACCTATTTCCGTGTTGGCACAAAGTCGCTTTCTACCTCTCTGCAGATCAACCTGGGCATCTTCTATGTGGTGCCACTGGTCATTTTTATCCTGACTGCAGTTTACGTAGTGCTGGATGCGATCAATGAAGTAAATCTGATCAGAAAGGGGGACAAAGCACAATGATCGGTGGCATGTTTATTCTGTTTCTGGTCCTGCTGCTGCTGAACGTGCCCATTGCGTTCTCTCTGGGTGCTTCTTCGCTGTTCTACCTGCTGACCTCCAATATGAACGTGGCGGTCCTGGCACAGAAATTCTATGCAGGCATCGACTCGTTCACCCTGCTGTGCATCCCCGGCTTCATGCTGGCTGGTGCTTTGATGAACGGCGGCGGCATCACCCGCCGCATCCTGAACTTCTGCAACGCCTTCCTAGGTCACTTCACTGGCAGCCTTGCGCTGGTGAACATCGTAGCATCCATGGTCTTTGCCGGCATTTCAGGTACGGCCATTGCGGACGTGTGCTCTCTGGGCAGTATGCTGATCCCCGCCATGGTGGAGGACGGCTACGACGACGACTTCTCGGTTGCAGTTACGGCTGCTTCCTCTGTGGTCGGCCCCATCATCCCGCCCAGTGTGCCCATGGTCATTGCCGGTTCCTGCGTGAGCATCTCGGTTGGCAAGATGTTCCAGGCAGGCATCATCCCCGGTGTCCTGCTGGGTCTGGCACTGTGTGTACCCACCTACATCATCTCGGTCAAGCGCCACTACCCCAAGCACGAGCGTTCCAGCTGGAAGAAGCGCTTGGAAGTTACCAAAGATGCTATCTGGGCGCTGCTGATGCCCGTTATCCTGCTGGGCGGCATCCTTTCCGGTATCTTTACCCCCACCGAAGCTTCCGTCGTAACCTGCGTTTACTCCCTGATCGTGGGCGTGTTCGTCTATAAAGAAATCAAGCTCTCGGATGTGCCCCGCATCGTTTACACCAACATGCGCTCCTGCTCTTCCATCATCATCCTGATTGGTCTGGCAAACGTGTTCGCATTCATCCTGACCAACGAGCGCATCCCGCAGAAGGTTGCAACCGCGATCCTGAGCATGACCACGAACCGCATCCTCGTTATCCTGCTGATCAACCTCGTGCTGATCTTTGTGGGCATGTTTATGGAAAGTCTGGCGGCGATCCTGATCACCTTCCCTGTGCTGCTGCCGGTGGCAACGGCTGTTGGCATGAACCCGGTCCACTTTGCTCTGATGGCCATTCTGAACCTGATGATCGGCCTGACCACGCCTCCCGTTGGCATGTGCATCTGCACCGGTGCCCAGATCGGCGGCGTTTCCAGCTGGAAAGCCTTCAAGGCAAATATGCCGTTCCTGATCACCAGCCTGATCGTGCTGATGCTGGTCTCCTTCTGTGAGCCGATCACCCTGTGGATCCCCAGCCTGTTTGCCTGATAACTGTATGATTGATTGGAGGAACTTATAATGAGCCGTACTGTAGTGATTACCGGTGCCGGCGGTGGCCTTGGCAGCATTTTTGCCAAGGAGTTTGCAAAGACCGGATACCGGGTAGCGATTCTTGATTTTAACATTCAGGCAGGCCAGAAGGTGGCCTGCGAGATCGAACAGGCTGGCGGCGATGCCGCAGCATTCCAGGTGGATGTTACGGACAAAGCTTCGCTGGAAAAGGCCCGCGATGCTGTGGTGCAGCACTTTGGCAGCTATGAAGTGCTGATCAACTGCGCAGGCATTCAGGACCCGCTGGCAAAAACCACCTCGGAAGCTTATGCCGCAGGCGACGAAAAGGCAACAGAGGTCGTCAAGGTAGATCCGCAGGCAGCAGATCTGGCCGCGGAAAAGGCCCGCGTTCTGGCTTCGTCCCGTACCCTGTTCAACATCGACAGCGATAAGCTGCTGCGCGTCATGGATGTGAACTGGCTGGGCACTGTGATGGCATGTCAGGTGTTTGCAGTGAACATGGTGGGCCGCGATGGCTGCTCCATCATCAACATTACCTCCATGGCAGCCTACGATGCACTGAGCATGGTGCCTGCATACGCAAGCAGCAAGGCCGCTGTGGATATGTTTACCAAGTGGCTGTCCAACTACCTGTCCAACACGGCAGGCAAGGTGCGTGTGAATGCGGTCGCACCCGGCTACTTCCTCACGCCGCTGAACCATGACATGTATGTGAACCCGGATGGTTCCTACACCCAGCGCTACTGGAACGTGATCCACCGCACCCCGATGGGCCGCCTTGGCGACCCGAAGGAACTGGTGGGTGCACTGCGGTTCTTTGCTGATCCGGAAATGTCTGGTTACATCACAGGCCAGGTCATTGCCGTGGATGGCGGTTTCCTGTCCTGCCCGGGTATCTGAATCTTTGGAAAGGGGAACATGATTATGAAAGCAATTGTTGTAAATGGCCCTGGTGATATGCAACTGGTGGAGCGTCCCATGCCTGAGATCAAGGAGCCGAATCAGGTGCTCGTCAAGGTGCACGCTGCCGGCATCTGCGGCTCGGATGTGCATGTCTATCATGGCAGCAACCCGTATGCAAAGTATCCTGTGGTGCTTGGCCACGAGGGTTCCGGTGAGGTGATCGCAGTGGGCGAGGGTGTTACCGACCTGAAGCCCGGCGCAAGTGTTGTGTTTGAGCCGATCACCTACTGCGGCAAGTGCTATGCCTGCCGCTGCGGCCACCACAATGTCTGCCGTGAACTGAAGGTTCTGGGCTGCATCGTGGACGGCATTTTTCAGGAATATGTGGTCATGCCGCGCAGCCAGGTGTATGAGTATGATGCTTCCAAGATGACTTATCAGCAGGCTGCTCTGTGCGAGCCGTTCACGATTGGCCTGCAGGCAAACTGGCGCGGCGATGTGCGCCCCGGCGATGTGGTGCTGGTGCACGGCGGCGGCCCCATCGGCCTGATCGTTGCCAACATTGCAAAATCGCGCGGCGCTACCGTGATCGTGTCTGAGCCGAACGAGAGCCGCCTTGCCATGGCAAAGGACTTTGGCGCAGATTACAGCATCAACCCGATGAAGGAAGATCTGGATGCGTTCATCAACAAACTGACCGACGGCGAGGGTGTCAACGTGATCTTTGAGGCCGCAGGCGTTCCCGCACTGCTGGCACATGCAACCAGCCAGCTTTCTCCCGCAGGCCGTCTGGTGGCTATGACCTTTGGCAAGGAGCCGATCCCCGTGAACTTCAAGGAGATCAACGCAAAGGAACTGACCATTCTGGGTACCCGTCATCAGTACCAGAAGTTCCCCGAGGTGGTCAAGATTCTGCCTGACCACCTGAAAGAGGTCGATGAGATCACCACGCATGTGTTCAAGGCAGAGGACTTCCAGAAGGCATTCGATACCCTTGCAGACCGCAACAGCGGCGCTGGCAAGGTGGTGCTGACCTTCGCCTGAGAGCAAGTGCCCCTTACATTATAAAAAGATAAACAAAAAGGAGCTGCTGCACAGTGTTTGTGCGGCGGCTCCTTTTTTGCCTGCGGAGGACTTGACAAGAATGATATAAAGTGATATTATTTTGATATCACAAAGAAATACTTCCGCACCCTGTGAAGGAGGGAACTGTTATGGAAGAGAAAATTCTGCAGACGAAAAAGAACGGCATGGTCATGCTGCTGCTCACCCTGCTGGGCTATGCTGTTACCGTCCTGCTGTTTTTCTACAGCATCATTCTGCTGGACGAAAGCCTGTTTCCGGGCATCCTGCTCACGATCCTGTCCATCGCATACTGGGTGGCGGGCATCTTCCTGCTCTGCGGCCTGAAGGTGTTAAAGCCCCAGGAAGCACTGGTGCTCACCCTGTTCGGCGATTACATCGGCACCCTGAAGGGACAGGGGTTTTACTGGGTGAACCCCTTCTGCACCGCGGTGAACCCGGCAGCTGGCACCAAACTGAGCCAGAGCGGCGATGTGAACAGCGGCGAGACCGGCATGGCGGCCCTGCTTAAGGCAGGCAACAGCAGTCCCCAGACCGCAGAATCGACCAGCAAGAAGATCTCGCTCAAAATGATGACCCTCAACAACTCCCGCCAGAAGATCAACGATTGTCTGGGCAACCCGGTGGAGATCGGCATTGCGGTCATCTGGCGCGTGACCGATACCGCAAAGGCCGTATTCAATGTGGACAACTACAAGGAGTACCTCTCCCTGCAGTGCGACAGCGCTCTGCGCAATGTGGTGCGCATTTACCCCTATGATGTGGCTCCCAATGTGGATACCACCGGCGACGGCGTAGCCGATGAGGGCAGTCTGCGCGGCTCCTCGGAGGTGGTAGCCGCCCGCATCCGGGACGAGATCCAGAAGAATGTAGCCGAGGCCGGCATCGAGGTAGTGGAAGCCCGCATCACCTATCTGGCCTATGCGCCGGAGATTGCGGCCGTGATGCTGCAGCGCCAGCAGGCAAGCGCCATCATCGATGCCCGCAAGATGATCGTGGACGGTGCTGTGGGCATGGTGGAAATGGCCCTTGAACGCCTGAATGAGAACAAGGTAGTGGAGCTGGACGACGAGCGCAAGGCGGCAATGGTCTCCAACCTGCTGGTGGTGCTGTGCGGCAACCGTGATGCCCAGCCCATCGTGAACAGCGGCAGCCTGTACTGATGGCAGAACCAAAAAAGCAGGTGCCCCTGCGCCTGAACGCGAAGCTCTACGATGCCCTTGCCGCCTGGGCCGAAGATGACTTCCGCTCGGTGAACGGGCAGATCGAATATCTGCTGACGGAGTGCGTGCGGCAGCGCAAAAAGAACGGCAAGTATGTCTCGGACCAGCTCGATGTGCCGCCTGAACTGGATATCAAATAAATACCAATTGGCCCCGGCTGTGCGGATGAACTTTGCATGGCCGGGGGTTTGTGTTTATCTGTAGCTCCCTAAAGGCTGAAAATGCGAAATTTCCTGCCGGAAAATAACGAAAATGCATTGACAGTTGCACACCTGTGACGCTATAATAAGCCAAGGAATATCTTTCTGTGGCAATGGAAAGACCTTCCCGCAGAAAACTATATTCCGAAGAAAAGAGGGAAGCTTACCCGCTTGAACAGACAAAAACAACATCGTGGTGCCGTTGCTGCGCTGGCTGTGCTGGTGCTGGCAGCTGTACTGCTTTTTGTGGGCGGAAGCTGGCTGGAAAAGCGCAGCCAAAAGCCGGAGACCCGGACGGAGCTGCCGCAGGAGACCGCTGAGACCATGGAAGTGGACGGCGTGACCTACCGCAGGCGCACAGACCTGACCACCATTCTTGTTATGGGCATCGATCATGACAGCGAGATCGAGGCAGAAGGCTCCTATCAGGGCGGTCAGGCGGATTTCCAGCGGCTGATCGTGATAGACAGCAAAAACAAGACTGTCCGTCAGCTCAAGATCGACCGCGACACCATGGCAGAGGTTACGGTGCTGGGTATGCTGGGCAACCCGGTAGGCACCACCCAAATGCAGATCAGCCTTGCCCATGGCTTTGGCGATGGCAGGGAAGAAAGCTGCGGCTACGCCCGCGACGCAGTCTCACGCCTGCTGCAGGGCGAGAGCATCGATTTTTACCTTGCCATGAGTCTGGACGGCATCTCGGTGCTGAACGACCTTGCAGGCGGTGTGACCGTGACGCTGGAGGACGACTTCTCCGCAGCAGACCCGGCCATGACCAAGGGAGCTACCCTGACGCTGCAGGGCGATCAGGCTGAGATCTTTGTGCGCAGGCGCATGGATATCGGCGAGGGCACCAACGAAGCCCGCATGGTGCGGCAGGAAGAATACCTGACCCAGCTTTCCGCACAGCTGGAAAGCAGGGTGCAGCAGGACCAGCAGTTCACTGCACAGGTGTACGATGCGCTGCAGCCGTATCTGGTCACAGACCTTGCAAAGGGCCGGCTGGTGAACGAGGTGTGGGCCGCAAAGGACGATACTGTGGAGCCTGCCATTGCACTGGAAGGCGAACACAAGGTGGCAGAGGATGGATTTACCGAGTTCTATCCCACTGAGGAATCCATCCAGAAAGCGGTTCTGGAGCTTTTCTGGGAACCGGCAGAAGAATGAAGTGAATGTTGAAGAACATTTGCGATAGAAAGCAGCATCTTGGGGGGTGCGGCTTGAAGTGAAAGGAGTTTTTATTATGAAGAAAGTTATTAGTGCTGTTCTGACCGCTGCTATGGTCGTGGGCATGGGTGTGTCTGTTCTGGCAGCAACGCCCAGCAAGACTGTGGCAGATGAGGTCAAGGCCAGCGGTTCTGCAACCGTCACCGGTGTTCTGGGTGTTGTCGGTGATGTGAAGATCACTGCCAAGGAGGATACCGCTCAGGTCGAGGAAGTCCTGCAGGACATCACTTCTGATGCAGACCTGCAGAAGGCTGCGGGCGCTTCGAAAGGTAAGAAGCTGGACATTATCGTAACGCAGGCCTTTGAGATGCAGACCTCTAACCTGCTCGACGCTGCAAATGTTAAGCTGACCATTGAGTCCAAGGTCATTGAGGCTGCTTATGAGAACGGCGAGGAAGTTACCGTTCTGGTGGCTGTGCCCAAGACGAAGGCAGACGGCACTGTGACCTATACCTACTATACTGTGACCGGTAAGGTTGTGGATGGCGAGATCGTGGTGAACCTGAAGGGCCGTCAGGTCAAGCTCTATGGCTCCAACTTTGTTCTGGTGGCCGTGAAGACCATTGAGGGCTAAGAACTAGAAATGTTCTGCGGCGCTCCCTGATGAAAAAAAGGGGAACGCCGCATTTTTGGCGTATGGAATTTAGAAAAATAGAGGAAAGGGCGCAACGCCCGGGCCGCATGGGCGGCAGTATTATAAGGAGTGAAATCGTGCAGCAAGATACTACGATGCAGGAGCGCATTGCCCCTGCGGCGCAGCGGGCCGCAGAGCAGGACGAAGATACCATTGATCTGCTGGAGCTGGCATTGGGCCTGCTGGAGCACTGGAAGCTGATCGCCGTCACGGCAGTGACAGGCGCAGTGCTGATGGCGCTTTATACGTTTTTTCTGGTAACGCCGATGTACAAGGCAACGGCCACCATTTATGTGGTCAGCCGCAATGATTCGGTGTTGAACTTCTCCGATCTGCAGGTCGGCAGCGAGCTGACCAGCGATTACATCAAGGTCTTTGAAATGTGGGAAGTCCACGAAAAGGTCATCAGCAACCTGGATCTGGATTACACCTACACCAATATGGCCAGTATGCTGTCTGTCACCAACACCAGCGACACCCGTATGCTGGATATCACAGTCACGAACCCGGACCCGGAAGAAGCGGCAGCAATCGCAAACGAGTATGCGAATGTGGGCGCAAAGTACATCTCGGAAAAGATGAAGACGGACGAGCCCACCCTGATGTCTTCTGCGCGTGTGCCGGAGAACCCGTTCAGCCCCAACAAGGCCAAGAACATCCTGCTGGGCTTTGTGGTGGGCTTTGTGCTGGCCTGCGGCGTGGTTGTGGTGCGCATCCTGCTGGATGATACCTACAAGACGGCAGAGGACATCCGTAAGTACGCCGGTCTGGTGGTGCTGGCATCGGTGCCCATGGCCGAAAATGCCCAGCCCAAGGAAAAGAATGTGCTCAAACGTAAGACGCAGCGCTTTATGAAGGATGTCCGCCGCCGTATGGGCACAGGTTCCGGGAGGTAAGGGATGAAACAGCTCAAGATCACAAAATTTGCACCGCTGGACTACGCTGGCAGTGAGGCTTTGAACACCCTCAGCACCAACCTGTCCTTTGTGGGCGAAAATGTCAAAAAAATCATGATCACCAGCTGCCATGCTTCAGAGGGCAAAAGCTACCTGAGCATGAACCTGATGCGCACGCTGGCACAGCGCGGCATCAAGGTGGCGCTGGTGGACGCAGACCTGCGCCGCAGCATGATCAATACCGATTATGGTGTGCGGTTTGAGGATGGCCGCAACGATGGCAAAGGCCTTTCCCATTTTCTGGCCGGTATGGTGAGCATGGATGAGGTCATCTACCAGACCGACATCCCCAACGCGATCATGGTGCCGGTGGGCCGCGATGTGCCCAACCCGCTGGCGCTGCTGTCCAACAGCCATTTTGCCGAACTGCTGGATATGCTGGCCAGAATGGCAGATTATGTCATTGTGGACGCACCCCCGGTGGGCGTGGTTATCGATGCGGCGGAGATTGCCAAGGCATGTGACGGCACCCTGATCGCAGTGAACTACAACGATGTGAGCCGTCAGGAGCTGTTGGACGTGAAGCAGCAGATCGAACAGACCGGCTGCCCCATTCTGGGCACCGTGCTCAATCAGGTGGATTACGACAACTATATGGGCCGCAAGTACTACAAATCCTACTCAAAGTATGGAAAGTATGGATATTACAAAAAGTATTATAAGCGGAGCCACGAAGCAGAAAAGAAATGAGCGGATTTACGGATTATCATGCGCACTTCATCTATGGTGTGGACGACGGCGCGCAGACGCGGGAAGAAATGTATGCCATGCTGGATGCAGCGGCAGCAGACGGTGTGCGGCACCTGTTTGCTACCTCGCACAGTACGCCGGGCATGGAACGCTTCCCGCAGGAAGTCTATGACCGGCATCTGGCCTTTGCCCGGGATTACTGTGCGCAGAAGGGCTACGACCTGAAACTGGAGCACGGCTCAGAGCTTTTGTATACCCCTGCGGCGGGATATGCGGCAGTCCAGCGCCAGCTGCTGACCTTGGGAGATACCGGCTGGGTGCTGCTGGAATTTGTGCCGAACATAACGGCAAAGGAGCTGGAAACGGCTCTGCAGGAGATCACGGGTGCGGGTTACCGCATTCTGGTGGCCCACATTGAGCGGTATCCCTGCCTTGCGCAGCACGGCCTGCTGGCCCGCCTGCATGAGCAGTACCGGCTGCGCTGCCAGATCAACTGCTCGGCTGTGCTGGACAGCGGCTTTTTGCAGCGGATGCGGCTGGAGCACTGGGTCAAGGCGGGGCTGGTGGACGCGGTCTCTTCCGATGCACACAACTGCACCTCGCGCCCTACCCGAATGCGGCAGGCGTATGAGCGGCTCTGCACCCGTGTGGGACAAACGACAGCACAAAAACTGACCGGACTGGATGGCACAGAGTATCTTGTATAGTTGCTTTGACTGCCGGAAATGAAAATGGGAAAGATGCCTCTTTCAGCCAGCTGCTTTATGAGGAAACTGATGGGGAAGGAACGTCCTTTTGTAAAGAAGTGTGGAGCTTTTGGCTTTTTGTGCAAAAAAACTTGCGAATCAAAGGACAAAGTGTTAAACTGAAACAGGAAACATGTATGGTAAACTTGCGGGGGTGTACGAATGAAGATACTGGTCGTCGATGATGGACAGCTTGCAATCAACTCGCTGATCCGCATCCTGTGCCGCGTTGCACCCGACTGTGACTATATCAGCGCCATGACGACCGAGGATGCACTGAGCTGGATGCGTCAGGGGCCGATGGACGCGGCTTTCCTCAATCTGGAAATGCCCGGCATGAACGGGCTTGCTTTGACGCGCATGATCCAGAAGCTGCAGCCGCGCTGCAACATCATTGTGGTAACAGAGCACCCGGAGTATGCGCTGGAAGCGCTGCAGATCTTCGTGAGCGGCTTTTTACTCAAGCCTGCAAACGAGGCAGATGTGCGCAATGTGCTGGAGCATCTGCGCTACCCGCCGGAGAATGCCCCTGTCGGCATCAAGATCCAGTGCTTTGGCAATTTTGAGATCTTCGTGGGCGGGCGCGCTTTGGCCTTCAAGCGCAGCAAGAGCAAGGAGCTGCTGGCCTATCTGGTGGATCGCAATGGTGCCACCTGCACCAACGGCGAAATGCTGGCCGTGCTGTGGGAGGATAAGCCCGACACCGCATCGCTGCACAGCCATCTCCGCAATCTGATCTTTGACCTGAGCCATACGCTGGAGGATGCAGGTGTTACCGGCCTGCTCATCCGCGGCCGCAGCACACTGGCGCTGGACACCAGCAAGGTGGATTGTGATTATTACAATTTCCTGCGGGGCAGCCGCTCGGCCACCAATTCCTATCGCGGCGAGTATATGACCCAGTATTCTTGGGCAGAGGTGACCCGTTCAGCACTGCGCCAGCAGGCAAATGTGCAGAAAACAGCCTCGATCCCCAGTTACTATGTGCCGCCTACCGGCTTTTAAACCAGAAAAAACAAGAACACCTCAGAAAATCGCTCGATTTTCTGAGGTGTTTTTTCTTGACATGAAAATACCCCAAGAGTACTCAGAGTTTTGTTTTTACTCTGGCTACTCTAGGGGTAGCATATCAAAAGTAAAGGGGCTTTGTGTGCAATTATTTACTGCTGCGCAAAAATTTTGATCTCATCCTTATCCATAAAGGCGGCACCGGAAAAACCGGAAGCTTCCAGCTGGCCCAACTGTTTGCCCAGCTTCTTGGCCTGCTGCAGAACGGTGACATTGTAGCTGCTGCGCAGGTCTGCAGCCTTGGCAAGAACGGCGGTGAAATCGGCATCCTTGCCGTACAGCAGGGCGATCTTCTGCTTTGCGCCGGGGATCTGGTAGCCCTGCTCCAGCAGGATGCCGCACACCCGCTCGAAGCCGATGGAGAAGCCCACGGCGGGCACCTGAGTGCCCAGGAACTTGCCCACCATGTTGTCGTAGCGGCCGCCGCCGGCCACGGCACCGCTGAACTGCGGGCAGGTGATCTCAAACACCATGCCAGTGTAGTAGCCCTGACCGCGCACCAGACTGGGGCAGTAGGCTACCTGATAGCGGCCTGCAGCCATGGCGTTGGCGGTAGCAAGGACATACTTGAGGTCGTCGGCAATGGCGGGGTCTGCGCAGCGGGCAGCCACGGCATCCAGCGTGACTTCGCCTGCGGCAATGAAGTCGGCCAGTGCGTTGATGGCATTTTCCGGCAGCTGCTTTTCGGTCAGCTCAGCCTTCACACCATCGGCACCGATCTTGTCCATCTTATCAAAGGTGATGCAGACGGAATCCAGCGTATCAGCGGAAAAACCCATGCTCTCCAGCATCCCGCGCAGGATGCGGCGGTCATTGATGTTGACGGTGAAGCCGGTGAAGCCGATGTTCAGCAGGGCACGGGTGGTCACGTCGATCAGTTCCACCTCGGCGTTGGGGGAAGAATCGCCCAGAATGTCGATATCGCACTGTACGAACTCGCGCAGACGGCCCTTCTGCGGGCGCTCGGCGCGGAACACACGGTCGGTCTGGATCACCTTGAAGGGACTGGGCAGTTTATCCTTGTTGGCGGCATAGTAGCGGCTCAGCGGCAGGGTCAGGTCATAGCGCAGGCCCATATCGGAAAGCTGCTTGGGATCGCCGGTGTTCAGGGCAGCGGTGAGCTTATCGCCGCGCTTGAGCACCTTGAAGATCAGGTTCAGGTTGTCGCCGCCGTCGGATTTGTCCAGATTCTCCATATCCTCCAGCATGGGGGTGGAAATGCGCTCGAAGCCGGACGCACGGTAGGTCTCCAGAATTTTGCCCTGAATGTAATCGCGCAGGGTCTGCTCAGCGGGCAGCAGGTCGCGCATGCCCTTCAATGCCTGTGTTTTCATAAGATGGTTCCTCTCTATATAAATCAATGTAAATACTTTTACCTTATTCATTATAAAGAAATCTGCCGTTTTGTCAATTGAAATGGGCACACTGTAAAGGAAAAACCATTCGGAGGACAGACGATGAAACAGCAATTTACAGCAAAACATCCATGGACCATCCTTGCGGCGGGCGCAGCCATTCAGGTGCTCACGGGCATCCCGGCGGCGTGGGGCGTATTCCAGCAGCCGGTCATGGACGAGTACGGCCTGAGCGAGCAGGGGGCAGGCTATGCCTTCGGCATCCTCATTGCGGCGTTCGGCGTGGGGTGCGTCCTCGGCGGCTTTCTGCAGGACAGCCGAGGCCCGCGGTGTGCGGCTCTGTGGGGAACAGCACTGCTGTGCGGCGGATTTTTTGCAGCGGCCATGCTGCCGGGCGGCAGTGCGGGCAGCTTTTTTCTGGCATTCAGCATCCCGGCGGGGCTGGGCACGGCGTTTCTGTACCCATCCATCCAGTCCTGCGCACAGAAGTGGTATGCCGGGCGCAAGGGCCTTGCCACCGGCGTGATCGGCGGGGCGGTGGGCCTTTCCGGTGCGTTCCTCACCGTGTTCGTGCGCACGGCGGTCAGCGGCTTTGGAATCGTGCAGGGCATCCGGGGCGCGTTCTGGGCACTGGGAGCCGTCACGCTGCCCGTCTGCCTTGCGGGCAGCCTGCTTTTGCAGGACCCGCCGCAGGATGCCGAAAAACAGCAGCAAAACGACAAAAATACCATTGACCTTTCCCCGTGGCAGATGCTGAAAACAAAGCAGTACTGGCTGTGCGCAGGCGCGGTGTGTTTTTCCACCCCGGCGGTGCTTCTGTTCAGCCCCATCATCCTGAAGCTGGGCGTGGAGCGGGGGCTGGACGAGAACGCTGCATTGTGGAGTGTGGTGCTGGGCAGCGTGGGCAGTGCGGCGGGCCGCCTGCTGATGCCCATGCTCAGCGATAAAATTGGCCGCAGGCCCACCGATCTGCTGCTGTTTGCGGTGTCGCTGGGGCTTTCGGCAGGGTTTGCGTTTGCGCAGGGCTGGTGGGTGATCGCCTGTTATGCGGGGCTTACCTTCTGCTATTCCGGCCTTGCAGCAGTGCTGCCCGCCCTTTCCACCGATCTGTTCGGCCTGCCGCACGCAGGGGTGAACTACGGTTTTCTGGCACTGGGGCAGAGCGTGGGCAGTCTGGCCTTTCCGTTTGCAGCAAATCTCTGGGGGTTGGAAGCCGGGCGGCACTGGCTTGCCGTGGGCGGCGCAGCGGCGGGCTTTGCGGCCATGTGGGTACTGAAGCCTGCCGGGCAGACACCGCGCAGGCAGGACACAGGAGCGTGAAATTTGCCCTCTTGACATAGTTGACAAAAACTTGACGAATGAAATGACAAAAGCATCCGAATTGACAGTTAGCGGCAGACAACTGCAAATAGTTTTGATGTTTTTTACCGGAAATGTATTGCAAAATCCGTCAGCTTTCTCTATAATAAAATCATGCGTGGTAGTACCGGTTAAGGCGCTGAAAGAGAGCGGCGCGCCCGGTCAGATGCAAGCAGCAAAGGGCAGCGGCTGTGCCGGCAGGGCGCGGCGGCGGCTTTGTGCTGCAAAGCAACATTTGTCAAAAGGAGAGTATGATTATGACCTATTCGCAGCAAGTACAGAATATGTGCCCGATCACCAAAGGTCCTAAGCATGGTCCGGCTCCCATCCCCGAAGAGGGCGCATGGGTCAAGGCCTATGAGATCAAGGACATCAGCGGCTACACCCACGGTGTGGGCTGGTGCGCACCTCAGCAGGGTACCTGCAAGCTGTCCCTGAACATCAAGAACGGTGTCATCGAGGAGGCTCTGGTGGAGACCATCGGCTGCTCCGGTATGACCCACTCTGCTGCTATGGCAGGCGAGATCCTGCCCGGCAAGACCATTCTGGAAGCTCTGAACACCGACCTGGTGTGCGACGCCATCAACGTTGCTATGCGCGAGCTGTTCCTGCAGATCGTCTACGGCCGCAGCCAGACCGCTTTCTCTGAGGACGGTCTGCCCATCGGCGCAGGTCTGGACGACCTGGGCAAGGGCCTGCGCTCCATGACCGGCACCATCTTCTCCACCAAGGCAAAGGGCGTCCGTTATCTGGAGCTGACCGAGGGCTACATCAACAAGCTGGCTGTGGATGCCAACGATGAGGTCATCGGCTATCAGTTCGTCAAGCTGGGCAAGATGATGGAGGATATCCGTCACGGCAAGACCCCCAACGAGGCTTATGAGAAGAACGTGGGTACTTACGGCCGCTTCAGCAAGGAGCAGGGTGCTGTGAAGTACATTGACCCGCGTGAGGAATAAGAGAGGAGGAACAACTCATGGCAACTTTTGAATCTATGGATCGCCGCATGCCGAAAATCGAGGCATGCCTGAAGGCTAACGGCCTGGAGTCTCTGGACGCTTGCAACGAGATGCTCCTCGCAAAGGGCATCGACTGCGACAAGATCGTGCGCGGCGTTCAGCCCATCTGCTTTGATAACGCTGTCTGGGCATACACCCTGGGCACCGCTATCGCCGTCAAGCGCGGCCTGACCGATGCTGCCGAGTGCGCTGCTGCCATCGGCGAAGGTCTGGAAGCCTTCACCATCCCCGGCTCTGTCGCTGAGCAGCGTCAGGTCGGTCTGGGCCACGGCAATCTGGGCGCTCGTCTGCTGAGCGAGGACACCACCTGCTTCGCTTTCCTGGCAGGTCACGAGTCCTTTGCAGCTGCTGAGGGTGCTATCGGCATCGCCCGCACTGCAAACAAGGTCCGCAAGACCCCCCTGCGTGTCATCCTGAACGGCCTGGGCAAGGATGCAGCTTACATCATTTCCCGTATCAACGGCTTCACCTATGTTCAGACTGAGTACGACATCCCCACTCAGACCCTGACCGTCGTCAAGGAGATTCCCTTCTCTGAGGGCGAGCGCGCAGCCGTCAAGTGCTACGGTGCAAACGACGTTATGGAAGGCGTTGCCATCATGAAGAAGGAGGACGTTCAGTGCTCCATCACCGGCAACTCCACCAACCCCGTCCGCTTCCAGCATCTGGTTGCCGGCACCTACAAGAAGTGGGCCATCGAGAACGGCAAGAAGTACTTCTCCGTCGCTTCCGGCGGCGGCACGGGCCGTACCCTGCATCCCGATAACGTGGCTGCAGGCCCCGCAAGCTACGGCCTGACCGACTCTCTGGGTCGTGTGCACGGTGATGCTCAGTTTGCAGGTTCTTCTTCTGTGCCTGCACACGTTGAGATGATGGGCCTGATCGGCATGGGCAACAACCCGATGGTCGGCGCTACCGTTGCATGCGCTGTTGCTGCAGCTCAGGCTAACGCCTAAGTTTTTCCTAAGTTTCAGCGAGGGGGAACTGCTTTCCGAATGAGCAGCTCCCCCTTTTTTGCTGATAGATGTCCGAACACAAGCAACCCGAATATGAGAAGGAAGAAACAATGAAAAAGAATCAGATCCGCAAGAGCGTGGCTGCGCTGGCCATGGCGGTTGTTGTGGGTGTCAGTCTGCTGGGCTACGGCTGCGGCAGCAAGTCCGCTTCCACCGCAGGCGGCGTGTCCGGCGATTTCACCGGCACTGCCAAGGGCATGGGCGGTGACGTTACCGTTACCCTGACGCTGGAAGACGGCAAGATCACCGGCTGCACCGCTGAGGGTAAGGACGAGACCCCCGGCATCGGTACGCTGGCACTGGAGCAGCTGCCCGCTGAGATCGCTGAGACCGGCAGCATCGCCGTGGACGGCGTGTCCACCGCGACCATCACCTCCAACGCCATCAAGGAGGCAGCAGCCGCTGCCCTGACTGCCGCCGGCCTGAACGCCGACGACTATAAGATCGAGGTCAAGGCCGACGAGACCAAGGCCGAGGATTCCACCGTTGACGCTGACGTTGTCATCGTGGGTGCAGGCGGCGCAGGCATGACCGCTGCCATCACCGCTGCTGCCGAGGGCAAGAGCGTTGTGATCGTGGAGAGCCAGGCCATGGTGGGCGGCAACTCTGTGCGCGCTACCGGCGGCATGAACGCCGGCAAGACCGTGTATCAGGATGAGAACGAGTTCGGCGAGTCTGCCGGTGTCGAAAAGACCCTGAAGACCGCTGCTGAAAAGTACGCTGACAACGAGACCATCACCGCTCTGGCAAAGACCGTCTCTGAGCAGTGGGCAGAGTACCAGAAGAACCCCACCGGCTACTTCGACTCTGTTGAGCTGATGGAGCTGGACACCATGATCGGCGGCAAGGGCATCAACGACCCTGCTCTGGTGGAGACCCTGTGCTCCAACTCTGCTGATGCCATCGACTGGCTGGACGAGCACGGCATCACCCTGCACAGCGTTTCCAGCTTTGGCGGTGCATCCGTCAAGCGCATCCATCGCCCTGTGGACGCAGAGGGCAAGACCGTTTCTGTCGGTTCCTACATGATCCCCCTGCTGGAGGAGAACTGTGAGAAGGCTGGTGTTCAGATCCTGCTGAACACCACCGCCAACGAGATCCTGACCGATGCGAGCGGCGCTGCTGTGGGCATCAAGGCCACCGGTTCTACCGGCGAGACCGTCACTGTGAACGCCAAGGCTGTGGTGCTGACCACCGGCGGCTTCGGCGCAAATCTGGACATGGTTGTCGAGTACAAGCCTGAGCTGAAGGGCTTCATGACCACCAACGCTGCCGGCGCTCAGGGCCAGGGCATTGAGATGGCCACCGCCATCGGCGCTGGCACCGTGGATATGGACCAGATCCAGATCCACCCCACCGTTGAGGCCAACACCGCTGCCCTGATCACCGAGGGTCTGCGCGGCGACGGCGCTGTGCTGATCAACGCCGAGGGCAAGCGCTTCATCGACGAAGTGGGCACCCGTGACGTGGTCTCTGCTGCTGAGATCGCTCAGACCGGCAGCTACAGCTGGCTGGTGGTCGATCAGGCCATGGTCGATGCTTCCAGCGTCATTCAGGGCTACATCAAGAAGGGCTACACCGTGACCGGCGAGACCTACGAGGAGCTGGGCAAGGCAATGGGCGTTGATGAGGCTGCTTTTGCCGAGACCATGAAGACTTGGAACGGCTATGTTGAGGCCAAGAATGACCCCGACTTTGGCCGCACCAGCTTTGCAAACCCGCTGGATACTGCTCCGTACTATGCAATCAAGGTCACTGCTGGTGTGCACCACACCATGGGCGGCCTGACCATCAACACCAACACCGAAGTCCTCAAGGAGGACGGCACTGTGATCCCTGGCCTGTTTGCAGCAGGTGAGGTCACTGGCGGTGTGCACGGTGCAAACCGTCTGGGCGGCAACGCTGTTGCTGACTTCACCGTGTTTGGCCGCATTGCAGGTAAGGCTGCCAGCGACTACGCTGCATGAGTACCCGCAAAGCACCTGAAAACGCTTCCGGCTCCAAAGGCCTGAAGCCATGGATGAAGAACCTGATCTTTGCCGCAGTGATCCTTGTGCTGGCAGCAGCGCTGTATTTCGGCGTGCGCGCAGCACACAGCAGCAAGGGCAGCGGCCTGCAGGCCACCGTCGATTTTGGCGATGGCATCACCGAGACTCTGCCGCTGGATACAGACCACGATTACCTGTATGATGTGGGCAATTATGTCGTGCATCTGCAGGTAAAGGATGGTGCCATCGCCTTCTTGGACAGTCAGTGCCCGGACCATGTGTGCGAGCAATTCGGCTGGCTGGACAAGGACGGCGCATGGGCTGCATGCGTCCCTGCCGGGGTGTATGTGGTAGTGGAAACTACAGCTGAATAAAGATCGTGCTTCAAAAAAGAGGCAGTACTCTGCAAGAGCGGGGCACTGTCTCTTTTGTTTTGTCTGGAAGGCAAAAGAGGGCACGGTGTGAAAGTTGGGTAAAACTTTGACACAAATGCGTCAAAACAAAATTTAGACGCTTGTGTAATAGACGAAAATGCGATAAACTAACAATAAACTCTTTATCGCGCGCTTTTGCAAAGCCTGCGCCCGATACCGAAACCAGGGCATGCCCTGAAAGATACAGGAGGAAACAGCAAGCATGATCTTTAAAAAGAAGCAGGATGCTGCGGTACAGCAGACGGCTGCGGGTGAGGCAAAGCCCGCAACGAAGGGCGGCAAAGCAGCAGCCTTTTTCCGCAAGAACTGGAAATGGATGGTGCCGGTGGTGTGCGTGGCCGTGCTGGGCGGATGGTTCATCCTGCGCCCGGACAAGGCACAGAACGCCAATAAGGACATCAACTATGTGCAGGTCTCGCCGTCCAAGCGGGATGTGTCCAACACCCTCAGCGGAACCGGCACTCTGAACCCTGCCAATACATATAATGTTAAGTCGCTGGTAGCGGGCAAGGTGTTGACCAGCAGCTTTGAGGAAGGAGACATCGTGGAGGAAGGCACCGTGCTGTACACGGTGGACTCCTCCGATGCCACCACCAAGGCGGAGCAGGCGTCCATTGCTCTGCAGCAGGCACAGCGCAGCTACGACAAGACGGCAGACCGCCAGTATGTCCGCGCCGAGGTGGCAGGTGTTGTGAGTGCCCTCAAGGTGGCCAAGGGCGACGAAGTGACCAGCGGTCAGGAAGTGGCGGTCATCCGTGACAGCTCCAAAATGGTGCTGCGGCTGGAGTTCCCGGCAGCAGATGCCGCCACCTTCTCAGTGGGCCAGAGCGCAGAGGTGACGCTGGACGGCACCTTTGAAATGCTGGCCGGCACCGTGACCGCTGTGACCGGCACCGATGCCCTGAGCACCGGCAACCTGCTCACCCGCACCGTGACCATTGCTGTGCGCAATGCAGGCGGCCTGACCACTGCGCAGGCAGCAACGGCAACCATCAATGGCGTGAACTGCATTGCCGCCAAGTGCTTTGAGTATCAGGCGGAGCGCACCCTGACTGCTCTTGCCGCCGGTACCGTGACGGCCATCAATGTGCCGGAAGGCGGAGCCGTGAACAAGGACGATATCGTGCTGCAGATCAGCGGCGAGGACCTGACCGAGGCCATCCAGTCTGCCGCCGAGAGCCTGCGCAGCGCCGAGCTGAACATGGACAATCTGCAGGAGGCCATGAACAACTACACCATCACCTCGCCCATCAGCGGCACCATTATTGAAAAGAATGCCAAGGCCGGGGACGCGCTGTCCGCCGGCTCGGACCTGTGCACGATCTTTGATCTGAGCTATCTGGAGATGACCCTGAACGTGGACGAGCTGCAGGTCAGTAGCCTGTCGGTGGGTCAGAGCGTGCAGGTCACGGCGGATGCCGTGCCGGACAAGACCTATACCGGTGTTGTGACCCGTGTTTCCTTGAAGGGTACCTCCAACGGCGGCACCACCACCTACCCGGTCAAGGTGCGCATTGATGAGACCGATGGCCTGCGCCCGGGCATGAACGCCAATGCTGAGATCGTGGTGGCACAGGCAAAGAATACCCTTACCGTGCCCAACGCTGCCATCGTGCGCGGCGGCTATGTGCTGGTCACGCAGGACTCCCCCAGCGCAGTCAACGCAGACCCGGGCATGATCGCGCCGGACGGCTATGTGTATGTGCCGGTCAAGACCGGCGTCAGCGATGACAACTACACCCAGATCGTCAGCGGGCTGACCGGCAATGACACGGTGGCTTACGACTCTGCCGCAGCAAGTACCGATACGTACTATGACGACGGCGGCTATTACGAGGCGGATGCAGAGGGCACCGAGGGCGAGGAAGGCACCGATGATGCGAACGGCATGGTCGATGAAGAAGAACCGGAAAACGGGACCGTACCGGCGGAAGAGCCTGTGGAAGCCGAGGAAAAGCAGGGCTCCGCAGAGGATGCCGTGAATCCGTCTCAGGCAGACGGCGTGGTCTATCTGGGTTGACACAGGAGGAATGCATGAGCGCTCTGATCGAGTTTGATGAGGTGTGCAAGTATTACCAGATGGGTGACACCACGGTAAAGGCTGCAGACCACATCACCATGAAAATCGAAAAAGGCGAGTTCGTGGCCATCGTGGGCCAGTCCGGCTCCGGCAAATCCACCTGCATGAACATCATCGGATGTCTGGATGTGCCCACCCACGGCACCTACCGCCTGAACGGAAAAGACGTTGGCCGGATGAGCCGCAACGAGCTGGCATCCGTCCGCAACGAGATGCTGGGTTTCATCTTCCAGCAGTACAACCTTTTGCCAAGGCTCAACCTGATGGAGAACGTGGAGGTGCCGCTGGTGTATGCGGGCATCGGCCGCGCCGAGCGCCACGCCCGGGCCAAAGAGGTGCTGGAGCAGGTGGGTCTGGGCGATAAGCTCAGGAACCGCCCCAACCAGCTTTCTGGCGGCCAGCAGCAGCGTGTTTCCATCGCTCGGGCGCTGGTACGGAACCCGGCGGTCATTCTGGCCGACGAGCCTACCGGCGCACTGGACAGCCACACCGGCCGCGAAGTGCTGGGAATGCTGCAGCAGATGCACGATGAGGGCCACACCGTGGTGCTCATCACCCACGATAATTCCATTGCGGTGCAGGCAGACCGCATCATCCGTCTGGAGGACGGGCGGGTGGTCTACGATGGCGATGCCCATGCACCGGAAGCCGTGGTGCAGCCCACGCTGCTGCCGGAAACGCCGGATGAGGAGGAGAAAGCATGATTATTGAAACCTTCCGTCAGGCCATCCAGAACGTGTGGAGCAACAAACTGCGCACCTTCCTTACCATGCTGGGCATCATCATCGGTGTTATGGCAGTCATCGTCATCGTGGGCTTGGGCAACGGCATGACCAAAAGCATGCGCGACAGCTTTTCGGCACTGGGTACCAACACCCTTTCGGTGCAGGTGTGGGGCAACGGCTCACGCACCGTTTCGGTGGAGGAAATGTACAAGCTGCCCACGGAGTACCCGGAGCTGATCCAGTCCATTTCGCCGCAGATCGATTTCAGCGGCAGCGGCACGCTGAAGATCGGCACTACCAGCTACCGCTGGTCCAACATCAGCGGCGTGGACGAGAACTATTCCGCCATGAAAAATTACCAGATCGCGCAGGGACGCGGCCTGCAGTACATGGATATGAAGGATAACAAGCATGTGTGTGTCATCGGCGATTACCTCAACCGTGTGGCCTTTGGCGGCAACGGCCTTGGCCAGACGCTCAAGATCGGTGCCAACAAGTTTCGCATCGTGGGCGTGCTGGCGGCCAAAGTCAGCGATCCGGACATGCAGCAGGGCAGCGATGACGACTGCGTTTACCTGCCCTATACCACGGCCATGCGCCTTTCTAGCCAGAGCACGGTGAACAACTATGCCGCGGTCATGGAGGATGAGGGCCGCGCCAACGAAGCAAAGTCTGCGGTGGAAAGCGAACTGCAGCGCCTGCTTGGCTCGGATAACGGCTACTATGTCTACAGCGCCAGCGAGTGGCTGGAGGAAATGAACAACATGATCAACATGGTCATTGTGATCCTGACCGGCATTGCCAGCATTTCGCTGCTGGTGGGCGGCATTGGCATCATGAACATCATGCTGGTGTCGGTGACTGAGCGCACCCGCGAGATCGGCATTCGCAAGGCACTGGGTGCCAAGGAACGCACCATTCTGTCGCAGTTCGTGGTGGAAGCAGCCACCACCTCGGCCCTCGGCGGCGCACTGGGCATTGCACTGGGCTACATCGTATCCATGGGAGCGAACAAGGTGCTGCCCATGTTCACCAGCGGCACAACGGTCACGGTCAGCCCGTCCTTCAATTCCATCGCAGTGGCCTTTGGCATCTCGGTGGGGATTGGCGTGCTGTTCGGCTACCTGCCCGCAAAGCGCGCAGCGCGGCTCAACCCCATTGAAGCATTGCGCTATGACTGAACTCTTCTCAGCCGGCGTTGCGCCGGACTGCAAAACACCAAGGAAGGGGAATATACCTATGAAAAAACGTCTTTTCGCATGTCTGCTTGCAGCATGCCTGGCTGTATCCGTGCTGGTGCTTCCGGCATCAGCGGCCAGCCTGAACAACTCGGCCATCCAGACGGCCATCACGCTGGGCGCTATGGATACCAGCCAGACCGGCAGTCTGGATGCTGCCGTCACCCGCGGTGCATTTGCCAAGATGCTGGTCTCCTTTTCGGCCTACCGCGAAAGCGCCAGCCAGCAGGGCAATCTGGGCACACTGTATAAGGATGTGCCCGGCAACTCTCAGTGGGCACCCTATGTGCGCATTGCGGTGCAGCAGGGCTGGATGAACGGCTATACTGATGGTACATTCCGCCCGGATAATACGGTCACGCTGGAAGAAGCCTGCACCGCAGCGCTCAAGCTGCTGGGCTATAAAATGACCGACCTCAACGGCGTGTTCCCGACGGCACAGCTGAACAAGGCGCAGGAACTGGGCCTGCGTAACCAGCTGAACCGCAGCCAGAGCGAGGCCATGAACTATGAGGACTGTGCTTTGCTGCTGTATAACACCCTCACGGCAAACACCGCCTCTGGCAGCGCCTATGGTACCAGCCTGGGCTTTACGGTTTCGAACGGTCAGGTGGACACCTCTACCGTAATGCTCAAGAGCCTGAAGGGACCCTTTGTGGCAGCGGAAGGCACCCAGCTGCCTTTTACGCCGGTGAGCATCTACCGCAACGATAAGGTCTCGGCTTCTGCAGAGTTGAACCGTTACGATGTGTATTATTACAGCGAAAGTCTACAGACGGTGTGGATCTACACCCGCAAAGCAGCAGGCCGCATCACTGCCGTTTCGCCCAGCGCCAGCGCACCCACGGCCGTTACCGTGGCGGGCACCAGCTATCAGCTGGGCAGCACAGCAGTGGCTTCCAAGGTGTCCAGCCTGAACGGCGGCGGCGTGGGCGAAGTGGTCACTCTGCTGCTGGGCATGAACAATGAGGCGGCGGATGTTATTACCGGCGCAGAGGCCGACGAGGTGTTCTACGGCGTGGTGCAGGGCGCAGCCCGCAGCCTTGTGGAAGATAACGGCGCGGATGTGCTGCAGCGCGTGGCTGTCATGTGCACCGATGGTGTTCAGCGCACTGTGAATGTGGACAAAAGCCTGAACTACCCCAAGGGCTGGCTGGTAGAGATCCGCGTAACGCCGGAAGGCGAGTCTGTGAGCGGCATCGAGAACAAGGTCGTTACCGGCAAGGTCAATGCAGATGCAACGGCACTGGGCAGCTATGCCCTTGCCGACGATGTACAGATTCTGGATACAACTGCGGAGGGTGTGGCTGGGACGGTTCGTCCCAGCCGCCTAGCGGGGACAGACCTGAATCTTCTGAACGTCCGCTACTATACGCTGAATGAGAAGGGCGAGATCGACCGCCTGATCCTGAATGATGTCACCGGCGACCTGTGGACCTACGGCGTGCTGGATGATATCAAGAATGTGGCAGTCAACTACTCGGAACTGCAGACGCTGGCCAAGATCATTTCCACCGGCAAGAGCGACAGCACGGATACGCAGGATAAGATCGTGGACGACCTGAAGGATGTTCTGGTGCCCACCACCAGCGAAGTGCTGTGGGGTGTGATCAACGGCGACATCCTCTCCACTCTGTGGCAGAAGATCACAGCCAACACGGATAGCCTGCTCAGCCTTGGTCTGCGGCAGGTGGGCAGCCTTGTAGGCGAACCGTATGCGTCCATCTTCCGCTATATTGGCGGCGGTGCTACCTATGTGTGCTATGTCAATGGTTCGCAGGTAGCTTTCACCACCAACGTCAAATATCCGGTGCTGGTAGGTGGTGTTGCAGCCCGCAGAGAGACGACCGGCAGCGTGCGGACGATGGTCCAGCTCATGCCCATGAAGATCGATCAGGTGGGTGCAGCGTCGGTCATGAGCAACGGCACCCGCTTTGAGATGGCGGACGACGCACAGGTGTATCTGTGGTACAAGGGTCAGTACTACGCCACCAAGCTGACCGAGGTCAACTCGGAGGGCTACTACCTGACCGGCTGGTACGATAACTTTGGCTGTGCTGCGGGCAAGCGCGTGCGTGTGATCGTGGCTGTCAAAAAGGACTGATGGATTATTACAGCGTCCCGCGCCGCATTTTGCGCGGGGCAAGGCAGTTGGTGTACCCACGCCGCTGCCCGTTTTGTGATCGGGTGCTGGGCAGTGTGCCCATCTGCCCGGATTGTGCCGCGGAGCTGGAAGAGCTGCGCAGGAAGCCGGGAATGCGGCTGGACGCTTCTCAGCATTATTTAGGGGAACTGACCGGTGCAGCAGCACCGTTCCGGTATGAGGGCTGTGTGCGGCGCGGCATCCTGCATACAAAATACCATGCTGCACCATGGGCGGCGGTGGAGCTGGGTCTCTGGCTGGCAAAGCTGGCCTTTGGCAGCGAGATGCATATGGCCGGTGCAGAACCGGTGCCGGAGCTTGTGGAAGGCATGTCCCTTGGGTACGACTGCATCGTTCCCGTACCGGCATCCGGCAGAGCACGCGGCTACAATGTGCCGCAGCTCATGGCGGTGCCGCTGGCCCGCGCACTGGGGATACCGCTGTACCCGAAAGCACTGGGCCGCACTCGTGCAAAGCGGCATCAGGCGGGCCTGCCCTTTGAGCAGCGCCTTGCCAATGTGGCGGGTGCCTTCCGGGTGACGGACACGGAACTTGTGGAGGGCAGAAAGGTGCTTTTGGTAGACGATGTGATCACCACCGGTGCCACGGCAGCAGCCTGCACACAGGCGCTGCTGGCAGCCGGTGCCGAGAGTGTGTTTGCAATTGCACTTGCCACTGTTGAATTTGAAATGTTTCCCGCAAGGGATCAGCCGCTGCAGGAAAACGAGCCGGAGTTTTGAAAATTTATTTGCAAAAACCTGGCAGAAAAAGCTTGACAAAACACCCTGAATCAAGTATACTAATTGAGCTGTGAGCGATAACCGCTTGCAGATATCCGGGTGTAGCGCAGTTTTGGTAGCGCGCTTGAATGGGGTTCAAGAGGCCG
>CDZT01040477.1_pt1 | contig 32174 bp, 20 predicted proteins | sample 557531 | NCBI WGS metagenome assembly CDZT01 (sample SAMEA3182066, study PRJEB8094) | gut metagenome | biome: human; feature: gut; material: Stool; isolation source: human stools | place: Canada | collected 2013-03-05
CTGTGTATCCACCGATGTTTACCGTCAGTTTTTTGGTGTTCATCCTAATGCCATAATAATGGTCATTGAAGAAGTCCCTGAACATCTGATATGCTTGGGTTGCTTCAGCTTTCTTCCCGCCTTCAAATTGCTTATTCAGCAACATCTGTTCCAGTCCTTGGGCAAGCTCTATAGACTTCTGCTTTTCGTTATATAACGATGACTGCATCATAAGCATCGAATAAGAGTAGCCAAAATCGTGAGATACATCATCTTGGTTCTCCAACTCATATATGTAGTATTTAGGTATAGACCTAAGTCTGTCTTCCGGATCATATACTTCCCCTTGCCTGGTCTTACCATATAGAGAATCGTCTACTCTGTCCAGGCACAGATCTGATACAAAATTACGAACCGTATTTTTGAAGTTAATACCCAATCCTTCCATACGTTCTATGTCTTGTTTTGATATCTGTGGAATAGCATACAAATTGGGACTCTGCTCTTTATATAGATCAAGGGATTGTCTTTTTATTTCTTTGAGCTTTTGAATCATATTCCACTGCTCTACGTTTTTAGTAGCAACCTCATTACCGTCAGCATCATACTTGATACCAAAGTCATTGAAATACGATTCGTCACGATACAGGCTTTTCTTAGGCATTCGATGACCATACCCATGATCTTTTACATAATCAGGATTACGGCCGCTATTTTCGGCTTCAGATTCAGCCACCCATGCCCTTGCAGGATCGAAAGACAGGTACGATATGTCCATGCCGTAATCTTGGGTGGATGTACCATTTTGTACGTCCTTAACCATCTGCGCCACATCTATCTCACCTCGACCAATTTTGTCGATCATAGCCGCATATCCGGTAGGCGCCATGCGTTTATAGTACGAAAAGACCTGGCTCCTGGCAAATTCATTAACAATAGCATTGGCCTCTTCTATGCCCTCCTCTCTTGTATTATTTAAAAATAAGCTGGCCATCTTAGCATTAACAGCATTCCTAAAATCTCTACCGTCTAATTCTTTGCCTATACCAAGCTTTTCTGACAGGTAATTGGTTTCAGATACGGTAAACAGATATCGGTTATCAGCAGCCTTAAACAGCTTATCCCTTAAAGCCTGAATCCTTTTTGCTTTCTTCGCCGTAGTATGACGTTGTACGAACTTCCATTCCACTTCCTTGGAGTCAGCAAGAGCATTTAAATAAGACTGATTTACTTCGTTTTCAGCCTTACTGCTTTTAGTAAGGTACTTATCAATATCTTCAAGACCCACCATCTTAGCATAATCTATCAAAATAGCGTAATCGGCTTCAATAGCTTCAGATGCGGCCCTAAAAGCATCTCTTTCGGATGAGGTAAATGTCGCTTCGTTAATTTCTCCGATATCAGCCACATCGCGATTGTTTCCGATTATTTCCTTGATAATGGCCTTATTTTTTTCTATATCTTTTACAATCGAGTCCACGTCAGTCGCATCTCTATCACTTGTCGTAGAACTAATGATATCATGCGCCATTTTGAGATACGAAGCCTTGTTATTTGATTCGGTACGTGCCGACTGTTCCGATTCTACATCATTCCAAAACCGATCATTAAATGACAGGTGACCTCCCAACATAAGTGTCTTCAGCGCAGCTTCTCCTCCCGACTCGCTTTGAATCGTTCTCAATTTTTGCAAAAACGATTCTGATACGGCATTGGAAACCTTATCTGATTCTTTTCTCCAAACTTCATTTATGGCTTGTATTTCTTTAGCCATCTTAAGCTGGTCTCCGGTTTTTTCAACACGTCTGGTACCAACATATATGTATTCCGAAGCTGCTTCCTTACGTTGTTTACGAAGCAGTCCTTCTTCTTCGTAATTGCTGCTTTTAAAATAGGCAACCTCATCAAAATTACCACCGCTATCAATAAAAGGCTGCCTCAATATCCGTTTTTGCCTGGATAGAGCATTAAGGTATTCTTTGGTTGTTTGAGAAACCGGATGCCCTAATTCTTCTTTAGCCTTTTTGTATATGGATTCCATTCTTGTGGCATAACTTTCGCTAAATTCCAGTTCCGAATTTTCAGCATCCCACTTTTCCATCTGTTCTGTATAAATCTTTTCCTGCTCGATGGTAAAAATATCGGTATTAACTCTATCAGACGATGGTTTGAATTTAGCGTTTTCAGTAACCGTATTTCCATCCCTGTCAACTACTTCTCTTTTAAATACGTAATTACGGTTATTGTCAACCACATCACCAATTTCTTCTTCTGATATCTCTATGTTCATGGCAGTCGCAAACGCTCGCATCTGCGCCAGCTTCTTATTACGATCGTATTTAGCCATATCAAGAGCACTACGAAGGTAATTAGAAGTTTTGCCGTCTACTTTCTGAAGCAGTTTTTCAAATTCAGATTTGTTAAAACCATGCTTTTTAGCATATGCCAGGAAGTCGGATATGGCGGGCTGGGCATTCACCATCGCATTGTAATTGTCTTTGGCAATCATAGCTCCAAGAGCGTTATTGAACGGACTGGAAGAATGCTCTAATATACCAAACCACCTACTTATCCAAGAGACATCATGTTGAACTTTGTCAAAAAATTCTTTTACTCTCTTTACCTTATCTGCCGGCACATGAAGTTCGTTCATTAACTTATCAAGCAACGTACTTTCATCAAGGTCTTGTACTGATTTAATATCAGATTGAATACCATTAATGTCGGCAATGACGGTATTGATCCTATTTGTATAATCCTGCTTTTCACGTTCATCAAATTCGGTACTTCTGTTACGGATATATCCTCGAAGATCGTTCATGATCGGAAGAACCTGATTGTTGATAATATCTACGTTCTTTCGATCATTGGTATTGAAGTGAAGCTTACCGTCTTTAGTATCTCCATGAAGAATGGTGTTCACGACATTGTTTAAGTATCTGACCTGAGCTTCGGCTGTGGAGATCATGCTGTTCATGGCAGCCGCCATCTCATTCTTGTCTATTTCGGTCTCTACCTTATTTATCTTATCTTCTATGGTCTTAAGCTGCGCAAGGGTCATAGACGTAGTTACAGCCCTATCAGAGCTTATCTGACGTAAGTCTCTTAATGTTTTTCTTAGTGATCTGATCTTAGACTCAAGAAACTTGTTCTTGTTCATAGAAGAAAGGGAGTATAATGTAAAGTCATTATCCTTTAACAGAGAGGTGTCAAATCCTTTATCTATGTCAGTAATGGCAAGATCACGAATGTTTTTAATAACGTTATTCAAATCTTGTCTTTGGGTTGATAAAGCTGATTTAAGCCAGCTTACGATTCCAGAGAGAAGCTGCCGGACGCGCCCCAGGAAGGAGGTGGGCTCTACCGGCGCCTGTGCTGTGCCGGTCTGCATCTCCCTGGCGAGGATCTTTCCAAGAATTTCTCTCCTAACAGCATTATCAAGCTCAGCTCCTTCATATACCTTACCGTATGTATTATAATACTGACCTGCATATTGGTTCCACTCTTCCGTACCTTCTACATCTTGCAGAACAGCCTCAACAGCATTCTGATCTCTGTATGCCTCTACAAGGAAGTGGGCTGTTTCTTCTACTAAATCAGATAAAGTAGCATCTTCACCAACTGCTATTACGTTATTGGCAATATCCGCCAATGCCTTAGCAGAAGGTTCATGCCCGTATTTGGTTTGGTACTTCTCTATATAATCGGTCATACCTATGACACTAACGCCAAGCGTTTTCAGTATCTCGACAATAGAATTTCGTTGATCACGTTCCTGCCTGCTATAATCTGATACGATCTTAGCTTTAGTATCAGCATAAAGATCGTTGTCTTCTAATATGAATGAAACTACAAGCGCATCAAAATGATCGTACTTGGCGTCCAATTCATTGTATCTTCCTGACTTGAGATCGTTCTTTATCTGCTCTTTGCTAACCCTTTCCGTTCCTCCGGTGGCGAGCCTCATAGTTACCTTACTATTATCCAACGAGCTTATGGTTATCATACCCTGGTCGTTCATGGAAACATCGGAACCAAAATGATTACGGAGATCGGTGTAGGATAAGGCTGAATTGAAAAGTCTAATTTGTCCTGTATGACCTTCTCCTGTAAGATAATAGCTTCTTGTTTCAGGATCGAATATCTTAGATCCGGACAAAAGACCTTTCTTTATAAGGTAGTTAATTATACCACCTTTTGTTGATAAAGAAGTAGAAGCAGAAGCGGTCATGACCGGTATAAAAGATTTGGGATTATTAAGAACATACTTTCCAGCTTTGTAAGTAATGTCTGCCACGCCATCCCAGGCAGATTCTTGAACGGTGCCGGATAAGAATCCTATTCTAATATCATTCCCGCCAGAGCGAAGAGCTTCTCCGTAATCTTCAAATAATTGATTACGATCGTTCATGAAAAACAAACGAGGCTCTCCGGTCTGATACGTTACACCCACAGGATTAGAATCTGTCTGTGGTAACTCTTCTGGGCTAAATATCTTAAGACCGTCTTTTATAACCATATAATTAACACCCTTATCCTGTACCATAGATACGGGAGTGAAGTCCGAAGATATAGCATCTTGTAAATACTGCCCGGCGTCTATTCCCGGTCCTTCCGGTACGGAAATACTTGAAGGAACCATAGCATCCACCAACATAATATTATCACCCAGATCTTGGCTATAGAATCCGAAGCCTGATTCTTGAATCCCATAAGGTGCATCTGATTTTGATACAAGAACAGGATTACTCATCTTAGAAGCCTTATCCAGCACCCTTTCTCTATAAGCTTCCGGAATAAGATCGATGTTGGATTTCACCTTATTGTAGGCCTGTTTATTGATAGGCACTCCCTTTCTCCAGTCGCCAAAAGCCTTTAAGAACTTATTAGAAAATACGGTTTTAAAAACAGTAGTAGCCCGTTCCCTATTCTCCATAAGAGGAATAGATGCTATTTTATCAAACAACATAGACCTGTCCCCTGATCTGGTAGAGACAGAAACAACTTTCTTTTTATTATCTCTTTTAATAATACACGCTGATGTCATAGTAAAACATTTTTGTTATGAGACAAAGGTAGTTAAAAATCAAGCATATCATAAAAAATAAAGCCATCTAACTTCTCAGTCTGATGGCTTAAAAATAATATGAAAAAAAATTATAATCTGACGAAAAATCGTCAAGTTCAGCTTATATGTAATGCATGTACCCATCTCGGTGTATAAACCTTCCCGATTCAAAGCGCTCAATATCTTCAAGGCAAATAGAGCCTGAATCTTCTCTCCTGGCTTCAAACCAAAGCCCCGGCTTGCGAAGTCGGCAAGTTATGATATAGTTAAAGCAATTGTGCGTAAAATGGAAAACAGATCCTACAGGGAAATACCTATCAGTTTGAAATACGATTCTTTTTCGTTTAGTATCAAACGTGATATCCCCTACTATCTTAGCCACGTAATAGCTTCTGCCATTTAACGTTTCATCTGTTTGTGGTATCCAATAATAACCTCTTGCCATGCCACAAATATATGAAAAAGTCGGATAACTTACGTACCCGACTTCATTATTTGTTTAAACAGACCAATTCCGTCTATTATAATATGACCGCTTTGCATACGACCATTAAGATTGTAAAGGAAATTAAAACCACTTTCTTTTTCTTGTCTTTCAAAAGAACTGATATCCTTTCCTCTACGAGCTCTTCCAAAAGCTTTCTTGAACAACTTGCCTCTAAAGGTCTTGACGAGGATCTTGGTAGCGTTATTGCTGGCTCTTATCGTTACTTTCCTTGCCTGGTCCTCCGAGACAAAACTGCTTCGGAAAATATACGATGCTGCTGCTTGTATATCTTGTTTAGTAATCATATGCCAAACATTTCCTTCAGAATACCGATCTCTATTCCATATATCAGTTTCGTTTCATCTTTATCATATACGTCAAAAAAGGATTCACTTGAGTCCTTTGGATTTACACTCAATTGAGCTATGCAATTACCAGCATAAACCTTAAGCTTATAATTATTAGAGTATATATCCTGCAACATGATTTCAAATGTTTCAATTAATTGTTTAACCTTGCACGGCAAGCCATCTTATAAAGGCTACTCCTTCGGGAGCATCCGGATCATCCAAATACATTAACGTAGCTTTCACCAACTCGTTCTCACATTTGAAGACCTTCGGAAAACCATCCGAATAGTACATTGCAAAGACATATTGGACATCGCCCCATGTCGCTTTATCCGGCTTCTTCGCTCCGCACTTTTCAAAAATATCTTTTATTTCCGGCTGCTTCCAGATCCTCTTGGATCCATCGACGTTGACCATCTTCTTTACCGCCTCATCAGCGAGAGCATTAGAAAAATGGTAGCCGTAAGTATCTACATATTTCTGATAAGCTGGATCCTCTGCGTCTGCTCCTCAATAAGAACGACCTCTGCCACGTCCGCGACCTCTACGCATCTGAGGTCCGTCACCGTAGTATCTGTCGTCTCCATAGTAATCGGTCGGGTAGGATTCGTAACCCATCCTCCGGTATTCCCGGTCCTCCATTTTATGACGACGTTCGCGCTCTTCGAGCCTTCTTTCCCTTTCTTCCAGCTCGTTTTCGCGCTCTTCCATTTCTTTCATCTTCTCATGCATACCGTAATGGTCGTAAATACCACCACCATACCCCATGTACGTCCCATCAGAACGCCGGCTTCTGCCTCTGCCTCCACCTCGTCTGTCTTCTATCTCGTCATATCCAGGATATTCTCTGTGTCCTGAATTTAAATCATATACTATCATATTATACTTATTTCAAACGTTCTACAATTAACTTCTTTAAATCTTCGAATGAATCAGTAAGGTCATTCACCTTATTTTCTATACCAGCTATTTTACGATCCTGCTCTCTCGTTTGCTTGAATGCCGGATTGATATCTTCTAATATAGATTCACAAGCCTCTATCTTGGCACGATGGGCATCTACGCTGTCTATTATTTCCTGACTGGTGCTTTTTATGGCATTCAGCTCGTTCATAATCGGATCTATGCTGGTAGATAATGTTATGCCCATAGCCTTAGCCACATTCTGGGATTCCGGGACCGTATAGGTCTTGGTTTCGCCAGTGAGCTCTACCGTCAGATCCACCACGCGGGTCTGCATCGCCTGATACTGACCTGGCTGAGGAGGAAGATACCTGGGTTCGGATACGGCTACTACCTTTCCCAATTCGTATTTAGGTACTGTATTAGTATCAAGGGTATGTACCTGAAACCCTTTCTTCAAATCTGAAAACATGATCAAAATATTAGTTAGGTGAAAATAGGGTGATGATATTCATCACCCTACTGAAATCATTTACCTGCTTTAACTTCAGACGCCTGGGCTGTTGTTGTCGGAACACAACAATCCATTAATCTTAACACGCCACGAACTTTATTGAAGTACAGAAGGCGTTCTGTGCCATTTACCATAGCAGCACCCGTGACAGCTACGTTAATAGGGTTCACGACATTCACTCCCGTAACCGGGCAACAGGTGTCGGATCCTACTGTTGAAACTGTGCTGTTTGCCGGGACCGCAATCTGTACCGGTAGAGCACTTCCGGCTGTGGGGACTACTTGCCTTATCTTAAGAAGGATAAGACCCTCACACGGAAGGGCGATCCAAGCCCGTGGGTTAATACCGAAGACTGTATTTGTCGTACTGACAATAACATTCTTCGTAACCATCTCATACAACGATCCTATTTTAGAAACACAAGCCATATTAGCCTCCTCTCTTAATAAAATCAGACAGCAGCGTTGTTATTGCAACATCCGTTGTTACATCCACATCCGTTATTGCAGCAACCTCCTCCGAATACCTGTCCCCAAGTATAATCCTGGTAAGGAGAACAAGAGGGGTAGGCCGGGACGGCCGTCGGGCGTAATTGACCAACGATATTCTGGGTTTGTTGCTGAGATAATGCCGAAGCTGTCAAAGCCGCTTTTTCTTCACGAAGTTGAGCAATAGTGTTCTGCATCTCCCTCATTTCCAACTGACAGAATTTGTCATTGATCATAACGGTTTGGGCGTCAAGTTTCGCAGACAAGATATTGAATTGGCTTGTAGCTTGCTCACGATTGTTAGCCAGACCTTGGTTGAGACCGTTCTGCAAGACATTGGTTTGTTCCAACGTGCGAAGCTGGTTATCAAAACCTTGCTGAGTAATCATTCCCTGAGTCTGGCAAGTGCTTTGATTGATCAACGAACTCAGATTGCAGCAGCAAGAGCTGATTTGATTTCCTATTTCACAACCTTGTTGTTGAACTGCGTTGATAACAGCCTGAGAAGTCATACCTACCTGACCAGCTACTTTATCAATGGCACCCTGTACGTTGCAGATAGCGTTTTGAAGTTGAGTAGTAGAACAGTTCAAAGCAGAAGCAATCTGATCTATGGCGCTACGATTACCTTGAATTGCCTGCATCAAAAGTTCACGACCGTAATCGTTATTCAACTGAGCCGGCAAACCATTGGCACAACAATCACCGCCATTTCCAAAACCGTTACCGAAGCCGCGTCCACCCCACAGCCAGAACAAAACAATTATCCAGAGTCACCAACCGTTAGCCCCACCGAAACCGTCCTGGTTGTTACGACCGTTCATCAAAGCCGCCACCAGATTCGGATCCATTTTATTACCACCTATCAAATTAGCAAACATGCCGGGAATCATTGAAAGAAGACCGTTAGTGGCTGCACCACCACCGTTAGCCCCGGCTCCATCTAAAAGGACGATTTTATCACCACCCATAATTTTATAGTATTTAATTGTTAAACATACGTGCATGAAGCACGTAACAAAGATCATGATTGCAGGGTGGAATATGGGTGTGTTTATTTCCTATAGAAGAGAAGTATTTTCAGAAAAGACAGAAACAAAAAAGGTAGTGTTTTTTTTATTCTTTTAAAACACTACCTGTAAATAAACTTAAGCAAACTTGCCATATTTTAGAAACACATTTTTGAGTTTTCCTTTTATACCATTTAAGGTCACTTCATATCCGGAGCCTGTCATGTATATGGTTTGTTGATTGATTCTATCACCAGAATACTTATCTATGAAATAAGACCTATACACTCCATACCCTTTAGCTACAACATTGCTATATAGCTCCCATTTGCCAAGACCGTTTCTAAACATAAACTTAGCTTCTTCAAGAAATGAGCAAAGATTCTTTTCGGCTATGATAACGCCATTTTGCTCTAACTTCTTTGCAATATCACGAATTAGCCACATATTGTTATGGTCTACTTTCCTAAAAGACTCGGCAAATTCTACATCGGGCTTATGTTCTTCTATCGTTTTCAAAGCCTGCTGCCTCTCCGCTTCTGCCTGCGACTTTTCAGCTATAGCTTTTTGAGCGGCTTCATACTGATCACCCCATGCCCTTGCTGCATCTGCTGGATTAGAAAAGTCAGGAACCAAAATTCCCTTGCCGCCTGAACTTGTTTTATATTCTCCTGTTTTACGAATAGAAGGAAGAACCTCAGATGTTATCCATCGTTTAAATCTCTTAGCAGATTCTAATTTTGAAGATAATATAAGAGAATATAAACCAGATTCATTAATGATTCTTATATTATCTATGTATCTGGTTTTCAATAGGGATTGATTCACGCCCCATTGATTATCAGATACTTGCAAAAGTGTAGAATCATCATCATCCACATGTCTTTTTACCGCATCTTTAGCATTTATATATCCAAGAGATTTTGCCACGTCTGACGCCACAAACCATACATCACCTTTTGGATCTACAATAATTCTAAGCTCTCCAAAATCTGAACTTTCAAAAACAGAAACTTTATCCATAATAAAAAAAATAGGCCCAAAAGAGAATGTCAGATCCCACTATGACAAACCCTAATGAGCCAAAAATATCTTTCAACATTAAACAACCAGAGGTGGGATCTCGTTGTTCATTGTTTCTGAAACAAAGATAGGAACAGAATCTTAAATAGCAAATATTTTAATACTTTTTAAAACAAACCAGGGCCCGCATCACTGCGAACCCTGATCTACATTAATCTAAACTAATACCATGAAAAACTTAAATCTAAAAACTAAAGAACACACAAATGTATGAAAATGTATGGTTTTCACAAAGAATCTGTATCCTGTTCTTTTGTATGATTCAAGACATGGGATATAGTTCTGATACTTAATCCGGTTTGATTTTGTATCAGATTATAAATATAGGATTTTGAAACTACAGTTCTTAATTGACCTAAATCATTCATAATGTTTTTATACATAAGATGAATGCTGTTATTACGTTTGATGGTACCGATTCTCATTTCCTACTGTTATTAGTTACGTTCTGTTCTTACTTTTTCCTATTTTCTATAATCCCTTCCTGAAACTAATATCGCAAACTTAATAAAAATAATCCATAAACAATGAAAATCTAACTTTTCTTGTATGTTGTTGATATACGTGCATATGCAAGAAAAGTGAGACTTTCACAAGCCCCACTTCCCAAATTGTAATTATAAAAAACTATATATGCGTACAAAAATTATTTGCATTCTAATTTGTTAAGATCATCCAATTCAGACTTGCTTACGGTCATGTCTTGCGTCAAGCCAGATCTGTTTTGGTATGGAGCGTAATCGGTTTCTACCGTCTTAGCCTTCTGAGTAGAATCGTATTTCACCTCTGATTCGGTTCCTGTCAGATTTTGGTAGATAGAGCCGGAACTACTCTCGCTTACTTTAGACCATATCTTATTACCTACTCTTATAAAATTATCATAAATACCTTCGGCTGTTATAACACCATCTTGCTCTACGATATTAGGGCCCGATTTTTCTTTTAACAAATACGGGTGCCTGGTGTAAAAATAGTGTTCAAAATCATTCCCGGCATACGAAGGGTCATACCTCTCCAAATAAAACAATTCTGATAAAGAAGGGTCGGTACTGGTCATGCTATAATCAAACAACATCAACCTGTCTTTTCCAGATAAAGATAATTCTATTGATTTCAAAATATCAGGATCATCAGAAATAAGGCCCAAAGATGGACCAGGTTTGAAGTCAAGATACTTATAGGCATTATCATATAATTTTGTTTTATGGAGTTTGTTGTCAAGGTAAGATTGGTATAAATCGAATAAGGATAATGGGTTTTCGCTATCTTGTTTTTTGTTCATGTATCGACTATACTCCCGATCCACATCCACGTAAGGAACGTCAAGTACCGCCGGGTGACCAAACGCCATCCTGGTCATTATCATGTCCTCCGTGTTCTGAGAATCCATGAACGATCTGACGTATTTTTTAATGGAATCCATGAGCGTATTATTATCTACGTTCCGTACTTTCTCTTTATCCAAAACGCCGTTCTTAAAACAAGATTCAGGATATATTTTAGTAGAAAAATGAGTTAGGTTGTGCTTGGCTAATACTGTTGATATTTGATACATCTCGTTAAGATCATCTTTGCTGATCCTTTGATATAGATTATCTCCTACCTTAAGCAATGAATGTTTCTCAAATGCCTCTACTGGGTCTATATCGGATTCAGAATAAACGATATTCAAATTATCCATATACTCCGGCAATAATCCAAAATAATAGTCTGTACTATCACCAAGAACATCATCTATAGAAGATGCCAGCGTTGGAGCATAATTTACATCATTATGCCTGGCCACATAAATATCAAGATCCAGCATCAAATTATCTATCTTATTCAAAGATTCTTCTGTGCCATCATAAGTTTCCGATGTCCCTATTATATCTATGCCAAACCACGTACAAGCCTCTTCTATATCCCATATCATGCTTCTTAAATCGGATTCGGTGTCGGCATTAGCCCTATGTAAATAAGCTGATATACGAGCTCTTAGGAACTCTATTTTGCCAGGATTGTAATAAGACAGATCTTGTAGCTTAGACAAGGATCTTCTCTTGCCTTCTACCACATCATCCCCTTCTATGTTTATTACCGGAATCTTATTCGTAGATGAGAACTCATCAAACATAGATTCGGCAAATTCTTTATCAGAAACGAATTTCTCAACCAGTTCAGGGTATGAGTTTCTCAACGATTCAAAAGCAGATGAAAATTCAGAAAAGTTTTTTATGCCGGCTACTGTTTTACGCATAGCATAATAAAGCTCAGAAGGATTATATGGTACTTTTTTACCAAATTGGTTAAACACTCCCTTCTTGTAAACAATAGGACCATACTGATAGTCAACAGACATAAAATAATTATCCTTTTCCCTATCATGTTCGTTAATAGAACAATCTATTAACTTTCTCATGGAAATCGAAACCTCATTTAAAACAGAAGGATCGGATAAAATACGACTTATTTCTGTTTCATCATACAAACCGGATCTCCTTAATTTCTGCTCATTCAGTATCAAACTGCCATCTACATAAAAATCGAAGAGGATAGCATTAGACAATGAAGACGCATTAAAAAAATAATGAGTAGACAAAAGGAAATCCCTTACATCCTTAATGTCCTGAGCCGTTAAAGGATCAGCAAAATAAGTCTGACGCTTCATATACGACAGCACGTCTTCTAAAAGAGGTTCGCCATTGGGATCGGTATTAAATATCTCCCCTGGAGCCGGGTTATTCCAATGACCGTAATACGACAAAAAACCAGGAGTGTAAGCCTTAGCCCATACCTGAAGAGCCCGCTCGCTGTTTCCTAATACTTTTAAAGCACTTTCGTAAAGAACGGAAGGCTCCCCGTTAGGAGCCTTAACCCGTTTTATTTCATTTTCCTTTTTTTCTATCTGGCATTTGACACCCATAGTGATAAATATTTTAGACAAAGATAGTATAAAAATAGAAATTATGAAACTTCTATTTCATAATGCGAAGCCTCTGTCTCAACTATCAATCTTCCCTCTCCTTCGAACTCAACGCTATCATTTCCTGGACCAATAACAAAAGGGAAATCAGATACGGATGTTACATAATCTCCAGAACCACCGGAGAAAGACTGACTTTTACTTTGTTTGTAATTGATAGTCAATTGTGTTTTACCTATCTGAAGAGTTCCAGATAAATTTTTAGTATAAGTAGTGGTAGTTGTAATATCCCCATTTTTATAACAATACATTATAAAGGCGGTAACCGGACTCTTTTTTATATTACTATCCGGACCTGCATGATAAGATTCATTTCCTCCAAATATGCTATAAATGTGACAATAAGGACCGACTCTTTTACTTGAAGTTTTAGCCTTATCCTCGACTCCTTTCAAAGATATAGTAACCTTACTCTTGTATTCAATATCCTTCCAATTACAGACTCCTTCACTTACGTTTCCAACAAACCTGTCATCAACATAAACCTCTATATTCCCCTGCTGATTGGTCTTCAACTGATACTGAACAAGACCTGAAACATCTTCGTATCTCCTTCTCATACTCAACACTCTTTATTTAACTCATTTATCGAATCCGAATTATCAGAACCTTCTACGAGATTCTTATTCCTATCTATCTCTTCCTGGCTCATGTTACTCATCATATTTTGTATTTTTCTACCAGATTGAGATAAAGAACGGATGAATGCACTGGAACTTATCTTAACTCCAAGATCCGGTTTTGCCCTAAACGCTTCACCGGTACTGATATTATACAAATCATACACACCTGAGTTCATATAAAATTTATATATCCAGTTTCCACCAGCTTTTTTGTACCCTAATTTGGTTAACTCGACTACACTCATACCAAATTTAATGCCATTACGACCCATTATCTTCTCCGGTATAGGTTCTACCTTAGCCGGAACAGATGTATATGCTTCATCGCCGCCGTACAGGAAATAAGGGGTTGTCACCCTTGATATGTGAGTAAGCGACTCTTCGGATATACGAGGTTCGTCTTTCGCAGCCTTAGATCCTTTCCTTAGATTGGATATTCTAATAAAAGGATCGTATGTCAAAAAGGTTAAGCCGTATTCTACTTTATAACCTGATACGCCGTTAAGGTCCCTTATAGCCTTAGTCGTATGCGAGTGATTGATGGTGTCTATACCATACCTTGATTCCATATCGGTCATAATACTATTAACCTCATCTCCCTCTACATAAACCTCTTCTCCTTCCGGGATAGAGGTTATGCCGGCAGCCCTTCTAAGTAGCCATAAAGTAACTTCAGCAATGTCAGAGAACTTATCTCCGTTCTTCCTATAGTTATCTACTCTTCCTTCTTCAGATCCAGGTAATTCGACATTTCTTTCAACTTCGACATTTGTTCTGGATTGTCCTTTGCCTTCTCCATCTCCCTTTTTATCGCCATCTTCCTCAGTGCGTACTGCACCGCCTTCTGCACTTCCTTCTTTTCCATCATTTAAAATATTATCTGATTCTGACTCTATAGACTCCACGACAGCATCATACTCTGGTATGCCGCTAAGGAAATCTGCTACGTTATTCAAAAACTCTATTTTTTCCTCGTTTGTCATATCAAGGCTTTCCACAGGCTCCCATATGGCAGGCAAGTTGTTTGATTTTATTGCAGTAGAAACATCTTCTACAGTTTTATTATCCACCGTAGGCAAAACTTTAGAAACCAAACTATTGATATCAGATTCCATTTTTTCTACTTCCTCTTTTGTGCCATATTCTTTTAGGGTATCCATGCCATTGACTCTAAGAGAATAATTTAAAGCCTTACTTGGAACAAAATTAATATATTTCAAAAAGTTTTTCAACTCTGATATAATTTGTTCGTCAGATCTTGGCCCAACATAATCAACCACCACCTGATCTGTTTGAGAACGAAGCCAAGAAACATATTCTTCTAAAGTCTTACCACCTTTACTGGAAGGAGTGGATATTTTATCACCTACTGTTCCTTTAGGTTCTAATCCCATTTCTTCCTTAAGGCTTTTAGGATTACCTCTCTCACGAAGAAACCTCAAATCACCTCCTACAATCTTCCTTGCTATAAAATCAAAAATATTAGCATAAGACGGCAATCCTTCTTTTTCTATATGAGATTCTATTTCGTTTAACATAAGAGAGAAGTTTTTCCTGGAGGTACGCTTCTTGCCAGATAAAGACTGCGCAGCTTGTGCCGCAGGAGCCGGCTGAGCTAATGGCGCCGGCTGAGTCCCCCGGACAGCCCCTTCCTCTGACATTTCCTCTTCATAAACATCCACGTCTTCTTTAGAAGTAACGATCTTACCCTCATCAGAGAAAGGAAGATCATCCTCTATAAGCGACTTAGGTCTGGAAGATGATTTACCAAACTGAATCCTGATCTTAGGAGCGACAAACATCTCACCTTCGAAATCTATTCCAGATTCTACTTCAGACGTCACAATGTCTTTCACATTCCTGCTTTCATCTTCTACCCACTTAACAACATCAGGAACCGTAGATAATTTTTCTATAGCCTCACGAGCTTTTCTAAGCCCTGAAATAGGATTCAAATACGATACTTGATACGAAGCCGGATCAAGGCCTAACTTGGTTAGATACGCATTAAGATCTTGTATATCATCTTGACCCATCTGTAGCAATTCAGAATCACCAGATTCAAGCAGCATATCTATAAAAGACATCCATTTCTGCCCTTCCTCTGATTCTACAGAACGTAGGCTAACTGGGAAAAGATAATTAAGACCGTTTTTACCTTTGATGACAACTACCGGAACTCTTACATTTTTGTAATTATTCCCCTTGTCATTTAATATAGAATAAGCAAATGGGAAGCCTGTGTATTTAGATCCGTTCTTAAGCACGACTTTGCCATTTAATACATATCCGACATCAGATACTTTTTCAGCACCTTTTTCGGTAATAGGGAGATTTTCTATCTGGCCATATCCTTGACCGTTCACCTTCATGTTAAACACCGGTCTTCCGGGAAGGGTCTGGGCAACAACATGCGTGCCGACGCCGATGGTAGCCGACCGGCCGGCGTCCTTCTTCCACTTGTTAAAAGCCGTTCTTCTTATCTTACTTATACCATCTATGCCTCCTGTATCAGCTTTTACGACAGAAACGAATCGGTTCCCACTCATGACCTTGATAACCATATTGGACACCAGTTTATTCTCAGCAGATTCTATTCTTTTTTTATCGCCGGACTGAACAGCATCATTGTATTCGGCAAAAAGAGACTGATTATAGGTATCATTTACATCTATTTCGAGATTAACCTTATCTCCTTTTTTCAAAGAAGATAATGCTTCCTGATCTATTTTATCTACCTCATTCTCTCCGAATCCGACACCCGTTCTGTACGGAACCAACTCATCTGAATCAAGACGCTTATAAACCAAAGAATAGGAATTACCCACGTCCTGAATAGACACATCTGTGTAGCGATTAAGAACACGAGCCGATTCTTTGTCTATAGACCATCTCGCATGATAAGGCAGTTCTATCACGGTAGCCGTTTCTCCACCTATGTTAAGAGAATACCTTTTAGTGCCATTAGCGTTCGTTTCAGAGCTTATTTGAATAGGAACCAATGATTTTATAGAAGATATAAATTTATCGGCTCTAAGACCGGCAATTTCATACCTTTCATTGCCGTCGTTGGAGATTCTTCTTACCATCAACGTCTCTGGATTCTGGGCACTATCTATGTTAGCTCCCGGCGTATTATCGGATTCGTCTAACTCATTTACAAGAGAATCTATATTAGCATCATCCTCCCCAAAATTACTTAACGTAGATTCGGAAATACGACCTTTATCAATAATCCTGTTTTGTTCGATATAAGGAAGGAGATCTGTGATGTTTCCAACTTGGCCAAGATCTTCTATGGTAAATACCGAATCAGCAAGCTTATCTTCGTCAACTTTCTCCCCTTTATCTCGTCTGTTCATTATATCAACATACAAAGAAATAGCATCATCAAGTTCCTTCCTTTGATCTGGTTCCAAATTGGATTTAGCCATATCAATAATAGCTTTATTATCCTCATACACAGATCGAGGCTCAGTAAGTCTCCTAACTTTATCTGATAAATCTTTTATCATCTTAGCCGGACTGTCTCCAAGAAATGATATGTAATTATCAATATCCTGCTTGTATTTATCATATATCTCCTTCTCTCTTGGAGATAAAAGATCTTGATTACCTGTATATATCTTGTCTACTATACGTTCTCTAACCTCTATAGGTGCAGACAAAAGATCTTCCATAGCCAACTCATAATCAAAATCAGACAATATATCCTCTTTCGGTTTCTGAGTTATACCATCATTTAAATGACCAAATACTTTCATTGTAAATGCCTCATCTGAATCTATTTCACCATTGTTCAGGAGTTCATTTATTTTTTCATCTAAACTGATATTGTCTCCTTCCTGGTTCTGATAAAAACGATCACTTTCTATAGGCTTGGTATCGGATGACACCATATCATTTAAGAACTTAGAGAATAAAGAAAAATCGTGTCTCATAAATTTCTTATCCTGCATGGAGTTCATGAATGACCGTAGAACCTTATATTGGGTAATAGCTTGCTGGTATTTTACCACCATCTTTCTTAAATCCTCTGCTTCTTTCTTCCCCTTATTGTTCTCGATATAAGTGCTTAAAGAAGCAACAGAATCATAAGCTTTTAATATATCTTCAGCAGTTATCGTTTCGGATTTAAACAACTCAAGAGCTGATACTCCAGGATCAAAAGAATAAAATACTTCTTTATAACTACTAAGAAGATCTTCTGACAACCTTCTATATTCCTTATTAAGATTATCGTATTTAATAGTTTTTTGTTTTATAGCCTCTGCTTCGGTATCATTACCGTCCTCTACTCTTCTCGGAGTTGTAGCCAACCTCTCTATTTCAGCATTCAGATCATTGATCTCATTACGCAATTCCCTTAACTGATTAGCTGTATCAAAAGCTTGACTTGATAATGAATAAAACGTATTTATATCATCAAACAAATTATTGTCATTTACATAATCAGCAATATCATTTGATGCTTCCATTGCTATATCCTCTGCATCCAACCCCTTAAACACAGCATTAGCAACATTAGATCGATAAAGATCGGATGAAGTCTCAGCAGTAATAGCCTCAGCAAAAGAAGAAGCTTTTTTATAATTGGCTAACTTCTTATCAAAATCTTTTATAATATCTTCCTTGTATTTTTTAACAGTTTCTTCATCTACTTTCATTTCAGAAGCCAACTCACTTTCGTCAAGGCTTTTAACCATTGACCTGAAATTGTTAGCCGTATCCTCTAACATTCCCATTCTGTCAGATAATTCAAATTTAGAATAATAATCTGATTCAGGATCATTCATTTGAGCATTAAATTCGGCTAAATTTCGCATAGAGTCTTTTACAGATTGAGAAGTAAAAGCATTATTACTATTAAATTTCTCAACATCAGTATTAATAGTACGCTCTTTATTTCTCCTTTCATATAAACCAAAAGCACCATTTCTGGCTCCAAATAAACCACCAATCAGGGCTCCTATGCCAATCTCTTTCAATCCTTCTTTGGTTGTAAATTGTTCAGCTATGGCCTTAGAAAAAGAATCAACTATAGAAGACGTAGCATCAAGATACGTCTTATCATATCTTGATCTAATAAAATCTTCCCCCATGCGCTGAGCAACACCTTGCATGCCTTCCTCCCATACACCTTCAAGTATGGGTCTTTTAGATACATTCCAAACAGTAGCTAAGGATTTCTGGAATAAATTTGCTTTTACCGTCTGTAATCTTCCAGCATCACCCGCTACCTTCTTAGTCCTTAATCCAAACAAATAGCGATCTACAAAACTCTTTGATCCCCTATATGTGTTTGATACACCCTTTAATCCAGGTATGTATTTAGAAGCAAAACCAGTGTCTACTCCAAGATATTTTCCCAGAAGAAGATAATTGGATAATCCAACTATACCCATATTAGCTAAAAATATGCTATTTGCCGTATCGGAAATAGAACTCTTAAATTCAGCCATCTCAGACTGATCAGGATTCCGACCATACATATTTTTAAAATATTCCTTGTATTTACTTTCAGAGTCTTTCATGAAGAACTGAGCCTCCACGGCAGACTCCCAGCCGGCGCCCACGAACATATTTACTCCTACCTTGGCCATATTACCTATAGCCCTGCCGTACATCGCTCCTGCTCTATACGCTCCAAAAGCTGATTTTACAGCACTTGCCGCAATCTTAGACGCCGCCATCTTTCCGGCCGCTCTCATCCCTACTTTAGCGCCAACAGCTCCAAGACTTGACACGCCCATCCCACATGCAAGGTAGGCAGACAGAATAGCTCCTGTCGTAAACGATAGACCATTTCCAATAACATCATTAAAAATAAAATTTGCAGTTCCAAGACTCTGTAAAAATCCCATATCACGCTCTTCTCTTGTATAATAATAAGGAAGAGAGTGGTTTATTCTTTCATCTATATCATTTATGGTCCGTATAAAATCATTGTCAAATGCAGAAGATAACGTACCAGTCTTTATAAGATTATACGCAGCCGGGATAATACCTACTACTCCTGATACACCATATAATGCTGTTTTTGTGACAAGTTTCCCTATACCATTAACAGCCTTATTCCAAGTAGTTTGCCTTCTTCCGTAATAATCTTCATTACCCCTTCCTGGCATATAACTTTTAAACTTTGCAAGACCGATGTTCCCATCGAATAAAAAGTCATATGCTTCATCTAACTTAATAGTTCTTCCTTTACCAAATACACCAAAATCAACAGCAGATGACTGTTGATTACCAGCTATAACCTCACCATAAGACGTTTGTTTACCAGAATAAGTATTCCTTGATTTATCTTGAATAGATTTTATCATGGAATTTAACTTATTATAAGACTCCTCTTTCTTCTTTCTTGGATCATCTCCACCATTCAGAGCCGATTTTAGTCCAGAAAAAGATGTGTCTACATCAAAAGAAGTATCTATTCCGCTAATATCAGACCCTTTTTCTGAATCATCATCAGGATTTATGGCTGATACCGGGGGAGTATATGAACCTACTTTCATCCTCTCCATCTCTCTTTTTGCTCCCTCAATAAGAGAAGATTCTTCTTCATATCGCGTAGGAACTCCGGCATTATACCCTCTTAATCCAGTAGATGGTAAGAAACCTGATTTCTCTACCAATGTCTGTTCCTTATTTTCCATATATTATTCCCTATTTACACTATTCAACAACTTCATCAACTTGCCGTTTTTATTCAAAGACGTAGGCAAATTACCTCCTTCTTTTGCTGTCACCATATCCTTAATCTCTTCTGTTATGGCTGCCACAACAAAATCAACTATTTTTTTCTGAGGCGCAACAGCAAGTTCTTTAGACACATTATCCGCAAACCATACATTAGGAGTATCAAACGAATCTATTAACTCAGGTTTACCATTCTCCATAAGATAAAGCCTTGTCTCATATCCATAACCGTAACTTGTCTTAGGATCATAACCTTCAACCTTTACACCAAGCTTTCCGCTGTTATCCAATATATCTTTAGCTGCATTAAGAAGCCAAACCTTTTGTTCTGGCATATCATCTAAATTATTACCAGATTCATTTATCATATCTGATAACACTTTCATCATTGAAGATACAGAAGCATAAGCGGGTGATATATCTGAATTTTCAAGCATCTTCGGATACCACATATTAGTATCACTTCCAAATGTAGGTCTTATAATACCACTTTCATATCCACCTATATCGACAGAAGGAGTATTAACACCAGGATCTATACCATTGTTTATCAACTCTGTTTCAGACACCTCAACAATATCTATCTCTCCTCTTTCACCGGTATGATTAGCGACCAAACTGTAAGTCTTCTCTCCATTGTCGGCTATTCCCGATTCTGTCAAAGAAAATGATTCAATGGTTGCCGATGATGATTTAGATTTACCAACAGGATGCTCTGCCATTTTCTTAGTAAATAGATCCCTGAGAACCCCCATCTCTCTATAACCAGCCTCCTTGGAGGTTAATTTGGTTGAATACGTTACTGTATTAGGTGAATACAGTTCGAGATATTCTTTACGTATCTCATTTATACCATCATCCTGAACCTTAGTTATTTGATCAGCCATATTAATATCACTTACCGCATAGTTTCCAGCACCTTCCATTCCACTAATAGAGTACAGTGCATTAAAAAACACATTTTCTTCACCATCCGAGAAACTATTTTTTACATCATCGTATTTTTTTAAGAAATACCTGCCACTTTTGCTATCCCTCTCAAATACTTTAGATAAATCAATGCCATCATTTTTCACCCTCTTTCTTATAGTAGCTATATCAGCAGGCGAGAATCCTTTTTCATAATATCTTACTCCAGATTCTACATCGCCGACTGTACCTCTATTTTTTCTTAAAATATCATTAAGGGATAACGCTGTAGCATAGGCTATATATTCTTCGGGTTTACCTCCTTTCTTCTGCGCGATCGCATTTGCTATTTCAGATACAATATTATCATAAATCTTATTCTCCTTCTTAATTCTATCATTCTCTATATCCATCTTGTCTACAGCGCTATTAAGCTGCATATAAGCATCTGTGGCAGCTTTTCTCTCTGCCATAGGTAGCTTGTCAAACATATCATTAGAGAGACCTCCATTGTCCTTTATATACTTAAGAAGTTTTTCTTCATCCATAAGATACTTGTATCCTGATGTTTCATCCGTCATATTTCTTGATATGGCAGCTTGAATATTTTTCATGTTTTCAGCACCAAGGGCTGTAGATAGTCTACTTCCGGATGTTACAAGATCTGTATATGCCTTATTAAACTTCTTATGAGTTTCTTCTGATATGCTAATATTTTTAGTTTCGATAGGATTAGCTGAAATAGTTCCACCAGAGTTTGTGCCAACGCCCACCTGCATGGCTCGGCTTCCAGCTCTGCCGCCTGCCGCTCCTGCACCAGAGGACATAAGTTTTGCTATTCTGGCTTCATCCTTATTCTTACCATATTCAAACTCTGCAATATCCCTATTTCTTTCATATTCAAATTCTATCTTCCATTTTTCGAAATTCAAATTAGCTAATCTTTCCCTCTGATTATATTCTTTGGTTTTCCAGTAAAGCTCGTCGGCTTTGATTATGAAAGACGAATTATCATAAGCATATGAAGCAGCAGCATTATTAATAAAATTATTTTCAATAACCTTCATCGCTACAAGATACGGATCGTAAGCCCTTTCATCCATTCTGCTAAATTCAGATTTCATGGAAGCTATTTCAGATTTGGCTCTCTTTATTTCATTTTCAACCATTTCTTTCTTTGCAGGATCAGAACCCAAACCGGAAAGATCAGCAGTAAGAGCATCAACATACCTCTGCTTATCACTTATCTGCTTATTCATAAAACCAAGAACAGAATCATACGAATATAAAGAGGGATTAGAGTCTACCATGTAAATAGCCTCCACCTGCATCTGCTGCCTTGCTTTATCTGATAACCCTGACAATGCAAAAGAAGCTATCTGTTCAGGAGTAAGCATATCCTTAGTTACTTCTTGTACTGCCCCGGTAGGATGACCATCCTTGTCAAGAATAGGAATCTGAACTTTAGCTCCTTTATGAAGCTTGCTTATAAAATCTATCCTATCTTTTAATTCCTTATTATAATCAGTATAAGGAGTATATTGAAGAGGAGCAAGACGGGAACCAGCCTTTCCATCATTCACCCATTCATTATACGGCTTTAAAGCCGCATAAGCATTCGCAGCAGAATAAAGTTCTGGATTATTTATTTGTAAATCAGATAGCATTTTATGCATTCTCCTGCCTTCTTTTGTGCCGGCAATCGCGTTAATGACCGTATCATCCAACACCGAACTGATCTCTCCTTGTATGGCTCTCGTAACACCATCAGAAGAAAGATCCACGCCTTTAAATTTTTGATTGATGTTAGCAATCACACCTGACATCTTATCCTCCATATAAGCTCGGGCTTCAGGCTTATCTATCTCTTGACCCATAAGATAATCTACCTGGGTATAGATCTTTTCACGAGCAGCATCAACCTTCTGCTGTTTGTACATCATGACGTCCTTAACAAGATCTATGTTGTAAGGACTAACATACGGGGCATATTGCCTTAAAATACTATACTGTGAAGCCACTATTTGGTCCTCCTTCTTCTTTTAATTTCATCATCTTCTTCATTTAAACTTCTCAAGTAAGGTGTGGAATAATCACCCATATTCATCACATCCTGATTACCTTGAACGTAAATAATTTGACCACTTGGAAGCATTCTCATATTTGGAGCTATGGAAGCTATGGTATTCAACGATGTACGAACATTGAACTTATTCTGTATCTCGCTGTTTATACTATCATAATAACGAGCAAGATTTTCATCCCTTATAGCCATAGCCTTCAATAATCCAGATTCATAACGTTGCCTTTCCGCTATGTTCTTATCGTCTGTCTGAACATAAGCCATTTCATTGAATCTATCAGCTTCGTTTATTTGCCTTGCGTTATTGAAATTTACTTCGTTAATGTACTTGGCTATATTGCTTCCGGCTATGGCGTTCATATTAGCCAGAATAGCGGAGCGCTGGGAGTCGGGCACGTCACCTACTGCGTCCAACTGAGCCGATGTCGCGCGGTTGAGCTCGTTGATATACTGATCAGCAGATTGAAGAACCGGGTCTATTCTCGGAGCCTGATGCCTTTCCAGACCTTCTATCTCCAAGCCTGTATCGAGCGTTCTCAGCATCTCCGGGAAAATAGGACCGAACGCCGCCGGTCTGCCCTGTCCTTTAGGTCCGTTGTCTTCAACCACCTCCTCTGTATCGGTGTCGGTTGCAGTCGTAGGCGTACTTGCTTTCGGTTTTACCTCTATCCTTCCAGTAGATCCAATCTTAGGCGGTGTAAGGCCTGGTGCTATGGGACCGGCCTCAATAGGCTTCATTTCTGGTTTAACAGACTCAAGAACGAAGTCTATTTCCGGCATTAACCCACTATCTCTTAAAGCAACAAACTTATTATAATCGGAGCCCAGAATCTTCTTAGCGGCATCAGATTTATCACCAAATAAGTCAACATAATTCTTTATCCCTTTTTCGTTTAACAATCTTTTTTGCTCTGCCGAAACAACGTCCAACCCATAATAAGAACGAGTAGCTGTTGTCTGACCAAACTTATCATCTACGGCAAATGAATTATAAGCCTGATTCCCTCCGTAGCTTCCGGCGTCCTGGCCCCAGAATCCGTATTCATCTCTGAATTTCTTGGCTGCATCAGCATTCGTAATAGCGCCTACATCAGCTAACGCCCACAATGCATTTAATTGCCTGTTGTATCCTTTCTGGAAACCTTCTGTATCAAAATCACCATCCGTATTGTACTTGTTAGCCCATCGGTTTATGTCGAGCAAATTAGATACCGCCTTATCATTTACCCTGCCGTATCCTAAATTGCTTCTATGTTGGAGATTCTGGTTGGCATTGACACTGGAATCAGGATTAAGAATCTGCTCACGACCACTAACATCAGATACAGTCATATTAAGAGTTCGTCCAAATAACTGATTGATAAGCTTATTGTAGCCGATAGCATTCTTTCTAAGTTCCTCCAGCTCCTTCTGAGTAGGTCCACCTTCAGCCATTTTCCTGGTTTGCTTAACATACTCGTCATATATCCAGTTCTTGGCATCTGATTCTGCAATATTAAAAGCCTTGGCTTGTTTCTTTACCTGATTCAGATCAACAACCCCGCCATCCCTGAAGAAAGCATCCATCTTCTCGTTACGCTTAGATTCTTCCTGTTTGCCATAAACGATTTCAGCGAAAGAACGAAATTGTACTTCAAGCTCGTCTATCTCTTTCTGGTTTTCATTGACGTACTTGGAAAGAATAGAAGCATTAAGATTAGATGTATTTTTATCTTTTACATCTTCATTTTTCTCTAATCTCTTATATACACGCTCCTGATCTTCATACTTATCAGACAAACCGATCTTCTTCTTATATCGATCAAGGAGTGTAGCATACGTATCTTTAGACGTTGCCTTAATACCGTAGTTTTCTCTAACGTAAGAGGCGAACTCATCATCTATCTTACGATAATCGGAAACAATATAAGCTTCCGGTAAATCAACTGGCGTGCCTCCATTCTCATGCCTGTTTCCTTTAGCTTCCATAGGCCCCACTGAATCAGGCGTCAGCACATACTCGCCTTTCTCTATCTCTACGTTAGCATTATCCTCCATAGATTTAGGAAGAGGATAAATATATTCGCCGGTCATATCAGACGTATCCATCTTCTGACCGTTACCTAAATTCACGCCACCACCTTCACGTTCCCACTTGATGAATTGCTGACGACGCTCCTTGGCAAGTTTTTCCCTTGCAGCCTGCTCGTCTCTGCTGGCAGCATATGCAGCAGATGAAGCTCCCATGATATTACGGGTAAGACCTAATCCTAAACTAACACCAGATAAGGCAGCTTGAGCCACGTTAGCGCCCACCTTATTACCAGCTCGTATCCTGCCAAGGCTGGATCCGAACATCTGAGCTCTGCTGGTTAGGTCGGGTGAGTAATATGGGATAGTCATAGGATCGAGAGGATTTCCATCCTGTGATCGCTTTTCTTTTGATTGATTTTCTTCTTTATCAACACTAACAATAGTTCCTTTGGGCATAGACTTAGGATCGAACGTATTGTTATTACTTACATTCATAGTCGGAATAGAAGGTTCTTGCATTTTTATAGTAGAATAGTCAGGACCTATAATATTGTCAAATCCTGCCTCCATCATGTCTATTTCCGAATTTATCTCACTCATACCAGGAACATTGGACATATCCATATCAATATAAGGATTAGATGTCGTATCAGCCTGTTGTGTAACATCCTGAACACTACCACCAGGAGCGAATACCGGACGATTTTTTATGATTCGTAATCTCATATCATCTTTTTTCACAAAGATAAGAGAAACGAACGAGAAAATCCAACGTTATGGGATACGTTTAAAAATCAATCATGTACGGAAGACAAACCACCCGAATCAGGGTCGTACTTAAGACCGCATGCCATGCGATAGTTCTTAAGCGCTCTCTTGTACAAAAACAGCACCGTCTTGGAAACTATTTTCTTCATAGATTTGGTTAAAACCTCTTCTGTTGAAACAGACATCAGACAGCTATTCAAGAACGACCTGACATTAGAACCGAACAAGGTCTTCACCATTTTTCTAAACGTTCTAAAAAGATATGATGCAGAAAGAGACTTTAACCCATTGCGAGCCAGTCTCTTATTAATATAATTAATGGCTTTTTCAGATAGACAAAGCCTGTTCTTTCCTTGACTGTCCACCTCTGACGAGAACCACGAATACAAGGTGGTAGGATGTTTCTTGAGATGATTGATGAAGGAAGTCATTATCCCTTCTTTCAAAGTCCTTTTGTGGGCTACACATGCAGCAATCTTCTCTTCTCTTTTTAAAGAGCTGTCAAGGCACCTAAACACCGTCCTATCGTCTCCAATAAAATACTGAGGACGTTCTTCTTTAAACTTAGCCCGATAAGCGGCATATCCTTCCTTACGGAGCATATCTATCTGAGACCGGATATAGAACCTTACACACTTTTCTTCGGCTTCTTGCACGCTTTTAAGATAAGGAACTGACTTTCTCCCATATCGAAGATAGTCATAAACCATAGCCTCTATGAAGTCATTGTATGGGAAGAATCTTCCAAAACCAAAGTTCCAAACTATGAAACATCGCACTCTATCTTTCCAGTAATCAGATATAAGAAAGTTACTACAATATCTCAACTTCCTGTCTTTCTGATAGAAATGATGAGTATGTTTGTCGTAAAATAGATTAAAATATCTCAAATTGCCTAAACACTGACCGGATGGACGGCGTACTACATTATACCCTAAGTTGCTGAAGCTATTGTATATAACTTCTATCGGAGAGACCTGCTCTTTCTTAAAGAGCTTGTCGTGTAACTTGTGAGGATCTGTTATTTCTTTTAACTTTGTGTCCATATTGATTTTGTTTTAGTGCAAAGATATGGTTTTTCATCATACGCTCAAAGAAGAAAATGCACGGCCTTGTATCCGGTTTGAGAGAAATAGGATACAAGGTTTTTTTGTTTTATGACGGTTTGGATAAGAGACGGGAAAACGGTTCTGAACGTAACCGACTGACTGTCATGGGTGGGACAACAAATCTTGAATTAAAACTACGCCTATAAATAGTCTCCGTTTTCCTTAATATTAAGACCATTTTCAATGATCTTACCCATTATATCATTTATATTATTTTATATACTTTACCATTTATTCATATAATTGTTTACAGTGAATGAACTTAACGACCGAAGGGAGTTAAGTGAGTGAACAGATTAACAAATTACTTTTTCCGTCTATTGTATTGTTTGCCTAATTGTGTTAAAGGATTGAGTATCGTGACCGAAGGGAACGATGCGAAAGAACATATAACATTTAAAAAAAACGACTGAACCTATCGACTGAAAGGAGATAGGTGATGGAGTGACGTTAATAGTTATATTAGGTAGCCAGTGGAGAATTAGGCAGGCTGGTAGGCGAGACGGGCGTCCATGCCCGTCAGGACAGTAGAGGTACGTAGGTCTGTTCTGTTAAACCAAGGCGATGATAGTTCCATCCTTCACGAAATCGCACAAAAAAGCCGGATTATCTTGATATCGTTCTTCAACCTTCGGTATCCGCATAACGAGTCTCAAATCCGGCTTCGCTTCATGAGAAATAAAATAATTGTTCTAATTGTCAGTGACGCCTTTAATGCGAAGTTGTATATTGGGAAGCACGGCATTAATCAAAGCCATTTTCTTATCCTCTTCGCTTTCTTTTTCATGCTGTTTATACATCATGCTGTAATCACTGTCATCACCATCCTTTTTCCCGTCTAACGTCAGTAAATGATTTACGATGTCCTTACCATACGTTTCAGTCCATGTACGGAATCTCTCTTCCTCGGACTGTCTCTCCAGGGACGGAGCTTCCGGGTTAGGGAGGGCGGCTGCCACTTCTACCTCTGGAAGTGTTACCGATGCTGCTATTTCTCCATCATCTCCGAATCCCATTTGACCATACGGAGATACGGAATTTTCTTCAATATCCAAACCAAGATTTTTAGCAACTTCCATAGCATAGTTATAACGGTCATCGTTTCGTATCACACTTTTATGAGGGCGTCCTGCCCCTTGGTTCCAAGCTACTACAGCATCCTTAAGGTTATCGGCGTTCATAAAATCCTGCCGGCTGTAGTTGTAATACCCTGGTCCTTTTTTCCCTTTTCTTGTGTATAAGAAATTAGAATATCCGGTTTTCCCTTCGTATTCGTCAGCTAAGAACTCAAGTTGGTCTTTGAATGTGGGTGTAGAATGACCTTTCTTTTTGGCGTGCTTGAACAACTTATCCATGCGCTCATTATGCCATTGTTGTATGCCGTATGACGTTCTGTTGTCTCCGTATATGTCATCTTTAAGACCGGATTCAGCCATGAGGTTACCTATGATGGCGAGCGCCTGTATTTTAGACATACCTCGCTTATTAGTAAAGTAATCATATGCTTCACGCTGCTTGCCAATTACGCCACCTTCTTCAGCAAACACAATGCTTTTACTCGGCTTATCGTTTTCGTAGAAATACATGAATTTCCTACCGGGTAATCTATGTGATGCATCTTTCGGATCTCCGTATTCTTTTTTATGATCAATAAAATGAAAACCAACCTTGTATGGAGTAAGCTTCCCTCCGTTTCTTTTCTTTTCTTTTTTAGGATTAGCAATCCTATCCCCTACATAGTAGGCTCCTATTCCGACTGAAGCGTGATCTGTTATCCATTTGGCAGCCTTTTTATAGTCTGATATGGATTCAAAATATTCTTTCATCTCATTATCATACCCATAATCCTTCAAGTAATTTCTGGCTGCATATTCTAACATTTCAGGCGTCACTTCTTGAGCATCATCGGTCAAACCAAAATAATTTTTAATCTGAGTTCCTCTGGCCGCCATTTCCGTAAAATGATCCTCTTTGAAATAATCTTTTACTTCATCATCATCTATCTTATTCAAATCAAATCCGTTTTTATCTGCGCCTGAATCTGGATAATGAATTTTGTGTTCCACTTCGTGACTTTTCACAAAATTCTCTACATCCTTGTTAGATATATTGGGGTTTCCTTCGATAAATAAATCAATGAACTTATCAACGTTTTTAGACCTGATTATATTTCCATTTAATACCCCATATCCAGATATTTCATCTATTATCTCCCTTATCTCATCATCAGAGTATTCATCTCCTAAAAAATACTTTGCATCCCTGAAAACTTTCGGATCATCCCAATCATATATGTTGGTATCAAGCATATCCGGATCTGGCTCCCCATTTTTCATCCTTAACTTCTCCCCAGTAAGTCTTTCATAGGCTCCAGAGAAAAGTCGCTTTTTATGATTTTCCCATGCCTCGCCTATAGGAGATGCTGGTTTAGCATATTCAGGCAACGATCCTAAAAGTTCTTTATCTCTTTGAGATAGTTTTTTAGTAGCTCTTTTCGCTTGCATTGCTTTTTTCGATATACCTCCTACAAAAGGAATAAGACCCATAGCGGCCATAACCATTCCAAGCGCATCTCTATCTATGAAAGAATCATACGCATCCTTGACGTCCATTATATCACCTACTACAGGAACGCCTCCAGCTACAATTTCGTTTATATTCACACCATCAACAGGGATCGTACCATAATTAGCATTTTCATTTATTCCGCTTGACCCTACTGATGTATTATCCTTAGATGCAATGTACCTATATTTAGATCCGTTTTCTTCATCTACGGCTCCTCCTTCTTTTTTTATATTGGTATTGTATCTCTTTCCATTCCATGTAAATTCCTTAAGACCTCTTTTCCTGGCTTCTTTAAAGGCTTCGCCTCTTGTAGTGGAAATCGGGTCTTGTAATTCAAGATCGTTTTTTATGTCGAGAATAGCATCAATAATACTATTATTCTTTTTATCAGCATCATCTGAATTATTAACATTATCCGTAACATAAGATTGGCTTATCAAGTTTGATACGCTCTTTCTGTTTTTATAAGTTCTTTCTTTATCTGATGGAGCTTCAAAAGCATATACAAGTGGATACGAATAATCTGTATCTGGATCTTCTGACATAAATTCGTTTACTGCATGAATGGCTTTATCATATTTAGTATCCTTTATACTATACATCCCAGCATCTTGAACATGATCATAAAATCTGTCTATCATATAGTTGATATATCCACGCTTATCGCTCTTAAATCTCTCTTTATCTCTTTCAAACTCTTTTGGCGGATATCTTTTGTAATATTCTTGAAAAAGTCCCCTAAATTTTCCATCCTCAGATACAGCGTAGGGGTTTCCACCAGATTCTTCAATAATATTTCCAAGTACGGCTTCTATCTGGCGTTGATTAAAACCTTTATCATATAAAGCATCATAGATCATATTCATCCCTTCTACGTCCATAGTACGATGCTTACCCTTACCCACACGCTTCATATTTTCATATTTGGATTTGAATAAATCCCAATCTATTTCCGGCTTAGAAGAATCCCCTCCTTGTTTTTTGGATCTTATCTCCATCCTTTTATCCAAATCATTCTTTGAATCAATAATGGATCTAAACAGGATCTTGTTTGGATCATTCTCTTCGTATGGGATTTTATCTTCTACATAATCCCTTATTTCAAAAGGATATCCTATTGTATCAAGAGTCTTAGTAACAACCCCAACACCAAAAGGTTGATCGCTTCTATAAAAATCGTACTTATCTTTCACAACCATCCTACCTCTATCATCACGGTACATGGTAAAACTTGATAAGCCTGATAAATCATTTAAATCTCCGTAAGCATCCGGTATAAAATTATATTCGTTAAATACCTGATGTTCCCCGGTTCTGGCTTTTTTTAAGAGATCTATACCCTCTTCTACCATTCCAAGTTTCCTGCTCGTTACATCCCTTAACTCCTCCAAATCAGATACGTCCTTGCCTGCAACTTTTCCATCAATTATCTTATTATCTAAGGAATCAAGCTCCTTCCCATATTTTTTAGCCATTTTCTCCCACCCACCATTTATCCTGTCAGATATAATGGATTTGATATTATCTGGTATTCTAACAATCCCGTTTTCCTCTTTCAGGTTATTTGGTTGGTTTAAGAATCTAAACCAAAGATTCTGACTAAAATCATCTACATTGGCTTTCGGAACATCTTGACCAAAAAATTCCATTATTTTAGTTTTTAATCCTCTTTCGTTAGCATACACATCAGGTGTTATATTAGATGCCAGATATTCTCTAAGTTTTACAAACGGACCAATTTTATTCCATAATGTTTTTGGTTGTTTGTCCTTTACATAATTTTTAGTTTTCTTTGCCATCTTTTTCTTCCTCTAAGAATCCAAACATTTCACCTGCGCAGTTACCAACAAATCCAGCTATGTAAGCTGCGTGTTCATCTTCTCCCACTTTAAAACCAAGAGACATATTACAATGTTGGCATACCGACATAGCTGCATGAAATGATTCATGACATATGTTTTGTATAGTCATATCATTCTCACTTTGAAAATTCCATAATAACTTAAAAGCTCTATCATCTCTCTTATCACGAACAAGATTCATAAAAGATACTTCTGAATCTAAATCGCCTTCATCTCCCCATTCTCCTTCATGATCCAATTCTGCATCCTCGAAACGATCACACAATGTTTTGTAATCTAACCCTACGGTGATAATCAACTTTAGTGGATATATCACAAAATCAAATTCTTTTTCTTTCATTCTTTTTTTTTCAACAAATGTAAATAAAATAGCCGAAGAATGCCACCATTCATTCTCCGGCTTGTTATGATAAATCTCTTCTTATGAAAACAGTACGAATGTAAGATTTAAATCTTAATCTTCCTAATTTCCTCAACCATATTCTTATATCCGCAGAACTTGCTGTTAATAACATCGAAGATAGATTCTGACCAGCCAGCTATGTTCAAGATATTAGATCCTCTTTGACATACTCCCACGCCTAAAGGCAGTGGGATTCTTGGATACCAACGCAAGAAACCCCGATATTACTATCGCTGGAATTACTCTTGCTCTCCAATTCGGAAATGCCCTTCCGAAGTATATTACGG
>CDZT01030050.1_pt1 | contig 31527 bp, 31 predicted proteins | sample 557531 | NCBI WGS metagenome assembly CDZT01 (sample SAMEA3182066, study PRJEB8094) | gut metagenome | biome: human; feature: gut; material: Stool; isolation source: human stools | place: Canada | collected 2013-03-05
CTCCTTCAGCTTCCGCTCGATCTCAAAGCACCGCGGCGCCGAGATGTCCTCCAGGTTCACGCCCCCGAAGGACCCGGAGATGAGCTGGATGGTGCGCACGATCTCGTCCACGTCGTGGCTCTTGATGCACAGGGGGAACGCGTCCACCCCCCCGAACTCCTTGAACAGCACGCACTTGCCCTCCATAACGGGCATCCCAGCTTCCGGACCGATGTCTCCCAGCCCCAGCACCGCGCTGCCGTCGGTCGCCACCAGGCACATGTTCCAGCGCCGCGTCAGCTCATAGCTCTTGTCCACGTCCTTCTGGATCTCCAGGCACGGCTGGGCCACGCCCGGGGTATAGGCCAGGCTCAGGTCGTTCTTGTCCTGCACGCGCACGGTGGAGATCACTTCGATCTTGCCACGCTTGGCGTAATGCAGCTTCAGGCTTTCTTCCGCGATCGGTGTCATGGTATCACTCATTTCCTCAGGGTTTGGACGGCCCGGCGGGCCAGTTCCGGGCACTTGCCCAGATATTGCATGGGATCCAGCAGGGCATGGATCTGCTCGGCGCCCAGTGCCTGGACCACGGTATCGTTTTTCTTGAGCTCTTCTTCGAAGTTCTTGCCGTTTTGGAACGCGTCCACGGCGATCTGGTTGATGAGCTCGTGGGCGTGCTGCTTGCCGATGCGCTTGCCCAGCTCCAGCATCACGTGCTCCGACTGGGTCAGCCCGCCCAGCCTGTTCAGGTTGGCGCGCATATTGGCTTCGTTGACCTGGAGCCCCGCCATCAGCGCGTCGGCCCGGTCCAGCAGTTCTCCGGCGGCCACGCAGCAGGCCTCGATGTGTTGGCGCTCACCCACGAAATGCATGATGTTGCGCTCGTGATCCACCCACATCATCTCCAACACGGCGGCATGGTGATAGCGGATGTCGCGGGCCAGGCTCATCATGTGCTGGGTGGAGGTGGGGTTGACCTTGTGCGGCATGGTGGAGGAGCCCACCTTGCCCGCCGCCCAGGGCTCGCTGAGTTCGGCGGTCTCGCTGCCCATGAGCAGATAGACCTCCTGGGCGATCCGCCCAAGACAGCCGCCGATGAGCGCCAGCTCTCCCGTAAATTCGGCCAGGCGGTCCCGGGAGGCGTGCCAGGACACGGCGGGAACGCTCAGGCCCAGCTGTTCGGCCATCTTTTCCTGAATGGCGTCCCCATCCTCCCCGAAGGAGACCATGGAGCCCACCGCGCCGGAGAGCTGGAGGGCGAGGATGCGCTGGGCGCTCTGGTCCAGCCGGTCGATGCAGCGCTCCAGCTCGTCGGCCCAGATGGCGGCCTTATAGCCAAAGGTGATGGGCAGGGCCTGGATGTTGTGGGTGCGGCCCATCATGGGGGTATCGGCATGGCGCTGGCACAGGTCCAGCACGGAGGACTGGATGCTCACCAGCTTGGCGCGGGTCAGGGTAAACATGCTGCGCAGGGCCAGAGTCATGGCGGAGTCCATGATATCCTGGGTGGTGGCGCCCAGATGGATGTACTGGCCGCTCTCCGGTCCCGCCGCCGCCTCCAGCAGGCGGAGCATGGAGACCATGGGGTGTCCGGTCTTGGCGTAAAATTCGTCATAGCGGTCCAGGGCCAGCTTCTCCACATGGGCGGCCTCGGAGATATCCCTCGCCGCCTGCGCGGGGATGATGCCCAGCGCGCCCTGGGCGTTTGCCAGGGCGGCCTCCACCTGCAGCCAGCGGGTGAAGCGCCCGTCCCGGGAAAAAAGGTCGGAGACCTGGGGTAAAATGGCTTCCATCACGCGCCTCACTTGCTGTTTTCAGCGGTGACGAACTTGCCATAGCCCGGCTCGCCGAAGACCTCGCCGTTCTCCATGACCACACGGCCCCGGACCACGGTGCCGGTAACTGCGCCGTGCATCTTGCGGCCCACATAGGGGATGGTCTGGGTCTTGGTGTAGACCTTGTCCTGTTCGCTGATGACCCATTCCCGGTTCAGGTCCACGATGGTGAAGTCCGCGTCGCTGCCCACCACGTTGGAGCCCTTGCGGGGGTACATGCCGAAGGCCTTGGCAAAGTTGACGGAGGTGACCTCCACCAGCTTCTCCAGGGACAGGTCGCCCTCATTCACGTGGGAGACCAGCAGGTGGCCGAAGTAGTCCAGCATGGCAAAGCCGGCGCCGGTGTGCAGCGCGTCGTCGCTCTTGTACTCGTTGGGGGCATGGGGAGCGTGGTCGGAGCCGATCATGTCGATGACGCCGTCCCGGATGGCGGCCCAGATCTTGGCCTTGTCGGGTTTTGCGTCGTGGTTGAGGTAGATGTACTTGCCGCCGGCGATGTCATAGATCTCGTCGGAGGCGTCCATGGCGGGCATATACTCGAAGGAGGATACGATGGTCATCTCGCCCCGCTCCTTGAGCATGCGCACCAGGTCGATGTAGCCGGGCATCCAGGCGTGCATGGCGTACCACTTCATCCCCGCCTTCTTGGCGTAATAGGACAGCTGATAGGCCGCGCCGGTCATCTCCTCGTCGGAGTACCACATGTGGCGCACATTTTCCAGCGTGATGGGCTTGCCTTCGGCCTTGATCTGTTCCACTGCGGCATCGAAGAAATATTTGTCGAAGGGGTGGACGGAGCAGTACCTGCCGGTGGCGGCCACGGCCCGGAAGGCCTCGTAGATGCGGTGCGTGTCCAGAGTACCGGCGGTGGTATTGTAGGGATAGGTGGCCACTTTTTCAAAGAGCTTGAACCAGGCGGACCCCTCCTGGGCGATCTCCGTCACGTCCTGGGCGGTGCCCAGAGGGCAGCCGATGGGGTTGAAGTCGATGACGGCGCGCGCCTGGCCGGCCTGGACCTCTTCGCGGTAGTCCGCCAGGGTGTTGGGCACGGGCTTCACATTGGGCTGGGGACAGACCATGGTGATGCCGCTGTGGGCGGCGGCCATGGTGCCGGTGTAGAAGTCTTCCTTCTGCGTCAGGCCGGGGTCCCGCAGGTGGCAGTGGCAGTCGATGAAACCGGGCAGTACGTATTTTCCCTGGGCGTCGATGACCCTTGCGCCCTCCAGAGGTACGGCGGGGGCGGCCAGCACGGCGATCTTTTCACCCTGCACGCCCACGTTGAGTTTATAAAAGCCCTGTTCCGTGTAGACGACGCCATTTTTAACCACTAAATCAAAGTTCATATCATGTGCTCCTTTCAAATGATCTGTAAAAAGGGGGAGGGCGCCGCCGCAGAGCGGCGGCGCCGGAAAATCAGGCCAGGAATTTGCCTACGATTGTGATCAGATTGTTGATGACGGTGATCATGACGAACAGGTAGGCAATGGAGAGGACCACGGTAAAGCCCTTGCCAACCCTGTAACGGCCCATCTCATCCTTGCGGTTGCAGAGCAGAATGGTCATGATGCCCAGTATGGGGGTGTTGATGACGCCGCCGATCTGCGCCAGGGTCAGAAGCTGGGCGGGCACGCCGCTGTACAGGAAGCCGACCACAGCGGCAAAGACCAGCATGAGGATGCTGATGATGTTCTCCGCCTTGTTCTCCATGCCGGAGTCCTTGTCCAGGGACTGGAGCAGCAGGTTGATGCCCAGCTTGGGAGCCATCATGAAGGAGGAGATGGCGGCGGCCAAAAAGCCGATGCCGAAGACGGGACGCACCCAGGCGCCCAGCAGGCCGCTGAGGGCGCTCAGCAGGTCCATGCCGTTTTTGATGGGGGCCCCGGGCAGCAGGTTGGCGCCCACGAAGAAGCAGCACAGGGAGATGACGCCGATGGCGATGACGCCCACGATCACGTCGATGCGCAGGCCGCCCTGGTCGATGTCACGGGTGGTGTAGCCCTTCTCCTTGGCCAGGGAGGAGCCCCAGGCGCAGGTGCCCAGGGAGGCGGTGGTGCCCAGCAGGGAGAGCATGAGCGCCATGCTGCCGGCGGGCATGCCTACGATGCTGTGGGAGACGGTGCCGTCATAGGGGATCCCGGCGGTACCGATGAGGGAGATGATGAAGATGATCGCCATGATGCCCACCAGGACCTTCATAACCGTCTCCATCTTGTGATACAGGTTTTTCAGGAAGAACAGCACGGCGCAGATCACCAGAGCGATGAGACCGCCGTATTTGACGGGCAGGCCGGGGAAAAGCATGTTCATGCCCAGGCCGCAGCCCATAAAGTTGCCGATGCCGTACACGCACTGGCCGAGGAAGGCGAACACACCCGCCAGCACGGCCCACACTTTGCCGTACTTTTCCCGGATGCCGACCATCAGGGGCTTGCCGGTGACCACGGTGTACCGGTTCATTGCCAGGGAGAAGACCGCCCGGAAGACCAGCATCACGATAAACCACCAGAACAGGTTATATCCGAAGTTGGCGCCTGCGTTTGTGGAGGAGACGATGGAGCCGGGGCCGATGGAGGTCGCCGCCAGGATGAAGCCGGGGCCCAGCGCCGCCAGGAAGTACTTCAGGCCGCTTTTGTCCGAAGACTTCGTTTGCTCGATGTTTGCCAATTCACTCACCTCTACTACAAATTTGAACGATTCGTGCGGAAGAGCAGCATACCTTCCCGCCTGAACGTAAGTATATAGGGCCGTGGCCGGTCTTTGCAATTGATACATGCCTGTGCGCCTTTATTCTCGAGTCGGCGGCTGTATACAGCGGTATACAGGATGCGTTCACAAACAGAACAGGCTCCCAAGCTCCGGATATTTGTCCGGGATCCCCAGCGCACGCAGACTGCCCCACAGGCCGAATTGATTGCTGGCCAGCACCGGCTTGCCCAGTTCCCGCTCCATCGGCGCGATGATCTCCATGGCGTGCAGGCCCGAGCAGCTTAGCAGGACCGCGTCGGACTCCGGCCGGTCGCAGTGCCGGACCAGATCAAAGATCTCCTCTGCTGTGACGGTCAGAATGTCCCGTGGATCGGAACGCAGGAAGCCCCCCTCGCTTACAATATCCAAGCCGGCTTCGTTCAAAAAGGCGTGTTCCGCCCGGTTCAGCTCGGGGGAAGAAGGGGTTACCAATGTGACGCGCTTTGCCCTGAGTGCCTGCAGCGCCTGCAGCATGCACTCTGCGGATGTGATCACCTGCGCGCCGATCTCCAGACTGAGCGTTTGGGCGTGTGCCAGGGCCGCGGCCCGCCCGTCCACAAAACTGCCGGCCGTGCTGCTGAGCAGCACCACATCGCAATAGGCGTTCTGCGCCAGCAGGGCCGCTGCGTCATCCACAAAGCGGTTCATCTCCCGTATCCCCTCCGGGGTGGAGGCGGTCAGGGGCGTGCGGGTGGTGAGAACGGCCACGCCCGCTGGACGGTAGCGGTTGAAATCGGCTTCTGTGGCATTGCCGGGCGCAGTGGCCACGAGACCGATGCGCCCCCGCCAGCCGTCGGTAAACGGCTTGTCCATATAAACACAACCTTTCTGTTTTCTGCTTTGGGATCATCCGCGCTGGAACAGTGTGCCCAGACCGGGAAGCTGATCCGGAATCCCCAGCGCGCGCAGACTGCCCCACAGACCACACTGATTGCTGGTCAGTACCGGCTTACCCAATTCGTGCTCCAGCGGCTCGATCAAACCATCCACGTGCAAGCCTGTGCAGCTGATGAACATCCCATCCGCATCCGGGGTGTCGGCATCCAGCGCAAATCGGCGCATGGTCTCAGCGGTCAGCTTCGGCGTGTCCTGCGAACGCTCCAGCAGCGCGCCTGTAATGTGGACCACCGTAATGCCGCATGCCTCCAGAAAGCGGCGCTCCAGCGCATTGACCTGGGCGGAATAGGGGGTCACCACGTTCAGCCGGCGCAGGCCCAGCGCCTTCAGCGCGCGGAGTACGCAGGTGCTGGTCGTGGTGACCCTGACGCCGGTGAGTTGTTCCAGATGGCGCGTCAGCTCCTGGTCAAAGCCTTTCCCCCCAAGAAAACTGCCGGCCGTGCAGCTGAACAGGATCAGATCTACAATGGAACTCTTGGCCAGCATGAGCGCCGCGTCATCCACATAGCGATTCATCTGCTGCAGACCCTCCCGGGAAATGCCGAACAGGGGCACCCGTGTGGTCAACACAGCGACCCCTTCCGGTTTGTAGCGATTGAACTCCTGCTCGGTGGAACTGCCCGGCGCGGGGGTGATCAGGCCGATCCGCCCGCGCTGACCGTCCACGTAGGGAAGGCTCGATTGATCAAGCATAGTAGACCCCACTTTCTGTTTTTTCTTTAGGCATCACCGGACAATTCCCCACGCACATTTTGGCGGCCAATTTGGCCCACAAATGCGTTGCAAAACCTTGCAATACGCAAAGTATTCCTGCGGTTTTGCACCTTTTTGCGGCACAAATTTTCGCGCCGATCCGCCCGCGTTGAATCATGCGGTAATGCCCTTATTATATGGAACGCATAGGGGGGTGACAAACGATACATGCCAATATCCATTTATACTGAAATAGGTGAACGTATATTTATGCATACAAGCGTACGCCGTTGACAACGCCCGGGATGTGTATATAATAAAGTAGAATCAGGTTTACAGGCTGAAAGGGGGATGTTTATGGACATGCAGATACAGGCGCTGCGTACCCAGATGGTGGAGAAAAAGCAGGCCAGCGATACCTTGTATTACACGGTACGGGAGGCCATCGCCACCGGACTGCTGCCCATGGGCACCCGCCTGCGGGAGGAGGATCTGGCCGAGGCTTTCGACGTATCCCGCACGCCGGTGCGGGAGGCCATGAAGAAGCTGGAGATCGAGCGCCTGGTGGAGACCAGCAGTACCAGCGGTTCCATCGTCCGCCTGCTGACCGTGGACGAATGCCTGGATACGCTGGAGGTGCTGGAGCTGCTGCGGGCCTCTGCGTGCAGCATGCTTCTGGGACGCATCCCCCGCGCGCTGCTGATGGTGCTGGAGCAGAACACCCGCCGGGGCACCAAGCTGACCGACGCGGCCCAGCAGTATGAGAACAACATTGAATTTCATGAGCTGCTGGTCCGCGCCACAGGAAACTCCGTCCTGGCCAAGCTCAGCGAGCAGCTGTCCTTTACCGAGCGGATGATCAACAACACCGTCCTGCCGGTGCGCTACGCCGCCGACTATGCCGAGCACCACCGCATGCTGATGAAGGCTATCGTGGACAACGACCAGGAGGCGGTGCAGCGGGAGCTGGAGCACAGCCGGCAGAAGGTGGAGGAATATATGCGCCGCATCGTCGGCGCCTTCCTGGACGCCGGAGGAGAGTAAAAACGAGAGAAGGAACGAATATGAGAGAACTTGACGCCGGAGTCATCACCCAAGCCGTGCAGCGCCTGTGCATCCAGGCCAATACCCGGCTGCCCCAGGACGTGAAGGATACCATCGCCGCCGCACGCCGGGCGGAGGACTGGAGCGTGGCACAGGATATCCTGGATAAGATCATCGAGAATTATTCCATCGGCGGGGACACCCCGATCTGCCAGGACACCGGGATGGCCTGTGTGTTTCTAGAGATCGGCCAGGACGTGCACATCAACGGCCCGCTGACCGAGGCGGTCAACGAGGGCGTACGCCGTGGCTATACCGAAGGCTACCTGCGCAAGTCGGTGGTCCGGGACCCGCTGGACCGGGTGAACACCGGGGACAATACCCCCGCCATGGTGTACACCGAACTGGTCCCGGGAGAGCAGGTAAAGATCACCGTGGCCCCCAAGGGCTTCGGGAGCGAGAACATGAGCCGGATCGCCATGCTCAAGCCCTCCGACGGGCTGGGCGGGGTGAAACAGTTCATCCTGGAGACGGTGGAGCTGGCGGGGCCCAATCCCTGCCCGCCCATCGTGGTGGGCGTGGGCATCGGCGGCACCTTCGACAAGTGCGCCCTGCTGGCCAAGCGGGCCCTCCTGCGGGAGATGGGCACGCACAACGGCAGCCCCTTCTATGCCCGGCTGGAGCAGGAGCTGCTGGAGAAGATCAACGCCCTGGGCATCGGACCCCAGGGCTTCGGCGGGCGGACCACCGCGCTGGCGGTACAGATCGAGACGATGCCCACCCATATCGCGGGACTGCCCTGCGCGGTCAATATCAACTGCCATGTGGCCCGGCATGTAAGCGAGGTGCTTTGAGATGGCCAAGTATATCACCGCCCCTCTGACGAAAGAGCAGGCCCGCTCCCTGCGGGCGGGGGAGAGCGTTTATCTCAGCGGCAGCGTCTACACCGCGCGGGACGCGGCCCATAAGCGCCTGTGCGAGCTGGTGGAACAGGGCAAGCCGCTGCCCTTTCCCATCGAGGGGGCGGTCATCTACTATGTGGGGCCCTCCCCCGCGCGGCCCGGACAGGCGATCGGCTCCGCTGGTCCCACCACCAGCTACCGCATGGACGCCTATGCCCCCACGCTGCTGCGCCTGGGAGAGCTGGGCATGATCGGGAAGGGTAAGCGAAGCCCGGCGGTGGTGGAGGCCATGCGGGAAACCGGCGCGGTCTATTTCGGGGCCATCGGCGGCGCGGGGGCGCTGCTCAGCCAGTGCGTCAAGTCCGCCCAGCTCATCTGTTACGAGGACCTGGGGGCCGAGGCCGTCCGGAGGCTGGAGGTGGAAAACCTGCCGCTCACGGTGGTCATCGACAGCCAGGGGAATAATCTCTATGAGACCGGCCGGGCCGCTTATCTGGAGCAAAGAAGGTAGGAAGCGGGATGCACCGGCAGAAAGGGAAACGCAGAAACAGGGGATGGCGCCTGCCAATATGGCTTCCGGTGCGGAACACAGATCGCCCGCCTGTGCGTATCCGGACAGGGAGGGATGGATTACGACGACTCTGCAGATGCAGTACTTCATCACGTTGGCCCGGCATATGAACTTCACCCGTGCCGCGGAAGCGCTTTTTGTCTCTCAGCCTACCCTCAGCCGCCATATTGAGCTGTTGGAGCAGGAGTTGGGGTTTGCGCTGATCGAGCGGGAGAAAAAGCAGATATCCCTCACCCCCGCGGGGGAGGCCATGCTGGTCACGCTGAAGAGCGCCCTGCGGCTGATCGAGGCCGGGCGGGAACAGGGTGCGCGGCTGGCACGGGGATCTCAGGGGTTGCTCCGGGTGGGACTGCTGGATTCCCTGGACGGAGACGCGCTGCTGCCCAACCTGATCGCACCGTTCCGGCGGGAATGCCCCGACGTGCGCCTGGAATTTGAGCGGCACAGCTTCAACGCCCTGCGGGACCGCCTGAGCTGGGGCAAGCTGGATGTGCTGATCACCGTGGATATCGACTGCGAGAATCTGGCCGGGGTGGCGACCCGTCCGGTCGCCTCCTTTCCCAAGGTGCTGCTGATGAGCCGCCTGCACCCCCTGGCCGGACGTTTGGACCGCAGCTTTGCGGATTTTCGGTCGGATACCTTTTTTATCCCCGGGGAGGAGGACTCCCCCGGCCGGGAACAGGCGCTCTGCGCGGTCACCGGCCGCTGCGGATTTACGCCGGCCTGCATTCGGACGGTCCCCAACCTGGAATCGGCGTTTTTCAGCGTAGCGGCCGGACTGGGTGTGATGATTGTGGATAAAAGCACCAAATACATCCGGGACCCGCACTGTACCTATCTGGAGCTGGACGAGGCAGATGCGCCCCGTGCGGTACTGGTGGCGGCATACCGGCAGGATAACACCAACCCGGCCGCCAAACGCTTTTTGGAGCGCCTGAAGGCCTGAATACAGCGATACCCGGACCCCCGCCTTGCGCGGGGGTCCGGGTATTTTTACAGCATCTCCATTTTGGCGCGGTATTGCTCGATGGAGTGCCGGATTTCCTCCTGTGACATCCCGAAAAAGGTATCGGAGTAGCCATAGAGGTAGTAGTTGTTCTGCGCGTCTTCCGGGTCTGCCAGGCAATCCGTTAAAAAGTCCAGGAACAAAAAATAGGATTCCAGCCGCTGCCGGCGGCACAGATCGGCGCAGGCCGCGCCGTCCCGCCGCGTCAAGGCGTCCAGCCAATCCCGGTGCTCCTGGATGGACATGGACATCCGCCCGATGGAATGCAGCGCAATGGAGGTATAGGGGTAGGTGCGCCGGTGGGTGTTGCGGATCAGCTCAAACAATTCGCGGTTGCCGCAGGCGCGGTAGATGCCCATGTGGAATTCATCGTTGAGGATCTGGTAAGTGGAGATGTCCTTGCTCCTGACGGCGCTCTCCATACCGCGCATCAGACCCCGGAGCTGCTCCAGCGTTTCCCCGGAGATCAGAGAGGCCGCCAGACGGCAGGCGCAGGTCTCCAGAGCGATGGACACCTGAATCAACTCATAGAACTGGTCGTAGTTGCATTTATGTACCCAGGCGCCACGGTGGGGTGCGGATTGGACCAGACCTTCCTGTTCCAGCTTCAGCAGGGCCTCCCGGATCGGCATGGGGCTGACCTGATAGCGCTGGCTGATGGCGTTGACCACCAGTTTTTCCCCCTGACCCAGGGTTCCGTCCATAATCTCCCGCTTGAGCCGCTCGTAAGCATAGGTGGTTTTTGTGACAAACTCCACCTTCTCCATAAAGCCACCTCCGGCTGAGAATTGATTTTTTATCAAATGTAGTGCTTTTATTATAGCATTTGCCACGGGAAATACAAGCCCTGCGAAAAAACTTCTGACAAAAAACAGAAAAATTTGTTGCTTATTTCAACAAATGAATCGTATGATTCAAACTGCGTATAAGTCGTTTTGGATAAAAATTTTGTGAATTTGCTGGTGAACCTGTCAATTGACGGCGGCAGTTTTCCACAGTACAATCTAGTTAAATCAAATATTAAATTTTTGATATTTGATTTTTTATCACGAGGAGGACCTGCTTATGATCATTGATATGCGTACCTATACGTATCATCCGGATACCTACCGCCCCTTCCTGAAGTTTTACCGGGAGCAGGGGTACGCCATTACCTCGAAGCACCTGGGGTATAACCTGGGACTGTTCACCGCCTCCAGCGGCGTGGTCAACCGGACGGTGCAGTGGTTCGCCTATGACAGCCACGACCATCGGGACGCCTGCCGCAAGGGCTACCTGACCAGCGGCACCAAGATCGATTTTACCAACGATGCGGACAAGATGATCCGTCAGCAGGAGAGCCGGGTGCTGATCCCAACGGAATTCTCCCCCCTGCGCACCATTGATCCCAATCATCCCCTGCTGACCGACCCGGCCTGCGAGCGGCGCATGTTCGAGTTTAATACCTATGAGTGCAGGCCCGGGCAGCTGTCCGCCGCGCTGGAGCTGGTGGAGAAGCAGCTCTTCCCCCGGGCGCAGCAGTTCGCGGAATGGACCATCGCCTACCTGACGGGCGACAGCGGCCCTGAGCGTATCTACGAGCTGCGCGCCTACCGCACGCTGCAAAGCCGCATGGAGCGCAACCGGGCCATGCGTGCGGATCCCCAGTACCGCCAGATCCTGGAGGAGCTGGGCAGCCGCCTGCGGGAGACCGATTCTGTGATCTGGGAGACCCAGAGCATGTCCCCGCTCCACTGATGAGAGACCCATCTTCGGATGTAAAAAGGAAGACTCAATTTATTTTAAGGAGGAACATCATGAAAAGAATCACTGCGATCATTCTGTCTCTGGCGATGGTATTCGCCCTGACAAGCTGCGGCGGGCAGTCCGGTACGGGCGCCCCTCAGACCAGCGCTCCCGAGACCTCTGCCCCTGAGACCGCTGCCCCGGAAACCACGGCCCCGGATACGACTGGCCCCAGCTTTGACGAGGCCGTCAAGCTCACCTTTGCCACGGCCGGGAAGGCCGGCTCTCTGTCCGCCCTGATGTATGAAAACTGGATGGATATGGTCACCGAGCGCTCCGGCGGCAAGATCACCTTCGATTATCAGCCCGGCGGCGTGCTGGGCAACGAGGGCGAGCTGTTCCAGCAGATCATGGACGGCGTCATCGAGGCCGGCGGCGGCGGCATTGCCACCTATACCAACTATAACACCCTTGCTGAAGTCTACCAGCTCCCCTTCCTCATCAACTCCTATGAGACCGAGTGGGCCGCCCTCCAGACCCCCGAGTGGGACGCCATCATCGACGCGGTGGAGGAATCCATCGGCTCGGTCTACATCTGCGGCGCTGTGGACGTGGGCATGCGTCATATCGCCACCGTGGACAAGCCCGTCACCTGTCTGGCGGACCTGGCCGGCCTGAAGATCCGCACCGCCTCCTCCAACGTTTTGATCGAAGCCCTGGAGGACCTGGGGGCCAACCCCATCGTGGTCGGCTATACCGAGGTATACTCCGCCCTGTCCAACGGCATCGTGAACGGCGAGGACGTCAACTACATGACCGCCGTGGTCCAGAGCCATTATGAGGTCACCAAGTACTTCACCGAGGTCGGCATGTACCCCTACCCCACCTTCCTCTGCTTCAATAAGGATTTTGTGGACTCCCTGCCCGAGGGCTATTGGGACTTCATGCAGGAGTGCATGGACGAGGCGATGGAGACCTTCTTTACCGAGACCATCGTGGGCGCCGACGCCGAGTACCGCAAGACGCTGGAGGCAAACGGCATGACCGTCTACCAGCTGGAGGACCCGGACGCTTGGCGCGAGGCCATCCAGCCCCTGTACGACGAGTACACCGCTGAAGGCACCGACCAGCGCATCATTGACTTCATCGCGGCTGTAGAGGCGATCAAGGCCGCGCAGTAAGCACAGCCGTACCGTCCGATTTCCGCCCCCTCTCCTGACAGAGAGAGGGCGGAAACCCTTAAGGAACCGTTGATTGAATCAGTGTTTCCTGAATCAACAGGAGGAACATTCAAAAAGATGAAAGCCTATTCAAGAATTTGTGATGTGGTGTTCAACATCGTGAAATGGATCGTGGCCATCGCCATGATGTTTATGGTGATCCTCACCTTTGTGGAGGTCATCCGCCGCTACTTTTTCCATCAGAACTGGGTCTGGTCGGAGATCCTGGTGCGCTACCTCATCGTCTGGTGCACCTTCCTGGGCGGCGCGGCCGCCTACCGGGTGGGCGCTCTGACCAACTTCGATCTGGTGACCCAGAAGCTGGGGAAGAAGACGCAGCTGGTCCTGGAACTGGTCTGCACCGTGATCATCCTGCTGCTGTCGGTCTGGCTGACCAAGCTGGGCGCCGACTCCTTCCTGCGCCCCTCCATCGCCAACCAGATCAGCGTGGAACTGCATATCTCCGTCAAGTGGATCTACCTGGGCATTCCCGTCGGCCTTGGCGCTATGGCGCTGTTTGCCATCGAGAAGCTGCTGAAGGTGATCAGGGAGCTGAAAGCCGTCGGCTCCGCCGCCCCCGGGAAGGAGGTTGAACAGGCATGATCATTGCCATTATCGTATTTGCAGTCCTGCTCTGCATCGGCATGCCCATCGCCATCTGCCTGGGCCTGTTCGGCATCGCCCACATCACCACCATGGGCAACCCGGCCTTCTTTGATATCATCATCGGCCGCATGTTCTCCGGTGTGAGCATCATCAGCATCTCCTGCATCCCCTTCTTCATCATGGCGGGCGAACTGATGAACAGCGGCGGCATCACCCGCCGTCTGCTGGATTTCCTGCGCAGCTTTATCGGGCGCCTGAAGGGCGGCATGGCCTACTGCACCATCGCCCTGTCCGCCATCCTGGCCGCCATCCTGGGCTCTGCCCAGGCCAATGCGTCCCTGCTCAACCAGATCCTGCCCGCCCAGCTGGAAAAAGACGGCTATCCCCCGGAATATTCCGGCGCGCTGATCTCCGCCGCCTCGGTATTGGGCCCTATCATTCCCCCCAGCACCATGTTTATTTTCTACTGCTTCCTTACCGACGTGTCCATCCAGTATATGTTTATTGCCGGCATTATCCCGGGTATTATTCTGGCGCTGGCGTACTGCGTCACGGTCTTTATCAACATGCGCAAGATGGACATCAAAAAGCCTGAGGGCAAGTTCAATCTGAGGGAATTTGGCGTCTCCTTCGTCAAAGCCATTCCCGCGCTGCTGGTGCCTGCCATCATCATCGGCGGCGTGCTGTCCGGCTTCTGCACCGCCATCGAGGCCGGCGCCGTGGCCTGTGTGGCCGCTTTTGTCGTCAGCCTGATCTACCGGGAGCTGGATCTCAAGAAGATCCCCGCCATGATGCTGCGTACCGCCATTTCCACCGGAGCCATCTTCCTGATCATCGCGTTTGGCAACCTGCTGGCCTGGACCATGGCAAAGGACGGCATCGCCGATCTGATCATCTCCGCCATCCTGGCCGTTACCAGCAACAAGTACCTCATCATTTTCCTGATCCTGCTGCTGCTGGTCCTGGTGGGCTGCGTGCTGGACATGGCTTCCGCCACCCTGATCTTTATTCCCGTGATGTTCCCGCTGATCCAGATGATCGGCATGGACGTGGTCCACTTTGGTATCGTCTTCTCGCTGATGATCACCATCGGTATGATCACACCGCCGGTGGGGCAGGTGCTCTTTATCACCTGCAATGTGTCGGGCGTGGGCTTCAAGCCGCTGTGCCAGCGCATCTGGCCCTTTATTGTGGCCTCCTTTGCCACCACCTTTGCGCTGGCTTATCTGCCCGACATCGTGCTGATCCTGCCCAGACTGTTTGGCTATCTGGGCTGAAAGGAAGTGTGAGCGATGCGAATCGTGGGACTCAGCGGCGGACGCCGCAGCGGAAACAATGAGCTGATGCTCAAAACCGCCCTGGCCGCAGCCAAGCAGGTCTGCGGGGCGGAACTGGAGATCATCCGTCTCCAGGATCTGAAGCTGCGCGACTGCATCGGCTGCGAGACCTGTATGCGCGGCCTGACCACCGGAGGCGACGGCCTGTGCGTAGTCAGGGACGACGATATGCCCTGGTTCTCCGCCGCCGTGAAGGAGGCGGACGCGCTCATCCTTGCCACCCCCATCTACGACCTGATCCCGACCGGTACGGTGGTCACGCTGCTCAATCGTGTGCTGGGCATCGGTAAGGAGTACCAGACTTACTGCCGCACCCACCCCAAGATCGGCGCGGCTATGGCCCTGGGCGGTTCCGATTGGATCAATCTGACCGAGCCGCTCATGGATCTGACGGTGCGCAACCTGAGCAAGGGCAGCGTGATCGTGGATAAGTTCGTGGTGGGGCATAACCCCGCCCCCTCTATGGTGGTGCTGGACGAAGCGGTCCTGGAGCGCGCCGCGCTGCTGGGCCGCCGGGTGGGCGAGGCCCTGATGGACCGGGAGCATGCCGGCTTCGCCGGCGACTCGGGCGTCTGCCCGGCCTGTCACTGCAACCTGCTGGAGCCCAGAGGCGGCGCCCGGGTGGGCTGTCCCTACTGCGACGCCGAGGGGACCGCCGTCATCCGGGACGGGTCCCTGGTGGTGGAGTGGGACGCCGACAAGGTGCGGGACAACCGGTTCGGTCCCGCCGGCGATGCGCACCACCGCGCCGATATCGCCGCCAGCCACAAAAAGGCGGGAGAGAACCGGGAACGGATCCGGCAGCGGGTACAGGAGCTGGAGGACTTCGACGGCGTGTTCGTCCAGCCCCCCAAGCGGGATCCGAGCACAACGAAGGAGTGATTTTTATGCTGGAGCGTTCCATTTTAAACGGCATCTATGACCTGCACATCCACACCGGGCCCTCGGTCGCCAAACGGCTGCTGGACGCGGGGGAAATGATGAAAAATGCCCAGGCGGCGGGCTACCGGGGGTATCTGGTCAAGGATCACTACGCCCCCTCCGCCCACGGCTGCTGCCTTGTGGAGCACAATATGGGCGACGGCTCCTGCCGCTGCTACAGCTCCATCGTCCTCAACAACTGCGTGGGCGGGCTGAACCTTCTGGCGCTGGATGTGGCCTATCATATGGGCGCCCGTATGGTGTATATGCCGACCGTATCCTCCCGTCTGCACATCGAGGATCATAAGGGACGCAAGTTCCTGGGCTCGGGCAACATGACGACCACCGGTCTGGAGGAGCCTATCTACCTGCTGGATGGGAACAACAAGATCATCCCCGAATGCGTGGAGGTGCTCAAGTATATTGCCGAAAAAGGCGATTTGGTGCTCTCCACCGGCCATATCTCCTGGCAGGAGATCGACGTGCTCATCCCCACCGCGCTGGAGCTGGGGGTCAGGAAGATCGTCGTCAATCATCCCAGCTTTACCATTATGGCCCCCCACGACGTGATCGCCCGCTGGGCCAAGTGGGGCGCCTGGATCGAGATGACCGCCTGTGAATTCGGCGCGGTGGTCTTCAACGACGACAGCAGGTTCAACCCCATCGCTCTGTTCAACCAGTATCTGGACGCCGGTGTGCCCATGGAGCAGATGTTTATTTCCACGGATTTCGGACAGTCCATCTCTCCGGAGCCGGTGGAGGGCATGTACAAATTCCTCAGCCTGATCCATGAGCAGTTGGGCTACGGCGCCGATGTGCTGGAGCGTATGACCAAGACCATCCCCGCTTACCTGATGAGCGTGGAATCATGAAAGGAGTTTTCCATTATGGACGAGAAGAAGTATGAGACTCAGAAACCCATGATGTACGACATCAAGGAGCACGAATTCGCCTGCGGCAAGCAGAACGGCCGCATCCAGTTTATCCAGATCTCTCCCAACGTGACCCTGCAGTACTGCGAGATCCGTCAGCCCCACGAGGTGGGGCCCCACCGCCATGATTACGAGCAGATCATCTTTATCCCCCAGGGCGAGTGTGATTTCTGGGTGGACGGAGTGCCCTACGCCATGGACGCGGGCTGCTTCATGGTCGTGCCCCCCAACGCCGAGCATTACCTGGAGGCCAAAGGCAACATGTTCGTGGTGGACTTCGACATCTTTACCCCCAAGCGCACCGACCGGGTCCAGAGCAAGCGCATCTGTGACCGGGGTCACAAGAACTGGGATAAGGCCATCACCGACGCCGTGGTGAAGGAGAGCGAGGAATGAACCGCAGCGAAACCCTGAAGGCGCGCATCCGCTCCGGAAAACCGGTCTTCGGCACCTTTGTCAAAAACAATTGCCCCAACCTGGTGGAAATGCTGGGGTGGGCGGGGTTCGACTTTGCCATTCTGGACTGCGAGCACTCCAGCTACAGCTATGGGGAGCTGGAGAATATGATCCGGGCGTGCCAGCTGGCCGGCCTGGCCTCCATTCCCCGCATCGCCTGCCCGGAGCCCTGGCAGGTCCATCACGGCCTGGAGAGCGGAGCCACCGGCGTACAGATCCCCAGCATCCGTTCGGTGGAGAACGCCGCGGAGTGCGCGCAGGAGGCCGTCTTCTTCCCCGGCGGCACGCGCAGCCCCAATCCGGCCCTGCGGGCGGGACAGTACGGCTGCTGGACCGGGGAGAAGAGCTATCTGGAGACCAAGAAGGAGAGTTCTTTGTGCGTGGTGCAGGTGGAGTCCATGGCTATGGCCGCCGCTGTGGAGGAACTGTGCCGCATCCCCCAGATCGACGTGCTCTTTGTGGGCCCGGGCGACCTGAGCATGTCCATGGGCAAGCCCGGAAAGCTGAACGACCCTGAGGTGGCGGCCGTCATCGAGGACGTGATCCGCCGCGGCCTGGCCGGGGGCAAGGCCATGGGAATGCTCTGCGGCAACGCCGACGCGGTGAAAAAGTATGTCGACCTGGGCTGCACCTATCTCGCTTACGCCAGCGACAGCGGCATGATCGCAAACGCGTTTCGGCAGGTCAGCCGCGATGTGTTCGCACCCTATCGCTGAGGTGAGCCATGAGCAAGCTTTCGCACAATAAGCTGGCCGCCAAGGAGCAGGTCCTGGAGCAGTTTCACAGCGGCATGTCGCTGCTGGCGGGAGGCTTTGGCTCCGCGGGCTATCCCACCCTGCTGTATGAATGGCTATATGAGACCGACTGCACCGAGCTGGACATCATCACCTCCGGCGTGGCGCCTGCGGACAAGCCCTTCCAGCTGGGATTTGCGGGCCTGCTGCGGGATAAGCGGATCCGCAGCCTGACCCTGACCCACGCGGCCAATAACCCGGAGGTGGGCCGCCAGAAGGTGGAGGGCACCCTGAAGGTGGAGGCGGTGCCCCAGGGCACCTTTGTGGAGCGTATCCGCGCCGGAGGCGCCGGGCTGGGGGGCGTGCTGACCCCCACCGGCATCGGTACCCCGGTGGCCGAGGGCAAACAGATCCTGCACATCAACGGCAGGGATTATCTGCTGGAGCTGCCCATCCGGGCCCAGGTGGCCATTCTCCGGGCGGAGAAGGCGGACAAGATGGGCAACCTGATGTTCCGCCACACCAGCCGCAATTACAACACCGTCATCCCCACAGCGGCCGACATGGTCATCGTGGAGGTGCCCGAGCAGGGCATCGTGGAGGTGGGGGAGATGGCCGACAACGAGGTCATGGTCCCCGGTATCTTCGTGGACCTGATCGTCCCCATCCCGAAGGGAGGCGAGTTCTTTGAGCGATAAACAGGAACTGCGGGAGTTCATCGCCCGGAACGTAGTGGCCCTGCTGCACCCCGGAGACCTGGTGAATCTGGGCGCCGGCATCCCTTCCCACGCGGCCAATTATATCGGTGTGGACTCCGGCATGATGATCCAGACCGAATGCGGCACCATCGGCGGCGGACCGCTGGCGGCGGCGGGGGAGGAGGACTACACCCTCATTGCCCCGGACACCCGGCCCTCCACCCTGCTGTACGACGGGGTGTGCTTTGACAGCGCCCTGTCCTTCACCATGATCCGGGGGGGCCACCTGGACGTGACCGTTCTGGGCGCCATGGAAGTGGCGCAGAACGGCGATATGGCCAACTGGGAGGTCCCCGGACAGGCGCTGAAGGGCATGGGCGGCGCCATGGACCTGTGCGCAGGCGCCAGGCGGGTCATCGTGGCCATGGAGCACTGTACCAAGACCGGCGCGCCCAAGCTGGTGGAGCGGTGCGCCCTCCCCCTGACCTGTCAGGGCGAGGTGGACACGGTGGTCACGGAGCTGGCCGTCATCGACGTGACGGAGGAGGGCTTTGTGCTGCGTGCCCTGGCGCCCCATGCCACGCTGGAGGAGGTGCAGGCCAAGACGGCCGCGCCCCTTCACGTCCCGGCCCGGGTGGGCCGTATGGTCGATTGAATGCAGCAGGCAGCCGGGGACGGAAGCGGACGGTTCCTCCGCATCGGGGCAGGCATACGCCTCCTGCCGGAGCTGCTTCCCGCACGGCCGGTGGGAGACCTTCCCATCCCGCTGCCGCCGGCCCGCCGGTTCCGCGCCTTCCGGCGCAAGTACGGCATCAAATCCGTCCGCTGAATCTGCGCCGCGGATGCGAAAGGATTGAACACAGAATGAGTGATTTAAGCAACCGGGTCATCCTGACGGTGGCCCCCACCGGCTCCTCCACGCCGGCGGCCAAGTGCCCCGGCTTGCCGGTGACCCCGGCGGAGATCGCCGCCGAAACCTATGAGTGCTGGAAGGCCGGCGCCTCGGTCGTGCACCTGCACGTGCGGGACGACCAGGGCAACGCCAGCATGGAGTACGAAAAATTCCGGGAGAGCGTGGCGCTCATCCGGGAAAAGTGCGATATCGTCATCAACATGACCACGGCGGGCGGCTTCGGCGTCCCCGACGACGAGCGCATCCTCCCCTTGGATCTGATCCCCGAAATGGCCACCATGGACGCCGGTTCCATGAACGTAAAGGGGGACTTCGTCTTCCATAACAGCGTGGCGTTCCTGGAGAAGCTGGGCCGCCGCGCCCAGGAGCTGGGCATCCGCCCGGAGATCGAGGTCATGGACACCGGGATGGTGTATACCGCGCTGCGCCTGATAGAGCAGGGATATATCAAGTCCCCCCCCCACTTCCAGATGGTGCTGGGGATGGAAAACGGCATGGCGGCCACGGTGGAAAACCTGGTGTACATGAAAAACCTCCTTCCGCCCGGCGCCACCTGGAGCGCCTTCGGCGTGGGCAAGGCCCATCTGACCATTCTGATGGCCACCCTGGCCTTGGGCGGCCACGTACGGGTGGGGATGGAGGACAACATCTATCTGGACGCCGGACAGAAGGCCAGCTCCAATGTGGATTTTGTGGAGCGGACCCGCCGGATCATCGAGCTGAACAACAAGCGCCCGGCCACCCCGGAGGAGACCCGGGCCATGCTGGGCCTGCGGAGCCGTCAGGCCTGTATGGATTACGCGCTCCAGTTCAGCGCCCGCCCCGACCGGTGCGGCTGAGGTGACGGTGGACGGTACGGCGCTGCGCCCGCTGCACCTGGGGATCAGCGTGGAAAGCATTGAGGCGTCGGTCCGGTGGTACGGGGAGATGCTGGGCTTTACCCTCCTGTCCGACGCCGAGATGCCGGCGCTGGAGAGCCGGGTGGCGTTTCTGGGCAACGGCAGCTTCCAGCTGGAGCTGTTCCAGCACCGGCGCACCCTCCCCCTGCCGCCCGGGCGCAGAACGCCCAATGACGATATCCGCACCCAGGGGACCAAGCATATCTGCTTTGCACACGAGGACGTGCCGGGGCTTTTGGCCGAGCTGCGCAGGAAAGGCGCGGACGTGGTGATGGAGCAGGTCGTCAAGGGAAAGCCAATGGGCTTTGTGCGGGACAATAACGGCATTCTAATCGAATTTATCCAGTGTCAAACGCCGGCAGCGGAAACCGGGGGGCTGACCGCGTCTCACCCGCCGCTCCCGACCGCTGCGCGGCAAACAGAATCGAGCGTTTTTCGATAAGGTAAGATAAGGGAGCTGTTGACAAAGTCTGTTTTCAAAAATATGGCCTTGCAAAAAGTTTATCAAATAGCATATATTTGATAGTAAATAACAACAAACAAGCAAGAAAAACCTATTTGCTTTTTCGATAAGGGACTTTGTCAACAGCCCCGATAAGTTGCGCAAATTGAAAAAGGGCTAAAAAGAGACATGGCTTGCAGATCCGGTAGAATGAAGTTGCGGCACACCGTTCTGAACGGAGAGCGCAAACCATGGCCGAGATCGGACTGACCGAGACGTTTTCCTCCCAACGGCACAGCGGCATAACCGGTATCGTAACCCAGATACAGGCCTTTTGCCGGGCTGTACTGCATAGCGTCCTGAAAAAATGATTCTGCCGCGTTCCTCCAAAACAGCAGCACCGCGTGTTCGCCAAAGGCGAACACGCGGTGCTGCTGTTTCAGGGGAAAGGGACTTGACCTTCCACCGGGTGGAGGGTATAAGATAATACCGGAAGGCGGGACCGAACGGCGGTTTCGCTTGCGCTTTCGCTTCATACGCATTATGATAGAACATGAAAAGGAGGAGACGCAATGAAACGAAAACAGATGTTCTGCGGGGCGCTTGCCCTGTGCCTTGTCCTGTCTCTGACCCTGCTGCCCGCCGGGGCCCAGGAGAGCGGATTGGCCGCGTCGGCGGATCAGGCGGCGGAACTGGCCATGCAGTACGGCCAGGCCGACAGCGTCCAATACGCCCTGTGGGAGGACGGAGCAATCATCCTCACCGGCCACCGGGGGAATTACTCCCGTACTGAGAACCGGGCCCTCACCGACGAGATCCTCTACGGCGTGGGGTCGGTGAGCAAGATGTACACCACGGCGGCCGTCATGAAGCTGGCGGAGGCGGGAAGTCTCGCCCTGGATACGCCGGTGAAGACCTACCTGCCGGACTTCAAAATGGCGGACGAACGTTTTGCGGAGATTACCGTGCGGATGCTCCTGAATCATTCCTCCGGCCTGATGGGCTCCACCTTTACCAGCGGCGTTCTCTTCAACGACCCGGACGAAACGGCCGCCGATACGCTGCTGGAGCGGCTGAGCACCCAGACCCTCAAGGCGTCCCCCGGAGCGTTCAGCGTCTACTGCAACGACGGCTTTACGCTGGCCCAGCTGGTGGTGGAGGCGGTCTCGGGCATGGACTTCGATGAATATGTGCAGCAGGCCATTTTGGAGCCCGCCGGGCTGGAAGACACTTATTTTCCCGGCGATCCATTTGACCCGGCGCGTCTGGCCAGGACCTATCTGGGCAGCGGCGACCGCGCGCTGCCGCAGGAGACGCTTGGGGTCCACGGGACGGGCGGCATCTACGCCACGGCGTCCGATCTGGCCGCGTTCGGCGGGCTGTTCTGCGGCACGCAGCTGCTGGCCCAGGCGTCTCTGGACGCCATGGCCGCGCCGGAGTATGCCGGGGGCCTGTGGCCTGAGGACGTTGAGGACGCGATGGCCTACGGGCTGGGCTGGGACAGCGTACAGTGGTATCCGTTTGCCTACAGCGATATCCGGGCCTTGGTCAAAGGGGGCGACACCACCCTGTATCACGGGGGTCTGGTGGTGCTGCCGGAATACGGCCTGTCCTGCGCCGTGCTCTCCTCCGGCGGGGTGAGCACCTATAACGAGATGGCGGCCAGCCAGATCCTGATCGCCGCCCTGGAGCGGAAGGGGACGCACGTGGACACGGCGGCCCACAGCCTGCCCCAGGCCCGGAGCGCCGCCATGCCGGAGGAGCTGCTGGCGTATGCGGGGCTGTATGCCTCCTCCAGCCAGGTGACGCAGCTGGCCCTGACCGAGGACGGGACGCTGACCCTGGGCGAGAGCGCCCTGCGTTATCACAGCGACGGCTCCTTCCGAAACGAGGCGGGGAACCTCATGGTCCGGTTCGTGGAGGCGGAGAACGGAGAGACCTATCTCTGGCAGAAGTATTATATCCAACTGCCCGGACTGGGCGAGCTGCCGGGCTCCAGCTATGTTTTCCAGAAACTGAAGGAGAACCCGGTCCCGGAGGCGGTTCAGGCGGCCTGGGACGCCCGGAACGGGAAGATCTACCTCTGCCTGAACGAAAAGTATACCTCGCAGGCCCTGGCCCTGGCGCTGCCGGCGGCCGGACTGGCCAGCCTGCCGGGCTATATGGCCTTTGACCGTATCGTGGATGAGAACTACGCCGAGGGCGTGGCGGTCATCCCAGGCCTGGCGGGCCGCGACTGGCAGAACGTGCGCCTGTTTGAACAGGATGGGGTGGAGTACGCACAGACCTCCGGCATGCTCTGCATGGACGCGGCCGCCGTCCCGGCGATCTATGCCGGCGCGGGCTCCTATTCCACCATTCAAAGCGACGGTTACATCCGCTGGTATCGGACCGGGAGCGCCGCCGGAAAGCATATGCAGGTCCAGGTGCCCGAGGGAGGCGGTTTTACGGTGTACGACGGAAACGGTCAGACCGTTGCCGCCTCCTGGATGTGGGGAGATACCGCGGTGACCCTGCCGGAGGGCGGTTATATCGCGTTTGCCGGCGCACCCGGCCTCCGGTTCCAGATCACGATGGCCGAACGATAGGCGCGACCCGCCCGGCTGGCCGCCGTATGCGGCGCAGGAGTGCTTTGACCTGCCGGCCGGGATCGGGCGGCCGAAACGCTTTGCCCCAGCGGCACAGCGGCATGACGGGTACCCCGTCCCGATACAGGCCGTTTACCGGGCCGCGGAGCGCAGCTTCCTGAAAACATGACGCTGCCGCGTTCCCGACAAACAGCGGCCCTGCATGCAAACCGCTTTGCGCGATGTGCATGCAGGGCCGCTTTGCCGTACCCGGAAGACCGCCGGCTGGGCCGGCGGGCCCCAGGAGCCGCCCGCTCCGCGGAACGAGGTGGGCGAAAGGCGCCCCATCGAGGACCGGCCGCTGTAAAAGAGCCTCAGGCGTACAGGTGGAGCCAGGCGGAGAAGAGGACCATGCTGGAGCGGGAGTGGGTGTGGGTCTGGTGTTCCAGGTAGGTGTACTGCTTCGTACCGGGCAGGCGGGAGAAAAGCCGTTCGACCGTGGCGGCCGGGCAGGTGTCGTCCGCGCCGCCGGAGGAGAGCATGACAGGCATGCTCAGCCGGTGGGCATGGCTCACGGTGTCCACCAGGCCCAGACGGCGCCAGAACGCCTCCGGTTCGACTTGGCTCCGGACCGGACGCAGCAGACCGTACGCCTCCCCGTTCAGGCCGGTGTGGGGAAAGTCCGTGAGGAAGGGCAGGTCGGCGCAGACGCAGCGCACCCGCTCCGGCCCCAGAAGGGAGGCGAGCAGCAGGGAGCCGCCGCCCCCCTGGCTGGTACCGAAGAAGGACAGGCGGTCAGGCAGCACATCGGGCCGCTCCAGCGCCCAGCGCACAGCCAGCAGCACGTCGGACAGCCAGTCCTCATAGCCGCCCGGCGCGCCCAGGGCGGTGTTGGGCAGCACGGGCCAGTTCCGGTCAGGCAGGGCCAGGCTCCAGTCCGCGCCGGAGGGGGTCACGTAGCCCAGAGGGGAGACGTGAAGAATATGGAAATTCTGGTCGCAGAGCTGGGGGTGCAGGCTCATAAATCCACCGTATCCCGGCAGGTTGATGAGCAGCGGCGCCGGCGTCTTGAGCGCGGGCTGCCAGTAGCCGTAGAAGGCCCTGCGCCCGTCGGAGGCCGTGAAGCGCACATACCGGTTGACCAGGGTATTGGGGCAGTTGCCGAAGGGCTCGGTAAGAGGGTCGTACGCAAGGCATTCGCCCTGTACGCGGACCTGCCGCGTCCGCTCCAGCAGTGCATCGCACCAGGCATCCACCTGCTCCGGCGCGGGGTAGTAACCTGTTACAGCTTCCATAGCGGCTCACTCCCAGTCTGCATTCGATTCATGCGCGTTTTTTCTTTATTATAACAGCAATTTCACTTGTACCCAACGGTATAGTTCGCTTATAATTAGCATGAAACGGTTACAAACTGCGTTTTTTGTCCGATGGAGGGAGGGGAAACGATGCATATCCCACAGTCGCTGTATTCTTCCATGCGCCTGATCTTTTTGTATGTGGATCGGTATGTCTTCCGCAGGGGATGGGCGTACCCGGAGAGTTACGTGCCCTACTGCATGCTGCGCTATATCCTCAAGGGCAGCGCGGTGTTCCGGGTGAATGGGGAGGAGTACCTGGTAGGGGAGAACGAGATCTTTTATATCCCTGAGGGCTGCCAGCTGGAGTGTCATGCCCTGGGCGAGGAGTTCGAGTTCATCTCCATCCGCTTCACCGTCACGGTCCAGCTGGACGGCAGCGACTTTTTGGCGGAGTACTTCCACATCCCCCGCGTGACCCGGGGAGCGGACGGGGAAGTGCTGGGGTATTTCCAGCAGGTGTACCAGAACGCAACCACCCAGAATTCCGGAAAGCTCTTCCGCATCCGGGGCAACCTGGAGCTCATCCTGGCCTGGCTGGTGGAACGGACGCCGGAAGCCCGGGTCGAAGAGAGCGAGCTGCCGGAGGCCGACTTTTCGGTGGAAGGCCTGCGCCGCCGGGAGAACCGGTCCCATTCCATCAAGCGGGACCCCCGTATCCAGGTGGTGGTGGACTATCTGGTGGCCCATCCGTCGGAGCCCTTCGACTCGGAATTTCTCTGCCGGATGGCGGATATGAGTCCCTCCTCCCTGCGGAGGCTGTTCAGGGAGCACACCGGAAAGTCCCCCGGGGCCTTTGTCAAAGACCTGCGCATGATGACGGCGGCCCGCCGCCTGCTGGTCACCAACGAGCGCATTTCCACCATCGCTTATGAGGTCGGGTTTGACGACGCCAACTACTTTGCCCGCATCTTCAAATCGGTCTTCGGTGTCTCGCCTCAGGAATACCGCGCGGCGTCCCGTGCCTGAGGCAGAAATAAAACGATTATATCATAAGCGTTTTATGCTATCTTTTGATAATTCTTGCTCTATGAAATACACTGGGGAGTTTTATAATGAGGGTGCAGACAAAACCAACAAAAAGCCGATTGAAGTGAAGGAGGAAATTATGAAAAAAGCACTGTCTTTGCTCCTGGCCAGCGTGATGCTACTCACCTGCCTTGCCGCCTGCGGCAACAGCTCCACTCCCTCCGGCAACAGCGATACACCGCCCGCAACCGCTCAGACCGGCGGCGCTCCGGAGACCGGCTCCGGCGAACCCGCCGCGCTGGAGGGTGAGATCACCTTCTGGCATTCGTTTACCCAAGGGCCCCGGCTGGAGACCATCCAGGCGGCCGCCAACCAGTTTATGACCGACAACCCCGGCGTGAAGATCACGATCGAGACCTTCTCCTGGGCCGACTTCTATACCAAGTGGACCACCGGCCTGGCCTCCGGCAATGTGCCCGATATGTCCACAGCGCTGCCCAACCACGTGGTAGAGATGATCGACGCCGACGCCATCATCCCCATGGACAACCTGATCGATTCCATGGGCCGGGACCGTTTCTATGAAGCACCCCTTGTCGAGATGACCGCCGAGGACGGGCACTGCTACGCAGTACCTCTGTACTCCCACGCGCAGGTTATGTGGTACCACAAGGATCTGCTGGAGAAGTACAATCTGGAGGTCCCCACCACCTGGGATGAGCTCTACGAGGCGTCCAAGATCATTACCGAAGGCGAGGGCGGCAACGCTTACGGCACTTCCGTCCCTATGGGCACCAACGATATGATGGCCACCCGCTTCCTGAACTTTTATGTCCGCAGTGCGGGCGAGACCCTGCTTACCGAGGACGGCAAGGCCAATCTGACCAGCCAGGCCGCCATTGACGGCATCAACTACTGGGTCAAGGTGTACAAAGACTGTTCCCCCACGGACTCCATCAACTTTAACGTGCTGGATCAGGCCACGCTGTACTACACCGGAAAAATCTGCTTTGACTACAACTCCGGCTTCCAGATCGGCGGTGTGGAGACCAACGCGCCCGAGCTGTTGGACCAGATCGACTGCGCCCCCATGCCCACCATCAACAAGGGCGACCCCCAGGTAGGCTACGAGACCTCCAACATCCCCATGGTCATCTGGAAGAACTCCGCGCACCCCGAGATCTGCGAAGCGTTCATCAAATATCTGTATGAGCCGGAGAATTACGTGCCTTTCCTGCTGTCCGTCCCCGTGGGTATGCTGCCCGCGCTGAAGGAGATCGCCGATAACGAGCAGTTCCTGTCCGACCCCATGGTGCAGAAGTTCTCCCATGCAAAGGACGTCATCAGCAAGGCCGTGGGCGAGGGGACTGCCATCGGTATGGAAAACGGCCCCCGTCCCGAGGCAGGTCTGCTGACCAGTCAGGGCGTGATCGAGAGCATGTTCCAGGATATCGTCATCAACGGAACACCCGTGGAGCAGGCGGCAAAGGCGGCCGAGGATAAGCTCAACGACCTGTTTGAGACCGTTGGGTGACCACGGATAAATGACCCGAACGACCGGCGGGGGCGACCACTCGCCCCCGCCGGTTTCCTGAGAGGGGGTTTACTATGAGATTGAATAACCGCTATCGGACGAAGATTGCCGGGTTCTGCTTTATCCTGCCGGCGCTGCTGGTGGTGGGCCTGCTGCTGCTGTATCCGGTGATTTCCAGTATTTTTTACAGCTTCACCTCCAAACACCTCATCAAACCCGGATATGATTTCGTCTTCTTTGATAACTATATCAAGATCCTCACAGACAAAGACTTCTGGATGTCCTTCCTGACCAGCGTGAGGTGGACGATCGTCTCACTGATCGGACAGATCGTCGTGGGCTTTACCGCCGCCCTGGCGCTGGAGCGGATCCGTCACGGCAGGGGGATCTACCGTACGCTGCTGATTATCCCCTGGGCGTTCCCCTCTATCGTCATCGCCCTGTCTTGGAAGTGGATTTTAAACGGCGTATCCGGCTTTTTGCCCAATTTCCTGGTAAAGATCGGGCTGTGCCAAAGCGCGCCCCAGTTCTTCAGCAGCGGAGGGCTGGTGTTTCCTACGCTGGTGTTCATCAATATCTGGTTCGGCGCGCCGCTGATCATGGTCAACGTGCTCTCCGCGCTCCAGACGGTCCCCAAGGACCAGTATGAGGCCGCCCAGCTGGACGGCGCGTCGCCGTGGCAGTCGTTCGTCCATATCACACTGCCCCATATCCGGGTAGTGGTAGGCCTGCTGGTGGTGCTGCGCACGATCTGGGTCTTTAACAACTTCGACACGATCTACCTCGTCACCGGCGGCGGGCCGGCCAACCTGACCCAGACGGTGCCCATCTACGCCTATAACGTGGGCTGGGGCCTGAAGCAGCTGGGGCGTTCCTCGGCCGTCACAGTACTGTTGCTGATCTTCCTGTTGATTGTATGCATGTTCTATTTTAAGATTCTGGATAAATGGGAAAAGGAGGGGGCCTGATGGGACGCAAACGCCTGCTGAAGCGCGGCTGGTTCGGTGATACCGTCAGTTATCTTTACTTGACGGTTTTGGCCATCGTCGCAGCTTTTCCGCTGATGTGGATCCTGCTCTCCTCCGTGAAGGGCAAAGGGGAAATGATCGGAGATCCCACGGCCTTTTTTCCCAAGACGCTCACCCTGGATAATTTCCGCACCGTGATTGGGCAGCTCCATTTTGGATCCAATATGGGCAACAGTATTGTTGTAGCGGTCTCCACTACTCTGATTGCCATCACGGTTTCCGCGCTTGGGGCCTACGGTGTGGTCCGTTTTTTCCCCAAATTCGGCAAGATCATGACCCGTGTCCTGATCACCACCTACATGTTCCCGCCGATCCTGCTGGCGGTGCCCTACTCCATCATCATGGGCCAGGCCGGGCTGATGAACAGCCGGGTGGGCCTGGTTATCGTGTACCTGTCCTTCTCGGTCCCCTACGCGATCTGGCTGCTGGTGGGCTTCTTTCAAACGGTGCCGCTGGAGATCGAAGAGGCGGCCCGGGTGGACGGGGCCAACAAGCTGCAGGTCTTCGGCCGGGTCGTGTTGCCCATCGTGGCCCCCGGACTGGTAGCGGTGGCCATCTACACCTTTATCAACGCCTGGAACGAGTTTCTCTATTCCCTGATCCTGATGAACTCCAGCGAAAAAATGACGGTGGCGGTGGCGCTGAAGTCCCTGGAGGGCCAGGAGGTATTGGATTGGGGCGTTATGATGGCAGCTTCCGCCATGGTGGTGATCCCCTCCGTCATCTTCTTCATGCTCATACAGAAGAAGATCGCAGGCGGTCTGGCGCAGGGTTCCATCAAGTAGGGTTTTCATGCCGTATTTTCTATAGGGAGGAATTGTTATGAAAAACATCGGCTACGCCATCGTCGGCACCGGCTATTTCGGCGCGGAGCTGGGGCGCATCATGAATACGCAGGAAGGGGCCCGGATCGTGGCCGTCCTGGACCCGGAAAACGGGGAGACCGTTGCCAAAGAGCTGAAATGCGACTGCGAGACCGATCTGGATACGCTCTGCGCTCGTGCGGATGTGGATGCGGTCATCGTGGCTACCCCCAACTACCTGCACAAGGACCCCGTCCTGACGGCGGCACGGCATAAAAAGCACGTTTTCTGCGAAAAGCCCATTGCCCTGAGCTATGCGGACTGCGACGAGATGGTGCGCGCCTGTCAGGAAAGCGGCGTTGTCTTTATGGCCGGTCATGTGATGAACTTTTTTCGGGGCGTGCGCCATGCCAAACAGCTGATCGCCGAGGGCAAGATCGGCAAGCTCCTTTACTGCCACTCCGCCCGCAACGGCTGGGAGGAACCCCAGCCTTCCATCAGCTGGAAAAAGCTTCGGTCCAAGTCCGGCGGGCACCTCTATCACCACATCCATGAGGTGGACTGCATCCAGTTCCTCATGGGACATGCCACCGAAGTCACCATGACCGGGGGGAATGTGGCGCACCGGGGGGAGCGGTTCGGAGACGAAGATGATATGCTCTTTCTGCTCATGGAGTTTGGAAACAACACCTATGCTGTGGTTGAGTATGGCTCCGCCTTCCATTATCCGGAACATTATGTGCTGATCCAGGGAACGGAGGGGTATATCCGCCTGGATATGTGTAATGCCGGGATGACTGTAAAGACCGTGGACGGCCCGGAGGAGCACTTCCTGCTCCATGAGAACCAGGCGGAGGATGATCAGCGTACCTACATTTACCACAGCACCGAGATGGACGGCGCCATCCAATACGGCCGGCCGGGCAAAAAGCCGCCGCTGTGGCTGCACGGCATCATGAAGAATGAGATGAGGTTCTTTAACGGCATCATGCATGGCGAACCCGTCACAGACGAGTTCCGGCCGCTGCTGACCGGCGAGGCGGCCCGGGCCGCCATCGCCACCGCAGATGCGGCGACCCGCTCCCTGCGGGAGGACCGGAAGGTCAAGGTCTCCGAAATCATCGGCTCCTCCCTGTAGCGGGGGCCCGCCGGCCGCAGGTGCGGCCATTCGTCCGGAGGAAATCTTCTGCGTGCTCAGTCGTAAGAGCACTGCTTTCACGGTATAGGGCCCTGCACCGGCGCCTTCCCCTGGGAGAGATCACTCTGCCAGGGGAAGGCGCCGGCTGCCTCTCAGCGTGTCCCACCCCATGGCGCAGCGCAGGGACGGTCGGGAAGAGGACCGCTTTTTCCTTTGACGGGACAAGGAAAATCGATTATACTGAAAGCAGAAGAGGAGGTGTCCTTATGAAACACATCGTCATTACCATCGGCCGGGAGTATGGCTCCGGCGGACGGCTCATCGCCCAGCGGCTGGCGGAGGAGCTGGGCGTCACCTTTTATGACAAGCAGCTCATCGCAGAGGTAGCCAAGCGGACCGGGTTTTCCGAGCACTTTGTCCGGGATGCCGAGCACCAGCGGCCCACCAACAGCTTCCTGTACGACCTGTACTGCGCCGTGCAGACCCCGTCCGTCCCCGACCAGATGTTCATCGCCCAGGCCAAGGTCATCAAGGAGGCGGCGGCCCGGGAGTCCTGCGTCATCGTGGGCCGCTGTGCGGACTACATCCTGCGGGAGGAGCCGTACTGCCTGAAGACCTTCGTTTACGCCCCGCTGGAGCAGCGCGTGCGCCGGGCCCGAGAGGCGTACAACGTGGAGCAGCCCAATCTGGAGAGCTATGTACTGCGGCAGGACAAGGCCCGCGCTTCCTATTACAATTATTTTGCCACCGGGCGGTGGGGGGACAGCCGGGAGTACGATCTGTGCATCAACAGCCGCATCGGCATTGACGCAGCGGTGGAGGTCGTAAAGACCGCCGCCTGCGGCATGGCGGGGGAATGACGGCGCGGCCGACCGTGCCGGAGGCGCAGGTGCGGGCGACGCTGGAAAGGCTGCGGGCCGACCATATGCAGGCCCAACCCGTACCCCGGACCGGGCGGGGGCTGGCCGCGCCCTGCGCCAAGCTGGGCCGCTGCGTGGCTCTGTGGACGATCCCGACCCGGCCGCAGGCTGTATGTGCCCGGCACGGCGGTGCTGCAGCTACCTTCTGGTGGGCCGTCAACGCATCCGGGGACGCATCCGGGTCGTCCTGGCCGGAGAGCCTCTGGGATCTTGAGCGGGCGGCGGCACGGAGAACCTGGCGCGGAGTCTTTTTTGGCAAGCGAAAGGCTGCGGAGCATTGCTTTCTCTGCAATGCTCCGCAGCCTTTTTATGGGCTGTTCTGCGGGAAAGTTTACTTCAGGCTGAGGATCTCGCGGGCCTCGTCGGGCGTGGCGACTTCCTTGCCGAACTCCTCGATGACGCGGCGGGCGCGGTTGACAAACTGCACGTTGCTGTCGGCCAGCTTGCCCTTGGAGTACATGACGTTGTCCTCCATGCCGACGCGGATATGGCCGCCCAGGGCCACCGCGCCGTAGAGCATGGTCATGGCGGAGTGCCCCACGCCGAAGCAGCTCCAGGTGGAGCCGGGACAGGCGGCCTCCATGGTCTCCTTCATAAAGACCAGGTTCTTCATGCTGCCGGCGATGCCGTTGGCGCAGCCCATGCAGAACTGGAAGTG
>CDZT01026645.1_pt1 | contig 31478 bp, 22 predicted proteins | sample 557531 | NCBI WGS metagenome assembly CDZT01 (sample SAMEA3182066, study PRJEB8094) | gut metagenome | biome: human; feature: gut; material: Stool; isolation source: human stools | place: Canada | collected 2013-03-05
CCAGGAAAAGGTTCCCTTCCCCCCTCAAAAAAGCTCCCCTCTCCGCCATCCCTTATCGCATAGGAGGTCACCATGTGTGGCATTATCGGATATGCCGGGCACCGTCCGGCGGTGCCTGTGGTCATCGAAGGCCTGCGGCGTCTTGAATACCGCGGCTATGATTCCGCGGGCGTTGCCTGCGTGCAGCGCGGCGAGCTGTGCATCACCCGTGCCCAGGGCAAGCTTTCCGCCCTTGAGGAAAAGCTGGCCAAGGAGCCTGTTTCCATGGCCACCTGCGCCATGGGCCATACCCGCTGGGCCACGCACGGCGTGCCCGCCGAGCGCAATGCCCATCCCCATGCTTCCAACGACGGCCGCCTGGCCATCGTGCATAACGGCATCATCGAGAACTATCAGGAACTGAAGGAAGAGCTGCTGCAGAAGGGCTATGTCTTCCATTCCGAGACCGACACGGAAGTGCTGGTCAACCTCATCGCCGACTGCCACAAGCAGGAAGCCGACCTGCTCAAGGCTTTTGCCGCGGCCCTGCGCCGGGCCCACGGCGCCTACGCCGTCTGTCTCATGAGCCGGGAATATCCCGGTGAGATCTGGGCCGCGCGCATGTCCGCCCCGCTCATCTTCGGCATCGGCACGGGCGAGCACTTCGTGGCTTCGGACATCCCGGCCTTTTTGCCCTACACGCGCACGGTGGTCTTTCTGGAAGACGGCGAGATCGTGCACGCCACCAATTCCGAGTATGAGATCCTGAGCCTGGCCGACCTTTCCCCCGTGGAGCATGAGCCCCAGACCATCCAGTGGGACATGCAGGCGGCCCAGAAGGGCGGCTACCGCCACTTCATGCTCAAGGAGATCTTCGAGCAGCCCCAGGTCATCGTGGATGGCCTGAGCGGTCGCCTCAACGCCGCGCGTGACACCGTGCTCCTGCCCGAGCTGGACGCCCTGCCCGTGCCGCGCCGTCTGCATATCGTGGCCTGCGGCACGTCCTACCATTCCGGCCTTTGGGCGCGGCATCTCATCGAGCCCTGGGCCAAGGTGCCGGTGCAGCTGGAGATCGCTTCCGAGTTCCGCTACCGCGAGAGCCTGCCCCTGGACAAGGACGACATGGTGCTGGTCATCAGCCAGAGCGGCGAGACCGCCGATACCCTGGCCGCCCTGCGCATCGCCCGCGAACACGGCGTGCCGGTGCTGGGCCTGTGCAACGTGGTGGGTTCGTCCATCGCCCGCGAGTCCTCGGCCGTCATCTACACCCAGGCCGGGCCCGAGATCAGCGTGGCCTCCACCAAGGCCATGTGCAGCCAGATGCTGATGCTGGCGCTGGTGGCCCTGTACTGGGGCGGCCGTCAGGGCATCATGGACGCGGCGGCCCGCGCCCGCCAGATCGCCCTGCTGGAATCCCTGCCCGCCCAGCTGGATGCCGCCCTGCCCGCCATGCACGAGAAGGCCCGCCAGCTGGCCCGCGCCTATGCCCAGGCCCGCAACTTCTTCTATCTGGGCCGCGGCCACTGCTACCCGCTGGCCCTGGAAGGGGCGCTCAAGCTCAAGGAGCTTTCCTACATCCATGCCGAAGGTTATGCCGCCGGCGAGATGAAGCACGGCCCCATCGCCCTCATCGATCCGGCCTTCCCCACCTTTGCCCTGGCTCTGGACGACGCCCTCTTCCCCAAGGTGAAATCCAACATCGTGGAAGTGCAGGCCCGTCAGGGCAAGGTCATCGCCCTGACCAATCCGGGCATGGATCTGGCCGTGGATGATGTCTGGGAGATTCCCGCCCTGCCCGCTCCCCTGGCCGGTTTCATGGCCCTGCCCGCCATGCAGCTGTTCAGCTACGAGATGGCCGATTATCTGGGCAAGGACGTGGACCAGCCCCGCAACCTGGCCAAGAGCGTGACCGTGGAATAGAGCCGCTCTTCCTTCCCTGACATATGAAAAAGGACGCCGTGAGGCGTCCTTTTTGCGTCTGGCCCCATGCGCCCACTGGGGCTCAAGAGAACTTTTTTTGCTGGTGGGGGCCCGTTGGGGACCGTCAGCACAGAAAAATCATAGGAGTGGTGCCGCTTGGCACCCTTCAAGATAAAGCGCGTTCGGGGGAGGATGGAGGGCTTTTGGGGAAGGGCCCCTTTTCGCGCCAGTAAAGGGGGGCCTTCCCACCCCAAAAAACGCGCTCCCCTTCCGGGCATTGCCAAAGCATTTTGGCCTGTGGCATAGTATCTGGTGCAAAATTTCACGCCCGCCGGATGCTTGCGCATCGCCCCGTCGCCGTGGACGGGGAAAGGCCGGGCCTGCCTTTTATCGCCATCACGGCACAGCACAGACTACGCAGGAAGCAAGATGATCCAACTGAGCGACAAACCGGTCATTGTGCAGGGCAACACCCTGATGGAACAGGAAGAAGCCGCGGCGCGCGGCATCGACTGCGCCGCTGCCCGTCAAAATACCCTGGCCTGGAACATCCTGGCCGCCCACAACACGGCTGCCGGGGACGACCCCACCCTGCGCCTGCGTTTTGACGCCCTGGCCTCGCACGACATCACCTATGTGGGCATCATCCAGACGGCCCGCGCCAGCGGCCTGGAACGCTTCCCCATGCCCTACGCGCTCACCAACTGCCACAACAGCCTGTGCGCCGTGGGCGGCACCATCAATGAGGACGACCACCTCTTCGGCCTGACCGCCGCCCGCAAGTACGGCGGCATCTTCGTGCCGCCCCATCTGGCGGTCATCCACCAGTACGCCCGTGAAATGATGGCCGGTTGCGGCAAGATGATCCTGGGCTCCGACAGCCACACCCGCTACGGCGCCCTGGGCACCATGGCCGTGGGCGAAGGCGGCCCCGAGCTGGTCAAGCAGCTGCTGGGCAAGACCTACGACGTGGCCCGTCCCGAAGTGGTGCTGGTCTGGCTGGAGAACGCTCCCCGTCCCGGCGTGGGCCCGCAGGACATCGCCATCGCCCTCATCGGCGCCGTGTTCAAGAACGGCTTCGTCAAGAACCGGGTCATGGAATTCGCCGGCCCCGGCGTGGCGGGCCTTTCCGTGGAATACCGCTGCGGTATCGACGTCATGACCACCGAGACCACCTGCCTGTCCTCCATCTGGACCACGGACGACAAGGTGCGCGATTACCTGGCCATGCACGGCCGCGCCGACGATTACACCGAGCTGCGTCACGACAAGCCCGCCTGCTTCGACCGCTGCATCCGCGTGGACCTGTCCGCCATCGAGCCCATGATGGCCCTGCCCTTCCATCCCAGCAACGCCTATCCCGTGGCCGAAGTGGTGCGCCATGCCGACGAGCTGTTCGCCGCCGTGGAAGAAGAGGCCCGCAAGCAGTTCGGCAAGGCCGGTGAAGGCCTGAAGCTGCGCGACAAGATCCATGACGGCGGCGTCTGGGTGGACCAGGGCATCATCGCCGGTTGCGCGGGCGGTTCGTTCGAGAACTGCTGTATGGCAGCCTCCATCCTGGACGGCCGGAGCACCGGCTGCGGCGAGTTCTCGCTCTCCGTCTATCCCGCCAGCGAACCCCAGGCCATCGCCCTGGTGCGCAACGGCGCCGCTGCCAAGCTCATGGCCGCCGGTGCGGTCATCAAGAACGCCTTCTGCGGTCCCTGCTTCGGCGCGGGCGACACGCCGGCCCACGGCGCCCTGTCCATCCGCCACTCCACCCGCAACTTCCCCAACCGCGAAGGCTCCAAGCCCGGCAACGGCCAGATCTCTGCCGTGGCCCTCATGGACGCCCGCTCCATCGCCGCCACCGCCGCCAACGGCGGCCGCCTGACCCCGGCCACGGAACTGGATTGGGACAAGCTGGCCGTGGACACCACCTACACTTTCGATGCGGGCATCTACCAGCGCCGCGTCTACAACGGTTTCGGCAAGGCCGATGCCGCCGCGGAACTCAAGCGCGGTCCCAACATCGCCGACTGGCCGTCCATGAGCCCCCTGCCGGAAAACCTGGTGCTGCCGCTGGCTTCGGTCATCACCGACCCCGTGACCACCACCGACGAGCTCATCCCCTCGGGCGAGACCTCGTCCCTGCGCTCCAACCCGCTCAAGCTTTCCGAGTTCACCCTGTCGCGCAAGGACCCCGCCTATGTGGGCCGCGCCAAGGACGTGCAGGCCATGGAAAAGGCCCGTCTGGCCGATCCTGCCGATGCCGCCCTGCTGGCGAAGCTGGAAGGCATGCTGGCCCCCCTCAAGGCCGCGCAGCCTGAGGTCTATGCCGCGGTGCTGGGCGCCGGTCTGAAGGACACCGGCATCGGTTCCACCATCTTCGCCCTCAAACCCGGTGACGGCTCCGCCCGCGAGCAGGCCGCTTCCTGCCAGAAGGTGCTGGGCGGCTGGGCCAACGTGGCCGCCGAATACGCCACCAAGCGCTACCGTTCCAACCTCATCAACTGGGGCATGCTGCCCCTGCTGGCCGATGCCGCTCTGGCGCAGAAGCTCAGCGTGGGCGACTGCTTCGTCCTGCCCGGCATCCGTACCGCCGTGGAACAGGATGCCGCCGGCATCACCGGCTGGCTGGTGAGCGCTGCCGGGGCCGTGGAGGCCGTGGAACTGCGCCTGGGCGACCTGACCGCCGACGAACGCCAGATTATTCTGGACGGCTGCCTCATCAACTTCTACAACCACAACTAACGCTGCGGGACGAGACCGCCGCGTCGCCATCTGGAAAGGGGCCTCACCGGGAGGCCCCTTTTTCTTTTTGGGGCCCTCCCCTCTTTGCCAAAGTATTTTTCTGTATTCCATCAGGTGGAACGTCCGCAGGGCACTCTCGATCCTGCCGCCGGGGCGCGTGCCTTGTCTGCCCTTCCCACACATATGCCAACACGGGCAAGGGACAGCTCCGGCGGCCCTGCGGCTGCCCGGCCTGACAGCCGCGACGGCGGGAGCTCCCTTGCGAGACGGGGAACTCCCGCCTATGTTTTTTAGAGTGGGAGGGAACATCATGACATACTGGAAAGCCCAGAAAGAACAGCACCTGCGGCAGCTTGCCCATCTGTTCGAAGGAGATCCCGGTGGCGGGAAGTTCAACGGACAGGCACAGCCATTCGTCCTGCAGGCACCTGAAAAAAATCTTTTTGCCCCGATACGGGACGAGGTGCTGCTCTATTTCAACGGCCATTTGCCGGGAGCGGACGGAAGACTGCGTTTCTGGCGTTCCGGCGGGGAAAGGGTGGTCGCCGGTCATGTGCTTTCTTCGCAGGTGGCCTGTCTCAACCATCTTTTCCCCTTGAGTCGTGACGGGAAGGCGGCCACCTTGCTGCTGCAAGGGCTGCGTCCGGACATGGTGGAAGCCTTGCCCGTGGGCATCCATGCACGTGACATGTTCGTGGAATTTGAGGTCACAGGGGGCGGAAGCTACCTCAATGAGGAGCAGCGGGGCAGATCGTTGACCCGGGGGGCCAATGCCACATCTGTGGATGCGGTCATGAAAGGACGGGACACCCAGGGGAACATCCGGCTGTTCCTCATCGAATGGAAATATACGGAAAGTTATCTTTCCAAGCGCGAGAAGAAGTCCGGCAGCAGGAGGGATAATCGCCTCTGGCGCTACAGGAGTTTCTTTACCCGTGACGGCAGTCCCTTCACCTTTTGCAACAGTGACGTGGGTTCCACGTTTTTTGAAGAGCTTTTGACCGAGCCGTATTACCAGCTCATGCGCCAGACCCTGCTGGGCTGGAAGATGACGCAGGACCCGTCCCGTAACGGACAGGCCACGTCGTTCACGCATATCGTGGTCATCCCGCACGGCAATACGGCCCTTCGTTCAGGCTGTGCGGTCATCGCAGGACGGCAGGGGGATCTTGCCGGGGCATGGAACGCACTTGTCCGGGAGCCTGTGCTCTTCCTTGCACCCGAAGAGTTGCTGCAACCGTTGACGGCACAGCCGGACTACGCCCGCCTGCTGGACTATCTTTGCCGGCGTTACTGGCAGGACGGGCGGTCCCGTTCGTAACACACTGCTTTTCCCTCCAGACCATCAGGCATGAAAAAAGGACGGCCCTCGCGGGCCGTCCTTGTCGTCTTCGTTACCGTACGGCAGCCTTACAGGCTGGCAGCCACCTTGCGCAGCAGGCGGGCCAGCTGGTTGGTGAAGCCGGATTCGTTGTCGTACCAGATGATGAGCTTGGCCATGGTGCCGTCCATGACCTGGGTGGACAGGGCGTCCACGATGCCGCCGTGGGTGCTGCCCTTGAAGTCGATGGAGACCAGGGGCTCGTCGCAGTAGCCCATATTGTCGTGCAGGGCGCCGTCATGGGCGGCCTTGAGGGCGGCATTGATCTCTTCGGCGGTGGCGGGCTTTTCCAGCTCGCAGGTCAGGTCCACCAGGGAGATGTCGGGGGTGGGCACGCGCACGGCCATGCCGTCCAGCTTGCCCTTGAGGGCGGGCACCACCAGGGCCAGGGCCTTGGCCGCGCCGGTGGAGGTGGGGATCATGGACACGCAGGCAGCGCGGGCACGGCGCAGGTCCTTGTGGGAGCCGTCCAGGATACGCTGGCTCATGGTGTAGGAGTGGATGGTGGTCATCAGGCCGTGGCGGATGCCGAAGGCATCGTTGAGGACCTTGGCCACGGGAGCCAGACAGTTGGTGGTACAGGAGGCAGCGGAAAGCACGGTATGGGCGGCGGCATCGTAGATGTCGTCATTGACGCCCATGACGATGGTGGCGTCGGCTTCCTTGCAGGGGGCCGAGACCACGACCTTCTTGGCGCCGCACTGCAGGTGCTGGGCGGCGTCCTCGCGCTTTTTCAGGGTACCGGTGGTCTCCACGGCGATGTCGATGCCAAGGCGGGCCCATTCCCATTCGCCGGTCTTGCAGCGGGTGACTTCGATATGACGGCCGTTGATGATGATGCCGTTGTCGTCATGATCGACGGTGCCGGGGAAAATACCGTACACCGAGTCGTATTTGAAAAGGTGGGCCAGCGAAGCATTGTCGGCGCGGGCGTTGATGGCGGTGATGCGGATGTCTTCCGAGTCAGCCAGCAGACGCAGCAGATAACGACCGATGCGGCCAAAGCCGTTCATCCCCAAAGATACGGACATGTTGCGCTCCTTCACGCGAGAGAGATGGAAAACGCCGCCTCCCCGGTGGAGGCGGCGTGAGATACTGGTTTAGGCCTTGCCGGAAGATCCCATGACGTTGCGGATCTTGTGGGCGACCATATCCTTGACGGCCTGTCGCGCGGGTTTCAGGTACGCGCGGGGGTCGAAGGCTTCGGGATGTTCCACCAGATACTGGCGGATGGAGGCGGTCACGGCCAGACGGATGTCGGTATCCACATTGATCTTGCATACGCCCATGCCGGCAGCCTTGCGCAGCATGTCTTCCGGCACGCCGCGGGCGCCGCCCACCTGGCCGCCGAACTTGTTGCAGGCTTCCACGAATTCCTGGGGCACGCTGGAGGCGCCGTGCAGCACCAGCGGATAGCCGGGCAGGCGTTTGCCGATCTCTTCCAGGCGTTCGAAGTCCAGCTTGGCTTCGCCCTTGAACTTGTAGGCACCATGGCTGGTGCCGATGGCCACGGCCAGGGAGTCGCAGCCCGTGCGCTCCACGAAGTCCACGGCCTGGTCGGGGTCGGTGTACACATGGTCGGCATTGCTCACATGCTCTTCCACACCGGCCAGCTTGCCCAGTTCGGCTTCCACCCAGATGCCGCGCGGGTGGGCGTATTCCACCACCTGCTTGGTCAGGGCGATGTTTTCTTCATAGGGCAGGTGCGAGCCGTCGATCATCACGGAGGTGAAACCGCCGTCGATACAGTCGCGGCACAGTTCGAAGCTGGAGCCGTGGTCCAGATGCACCACCACGGGCACGGAAGGATCCTCGGCCAGGGCGGCTTCCACCAGCTTCATGAGGTATTTCTGCCCGGCATAGCTGCGCGCGCCCGAAGAGACCTGAAGGATCACGGGGGATTTTTCCTCCGAGGCGGCCTGCATGATGCCCTGCACGATTTCCATGTTGTTGACGTTGAACGCGCCCACAGCATACCGGCCCGCATAGGCGGCGGCGAACATTTCCTTAGGCCCGATAAGCGGCATGGATTCCTCCTGCACTAGGTGCGATACGACACTGCGCGCACCATGCGCGAGTGTGGGATAAAATGGGAAGGCGGACAGAAAAAGCCTGTCCGGCCGGCCTGTCTGATGTATCGGCGGCCGCCGTCTGATCCGGCAGGGATGCATGCCGGAAGGACTGTTGTGGGGCAGCCGCAACGAAGCGATTCATTATATAAAAAAAAGCCCCAAAGGGGAATGACTTTGGGGCGGTCGTGGAAAAATTCATAAAATCGGCACCCGCAGGGGCCGTATGCTGTCTAGGAAAGCAGCATGTCCTCCAGACTGCGCAGGCTTTCGTGGTCCGTGAACTCGAAACGCAGGGGCGTCACGGTGATATAGCCGCGATTGAGCAGGTCCTTGTCCGAACCGGCGTTGATGGTGTGCGGCGGGATCTCGCCTTCCAGCCACCAGTAGGGCTCGCCGCGCGGGTCCTTGCGTTCGGCGTAGGCGTTCTTCCACACGGCGCTGGTCTGCGGGCAGATGCGCAGGCCCTTGGCCTCGGACAGCGGGCCGCGGGGATAGTTGACGTTGATGACGCGGCGGTGGGGCACCTTTGTCCAGTCGATGCGCGCGGCCAGCTCTACGGCGTGGCGGGCGATGGCATCCATGTCCGGGTGGCCGCCGCCGGCATCGCAGGAGAGCGCCATGCTGGGCAGGTCTTCATGGGCGGCTTCGGTGGCGGCGCCCACGGTACCGGAATAGAGGATGTCCGGGCCCACGTTGCTGCCCGCGTTGATGCCCGAGATGACCATGTCGGGCCGCTTTTTCAGCAGGTTGCCCAGGGCCAGCTTCACGCAGTCCGTGGGGGTGCCGTACAGGCCCAGACCTTCGAAGTCGGGTTCCTCGATCTTGTGGGCACGCAGGGGATCGAAAAAGGTCAGGGAATGGCCCACGCCGGACTGTTCATGCATGGGGGCCACCACATGCACGGTATGCCCGGCTTCGCGCAGGGCCCGGTACATGGCACGCAGGCCCTCGGCCCGGATGCCGTCGTCGTTGGTCAGGAGGACACGCATTTGACAATACCTCTGAAACAAGGGAATCTTTATGGATAAACAGGCCCCCGCGGGCCTGCGGGGATACCCCGGGACCTCAGAACATACAAGACAGGCGGCCTTTGGCCGCAGAGTCAGGATATATGCAAAAAGGCATTTTCGTCAAAGACATGGCGGCCCCCAACGAAGCGGAAGGCGTCTTCGTCATCACCCTGGCCGCACAGGGCAGCTCGCGCAACGGGCCGTACTGGCGGCTCGTGCTGGCCGACGCCAGCGGCAGCGTGGAGGCCAAGATCTGGTCGCCCCTGAGCGCCTCTTTCCCCGCCCTGCATACGGGCAGCTTCTTCTATGCCCACGGCCGGGTGAGCACCTTCCGCGACCAGCTCCAGTTCACGGTGGAGGAAGGCCGCCTGCTTTCGCCGGAAGAAGGCGCGGCCCTTGATCTGGCCGATTTCATGCCCGCCAGCCCCTACCCGCTGGATGCCATGATGGACGAGCTCATGGGGCTGATCCGCGAGGAGTTCCGCTACAAGCCCTGGCGCAAGCTGGTGGACGGGGTGTTCAAAAATGAAGAGCTGCGCGAGGCCTTCCGCACCTGCCCGGCGGCCAAGGGCGTGCACCATGCCTATGCGGGCGGCCTGCTGGAGCATACTCTGAGCGTTTTCAAGCTTTGCCGCCGTCTGGCCGACCAGTACCCCGAGCTGGACCGCCAGACCCTGCTGGCCGGGGCCCTGTTCCACGACTTCGGCAAGATCCGCGAATTTTCCGGCGGCATCGCCAACGATTATACCGACGAGGGCCGCCTGCTGGGGCATCTGGAGATCTGCGTGGAGATGCTGGCTCCCTATCTGGAAAAATCGGGCCTGGAGCCCGAGTTGCAGCGCCATCTCAAGCATCTGGTCCTGAGCCACCACGGTACGCTGGAATTCGGGGCCGTGCGCGTACCGCAGACCGCCGAGGCCCTCGTGCTGCACTATGCGGACAACATCGATGCCAAGATGGCCCAGTGCCGGGGCCTGTTCGCCCAGTTGGGCGAAGGCGAGAGCTGGACGCCCTATCAGGCCACCCTGGGCCGGGCCATGCACCGCTGCGCGCAGACGCCGGTGGAAGAAAAAGTCGAAAAGAAGCCCCGCGCCTCCCGGAAGTCTTCCGGGGAGGACGGGATGCTCTCCCTGCTGTGAGGCTGCCATGTTCATCACATTCGAAGGCATAGAAGGTTCGGGCAAGACCACGGCCCAGCAGCTGCTGGCCCTGGAACTGGAAAAGCGCGGCCACGACGTGCTGCTGACGCGCGAACCGGGCGGCTGCGGTCTGGGGCGCGCCCTGCGTCCCATCCTGCTGGACGCCCGCAATTCCGGCCTGTGCAACCGGGCCGAGCTCTATCTCTTCCTGGCCGACCGGGCCCAGCATGTGGCCGAGATCATTCGTCCGGCGGTGGAAGCCGGACAGATCGTCATCTGCGACCGCTATACCGACTCCACCCTGGCCTATCAGGGCTACGGCCGCGGCCGTGATCCCGACCGCCTGCGCCGGGCCAACGATCTGGCCACCGGCGGCCTGCAACCGGATCTGACCCTGCTCTGCGACCTGCCCGTGTCCGTGGGGCTGGAGCGCGCGGGCCTGCGCAACCGGCGCGAGGGCACGGTGCTCTCCGAAGGCCGTTTCGACAGCGAGAGCCTCAATTTCCATGAGCGCGTGCGCCAGGGCTATCTGACCATCGCGGCGGAAGAGCCCGACCGCATCGCCATCATCGACGCATCGCAACAGCCTGAGGACGTGGTGCTGCAATGCCTCTCCGCCGTGGAGCGGCATCTGAAGCAGCGCGGCAGCGGGCTGGAATAAGACGTAAGGATATTGCCATGAGCGAACTGTATACCGTCACCGCCGAGGAAGGCCGCCTGCGCTTCCTGCCCCGTACCGATGCCGCCCTGGAGCAGGCCGTGCTGGACGAGAGCCCTCTGCCCGGCTGCGAATTCGTTTCCCGCCTGGGCGATCCCGGGCTGCTGCATTGCGTGGTCTTCCGTCATGAGCAGAAGCCCGGCGGCGTCTTCGTGGTGGAAGACGACAACGGCCTGCTCTTCGCGGCCGTGGCCGAGACCAACCTTGCCTATGCCATGGCTCTGGGCCGCCTGGGCAAGATGATCTCCTATGCGCGCTACAGCGCCGACATCTTTGCCGAAAACATGCTGGACGACGATGACTGATCCCCTGAGAGCCCGTAACCGGCTGGGCGTGGTCTTCTTCCCCGCCTTCGACTGGGCCATCTCCGCCACCCACCCCGAGCGTGAGGAGCGCCTGCTCTACACCCGCGACCAGCTGGCGGAAGAAGGTCTGTTCGACATTCCCGGCATCACCGAATACCGTCCGGAGCTCGCCACCAACGCCCAGGTGGAGCGCGTGCACTTCTGTCTGCCCTCCACCGGCGCCGTGGTCACCGATTCGCACCGGGCCTCGGCGGGCGGGGCCATCACGGCCGCCCGTCTGGTCATGGAGAAGAAGGAAGACAAGGCCTTTGCCCTGGTGCGTCCTCCGGGACACCACGCCATGCGCGTGACCCACGGCAACCGCGGTTTCTGCAACATCAACAACGAAGCCGTGATGGTGGAGTACATCCGCGACCACTATCCGCATCCCACGGGGCGGCCCCTGCGTATCGCCATCGTGGATACGGACGTGCACCACGGCGACGGCAGCCAGGACATCTTCTGGAACGACCCGAACACCCTGTTCATCTCCCTGCATCAGGACGGCCGCACCCTCTATCCGGGCACGGGCTTTCCGCAGGAATGCGGCGGGCCGGGCGCGCTGGGCCGCACCATCAACATCCCCCTGCCGCCCGAGACCTCGGACGAGGGCTACCTTTACGCCATCGAGCACGCCGTGCTGCCCATGCTGGCGGACTTCAAGCCTGATCTGGTCATCAACTCCGCCGGGCAGGACAACCACTTCACGGACCCGCTGGCCAACATGAAGCTCTCGGCCCAGGGCTATGCGGCCCTCAACCGCGCCCTTAACCCGGACATCGCCGTGCTGGAAGGCGGCTACGCCATCCGCGGCGCCCTGCCCTATGTGAACCTGGGCATCTGTCTGGCGCTGGCCGGTCTGGACGCGGGCGACATCCGCGAGCCCCAGTGGCGGCCCGAGAGCACCCGCCAGAAACAGAAGATCAGCGACTACATCGCCCGCCTTTGCGACGGCCTGCTGGAGCTGTACCACAACCCGCCGTCCGTGCCGCAGGAAGGCGAGGAAGAGAACGGCTGGTGGACGCGGCGCAAGCATGTCTTCTACGATACGGACATGCTGCGCGAGAGCCAGCGCGAAAGCTGGCGCCTGTGCCCGGACTGCTCCGGCCTGGGCTGCTTCGAGACCAGCTCCGAGCGCGTGGCCCGCTCCCTGTGCCTGCTCATCCCCCGCCACGCCTGCCCCCGCTGCCGCGCCGAGGCCGAGGCCCGCGCCGCGGCGGCCCGCAAGGCCGGCCTCCACGCCCATGTGCTGGTGCTGGATGGCGACGCCGCGCTGAAATAGGCCGTTGGAACAAACTCCCCCACCCCCTTCAAAAACCGCTTATAAGGGCATCTTGGGATGAGATTCTGAGATGGATGTAAAAAAGGACGCCTTCGGGCGTCCTTTTTTTCAGCTATCACCAGAGCGCCAGGGCCACACCGGCTACCGCCAGATAGCGGCCCAGTTTGGCCAGCACCACCAGAAGCAGGAAGGAGGGCAGGGGCTCGCGCAAGGTACCGGCCACCAGAGTCAGGGGATCGCCGATGACGGGCATCCAGCTGCACAGCAGGGTCCAGCGGCCGTAACGGTGGTACCAGCCTTCGGCCTTGCGCAGGGACTCCGGCGAGAAGGGGAACCAGCGGCGATCCTGAAAGCGGGTAAGATAACGGCCCAGCCACCAGTTGACGGCCGAGCCCGCGCTGTTGCCCAGGGTGGCCACGGTGATGAGGGCCCAGGCCGGTTCCCCGCTCTGCACCAGCAGGGTGCCCAGCAGCAGCTCCGACTGCGCGGGCAGCAGGGTGGCCGCCACCAGCGCGGTGAGGAACAGGCCGCCGTACAGGGCCAGCAAGGTCAGCATCCACGGGCCTCCTGCGGGACATATTTTTACGGTGAGCCCCTCAGGAGCCTACCGCTTGCCGTAAGGCCTCTGCGTCACCAAGGGGACGGACTGCGGCGCCATCGGCCAGTGTCGTACGGACTTTTCCTCGCGCTTCTTTTTCCAATGAACGTCATGAGGAAGGAAGCAACGGGGAAAGGCGCTTGTTCCGGCTGTGGCCATAGCCCCTTCCCCCGAAGAGCTCCCAACACTATCTCGGCCTAGCGGCCGTCGTATTCCCAGATGACCTGACCGGTCTTTTCCACGCCGTAGCCGCCCAGGGCGGCCACTTCCTTGCGGAAGGCCTCGGAGCGGATGACATCCAGCAGGGCGAGGATGCGTTCGTCCTCGGCATAGCGTTGCGGGATGACCAGATCGTACTCCTCCACGCCCACGGGCACGAAGTCCAGGCCCAGGGCGCAGGCGGCGGCGCGCACGGCCAGACCGGTATGGGCGCGGCCGGAAAGCACGGCGGCGGCCACGTTCATGTGCGTGTATTCCTCGTCCTCATACCCGGCCAGCTGCTGCGGGCGGATGCCCAGCTGCTTCAGGCGGTAGTCCAGCAGCACGCGGGTGCCGCTGCCGCGCTGGCGGTTGATGAAGCGCACGTCCTCGCGCGCAAGGTCGGCGATGTCATGGATGCCCAGCGGGTTGCCGGGGGCCACGATGAGGCCCTGTTCGCGGTCCACCAGGCGCACCAGCAGCATGGGCTCGCCCTGGAGGTTGTCGCGCAGGGCCTGACGGTTGTAGACGCCGTCGGCATCATTGAGCAGATGGCTGCCCGCCAGATGGCACTGGTGACGTTTGAGGGCCATGAGGCCGCCCAGCGAGCCCACATGGGCCGAGGCCAGACGGAAGCGCGGATGTTCGCGGCGCAGGAAGCTGTCGATGAGGTCCAGGGTGTTGTCGTGGCTGCCGATGGCCAGCAGGGTGCCTTCCACCTGCTGACGGGGGCGCAGCAGCTGCACCTGCACGGGCTCGTCACGGCTGATGCCTTCGCAGTCGCGGGCCACGCTGATGATGCCGTCGGCCCGGCTCAGGCTGGTGACGGTGCCCGCGCCGCGCGGCAGGGGCACGGCAAAGAAGGTGTCGTCCACCCGGCCCAGCTTGACGCGGATGCGTTCTTCCATACCGGGGCGGGAGGGCAGCGGATTGACGGGCAGGGCCGTGACCGTTTCGCGGTGGGCCAGGCAGCGCTTCTGGAGCAGGGCCAGCAGGGGCTGGACGAACTCTTCCAGGGCGACGATGGCCGAGACGGGATAGCCCGGCGAGCCGATGATGGGCACGCCGCGCACCATGCCGAGGGCCGTGGGCTTGCCGGGCATGACGGCCACACCGTGGGTCAGCAGCTCGCCCTTGTGGGCGATGACGTCGGCGGAATAGTCGTGGCTGCCCGCCGAGGAGCCGGCGTTGAGCAGCACCAGATCCGCGCCCTGGTCGATGGCCGCGTCGATGGCCGCGCTGATGGCCTCGGGATCGTCAGGCACGATGGGCAGGGTGAAGGCCTCGCCTCCGGCCTCCTGCACGATGGCCGAGAAGATGTAGGAGTTGAACTCCGGCAGGCAGCGGCCCGCGCACAGGTCTTCTTCGCGGGCCTCGGTGAGGGGCACGATCTCGGTACCGCTGGGGATGATGCCCACGCGGGGCTTTTTGAACACCAGCGGTTCCAGCACGCCGCCCGCGGCCAGCGCCCCCAGCTCGTAGGGGCCGATGCAGACGCCGGGCGGCAGGATGATCTCGGACGCCACCATGTCCTCGCCCAGCTTGCGCACATGCTGCCAGGGGAAGGCGGCCTTTTCGATGACCACATGCTGCCCGTCGGGCTCGGTATTGACGTTCTCCACCATGACCACGGCATTGGTGCCTGCGGGCAGGGGATGGCCGGTATTGATCCAGAACGCGTCGGTGCCGATGGTCAGGCGCAGGGGCCGCCGGGTGGAGGCGGTGAAGGTGGATTCGGCGTTGACGGCGATGCCGTCCATGGCCGCGCCGTGGAAGGCCGGGGAAGAGCGGCGCGCGGCCACGGGCTCGGCCAGCACGCGGTGCAGGGCCGCCGACAGGGGCACGCGCTCCGTGGCCAGCACGCGGCCCTCGGCGCTGATGCGGTCCAGCCAGCCCTGGCGGGCGGCCTCCACGGTCTGCAAAGTCAGATAGGTATGACGTTCGCGTTTCATAAATATCTCCCAATATCTCGAATGGAGGCCGGAAGGGCTTCCCGCCGCATGACCGGAAGGTATTACATCCTCTCCGGTGTCGGCATGACATCTTTTCCCGTTCCTGCCTTGGAACGGGGCCGTCATTTCAAAAACGACAGGCGGTCAGTCCCTTTTATAAAGCGCATTGGGGGGAAGATGGGGGTTCCTTCCCCCGAAAAGATCTGGATCTACGCCAGCAGCTCCACGCGCACGCGTTCCCCGGCGGTGAGGCCTTCGCGGTTCTCGGCGCAGATGACGAGGCCGTCGGCCTCCACCAGGCCGGAGACCACGCCGGAAGGCTTCATGAGCGGCTGGGCCAGCCAGTCCACATCGGAGCAGTCCAGGCCCTGGGGCAGCCAGGCGGTCTCGAGGGCCGCGGCGCTGGCGGGCACCAGTTTGACGCGGATGTAGTCGCGGCGGCCCTGGGCCGAAGCCACGGCGCGGGTCAGGCGGGCGGTGAGGGAGGGGACGAGCTCGTCCCCGGCGCTGCCCTGCAGGTGTTCCAGCAGGGGCGTGAGGAAGGCGCGGGCGCAGACCAGGGCGCTGCTCACATGGCCGGGCAGGCCCATGAGGCATTTGCCGCCGCTGCGGGCCAGGATGAAGGGCTTTCCGGGGCTGATGGCCACGCCGTGGGTCAGCAGTTCGCTGCCGGGCACGGAGGTGAAGACGTCCACGGTATGGTCGCGCATACCGGCGGAGGAACCGCCGGAGACCACCACCACATCGGCCTCGTCCAGCGCGGCCAGCACCGTGCGGCGCAGGGCCTCGGCGTCGTCACGTACCAGACCGGCCAGCGTCGGCTCGGCACCGGCACTGCGGCAAAGGGCGGCAAGGCTGTAAGAGTTGACGTCCCGCACCTGGCCGGGGCGGGGCTCGCTCCCGATGGGCACCACCTCGTCACCGGTGGAGATGATGGCCACCCGGGGCGCACGGCGTACGGCCACGTCCTTCTGTCCGAAGGAGGCCAGCAGACCGATCTCCTGCGGGCGCAGCTTGCGGCCCGCGGGGATGATGCAGTCACCGGCGGCGGCGTCCTCGTCACGCATGACCACGTGGTCACCGGGGGCCTGGGTGCGGGTGAGCTCTACCATGTTGCCGCCGGCCGGGCGGGAATATTCCACCATGACCACGCAATCCGCGCCCTCGGGCAGCATGCCGCCCGTGAGGATGCGCGCGCACTGGCCGGGCTGGAGGCTGATGTCCGGCACGGCGCCCATGGGGCAGTCGCCCACGCATTCCAGCAGGGCGGGGGAACCTTCCTGCGCGCCGAAGACATCACGGGCGCGCACGGCGAATCCGTCCACGGTGGAACGGTCGAAACCGGGCAGGTCGGCAGGGGCGTGCAGGGCTTCCGCCAGGCGGCGGCCCAGGGCATCCGTCAGGGGGACGGTCTCCGCGGGCAGGACGGGCAGGGCGCGCAGATGCCCCAGCACGGTCTCTACGGATTGCAGGGTCAAAAAGTTCTTCATGGCTTCTCCTTGTGCACCGGCGTGACGGGCCGGACGGCAGAAAAGCATACCGCAATGCCTGCCGGGTGCAAAGCCTTTGCTTCCTGCGGCACAGTGGAGAGAAAAGGGCGGCTGCGGGCCGTGCGGCCATCCCTGTGGGGAAAAGGAGGATGCAGGGGCATCGCCACGGGCGGCAGGAGGCGCGGGGCCGCAGGGCATCCCGGGAGCGGCGGGGGAAAGCGGCCTGACGCAAGACACCGGGAAAACGGAGACCGAAGATACCCTGAAGGGAGCCCCGGCTGTGGCCGCATGGCGCTCTCCCCGTCATCCCTGCGGGGCGCTGGCTACAGTGTTTCCGTCTCCATGGCCGACCGGTACAGGCACAGGCGGGCGCACAGGCCGCCTTCCGGCCGGTTGTGCAGGCTCAGTTCCCCGCCGTTGCGGCAGGCCATGCTGCGGGCGATGCTCAGGCCCAGGCCGCTGCCGCCGGTGTGGGGGCTGCGTGCCTCGTCCAGGCGGAAGAAGGGCTCGAAGACCTGTTCCAGCATGTCGGGGGGGATGCCCGGGCCGTCGTCCAGCACGTCGATCTGCAGGATATCGTCTTTTTCCCGGAGCTGGATGCGGACACTGCCGGGATAGCGCAGGGCGTTGTCCAGCAGGTTGGAGAGACAGCGGCGGAAGCTGTTGGGGCGCACCGTCCAGGGGCGGGCACAGCTGCCTTCGAGGCTGACGTCCTGTCCCATGTCCTGCCGGTCGGAGACCAGGCTGTCCAGCAGGGCGTTCATGTCCATGCGCACGGCGGCCTCGTCGCGGGCGCTGCCGCGGGTGAGCTCGGCGCTGTTGGCCATGATGCCGCCCAGGATGTCGATGTCTCCCAGCAGCTTGGCCCGCAGGGGGGAGGCGGGGTCCATGCTCTCCACGCGCAGGCGGATGCGGGTCAGGGGGGTGCGCAGGTCGTGGGCCACGGCGGCCAGGATGCGTTCGTGCTGGCCCACACCGGCGCGGATGCGCTCCTGCATCTTGTTGAAGGCCCGGGCGGCCTCGCGCACTTCGGTGGGCCCGTCTTCGGGCAGGGGGGCGGTGTAGAGGTTGCGGCCGAAACTCTCGGCCTTGCCGGAGAGCACCCGCAAGGGCCGCACCACGCGATGCACCACCACCGGGATGAGCAGGATCAGCAGGCCCGCTTCCAGCAGGAGCATGGTCAGGGAGGCCTGGCTGGGGGAGAAATCATAGGCATCGCTGCTGATGACCACACACAGCCACTTGCCGTCGTCCAGGCGCACGCTCACCCGGCTTTCGTACACATGCGTCCAGGGCACATGGCGGCGCAGGGTGGGGTTCATGCTGTCGGCCACATGCACGCGCTGGACCTCGGTCAGCATCTCGCGGGTGTCCAGATCGGTCTCGATGCTGTTCAGGTTCTTGCGCAGGCGGTCACGCAGATACAGGGCGCGCTCGTCCCTGGCCTGCCGGGCCGGATTGGGGGCATCGCTCAGGCTCAGGTGGACCACGTCCAGGCGTTCCAGCCGCTCCAGCAGGGAGCGCTTGTACTCGAAGGGTTCGGAGTGCAGGAGCTGGAGGGAGAGGGCCAGGCTGTTGGCCTGTTCCAGCAGGGCGGAGCGGGCCGCCTGCCGTTCTTCCACCAGCTGGACCGTGAAGGTGGCCACGCCGTGCAGGAAAAGGATGCCGCCGATGAGCATGCCCGCCAGCTGTGCGGAAAGCGTGGTGGAGGTCAGGCTGCGCAGCAGACGGGCAAGGACGGCGCGCATGCTACTTTCCGGGCATGATGGGGGCATCCACGGGCAGGGCCGGGCGCACGAACTGCGGGCGCACGTCCGTGGCCAGCACGTAGCCGTCGCCGCGGACGGTCTTGATGAGCTGGGGCTCGCGTCCGTTGTCGCGCAGGCGGGTGCGCAAGCGGCTGATCTGCACGTCGATGCTGCGGTCATAGGGCACGGCGTTGCGGCCCTGGGTGCGTTCCAGCAGCTCGTCGCGGCTGAGCACCCGCTGGGGGTTTTGCAAAAAGATCTCCAGCAGGCGGTATTCCGTGCCGCTCAGGGAGACCACCACCCCGTCGGGCGCCACCAGATGGCGGGCGCTGCGGTCCAGCAGCCAGCCTGCGAACTGCAGGGGCGTGGTCTCGGGCTGGTCGCGGCGGGCGCTGCCTTCGGTGCGGCGCAGCACGGTACGGATGCGGGCCAGCAGCTCGCGGGGCTCGAAAGGCTTGCTCAGGTAGTCATCGGCACCCAGCTCCAGGCCCACGATGCGGTCGGTGATGTCGCCCAGCGCGGTGAGGAAGATGACGGGCACCGTGGATTCGGCGCGCAGGGTACGGAACAGCTCCAGCCCGTTCATGCCGGGAAGCATGATGTCCATGACGATCAGGCTGCAGGGCACGCGGCGCTGGATCTCGAGGAACTCCGCCGCGTTCCCCGCCGTGCAGGTGGAAAAGCCGTTGCGACGCAGATAGTCGGAAAGCAAGGAGCGGATTTCCTCGTCGTCATCGACGATACAGATGGTATGGATCGTGTTCATGGTCCGCACTCTGGGGCTGAAGGGCAGGGTATTATGACAAAGTATGTCATACTTTTACTGTCATTTTGCAGTTCTGTATCAAAAACGACAGTAAAGATACGAACTTATCCATAATACCTGTACTCGCGCCAGGAGGCAACCGCCGGGGAGGGAGCAGGGGGCGTCAGCGGTCTGCCGGCAGGGGCAGCCCCGCCTCCAGACGCAGCAGGAAGCGTTTGACCTCCAGACCGCCGCTGTAGCCGCCCAGGCCGCCACCGGCGGCGATGACCCTGTGGCAGGGGATGACGATCATCAGCGGGTTGCGGCCGTTGGCCTGGCCCACGGCACGGCAGGCACGCGGGCTGCCCACGGCCGCGGCCAGTTCGGCATAGGAGCAGGTCCGTCCGTAGGGGATGTCCTGCAGGGCTCGCCAGACGCGCAGCTGGAAGGGCGTCCCCTGCGGGGCCAGCGGCAGGTCGAAGCGGCGCAGGCGGCCCGCAAAGTAGGCCGCCAGCTGTTCCCGGGCCTCGCGCAGCAGGGGGCTCGCCACGGGCTGTCCCGGCAGGGAAATGGTCTCGGTCGGGCAGTGGGCCGGGGAGGGGCATGTCCTGTCCAGGGCCACCAGATGCCCGTCCTTTTCCGTGAGCCAGAGCGGCCCCACGGGGCTTGCAAGACCGGCGACCGGCATCACGCACGCTCCCCGGCGGCGTCGTCCCGCAGGCGCAGGGAGGCCAGCGCCCCCAGGGCCGCCACGGGCACCAGGCAGGCCATGGCCGTGCCCAGCCCGCCGAAATTGTCCGCGATCCAGCCCAGCAGGGGCATGGCCATGCCGCCCAGGGTCATGGGCAGGCCCAGGGTCACGCCCGAGGCGAAGCCCATGTTGCGGGCCAGCAGCTTCTGGCCCAGCACCACCATGGAGCTGAAGGGCGCGAACAGGCCCACGGCCAGCGGGGCCAGCAGCAGGGCCGCCAGCCACATGCTGTCCACCCAGGCGAAGGCCAGGGCCGCGGGCAGGGCCAGCCACCACGAAAGGCGGATGATGCGGGCATAGCCGATCCTGTCGGCCAGGAAGCCGCCCAGCACGTTGCTGCTGACGCCGCAGACGCAGAAGAAGGCCAGCATCATGGCGCCGAATTCCTTGCTCTGGCCGAAGACGTCATGCCAGTACATGGGGATGTAGGTATTGAAGCCCAGGAAAAGGATGGAGCGCGAGGCGATGACCAGGGTCAGCACGCCGAAGGCATGCCAGTCGTTGCGCGGTTCGGCCTGTCCTGCGGCGGCATTGCTCTGGGGGATCTGGCGCTGCCAGCCGCGCATCTGGAAAAAGAGGAACGAGGCCGTGCACAGGGCCAGCAGCAGGAACACGGCCGTGCCGTGCAGGCCCGCCACGAAGGTGGCCCCGGCCACCAGCAGCGGCCCCACCACGAAGCCGCTGTTGCCGCCCACGGAAAAGATGCTCATGCCCGCGCCCTTGCGGTTGCCGGAGACAAGATTGGCATAGCGGGCCCCTTCGGGATGGAACAGGGCGCCGCCCACGCCGCAGAGCATGAGGGTGAGGAAGATGGCCCAGTAACTGTCCAGAAAACCCACCAGGCCCAGGCTGCCGCCCGCCAGCAGCACGGCCAGCGGCACGAACCAGGAACGGGCGTGTTTGTCGGCCAGATAGCCGAATACGGGTTGCACCAGGGAAGAGGTGGCCGAATAGGCGAACATCAGGGCGCCTGCGGCCTGATAGTTGAAGCCGTGGGCCGCGGCCAGATAGGGCATCAGCGAGGGCAGCGCGCCGCCGTTGAGGTCGCAGCTGAGGTGCCCCAGGGAAATGAGCAGTATTTTGCGAAGGTCCATGCCTGTCTCCTGCGGAAAGCTTGAGGCATGGGCATAGCGGGCAGGGCAGGCGGCGTCAAGGGAGGCGGGCACGAAAAAGGGCCGCCCGAAGGCGGCCCGGAAAGACAGGTAGGACACGATGCCTAGCGGCGCGGGGGCTGCTTGGCTTCCATGCTGTAGCGGTAGATCTCGTGGACTTCCTCGGTGTAGCCGGGGTAGAAGCCCTTGCCCATGCCCAGCACGATGCGGGCGCCACGGTTCATGTGCACCAGCAGGTCGCCGGTGGAGGGATCCACGCACAGACCTTCGATCTCGCCCTGCTTGATGGCTTCGTCGAAGACCTTTTCCATGTACACATGGGCGTTGCTGTCCGAGGTGATGTCGATGCGGTACAGGTGGTCGGGCTCGTTGTCGTCGGCGGTGCCGTCGTCAGCGGTCATGAACAGGGAGCCGTTGTAGTAGAACACGCCCTGCACCCACTGCGGCACGGGCTGCAGATGCACCTTGCGCAGGTAGTTGCCCTTGAGGTCGTATTCATACAGATGACGGCCGCTTTCTTCGCCCACCCAGGAGCACATCCACACGGTCTTCTTGACCGGGTCCACGGTGATGCCGGACACTTCTTCCTGGCCGGACTTGGGCTCGAACTTGAACGTGCGCTTGAATTTCAGGGTGTTGGCGTCATGGATGGCGATCTGGATGTCCTTGCCCACGCCGTCCATGAAGTTTTCGGCGCCCACATAGATCTCGCCGTTGTAGACGTCGATGTCACCGATGTGGTTGGAGGGGATGGAGTAGCCTTCGAAGGGATTTTTGTTCTCGGCCACCAGTTTGCCGTTCATGTCGTACTTGTACAGGGCCTTGCTGCAGCTCACATAGATGAACTTGCCGTCGCAGGCCACGCCCTGGCGACCGGCCACGGGCATGACGCTTTTCAGGGTGTAGGTGTACTTGGCACCGGGAAGGGGCTTGGCCTGGGCGGCGGGCAGGGCCACGCACAGGGCGCAGAGCATTGCCAGGGAAGCGAACAATCCTTTCATCTCATCTTCCTCCTTCTTTGGACCGGGTCATTGACGGTCCTTTTTCCCCTAGTAGCGCGCTAAGAGAAAAAGGGCAACGGGGAAGACGGGCTCCGTGAAAATGTCACAGAATGACACAATGGCGTCATGTGGCGGGGGTGAGAAAAACGGCGGGAGCCAAAAACGAAAAAAGGGTCTGCGTTTCCGCAAACCCTGATTTCCTTTTTGGTGGAGCTGAGGAGAATTGAACTCCTGACCTCTTGAATGCCATTCAAGCGCTCTCCCAACTGAGCTACAGCCCCTCGGCAGAAATGCATACTGCCCAAAAAGACCCTGGCTGTCAACGAAAAAATCAAAAAAAGTGATTTTTCTTTTTTATCCTTTTATATCAATAAATTACATAAGAAGCGCACAGCGTTTGCCCCGGCAACAGGGGTGTCCGGGCCACCATGGGCCGTCAGCGGACTATACTAGTTCCGTGGGCAGACCGGCTCGCAAACAGGCCTGTGCCCAGGCGGCCTGCCCCAGAGAGATGCCGCCGTCACCGGGCGGCACTTCCTGCTGGCACAAGGGGGTGAGGCCGTGCGCCGCGAGCAGCAGCGGCAGCAGGCGGGCCAGCAGGGCGTTCTGCATGACGCCGCCGGAAAGGCCCACCACGCGCACGCCCGTGGCCCCGGCGGCCCTGGCGGCCAGGGCCGTGAAGCCCTGCGCCAGCTGCCAGTGGAAACGGGCGGCCAGATCTTCCACGGGCAGGCGGTCGCGCCGGGCCAGCACGGCGGCGAACAGGGCCGTGCCGTCCAGTTGCCAAAGGCCGTCCTCTTCCGTCAGGGGCAGGGCGGGCAGCAGCTCGTGCTCCGGCTGCGGGGCCCGCAGTTCTTCCGCCCGCATGCGCCACCATTGTCCCGGCAGGGCGCTGCGGGCGGCGGCGTCTTCCAGACGGATGGCGGCCTGTCCTTCATAGGTGATGTGCGTACACAGGCCCAGCGCGGCGGAGACGGCATCGAACAGGCGCCCGGCGCTGGACGTGGGCGGGCAGTTGAGGCCCCGGCGCCACATCTCGCTGACCGCCGTGACGGCCATGGCCTGCGGCGCACGGCGGACATCGTCCCCGTCGTCAGCGCAGTCCGCCCAGATCCCGGTCAGGGCTTCGGGGGCCAGACCGCTCTGCAGGGCCAGGCCCAGGGCGATGCGCCAGGGCTCGCGGATGGCGGCCTCCCCGCCGGGCAGGCGGAAGGGCGCCAGACGGCCCAGACGCTGCCAGCGGGGCGCATCCAGTTCCATGAACAGCAGCTCTCCGCCCCAGATGCTCTTGTCCGTGCCCAGGCCGGTGCCGTCCAGCGTCAGGGCCAGGGCCGGGCCGGTGTGGCCGTGCTCGGTGAGCACGGAGGCCGCGTGCGCGGCATGGTGCTGCAGATGCCAGAGGGGCAGGCCCTCGCGCCGGGCCAGTTCCATGGCATGGCGGGTGGAGAGGAAATCCGGGTGCAGGTCGCAGACCACGGCGGCGGGCCGCACCTCCAGCAGATCCTGCAGGTGGCGGGCCACTTCCTCATAAAAACCGAAGGTGGGGGCGTTCTCCAGGTCGCCCACATGCTGGCTGACGAAGGCCTCGTTGCCGCGCGTCAGGCAGAGCGTGGCCTTGAGCTCGCCGCCCGTGCCCAGCACGTAGGGCAGATCCGTGCCCCAGGCTTCGGGCAGCATCACCGGGCGGGGCACATAGCCGCGTGCCCGGCGGTAGAAAAAGGGCGCCGCGGCGGGTTTTTCCCCGTCGGCGGGCAGGGGACGCACACCGGCCACGCTGTCGTCCACGCGCACCAGGATGTCACGGTCGTGCAGCAGCCAGGCATCGGCCAGATGCGCCAGACGGCGCAGGGCCTCGCGGTTGCCCAGGCAGATGGGCTCGCCGCTGGCATTGGCCGAGGTCATGACCAGCACGGGCGCGGGCTCTCCGGCCGTAGCGGTCAGGCGGACAAGCTCGTCGAAAAGGACGGCATGCAGGGGCGTGTAAGGCAGCATGAGGCCGATACCGGCGGTATCCGGCGCGATGGCGGGGGGCAGGCAGCCCTTGCGGGCCGGGCAGAGCACGATGGGCTTTTCCGGGCAAAGCAGCAGGGCCTCGTGTTCCGGGGCAAGGTCGCACAGCTCCCGTGCCGTGGCCAGATCCGGCACCATCAGGGCCAGCGGCTTGTGCGGGCGCCGCTTGCGCAGGCGCAGCAGGGCCACGCTGCGGGCGGAGCGGGCGTCACAGGCCAGCTGGAAGCCGCCCAGGCCCTTGAGGGCCAGCAGGTGGCCCTCCCGCAGCAGGGCGGCCGCCCGTGCCACGGCATCCCGCATGGATGCTTCCGACGGCAGGGTCTCCGGGCCGGGCCAGTTTGCCGGGGCGCTGTCCGGGGGCAGGGTGCCGCCGGGCGGGAGCAGCGGGTTGTCCACTAGCCACAGGCGCGGCCCGCATTGCGGGCAGGCCACGGGCTGGGCATGGAAACGGCGGTCCAGAGGGTCGCGGTATTCGGCCTCGCAGCGGGGGCAGAAGGGGAAGCAGGCCATGCTGGTGGTGGCGCGGTCGTAGGGGATGGACCGGGTGATGGTGTAGCGCGGCCCGCAGTTGGTGCAATTGGTGAAGGCATAGCCGAAGCGCGGATTGCCGGGCGTGTGCATGTCGCGCAGGCAGTCCTCGCAGATGCCCACATCGGGGCTGACCAGCACGCTGTGGCCGGCATGGCCGTGGCTGGCCACGATGACGAATTCCGTCTCGCCGTCCACGGGGGGCAGCTCCGTGATTTCCAGCCGGGTGAGCCGGGCCAGGGGCGGCAGCTCCCGGCGCAGACGCACGGCAAAGGTATCCACCTGTTCCGGGGGCCCCTGCACCTCGATGCGCACCCCGTCCGAGGTATTGCCCACGCTGCCGGAAAGGCCGCCTTCCACGGCCAGCCTGTAGATGAAGGGGCGGAAGCCCACGCCCTGGACCTGTCCTGCGGCCAGCAAGGCCGTACGTTTGTGCTGTATCATGGGACGAGCCTAGCGTTTTTTCGACGTTTGCGCTACGCACGGACTGCCGCCTTGCGGGGCCATAAGACTTTATGATATTTTTCAGAACACTTTTTACCCTTGGTTTTTCTGCACAGGCTGCAACAGGAGACAGACATGGCCGGAAAAAGCAGTGTCGGAAAGCGCATCCGCACGTTCCGCGAGGAAAGGAACGTGGATCTTGAGACCCTCTCACAGAATACGGGACTGACCGTCAATTTTCTGGAACGCATGGAAAATGACGAGATATATCCCACCATCGGCCCCCTGCAGAAGGTGGCCCGCTCGCTGGGCGTCCGTCTGGGCACCTTCCTGGATGACCAGTTCACCCGCGATCCCATCATTTCCCGCATAGACCAGCTGGGCAGCGTGGACCCCGCCATGCACACCGGCCGCACCCCCCGTTCCAGCTACATCTATCAGGCGCTGGGCAAGGGCAAGAGCGACCGCAACATGGAGCCTTTTTTCATCGAGATCTATCCCGACAAGGACGAAGAGCGGAAGACCATCTCGCACCAGGGCGAGGAATTCATCCTGGTACTCAAGGGCGAGCTGATGGTGGTCTACGGCCGCGAGACCTATTACCTGAAGGCCGGCGAGACCATCTATTACAACTCCATCGTGCCCCATTATGTGGGCGCGCACGGCGACGACCCGGCCCAGCTGCTGGCTGTGACCTACACGCCGTAGCCTTCCGTCGTTCCCCGGCCCTTTTGCGTACACAGCCCGCGCTCCCGCGCGGTATATGAGGATGATCCATGGACGAGAAAGTGCGCCAGCGCCAGGCGCTGTTCGAACTGCGTGAAAAGACCCTTGGCCAGATCCTGGACGAGACGGTGGCCCGCATCCCCGACAAGGAAGCCATCGTCTATGCCGACCGCAACTACCGCCAGACCTGGCGCGAGTTTGCCGATACCGTCGATCTGTTCGCCAAAGGACTCATGGCGCTAGGCGTGCAGAAAGGGGAAAAGGTGGCCGTCTGGGCCAGCAACGTGCCCTACTGGGTGACCTTGCAGTTCGCTACGGCCAAGATCGGGGCCATCCTGATCACGGTCAACACCAACTATCGCGAACACGAGCTCGAATACCTGCTCAACCAGTCGGAGTGCGAGAACATCTTCATCATGGACAGCCTGCGCGACCATGATTACATCGACACGCTCTACACTCTGGCCCCCGAGCTGCGCTACCAGAGCCGCGACCGGCTCAGCTTCGCGCGCCTGCCGCATCTGCGGCGCGTCTGTTTCCTGGGCGCGGAGAAGCATCGCGGCATGTATTCCGTGCCCGAGATCCTGTCCATGTCCGTCATGACCGATGATGCCGAGTACCAGGCCCGGCAGGACAGCCTGGACCCCTGGGACGCCATCAACATGCAGTATACCTCCGGCACCACGGGCTTCCCCAAGGGCGTCATGCTGACCCATGTGGGCGTGGGCCTCAACGGCTACTGGATCGGCCGCAACCAGCGCTTCACCGACGAGGACCGCGTCTGCCTGCCCGTGCCGCTTTTCCACTGCTTCGGCTGCGTGCTGGGGGTCTCGGCCTGCGTCAACCACGGGGCCTGCATGGTCATCCTCGAAGCCTACAACCCCCTGCATGTGCTGGCCGCCGTGGACAGCGAGCGCTGCACGGCCCTGTACGGCGTGCCCACCATGTTCCTGGCCGAACTGGAACACAAGATGTTCAAGCGCTTCGACGTCTCCAGCCTGCGCACGGGCATCATGGCCGGTTCCGTCTGCCCCGAGCCGCTCATGCGGCGCGTGGTGGAAGACATGTACATGAAGGACATCACCATCTGTTACGGCCTGACCGAGGGCTCGCCGGTGATGACCCAGTCCGACCCCGACGACCCCCTGCACCTGCGCTGCGAGACCGTGGGCTGCGCCATGCCCGGCATCGAGGTGCGCATCGGCGACCCCGAGACCTGCGAGGAACTGCCGCGCGGCGAAGTGGGCGAGATCCTGTGCCGCGGCTACAACGTCATGAAGGGCTACTACAACATGCCCGAAGAGACGGCCCGCACCATCAGCCCTGACGGCTGGCTGCATTCCGGCGACCTGGGCACCATGGACGAGGACGGCTACGTGCGCGTCACCGGCCGCATCAAGGACATGATCATCCGCGGCGGCGAGAACGTCTACCCGCGCGAGATCGAGGAATTCCTCATGGGCATGCCCGGCGTGCTGGACATCCAGGTGGTGGCCGTGCCCAGCCGCAAATATGGCGAGGAAGTGGGCGCCTTCATCATCGCCCGGCCCGACGTGCCCGTGGCGCCCGAAGACGTGCGCGCCTTCTGCCGCGGCAAGATCGCCTGGTACAAGATCCCGCGCTACATCGCCGTGGTGGACGGCTTCCCCCTGACCGCCAGCGGCAAGATCCAGAAATTCAAGCTGCGCGAGATGGCCGCCGAGCGCTGGCCCGAAGCCATGGCCGAGCCGGACCCCAAGACCGTCAAGTAGCGCACATCTGTCTGCCATGAAAAAAGCCCCTTTCCCGACGGGAAAGGGGCTTTGTCGTCTGGCGGGAACATCACAGCTGTTCGCTGTCTTTCCGCAGGGTCCGCAGCTTTGCTAGAACGGCGTTCTGTGACTGGTTCGCATAACAGTAGGTACAAAAATGCCTGCAGGTATTGTACGTCCCTATGTCCTTGCTGGGGACACAGCCACAGGGCGTGCGCTGTCCGCTGTCCTTGGCGGCTTTTGTCAGCGTGGCAGAAGACAGAGCAAGGAGAGAGCCTTGGCCCATGTGCGCCGATTTTCCGTATGCCTTCTGGAACTCCACACAATCTGGGCAAAGGCGCAACAACAAAGACGAATCGATACATTGATTATGCTCAATACCAAACTTATGCAAATCTATGGATTCTGCACAAGTTGCCAGCTTCAGACGAGAGGGAAGCGCACGTTCGACTTCAACAATGCCCTGAGCTATCTGACGCATCTCCTCCTCTGAAGGGGCCCGCAGACGTGCATCGATCTTGCCGAGTTCACGCTCTGTTTTTTTGTACCAGTCCACGAAGCTGAAAACGAGTTTTTCCGTATAAGGAGCTATCTCCCGGCCGATGGCGTACAGCCGGTCTAGGGTGTCGTCGATGGTCAGGCCGCCACCCAGGATGACGGGGTCGAAGCGCCAGATGACGCGCTGTTTCCCCACCTGTTCGGAAAGCCGTCTGAACTGTTCCATACGCCGCGAAAGGCGCGGCAGACCCGGTTCGAGACCGGCCTGCTCATAATCATTGAGCGTATACTGGAAATAAAACTCGTATCCCCTGCCTTTTATCTCTGATAGATAGGGCATGAGCGCTGCGGGATGCTTGCTCCAGAAGACGACGACCTTTGCCCTCTCAAAGGAGACATACTGCCGCTGCCGCGCGTTGAAGGGATTTTGCCAGACGCAGTAGCCGGCACGCAGCCTGTGCATGAACCAGTCCGCATGGAAGGCCGGGATATCCGTAGCCCTGCTGGCGGAGATGACCAGAGGGGCTATGGCTGTTTGCCTGCCGTGCGGGGTCTCGATGACGGTTTCAGGCCATTTCATAGTTAATTCTCATTTCGCTTAAGGCAATAGATTACCGGCTCTGCATTTACTGTTGGTGTTTGTGAATAATGTTCAGGAGGAATATCATAGAGAATATAAGGCTTACTTGCAATATTTTTCATTAAAGAAAAATTAAATGAACATCCTTTCCTACATTCTATAGAACATTGTTCTCTGTCTGTTATTTTTCTTAAATAAGAAGAAATATCAGATTGTATTTTGTCTATTTTTTTAGAAAATTTAAAAGGGAGTAATTCTGTAAAGGTTTTTTTCATTTTTCCTATTTCAATACATCCTTCGCCAAGGATGCTATTCTTTTGTAGGATATTATATTCATAATATGATTTGATAGAATCGCATATTTTATCCATATAATCATTGTCTGTTGAGGATCTACCTCTTTTTGAGAGAACTAAGATGAGAGTATTTGGCAAGATATTTTTATGTAATGAAGAAATAAAAGTGTTAATTTCTGTTGGGGGGATGTCAGATATAGATTTTGGGAAAATAATTATATCGTAATGATTATTAAGTTCTTCAGTCGATATGTTACCAATACCTTTACAGGTAAATTTGATGTTTGCGCTAGATACGTTAGATATTTCTTTGCATTCCCAATCAACGATGTCTATCCCATGGTATGCCAATGTAGAATGAGGATTAATTTCGCGCAATGCATATATAAATCCAATAAAATCAAGCATGGCGCCACAACCTATTGATAATACAGATATGGATGTTACATTATAAAAAAGTTCTGAATCTAAGATAGTGCGATATATTTCTCTATATTCAATACAATAGGGAACGGCATACTTGATGAAATAAAAAGAGCGATGTAATTTGCTTGAATATATTGGGCCCCAAGCTTTTGAAAATGCTTGTTGTAATTGGCAGATATCTTCTTCTGAGGTTTCTTCAATAGACTTTATAAAGTCTTTAAAACATTTATTTAAAAAAATAGTTAAAAAATGTTCGAGCTGTAACTGCTGCTTATCCAATAGTTTTTCAAACCAGTCTTCTTTCATGTTCTGCCTCAATACTGTGATTTGGGAAAATAATATTAAAATTTATATAGAATGTCGATATTTTTATCTGATATTAAACAAAAAGCGGCAGGATAGATATCCTGCCGCTTTTTGTCGTTCTGGAGAAGCCGGAGGCTACTTGCGGCTCAGGCCCAGGCGGGCCACCACGGCATCGGCGCCCATGCGGGCGAAGGTGGCCACATCCTTGCCTTCGCGGGCGCTTTCGGGCAGCAGCAGTTCAGGCTTGTTGGAAAGCTCGGCCTGGGGCTTGACGCCGTAGGCTTCGGGGAAGCTGTCGTTGAAGTACATGTCCTGGAAGCCGGAGAACTTGAGGGCGTGGGCCGTGGCGTCCAGCACGGCGTGCTCGTCATCGCCCACCAGGCCCAGCGCACGGGCGTTGACCAGACCGGCCAGGCATTCGCCGCCCTGGGTGCAGGCGATGTGGCCGTGGCGGTTGGCCACGATCATGGCGTCCATGATCTGCTGTTCGGTCACCTGCACCACCTGGAAGGCCTTTTCGCCGCCCTTTTCGATGAACTTTTCGGCCAGGCGCTGCACGCGCGGGAAGGAGACCGGGTTGCCGATCATGGCGGCCTGGGCCACGCTGGGGGTGACGGTCACGGGCTGCCACACGCGGGCGTCCTTGGGCGCGGCATAGTAGCGGTACACGGGGTCGGCGTGTTCGCTCTGCACGCCGAAGACGCGCGGCAGGCTGGTGATGATGCCCAGTTCCAGCATCTTGAGGAAGCCGGACATGACGGCCGTGATGTTGCCCGCGTTGCCGATGGGCACGAAGATGCACAGGCCGGACACGTCCCAGCCGTACCACTGGGCCACTTCATAGGCGTAGGATTCCTGGCCCAGGATGCGCCAGCTGTTCTTGGAGTTGAGCAGGGCCACGCGGTAATTCTCGGCCAGATGCTCCACCACCTTCATGCAGTCGTCGAACACGCCGGGCAGTTCCAGCACCGTGGCGCCGCTGCCCAGGGGCTGGGAGAGCTGCTGCGGGGTCACCTTGCCGTGGGGCAGCAGCACCACGCTCTTGAGGGGCGCGCCCACATAGGAGGCGTACAGGGCCGCGGCGGCGGAGGTATCACCGGTGGAGGCGCAGACGGTCAGCACCTCGTCCCACTGGTGGCGGCGGCAGAGCCATTTCAGATAGCTGAACGCACAGGCCATGCCGCGGTCCTTGAAGGATGCGCTGGGGTTTTGGCCGTCGTTCTTGTAGGCAAAGGGCACGCCCACACGGTCGCGCAGGGCCGGAGCGGCTTCCACGATGGGGGTCAGGCCTTCGCCCAGGTAGACGATGTCTTCCTCGTCCAGCAGGGGCGCCAGCAGTTCATAATAACGGAAGATGCCGCGCAGGGCCGTGCTGCGGGTGGAGGCACGGCGGTCGAAGATCTCGCGCCATTCCGCGCCGCTGCGCTGTTTCAGTTCGTCGAACTTGGTGTTTTCCAGCAGGAACACGCCGCCGCAGGACGGGCAGGTGTAGAGCAGGCTGTCACCGGGGTAACGCTGGCCGCAGTGCAGGCACACATATTCCATCTGACCGCGATAGGCGGGAAAATCACTCTGGCACACGGGATAATCTCCTTGCAGGGACAGGATGAGGAAAGGAGTTTTTTACCATCCTTTCCCGTGACTTGTCGAGAGGGCAGGCAGGGACGGGGGAGGCGCAGGCGGCGTTTTTCCGGGGGAGGGGAGGCCCTTTTGCCCATGCGAAAAGGGCCTCCCCTCCCC
>CDZT01038550.1_pt1 | contig 31360 bp, 39 predicted proteins | sample 557531 | NCBI WGS metagenome assembly CDZT01 (sample SAMEA3182066, study PRJEB8094) | gut metagenome | biome: human; feature: gut; material: Stool; isolation source: human stools | place: Canada | collected 2013-03-05
ACCGTCGCCACGACCGGCGCTTGGCCCACCAAGGCCAATAACCCCAATGTCCCCATGACGCCCGAGGAGATCGCCGAGGATGTGTACGCCTGCTGGAAGGCGGGCGCCGCGGTCGCCCACCTGCACATGCGCGACGACGAGGGCAAGGGCACCATGGACAAGGACCGCTTTGCCAAGACGGTGGAGCTGCTCCGCGCCAACCACCCCGACTGCGACGTCATCCTGAACATGACCACCTCCGGCGACCTGAACGCCACCGACGAGACGCGCCAGATCCACCTGGAGCAGCTGCGCCCCGAGATGGGCTCCTATGACTGCGGCTCCATGAACTGGCTGCACACCAGCCTGTTCATCAACTCCCCCGCGTTCCTGGAGCAGCTGGGCAGGAATATGCAGGAGTGGGGCGTCAAGCCCGAGATCGAGGCGTTTGACCCCGGCATGATCTACAACGCCCAGTACTACCTGAAGAAGGGCGTGCTGAAGGGGCCGCTGCACTTCCAGTTCTGCATGGGCTGCGCCAACGGCATCGCCGGCAGCATGAAGAACCTGGTCTTTATGAAGGAGACCATGGAGGCCGCCTGTCCCGGCTCCACCTGGAGCTGCTTCGGCGTGGGGCACTCCGCCATGACCATGCTCTACGGCGCGGTGGCCCTGGGCGGCCATATCCGCGTCGGCATGGAGGACAACGTCATGTACTCCAAGGGCAAGCTGGCCGACAGCAACGTGCAGTTTGTCGACCGCGCCCGCCGCGTCATCGAGGAGTTCGGCAGGGAAGTCGCCACGCCCGACGAGGCCCGTGAGATCCTCAGCCTGAAGCGTTAGCGGCCCACTTTCCGCGGCAGGAAAGGGGGGGCGCCCAATGAAGGTGCGCATTATTGCCTTCAGGCGTCCTCCCAAGTTTTTAAGCGGGACCCCTGCGACGCTAAAACGGGGCCGCTGTCCGACGGACAGCGGCCCCTCAGCTTGTCAAAAAAGGCCTTTGGCCTTTTTCGACAGAAGAATACATGACGGACAGGGCTCGATTCTTGCAGAAAAGTCGCCCTGTCCGTCATGAGAGGTGTCATTTCCGACGCGCATGTCGCCGGAAATGACGGAGCTTCCTTTCCTTCCATCGTCTGCGGACGACGAACTCTGCGAGGCTCTTCCCCCAGGAGGGTTTTTCGACAGCCTACGGGGCCGCTGTCCGTCGGACAGCGGCCCCGTTTGATCTCTTCCATTTACTTCAGGTTGAAGAACGCGTCCATCCCCAGGTACTGCGCCACGTCGCCCAGCTCCTCCTCGATGCGGAGCAGCTGGTTGTACTTGGCTACCCGGTCGGTGCGGCTGGGAGCGCCGGTCTTGATCTGCCCGGCGTTGACGGCCACGGCGATATCGGCGATGGTGGCGTCCTCCGTCTCGCCGGAACGGTGGGAGACGATGGCGGTATAGCCGGCCCGGTTGGCCATCTGGATGGCGTCCATCGTCTCGGTCAGAGTGCCGATCTGGTTGACCTTGATCAGGATGGCGTTGCCCACCTGCTTCTCAATGCCGGTCTTCAGGCGCTCGGTATTGGTGACGAACAGGTCGTCGCCCACCAGCTGGACCCGATCTCCGATAGCGCGGGTCAGCATGCTCCAGCCCTCCCAGTCGGTCTCAGCCATGCCGTCCTCCAGGGAGATAATGGGATAGGTATCGGCAAACTTCTTCCACATGTTGACCAGCTGCTGCTGGGTCATCTTCTTACCGGACTTGGGTTGGATATAGCACTTCTCCTCCTCGTTCCACCACTCGGAGGAGGCGGCGTCGATGGCGATCTTGAAGTCCTCGCCGGGCTTGTAGCCCGCCTTCTCGATGGCCGCCACGATGACCTTCAGGGCGTCCTCATCCTTTTTCAGGTTGGGCGCGTAGCCGCCCTCGTCGCCCACACCGGCGGCGGGGGTGCCGTTCTCCTTGAGGACGCTCTTCAGCGTGTGGAACACCTCGGCGCACATACGCAGCGCCTCGCGGAAGCAGCAGGCGCCCACAGGCATGATCATGAACTCCTGGATCTCCACATTGTTGGTGGCGTGGGCGCCGCCGTTGAGGATATTCATCATGGGAACGGGCAGCACCTTGGCGTTGGCTCCGCCGATATAGTTGTACAGAGAGGTACCCAGGCACTCGGCGGCTGCCTTGGCGCAGGCCAGGGAGGCGCCCAGGATGGCGTTGGCGCCCAGCTTGGTCTTGTTGGGCGTACCGTCCAGCTCGATCAGCGCCTTGTCGATTTCGGTCTGATCCAGTACGTTCATACCCACCAGGCACTCGGCGATCTCGGTATTCACGTTCTGTACGGCGGTGAGCACGCCTTTGCCCAGGTAACGGCTCTTGTCGCCGTCCCGCAGCTCGCAGGCCTCGTAGATCCCGGTGGAAGCCCCGGAGGGCACCGCAGCGCGGCCGACCGTACCATCCTCCAGATAGACCTCCACCTCAACCGTGGGGTTGCCGCGGCTGTCCAGGATCTCGCGGCCCAGTACGTCAACGATTTCGATGATCTGCTTCATGAAAAAAACTCCTTTCGTATTGGCGGCGGGGCACGCCCCGCCCTGCAGGGAGATGGTCTGCGGGGGACGGGCCGGAAGCCCGTCGAAGGCCTTGTGGCAGGGCGGGAGCGCGCTCCCGCCGGATCCCAGCCGCGGCTCAGACGATCAGCGTGCTCCCGTCCATCTCGGCGGGCTTTTCCAGGCCCATCAGGTCCAGCATGGTAGGCGCGATATCGGCCAGGCGGCCGGGGCGCAGCTTCACGTCGGCGCCCACGATGCAGAACGGCACCAGATTGGTGGTATGGGCGGTAAAGGGGGTCACGCCGTCCTCCTCCAGCATCCGTTCCGCATTGCCGTGATCGGCGGTGATCAGGCTCACGCCGCCCATTCTGGCGGTGGCCTCCACCACTTTGCCCACGCCCTCATCCACGGCCTCCACGGCCTTCACGGCAGCCTCATACACGCCGGTATGGCCCACCATATCGCAGTTGGCGAAGTTGAGAATGATCACGTCGTAGCTGCCGCTCTCGATGCGGCGCACCGCCTCGGCGGCTACCTCGGGGGCGCTCATCTGGGGTTGCAGATCGTATGTGGCCACCTTGGGGGAGGGGATCAGGCAGCGGTCCTCCCCGGGGAACACCTGCTCCGCGCCGCCGTTAAAGAAGAAGGTCACATGGGCATATTTCTCGGTCTCGGCGATCCGCAGCTGGGTATAGCCCTGTCGGGCGATATACTCCCCGAAAATATTCTCCAGCCTGTGGTGCGGGAACGCCACGGACACGTTGGGCATCGTGGCGTCATACTCGGTGGTGCACACATAGGTCACCGTCGGCATTCCGTTTTTCCGCTCCACATCGGTAAAGGCGGGGTCCACGAAACAGCGGGTGATCTCCCGGGCCCGATCCGGGCGGAAGTTGAGGAAGATGATCGAGTCCCCCTCCCGCACCCGGCCGGCCTTGTCGCAGACCACCGGCTCCACAAACTCGTCGGTAATCCCGGCGTCATAGGAGGCTTGTACCGCGTCCGCCGGATCGGGGTTCTGTATCCCCTCGCCCAGCGTCATGGCGTCATAAGCCCGCTGTACCCGGTCCCAGCGCTTATCCCGGTCCATGGCGTAATAGCGTCCCATAACGGTGGCGATCTTCCCCACGCCAAGCTCGGCGCACTTGTCCGCCAGTGCTTCTACGAAGCCCTTGCCGGAAGAAGGCGGCACATCCCGTCCATCCAGGAAACAGTGGACGTAGACCTTCTCCAGTCCCCGCTCCCCGGCCATCTTCAGCAGGGCGTACAGGTGGGTGTTATGGCTGTGGACGCCGCCGTCGGACAAAAGGCCCATCAGATGCAGGGCGCTTCCCCGCTCCCGGCAGTCGTCCATGGCCTCCAGGTAGGCCTCGTTCCGGAAGAAGGACCCGTCCTCAATGGCGCGGCTGATCCGGGGCAGGTCCTGAAATACCACCCGGCCCGCGCCGATATTGGTATGGCCCACCTCCGAGTTGCCCATCTGCCCCTCGGGCAGGCCCACATCCAGTCCGGAGGCGGACAGACGGCAGCAGGGGTTCTCTTGAAAGATTTTGTCCAGATGGGGTTTTTTTGCGTTGGCGATGGCGTTGCCCTGCTGCTGCTCACGCAGGCCGTAGCCATCCATGATGATCAGGGTCGTCGGTGTTTTACTCATAAAAAACCTCGAATCTATTGTTCAGAGCGGGGTACGTTTTCCGTCCGCCGCCGTGCGCCCCAACAAAGCTTCGCTTTACCGGGGGCCACGGCACAGCCTTCCCCGGACCAGGCGAATCGGTCCCGCGGCAAGGTTTGCTGCGCAAACGCTTGTGCGCGCCTTCCGGCTATGCGGGCAGGGGGACGGCTCAGGAGAGGCGTTTACTCCTGATTCGCTGCGTTCACGATCTCCACAAAATCAGGCGCCTTCAGCGCCGCGCCGCCAATCAAGCCGCCGTCCACGTCGGGCTGGGCAAGCAGTTCCGCGGCGTTTTTGGGGTTCATGGAGCCGCCGTACTGGATGGTAACGGAACGTGCCACACGGGCTCCGTAGAGCTTGCGGACGATGGTGCGGATGCCCTCGCACACCTCGCCGGCCTGCTCGGCGGTGGCGGTACGGCCGGTCCCGATGGCCCACAGGGGCTCATAGGCGATGACCACATGGCGCATCTTATCGGCGGGCACGCCTGCCAGGGCGGCCTTGACCTGATAGGCGATCAGGTCCATGGTCACGCCCAGCTCCCGCTGCTCCAGGCTCTCGCCCACGCAGACGATGGGGTACAATCCCGCCTCAAGGGCCGCGTGGACCTTCTTATTGACGGTGAAGTCGGTCTCGTTATAGTACTGGCGGCGTTCAGAGTGTCCAATGATGACATACTTGACGCCCACTTCCTTGAGCATCTCGGCGGACACCTCGCCGGTGTAGGCGCCATGGGACTCATAGTGGCAATTCTCCGCGCCGACGGACACGCGGCAATCCTTGAACAGGCGGACCGCGGAGGGGATGTTCACATAGGGCACGCACAGGACGACCTCGCACCACTTGGGCTTGCCCAGCAGATTCTTGAGCTCCTCGGCAAAGGCCTTCGTCTCGGAGAGGGTCTTATTCATCTTCCAGTTGCCGGCGATGATGGTCTTGCGATAGCGGCGGTTCATTTCAATGATTCAGTCCTTTCATTTCGATCCATAATGCGGGCGGCAAGCGGCCGCCGCGGCGTGCTTCTTATTGATCCAGCAGGCACGCCACGCCGGGCAGCTCCTTGCCCTCCAGGAACTCCAGGGAAGCGCCGCCGCCGGTGGAGATGTGGGTCATCTGGTCGGCGTAGCCCAGCTGGGCCACGGCCGCCGCAGAGTCGCCGCCGCCGACGATGGTGATGGCATGGGTGGCGGCCAGCGCCTTGGCGATGGCCCGGGTGCCCTCGGCAAAGGCGGGGAACTCGAACACGCCCATGGGGCCGTTCCAGATCACGGTGCCCGCGTCCTTCACCGCGTCGGAGAACTGCTGGATGGTCTTCGGTCCGATATCCATGCCCATGCGCCCGTCGGGGATCTTCATGGTGTCCACCAGTTCCGGCTTGGCGTCGGCGGAAAACGCGTCGGCACAGACGGTATCCACCGGGAGCAGGAGTTTGACTCCCTTCTCCTTTGCCTTGGCCATCATCTCCTTGCAGTAGTCCAGCCAGTCGTCCTCCAGCAGGGAGGTGCCCACCGTGCCGCCCATGGCCTTGATAAAGGTATAAGTCATGCCGCCGCCCACGATGATGGTGTCGGCAATGTCCAGCAGGTTGTTGATGACGCCGATCTTGGAGGAGACCTTGGCGCCGCCCAGAATGGCCACCAGGGGCCGCTTGGGATCGGCCAATGCGCCGCCCATGATCTCCAGTTCCTTGGCGATCAGGAACCCGGATACGGCGGGCAGATAAGCCGCCACACCGGCGGTGGAAGCGTGGGCGCGGTGCACGGAGCCAAACGCGTCGGAGACGTAGACCTGGGCCATATCGGCCAGTTTCCGGGCCAGCTCGGGGTCGTTTTTGGTCTCGCCCTTCTCAAAACGGGTGTTCTCCAGCAGCATAATCTCGCCGTTTTTCAGGGCGGCGGCCTTGGCGGCGGCGTCTGGGCCCACCACGTCGGCGGCCATGATGACCGGCTTGCCCAGCAGCTCGCTCAGGCGCTTGGCCACCGGGGCCAGGCTGAACTTGGGATCGGGCCCCTCCTTGGGTTTGCCCAGGTGGGAGCAGGCGATGACCGCCGCATTCTGCTCCAGCAGGTATTTTATGGTGGGCAGGGCGGCCACGATGCGCTTATCGTCGGTAATGGCGCCGGTGGTCTTGTCCTGGGGCACGTTAAAATCGCAGCGCAGCAGGACTTTTTTCCCCGCCACGTCGATATCCTTGACCGTTTTCTTGTGGTAATTCATCTCAAGAATCTCCTTTCATCTCCGCCCCGCAGAGCGCCGCCCTGCAGGGGCCCCACTGATTTGATCTGCCTCGGCTGAGTGCAGCTTGCGCCCCGCCGGCGGGGATTCAACGGCCCTCCCCCATCTCGCCGCGGCCCGTCAGCCCGGGGAAGTCCAACTGCCTCAGCGCTTCATACGCCAGAATCGCCGCTGAGTTCGAGAGGTTCAGACACCGGGCCTGCGCCCGGATGGGGATGCGGATACAGCGCTCCCGGTAGCGCTCTCGAAATTCCGGGGGCAGCCCGGCGGTCTCCTTGCCGAAGATCAGGTAGCACCCGTCCCGGAAGGCCGCCTGCGTGTAGGGCCGCGGGGCCTTGCTGCTGGCCAGCCAGATATCCTGGGCGCCGGTCTTTTGAAAAAAGTCCTCCAGGCCGTCGTACACGTGCAGGTCCACCAGATGCCAGTAATCCAGCCCCGCACGCTTGACCGCCTTATCGCTGATATCAAAGCCCAGCGGCCGGATCAGGTGAAGACGGATCCCGGTCACCGCACAGGTTCTTGCAATATTCCCCGTATTTTGTGGGATTTCCGGCTCAAAAAGCACAATATTGAGCATTTTCCCACCTCGCAGCCCTCTTCAAATGATCAGCGGGGCTTATTGTACTCCAAAACGGAGCGGATTTCAACCGTAAAACCGTTAAAATGTACTAAAACGCTCGGTTTTCTTTATGGAATCACTGAAATGACTGTTTTTTTACTTTTACACTTTATCGCGCTTATCATTTGTGATATGATAGGCATCTGGGAGCGTGATGCACGTGGAGCAAGGTCTTTTGCCCCGGCGTATCGTGGTCAAGGTGGGCACTTCCACTCTGACGCGGGACACCGGAAGTCTGAATTTACACAATATGGATCACCTGGCCCGGGTTCTGTCCGACCTGAAGGGCATGGGTCACGAAATCGTCCTGGTCTCCTCCGGCGCCATCGCCATCGGCACCCGGAAGCTGCGTCTGGAGCAGCGCCCGGACGAGCTGCGCGGGAAGCAGGCCGTGGCCGCTGTGGGCCAGTGCATGATGATGCACGTCTACGACAAGCTTTTTTCCGAGTATAACCGCACCGTGGCTCAGATCCTGCTGACCGGCGAGGATGTGGACGCCCCCGTCCGGTCGGCGCACCTGCACAATACGTTCGAAGCGCTGCTGGAGCTGGGCGTGATCCCCGTGGTCAACGAAAACGACTCGGTCTCTTCGGCGGAGATCGAGACCGGCAAGTGCAAGGTGCTGGGCGACAACGACACCCTGTCCGCCATCGTGGCCCGCCTGTGCGGGGCCGATCTGCTTATCCTGCTCTCCGACATCGACGGGCTGTACGACGCCGACCCCCGCACCCATCCGGACGCGCGGCTCATCCACCGGGTGGACGCCATCACACCTCAGCTGCGGGCCATGGCGGGCGGCACCGGCACCTGGCGTGGCACCGGCGGCATGGTCACCAAGCTCAACGCCGCCCAGGTGGCAATGGACGCCGGGATCGACATGGTCATTGCAAATGGGCAGAATATGGAAGCCATTTATGATATCGTATCCGGCAGGGACGTGGGTACGCGTTTTGCGGCCCCCGCCGGTGCAAAAGGAGGGAATTGACATGACCACACTGGAGACCCAGGGCCTGGCCGCCAAGAATGCCGAGCGGGTCCTGGCGGCCGCCGGCACCGCCAAAAAGAACGCGGCCTTGGAAGCCATCGCCCGGAGCCTTGCGGCCCGGCAGGAGGAAATCCTCTCCGCCAACGCGCTGGATCTGGCCGAGGCCCGGAACAGCGGCATGCGTCCGGCCCTTCAGGATCGGCTGGCCCTGGACGAAGGGCGCATCCGCGGCATCGTGGAAGGGGTGCGGCAGGTCTGCGCTCTGCCGGACCCCATCGGCACGGTGACAAAAATGGACCAGCGTCCCAACGGGCTCGTCATCGGCAAGCGCCGGGTGCCTCTGGGCGTCATCGGCATCATCTACGAGGCCCGGCCCAACGTCACGGTGGACGCCGCCGCCCTGTGTCTGAAGTCGGGCAATTCCGTCCTCCTCCGGGGCGGCAGGGAGGCCTTCCACTCCAACAAGGCCCTTATTTCCGTCATGCGGGACGCGCTGGAGCACGTCGGACTGCCCCGGGACTGCATCGCGCTGGTGGAGGACACCAGCCGGGACAGCGCCAACGAGCTGATGCATCTGACGGCGTATCTGGACGTGCTGATCCCCCGGGGCGGCGCGGGGCTCATCCGCAGCGTGGTGGAAAACGCCCGGGTGCCGGTGATCCAGACCGGCGTGGGAGTATGCCATGTATACGTGCACGCCCAGGCGGATCTGGACATGGCCGCCCGCATTCTTTATAACGCCAAGTGCTCCCGCCCCTCGGTGTGCAACGCCGCGGAATGCCTGCTGGTGGACCGGGCGGTGGCCCGGGACTTTCTGCCCATGGCCTGGCAGCTCCTGCAGAGCAGGAACGTGGCGATCCGCGGCTGCCCGCTGACCCGGGATATCCTGGGAGACTTTGTAACGCCCGCTTCCCCTGCGGACTGGGATACGGAATTCGGCGATTATATTCTGGCGGTGAAGGTGGTCTCCGGCTTTGAAGAGGCGGTGGACTTCATCAGCGCCCACGGCACCGGTCACTCCGAAGCCATCGTCACCCGCGACTACTTTGCCGCCCAGCGTTTTCTGGATACGGTGGACGCAGCGGCGGTATACGTCAACGCCTCCACCCGCTTCACCGACGGCTTTGAGTTCGGCCTGGGCGCCGAGATCGGCATTTCCACCCAAAAGATGCACGCGCGGGGCCCCATGGGGCTGGAGGAGCTGACCTCCAGCAAGTATATCATCTACGGCACCGGCCAGACCCGCTGAGCATAGGATGGTATGGCCCCCTCCCCTCGTGTTCCATTATTACATAGGGCAGGCCTTTCGGGGCCTGCCCTATGGACTTTTATGGGGGTGAGGCATATGCTGGAACGCCGGCTGGAGCTCAACGGCGGGCTGATGACCGCCGATTTGGGCGTGCTGCGGCCTGACGGCGGGGGGCAGATCCTGGAGTGCTCCCTCCGCCTGGAGGGTCTGCTTCCCGAGCGCCGGGTGGCGCTGGAGTTGGAGCTGCTGGAAGGGGACGCCTGCCGGGGCGTACGGATGATTACCCTGCCGCCCCACCACAGTCCGTTCCCCCGGGACCTGCTGTTGACAGGCATCCGGTTTTACCTGCCTGACGGACCGGGTCCGCGGGACCTGACGGTCCGGGCGGACGCCCACTATGTCGACCGCAATGAGCGCTGTCTTCTGGCGGACTGAGCGGCATGGCCACTTCTTCGCGTGCGCTGCATCCTACGGGCGCAGCCTCTGCGGAGCTTGTTCGGCAAAGCTGGGCCTCTCCCGTTTGGGAGAGGCCCAGCTTTGTCAAATCTTCTATCCTTTACCCGAACGTTTTAGAAAAGAGTGGCAAAACTGTGCATTGCGCCGCCAGCCTCTCGCCTTTATAATGCAATCAGCCCGCCGCAAGCCGGCGGGAAATCGGATTTTAAAGGAGATCGAGAAATGAAACAAGCAGTCACTCTGGCGCTGACCCTCACACTGGCCGCCGGCCTTTTGGCCGGATGCAGCGGCGAAACCGCCGGTGGAGGGGTCCAGCCGACTGGGGCGGCCCAAGCATCCCCTGTGGATGCCACACCAACTGCGTCGGCAGCGGCCGGCGCCTTTTCCGACGAGATGAAGATCCCCTACGCGGTCGACCTCTCCCCCGAGGACGGCGCCGACTCCGTGGAGCGGCTGGGCGACCACCCGGATTCCCCTTACTTTGCCCATCCGGACTACTACCATATGCAGTCCAGCGATACGCGCACCATCCTCACCGGCTTTGAGACCATGCAGCAGACCAGCGAATGGGCCTGCGGCGTCACCAGCGCCCTGATGGTGCTCAATTGGTACGACCGGCTGGACGGCTGGAACGAGGAGACGCTCTCCGCGCTGCGCCACTCTCTGGACGGCACCGCGCTGGAGGGATATCCCGGCACCACGCTGAAGCAGGCCATGGACCTGTTCGACGGCGTAGGCGGCTTTACATACACTACCACCCTGGATTACGCGGCCCCGGCGGAGGAGGTCTGGATGGATACCATTCAGGGCTGGCTGGCCGAGGGCAAGCCGGTCATGGTCTGCTGGAACGACTGGGGCGGACACTGGCAGGTCATCATCGGCTACGATACCATGGGCACCGAGACCGAGCAGGACGACGTGTTTATCGTGGCCGATCCCTATGACACCACCGACCACTGTCAGGACGGCTACGGCGTGCTCATGGCGGAACGTTTCCTGTACAACTTTTCCATGTACGGCGCCTTCCCCGCGGAAGAGGGCGGCAGCGACTGCCTCTTCCTGGTGGCCAGCCCCGAGACCTAAGCGCGAAAAGAAGGGCCCGGACGACTTGTCCGGGCCCTTCTTTTCGCGCCGTGCGCAGTTACATCTGAAACACGATACCCGCCGCAGCGGACAGGGCGATGAATACAATGGGATGGAGTTTCTTCAGCGGCTTGAGCTGCAGGCAGAGAAACACCGCCGCCGCCAGGAGGATGGCGGGCCAGTAGAACCCCTGAGCGGACGCACCCTGCTCCGGGCCGGTCGCCGGGTGGAACATGAGCGCGATGGAGCACACCTGGATCAGCGCGGCGGCGATGAGGGCGGTGGACGCGGGCCTCAGTCCGTAAAAGACCGCGTCCACTGCGCGGCTTTCCCGGAATTTTTTCAGGAAGCCTGCGATGAGGGCGATGATAGCGATCGCGGGGCAGACCAGTCCCAGCGTAGCGATCACACCGCCGGGCACGCCGCCCACGTGAAAGCCCACATAAGTGGCCATATTCACCCCCAGGGGACCGGGTGTGGACTCGGAAATGGCGATCATGTTGGCCAGATCGCCGGGGGTAAACCAGCCGGTGCGGCTGCCGATATCACTGAGGAAGGGGATGGTGGCCAGACCGCCCCCGACGGAAAAGAGGCCCACCTTGAAAAACTCGTAAAACAGGCGCAGATAGATCATGCGTTCAGCGCCCCCTTCGCCCCCCGGATGCACAGTCCGGCCACACCGGCGGCCACGACCAGGACCACCGGGGAGAGCAGGAAGTTGAGCAGCGCGCCCAAGGGCGTATTCCCGTCGAAGGCGATGAAATTCCCGATGACCGCCAGCACCAGAACCACTGCAAAGATAACGGCGGTAGGCCCGTCCACCAGGGAGCTCTTCCGCAGCTTGAGCACGCTGGAAAGGATCAGCGCACATACGCAGGCCCGTACTCCCGCAAAGGCATGGATCACCACAGGCAGGTCGGCGAAGCTCTGCAAAAAAGCCGCGATCACCAAAATGATCACGATGGAGGGGAACACCAGTCCCAGGGTCGCCACGATACCGCCGGGGATGCTTTTCTGCTTCTGCCCCACAAACGTGGCGGTATTGACGGCGATCACGCCGGGCGTACACTGACCGATGGCAAAGTAGTCGGTAAGCTCCGCCTCGGTGGCCCATTCTTTTTTCTCCACGATCTCCCGCTGGAGTATGGGCAGCATGGCGTAGCCGCCGCCAAACGTACACACGCCCACCCTGGCAAAGGTGAGGAACAAGTCCAGATAGAGATTCATTTTACCTCATCTCCTCTCCCGCTCCCCGGGTGTGTACGGGGGCCCCGCACAGCGGGGCGCGGCGCCGGCCGCGAAGTCAGGCGGAATTCACTTCCGCCTGACGCAAAATCTCCTGTCGGGGTCCCCCGGTGCGCACGGTGCGCACCGGGGATACACACGCCCACCCCGGCAAAGGTGAGGAACAAGTCCGGATGGAGGTTCATCAGGCCAGCTCCTCCAGGGCGTCCAACCACAGCGCGGCCGCCGCATCGCTGGGCATCCGCCAATCGCCCCGGGGGCTCAGCGTTACGGACCCCACCTTGGGGCCGTCGGGCAGGCAGGAACGCTTGAACTGCTGGGCAAAAAAGCGCCGGTAAAAGGTCTTGAGCCACTTGAGGATCGTGGCCCGGTCATAGCAGCGGCCAAAGGCATGCTCCGCCAGGCGCAGCACCTTGCGGGGCGGGAAGGCCCAGCGCACGGCGTAATAGAGGAAGAAATCATGCAGCTCGTAGGGGCCCACCAGGTCCTCAGTCTTCTGGCTGATCCTGCCCTCGATGGCGGGCAGCAGCTCCGGGGAGACGGGGGTGTCCAGGATATCCTCCAGCACATGGGAGAGCGCCTCATCCTCGGCGGCCTTGTCCCCGGCCACGAAAGCCACCAGGTGGCGCACCAGCGTCTTGGGAATGGAGGCGTTTACCCCGTACATGCTCATGTGGTCGCCGTTATAAGTGGCCCAGCCCAGGGCCAGTTCGCTGAGGTCTCCGGTACCCACCACGATGCCACCGGTCTGGTTGGCGATGTCCATGAGCACCTGGGTGCGCTCCCGGGCCTGGCCGTTCTCAAAGGTCACGTCGTGATCCTCCATGGACTGGCCAATATCCCGGAAGTGGCTCTTCACGGAAGAGCCGATGTCGATGCGCCGCAGGGTAGCCCCCAGGCGCTGAGCCAGCTCCACGGCGTTGTCCCGGGTGCGGTCGGTGGTACCGAAACAGGGCATGGTGACGGCGATGATATCGCTGGCCGGACGCTCCAGCAGCCCCATGGCGATCCCGGTGATCAGGACCGCCAGGGTGCTGTCCAGCCCGCCGGAGAGTCCCACCACGGCGGTCTTGGCCCCGGTGTGCTCCAGCCGCTGCTTCAGCCCCAGTGCGGCGATGCGCAGGATCTCGCCGCAGCGGCCGGCCCGGTCACGGGCGTCCTCCGGGAGAAACGGCGTGGGGGAGATATAACGGGTCAGCGTTGTGGTGGCAGGCTCCAGCGCAAACCCGACGGACACGAACCTCCCCTCCCCCGCGCCGGGGAACGTGGTCATCCGCCGCCGCTCGCAGCAGAGCTTATCCACGTCGATCTCGCTGACCGTCAGGCCGGTGGTAAAGCGCCGCTCGTTCAGCAGCGCGCCGTTTTCCGCGATCAGATCATGCCCGGCGAAGACCAGGTCGGTGGAGGACTCGCCCTCCCCCGCGTCGGCATAGACATAGCCGCACACCAGCCGGGCGGACTGCCCGGTCACCAGGGAACGCCGGTAGGCGTCCTTTCCCACCGTCTCGTCGCTGGCGGACAGGTTCAGCAGCAGGGTGGCGCCCGCCCGCGCCAGTGCCTGGGAGGGCGGCTCAGGCGCCCACAGGTCCTCGCAGATCTCCACCCCCAGGACAAGCCCCGGCATGCTTTCACAGGGGAAGATCACATCGGCGCCGAAAAAGACCTCCTGACCGCAGAGGGAAAACAGCCGGTCCGAGGGCCCGCCGGGCTCAAACCAGCGTCTTTCGTAGAACTCTCCGTAGTTGGGCAGGTGCGTCTTGGGGACGACTGCCAGGATCTCGCCCCGGTGGATCACCGCGGCGCAGTTATAGAGCTTGCCCTGGTGCCGCACCGGCAGGCCCAGGGCTGTGACCATATCCAGGTTTTTGGTGGCCTCCAGAACGGTGGCCAGCCCCTCCTCCGCACCCCGCAGCAGGGTGTCCTGCAGGAACAGATCGGCGCAGGTATACCCCGTCAGGCACAGCTCGGGCAGCGCCAGCACCCGCACCCCCTGCCGGGCGGCCTCCCGCATCAGGGTAAAGACCTGCTCGGCGTTAAAACGGCAGTCGGCTACCCGAATTTTGGGCGTACCTGCCGCCACCTTAATAAATCCATCGCGCATCGTCAGCGCCTCCTTATTGAACGGATCCCAGCTTTTGCAACAGGACTATGATACCCCAAAACGCCGCGGATTGCAACGCCTCCCCCCTTGAAAAACGTTCCCGCCGCACCCGTGCCGCTCCGCAACCCCCGCAGAGGCGCGCCGTCTTCCTCCTGGGACAGGGCAGCCAGCCGCCCGCCCCGCAGGGGCTCCATCATCCAGATGGGGATCTGGCGCTGCCGGAGCAGTTCCCCCTTCGCTTTGGCGTCCTGAAAGGACCATAAGCTGTATCTGTCCGAACTCCATGCGCTGCCCATAGGCGTCCAAAAAACGCTCCATCGCCGCATAACTGCCGTGGGCGGAAAACCCCAGGTGCCCGGATGCGCCCGCGCTGCTTCTGCCGGAGCAGATAGTCCAGGATACCGTAGCGCCCGTCCAGATAGGGGCCGGTATTTTTTTCGGGAACTTCCCCTGACGGCACCGAAAAGCCCCGGCCTTCCGGCCGGGGCTTTTCGGGTGTGTGTTGTGTTTTTGCAAAGGTGTTGGAGAGGGATAAGAGAGGAATTGGTTTGGGAGGATGGTCTTTGTGATTCATTTCTGAATCTGTCTGTATCATACCTTGTAAATAAGGCCAATTCGTGTCTTCTTTGTGAATAAACTGTAAATATCGGGCCTGCGGCGGGGCTTGCCGGCCTCTCCCCTACAGCTCCTGCTCCCGCAGCCAGCAGAGAAAGTTTTTCGCCAGTTCCAGCCGCTTTCCGTCCAGTCCCCGCAGCAGTTCGGATACATCCCTCCAGGTTTCGTTCTCCTCGCTGCGGGCGGTCCCCACTAAAAATTCGTCCGGCGTGGCATCCAGCGCCGCGCAGATGCGCATGAAGACCTCCAGGCTGGGGATGGACCTGGCCCGCTCGATATTGGAAAGGTAATTGCTGTTGATATCGCACCGCTCGCATACCTGTGTCTGCCGCAGCCCCAGCGCCCTGCGCCGGACCGCGATCCGCTGTCCGATCTGCTGATAATCCAAGCCCATCCTTATCACCTCTTTTTTCTTATTTTAGTAGTCTCTTACGGTTCAAAGAATAATCCAAGAGTGTTTTTTACACTTGACATGGTATTTTATGCGCTTTTTAATACGATTATACACTTATATCTCTAAATTCGAGGAGTTTTACTATGCACGCCCCATCCTGCGATCTGTTGGATCATCTGGCCGTGCTGACGGGCGTCGCCTGCCTGTCCGATCTGCGCGACCCGTTGCTGGCTCCGGCGCTCCAAGACGCGCTTGTGCGGACTCCGGCCGGCGACTTCTCCGCGGCCATGTGGCAGGAAGCGCTGACCTATCTGTCCGGCCTGCGTGCGCCGGGGGCGGACGCCTCCGCCTGCCGCCGCTCCTTGCTGGACGCGATTGCCGCCGCCGCGCCCTCCCCCTCTTGACAACCGGCCCGGCGGGTGATATAGTAACTGCGCAAGCAAGGCTGTGATGGGGACAAGACCCTGTTCCGCCCGCCAGAGAGGAAGCGCCAAGGCTGAAAGCGTTTCCGGGACACGGACAGCGTTTAACCACCCCTGAGCCGCCCATGAACGGCCCGGCGCCTGCCCGAACGCAGGCTCTGCGCCAAGTAAATGGGCCGGGTGCGCCCGTTACAGCGGCAACGAAGCGGCGGCTGTCTTCAGCCGCAAGCAGGGTGGAACCGTGGAGTATTGGAATGCTTCACCCCTGAGGTCAGGGGTGAAGCATTTTTATTTGCCTGTGCCCCAATACGAGGAGGAATTATTATGGCAGAAGAAAACAACCAGTATACTTTTGAACATGAAACCTACCGCAAGACCTACTGGCACACCTGCTCTCACATTCTGGCCCAGGCCATGAAGCGCCTGCACCCTGATGTGAAGCTGGCCATCGGCCCGGCCATCGACAATGGTTTCTACTACGATTTTGATACCCCCGAACCCTTTTCCGAGTCCCAGCTGGAGGAGCTGGAGGCTGAAATGCGCAAGATCTGCAAGGAAAAACTGAAGCTGGAGCGCTTCGAGCTGCCCCGGGCGGACGCGCTGGCCTTTATGGAGGAGAAGGACGAGCCCTACAAGGTGGAGCTGATCCGCGACCTGCCTGAGGACGCGGTCATCTCCTTCTACAGGCAGGGCGATTTCACCGACCTGTGCGCCGGGCCCCACCTGGACTCCACCGGCCGCGTAAAGGGCAACGGCATCAAGCTCACCGCCTGCAACGCCGCCTACTGGCGGGGCGACTCCAGCCGCAAACAACTTCAGCGCATCTACGGCATCGCCTTCCCCAAGAAGGACGAGCTGGACGCCTGGGTGGCCAAGCGGGAAGAGGCTTTGAAACGGGACCACAACAAGCTGGGCCGTGAGTTGGAGTACTTCACCACTGTGGACGTGATCGGCCAGGGTCTGCCCGTCATGCTGCCGAAGGGTGCCCGGGTCATCCAGGTCCTGCAGCGCTGGGTGGAGGACGAGGAGCAGAAGCGGGGCTACCTGCTGACCAAGACCCCTTTGATGGCCAAGAGCGATCTCTATAAGATCTCCGGTCACTGGGATCACTATCTGGACGGCATGTTCGTCCTGGGCGACCCCCATGACGAGACCCGCGAGTGCTTTGCCCTGCGCCCCATGACCTGTCCCTTCCAGTACCAGGTCTACCTGAACCGCGCCCGCTCCTACCGCGACCTTCCCATGCGCCTGGGGGAGACCTCTACCCTTTTCCGTAACGAGGACTCGGGCGAGATGCACGGCCTGATCCGTGTGCGTCAGTTCACCATTTCCGAGGGCCATCTGGTCCTCCGCCCTGAGCAGCTGGAAGAGGAGTTCAAGGGCTGTCTGGACCTGGCCAAGTACTGCCTGGGCACCGTGGGCCTGCTGGACAAGTGTACCTTCCGCTTCTCCCAGTGGGACCCTGCTAACCCCAACAACAAGTACGAGGGCACCGCCGAGCAGTGGGAGCTGGCCCAGGCCACCATGGCGAAAATCCTGGACGATCTGGACGTGACGTACACCATCGGTATCGACGAGGCCGCCTTCTACGGTCCCAAGCTGGACATCCAGTACCGGAATGTCTACGGTAAGGAGGACACCCTGGTCACCATCCAGATCGACATGCTTCTGGCCAAGCAGTTCGGCATGGAGTACACCGACGCCGACGGCCAAAAGAAGACCCCTTATATCATTCACCGCACCAGCCTGGGCTGCTACGAACGCACCCTGGCCTATCTGATCGAGGAGTACGCCGGCGCTCTGCCCGCCTGGATGGCCCCCGAGCAGGTCCGTGTCCTGCCGGTCACCGACCGCGCCTGCGATTACGCCGCCGAGGTAGCCCGCCGCTTGGAGGGCGAGGGTCTCCGCGCAACGGCGGACTACCGCAACGAGAAGATCGGCAAAAAGATCCGCGAGGCCACCCTGGAGAAGGTCCCCTATATGCTGGTGGTGGGCGACCGGGACATGGAGCATCAGACCGTCTCGGTCCGGCACCGCTCCGGTGAGGATCTGGGCGCCATGAGCCAATCCGACTTTCTCGCCCTGCTCCAGGACGAAGTGGAGCGCAAGTGCATCAAGTGATGTCCTCCCGCTCGGCTCATGCGCTGCGTCTGCAGGATCTGATGCACAACCGCTTCGCCGGGGTGGACTTTCTCCGTGGAACCTGCTAAAATACAAGAGCCGGGCGGTGGACCCCACCGCCCGGCTCTTCAATTTCAATGGAAAAAGGATGAATGACATGGGCACCACGCTTGGCACCCTTCTGAATCTGGCGATCTATATCGGTCTGGTGGCGGTCGGCGCGGTCATCGGCTCCCGCAGGGCCGTCCGCAGCCGTCCCATGCCCTGGCTGGGCAAGCTGCAATTCCTGGCGCTGATGATCCTGATCGTCTCTCTGGGCGTGAAGCTGGGCGCCAACGACGAGGTCATCTCCTCCCTGGGACAGATCGGTCTGGCCGCCCTGCTCATCACCGTGCTGGCGATGGCAGGCTCCCTTCTGTGCCTGTACCTGCTGCGGCGCTTTGTGTTCCATCTGGACCGTTACGGCCTGCCCCAGGGCAGTGCGCAGGAGGCGGAAGAAACCGAAGGCTCCGGCGGAAAAGCGGACAACTCCCTGACCAAATGGATCGTCCTGGCCGTGGCCTTGGGCATGCTGGCGGGTTACTTCGTGATCCCGGACCGTATGGTGGCCTACTGCGGCAGGGTCATCGACTTCGGCCTGTACCTGCTGCTCTTTCTGGTCGGCATGGATATGGGCCGGCAGGGCACCATGCTGGCCGATATCAAAGCCGCCGGTCTCAAGGTGCTGCTGGTTCCGGTGGCTGTGGCGGCGGGCACGCTGGGCTGCGCCGCCCTGGCCGGGCTCTTCCTTCCCCTTGGGATAAAGGACGCCATGGCGGCCTCCGCCGGGTTCGGGTGGTATTCCCTGGCGCCCACCCTGCTGGCTCCCTATTCCCTGTCGGTCTCCGCCGTGGCCTTCCTGTCCAACGTCATGCGCGAGATCTTCTCCATCATTGCCATCCCCTTTGTGGCCAAGTACTTAGGCTATGTGGAATGCGCCGCGCTCCCCGGCGCGGCGGCCATGGACACGGTGCTGCCCGTGGTCGTGGGCGCCACTCATGAGCGCATCGCCATTTACTCCTTTACCTCCGGCGTTGTGCTCTCCCTGGCGGTACCCCTGCTGGTGCCCGCCATCGTGGCGCTGCCCTTTTAAGGGGGGAGCGCCATGGAGATCGAACGCCGCTGGCGGGTGCGGAGCTGGCCCTCCGGGACGCCCGCCGCTGTTCTGACGATGGAGCAGGGCTATTTTTCCACCCGCCCCGCGATCCGGATCCGCGCGGAGGCCTTCTCAGGGGGCGGTACGCGTTATGTGCTCTGCTTCAAGGGCAGGGGCGGCCTGTGCCGGGAGGAGATCGAGCTGGAGCTGGATGCAGAGCGTTACCGCCGCCTTCAGGGCATGCTGGAGCACCCTATGATCTGCAAGGAGCAGCGGCGCTACCCCCTCCCCGGCGGCCTGACCCTGGAGGTCAATCAGGTCGACCGGGATCGCGAAAGCGGTTTCTTTTATGCGGAAGTGGAGTTTTCCGATGTGCAGGCCGCCCGGGCCTGGATGCCGCCGGAGCCGCTGCGCGCCTACCTCGCCGATGAGGTCACTGGGCAGCCCGGGCAGAGCATGGCAGCCTATTGGGAGCGCACCCGTTCCTCCCTGCTATAACAAAGCGCCCTGCGGCATATGAACCGCCCCAGATTGTGCGGACAGCACAATCTGGGGTGGTTCAGTAGTACTTTCATTTTCCTACATTAGGGGGCGTTTTGTCTATTGTCCGTTTTTACTGGTTCGGTTCAATTGAGCCGGAGGGCGCTTTGTTTCAAGTCAGCGTCTGGAAGAGGGCGCAGGCCTTCTCCAGAAGGGCATCCGGGAAATCGAGCTCCCCGCTGTGGCGGGGCGGGTGGTCCGTCCCGCCCCCCAGCAGGAACAGCGCCCCCTCCGCCTGGCGGAGCGCCTGATCAGTCACGCTTTTTCTCCTGCTCAAAGGCGCCTTCCCCGGGAAGCACCACAACCTTGATTTCCAGCCCCCGCCGGTGATCCACTTTGGTGACGGTCACATCCAGACCGTCGGCCACGAAATGGTCGCCCGCCTCGGGCACCCGGCCTACCTGCTCCATGACCCAGCCGGAGACGGTGTTGGCGTCGCACTCGTCCGAGATGGAAAAGAGGTCGAACAGGTCGGTCAGATCCGCGCTGCAGGAGATGAGGTAGCTGCCGTCCGCCTGCTTTTTGAATTCCTCGATCACCTCGTCGTGTTCATCCCAGATCTCTCCCACCAGTTCCTCCACGATGTCCTCCAGGGTCACCAGGCCCTCGGTCCCGCCGTATTCGTCCACCACGATGACCATATGGGCCTTTTCCCGCTGGAGGATACGCAGCAGATGTGAGATCTTGGTGTTCCCCGTGGTATAGAGCACCGGGCTGATGATTCCCTGCACGTCCTCCCGGCCATGGTAGCGCGCGGCATGGAAGTCTTTTTCATGGATGACGCCCACGATGTCGTCGATATCCTCGTGATACACCGGCAGACGGGAATACCCATTCTCCGCGAACGTCCTGGCGATCTCATCCATGGAATCGGTATCCTCCACGGCCACCACGTCCACCCGGGGGGTCAGGATCTCCTCCACCTCCAGGTCGTTGAACTCAATGGCAGCGCGGATGAGCTGGCTCTCATGCTGGTCCAGCCCGCCCTCGTCCTCGGCCTGATCCACCATGGTGATGAGCTCTTCCTCCGTGATGCCGTCTTCCGCCTTTTTGCGCAGCAGCTTCGTCAGCAGACGCTTCCACTGGGTGAAGAGGAAATTCACCGGCCGCAGCAGGGCGATAAACACCCGGAGAATGGGGGCGGAGAACATGGCGAAGTCCTCCGCATTCTCCTTGGCCAGGCTCTTCGGAGAAATTTCGCCGAAGATCAGGATGATCACGGTCAGCACCACGGTGGACACCGTGGGGCCGTATACCGGCAGCAGCTTGGTAAAGAGCACCGTGGAAACCGTGGTAGCAGTGATGTTTACGATGTTGTTGCCGATCAGGATGGTGGAGAGCAGCCGGTCATAATCCTCCTCCAGCTCGAGCGCCAGGGCGGCCCGCTGGTTTCCTCCGTCCGCCTTGCTTTTCATGCGGACGCGGTTGAGCGAGGAAAAGGCGGTCTCTGTGGCGGAGAAATAGGCTGACATCACCACCAAAAATACAAGAGCGGCAATCATAGTGATACTGGCACTGTCCATAGAGGAACTCATCAACTCCGATTTCTATTTCAAATTTTGCGCAGGAAAAGACAGCCCTATCCCTTTTTATGGATATGGCTGTCCATGCAATTGGACGCTATGTAGTTCTGACACGGCGGAGGTTCGTCCACGCGGGCTCACCGTCTCCTTATGATGGATTGTGTAGCAGTATACCACACCCCGCCTGTAAATGCAAGCCATTCCCGGTGCGTTCTCCGGCCCGACGTCTCTCCTGCGTCCCAAGGCGTAAACAAGCGGGGCCCGGCAGCGCCGGACCCCGCTTGTTCCATCCAAAGGGCAAGCGCCCTTGGAACGCTCCTTACACCAGCTGAACGATGGCCATCTCGGCCGCGTCGCCCCGGCGGGGCCCAATGCGGACCACACGGGTATAGCCGCCGTTACGATCGGCATACTTGGGGCCGATCTCATCGAACAGCTTCTTGGCCACGTCCTCCTTGGTCAGGTAGGACAGGGCCTGGCGGTAATTGGCCAGGTTGGCCTTCTTGGCCAGGGTAATCATCTTCTCCGCCATAGGGGCAACTTCCTTGGCACGGGAGACGGTGGTCTTGATCTGACCGTTCTCCAGCAGGTAGGTGGTCATGGCGCGCAGCATGGCGCGGCGCTGATCGCTGGTCTTGCCCAGCTTCCGATATCCGGACATGTGATTCCACTCCTATCGGAGCCTCGCCTCCCCGGCGGACTCCAGCTTAAATTCGTCCTGAGGGGTCTCCCCCCGAAGCGGGAGTACAGTGGATCCGGGAGGGGACGTTACATGCCCCCGGACCGCCCGCCTCTTCTTTAGTTGTTCTCGTCGTCCGCCAGGTGCAGGCCCATCATGGCCAGCTTGTTGATGACCTCTTCCAGGCTCTTGCGGCCCAGGTTGCGCACCTTCATCATCTCGTCCTCGGTCTTGGAGATCAGATCCTCCACCGTGTTGATGTTGGCACGCTTGAGGCAGTTGAAGGAACGGACCGACAGGTCCAGCTCCTCGATGGTCAGCTCCAGCACCTTATCCCGCTGAGCCTCCGCCTTCTCCACCACCGTGGACTTATTGCCCATGGTCTCGGAGAGATCGGTGAAGAGGACAAAGTGGTCGCAGAGGATGCGGGCGCCGAGGCTCACCGCGTCCCGGGCGGTGATGGTACCGTTGGTCCATACCTCCAGGGTCAGCTTGTCGAAGTCCGTCAGGTCCTTGACACGCGTGTTCTCCACCGTGTAATTGACCTTCCGCACCGGCGTGTAGATCGAGTCTACCGGGATGACCCCGATGATGGTCTGGGCGGGCTTGTTCCGGTCGGCGGGCACATAGCCGCGGCCGTGGGACAGGGTCAGTTCCATATTCAGGCTGGCGTCAGGGCCCAGGGTGGCGATGTGCAGCTCCGGATTCAGGATCTCCACTTCGCCGTCGGCCTTGATGTCGCCCGCAGTGACCTCGCCTTCCCCGCTGGCCTCGATATAGACCGTCTTCACGCCCTCGGAGTAAAGCTTGGCGATGATGCTCTTCACGTTGAGCACGATCTCCGTCACGTCCTCCTTCACACCGGGGATGGTGGAAAACTCATGCTGCACGCCGGCGATCTTGATGGACGTAACCGCCGTGCCGGGCAGGGACGAGAGCAGGATGCGGCGCAGGGAGTTGCCCAGGGTGGTGCCGTAGCCACGCTCCAGAGGCTCGACCACGTACTTGCCGTAGGAGCCATCGCCGGGGTTCTCCACACATTCGATGCGGGGCTTCTCGATTTCTACCATGTGTTACCCTCCTTTTCGCGGCGGCGGGCCAAGGCGCCCGCCGTCCTATACAGCTCACCAATAATCGAGGGTACGCTCTTATTTATTTGGAGTACAGCTCGACGATCAGGTGCTCGGCCACGTCGAAGTCAATGTCGTCGCGCACCGGCTTGGCAATGATCTTACCCTCGAAGGTGCCGGCCTTCTCGATCCACTTGGGCGTGGAGTGCACGGCGCTGCCCTCGTTGAGCATCTTAAAGCGGTTGGTGGACCGGCTCTTCTCGCAGACAGCGATGACCTCACCGGGCTTGACCAGGTAGGAGGGAATATCCACACGCTTGCCGTTGATGGTAAAGTGACCGTGGTTGACCAGCTGGCGGGCCTCACGGCGGGTGTTGGCAAAGCCCAGACGGAACACCACGTTATCCAGGCGGCGCTCCAGCATGGACAGCAGCTCCTCACCGGTGTTGCCGCTGGAACGGGCGGCCTTCAGGTAATACGCGTGGAACTGTTTCTCCAGCATGCCATAGACGAACTTGACCTTCTGCTTCTCGGCCAGCTGCATGGCATACTCGCTCTTCTTGCCGCGGCGCTGGGCGCCGGGGTTGCGGATGGATTCCCGCTTGCTGTTTTCGGTGTAACCCAGGACGGCGGGAGAAATGCCCAGAGCGCGGCAGCGCTTCACAATGGGCTGCATATTCTTAGCCATAGTTTGCTCTTCCTCCTTCTCAGATTACACGCGGCGGCGCTTGGGCGGACGGCAGCCGTTGTGGGGGATGGGGGTCACGTCCTTGATGAGGGTGACCTCCAGGCCCACGGCCTGCAGCGCGCGGATGGCGGCCTCGCGGCCGGCGCCGGGCCCCTTCACGTAGACCTCAACGGTCTTCAGGCCGTGCTCCATGGCCGCCTTGGCGGCGGTCTCGGCGGCGGTCTGCGCGGCGAAGGGGGTGGACTTGCGGGAGCCGCGGAAGCCCAGGCCGCCGGAGGAGGCCCAGGACAGGGCGTTGCCGCCCATATCGGTCACAGTGACCATGGTGTTGTTGAAGGAGGAGCGGATATGCACCTGGCCCTTTTCAACGTTCTTGCGCTCACGGCGCTTGCGGATAACCTTCTTACCCTTGGTAGCAGCGGTAGCCATGTGTTTCTCCCTCCCTTACTTCTTCTTATTGGCGACGGTGCGCTTGGGCCCCTTACGGGTGCGCGCGTTGGTCTTGCTGCGCTGTCCGCGCACCGGCAGACCCCTGCGGTGGCGCATACCACGGTAGCAGCCGATCTCGGTCAGGCGCTTGATGTCCATCGCCACGTCGCGGCGGAGGTCGCCCTCCACAGTATAGCTGTGGCCGATGATCTCACGCAGCTTGGCCTCGTCGGCCTCGGTCAGGTCCTTCACGCGGGTGTCGGGGTTGATGCCGGCCTCAGCCAGGATCTTATTGGCGCTGGTGCGCCCAATGCCGTAGATATAGGTCAGGCCGATTTCGACCCGCTTATCCTTCGGCAGGTCAATGCCTGCAATACGTGCCATACTCTTTCAAGCACCTCCTGTTAACCTTGTCTTTGTTTATGCTTGGGGTTTTCGCAAATTACCATGACCTTGCCCTTGCGCTTGATGATCTTGCACTTCTCGCACATGGGCTTCACGGACGGTCTCACTTTCATGTTACAAACCTCCTGTAAGCCTGATGGCCCCGCCGCGGCGGAGGCAAGGCCCCGCGATCCCGCGACGGTCGTTGATGGTCTTTTGGATCCGTTGACCGGTCACTTGCTTCTCCAGGTGATCCGGCCTCTTGTGACATCGTAGGGGGACATCTGGACCGTCACCTTGTCACCGGGCAGGATGCGGATAAAGTTCATCCGCAGCTTGCCGGAGATGTGCGCCAGAATGATATGGCCGTTTCCGATGTCCACATGGAACGTGGTGTTGGGAAGGGACTCGGTCACGACGCCCTCCACTTCGATCATGTCGTCTTTTGCCAAAGCGTCATACCCTCCTAGACTCGGCTCGGAAAGCGGCCAGCGCCCTCCGGATCTCGCTGTCAACTGCTTCCTCTCCTGCCCGGATACGCTCCAGGGCCGGGTGGTGAAATTCTCCCGCGCAAGCCACATGGACGGCCTTTTTGCGCTTGGGAGCGGCTGTTTTCCGCCGTTTCCCGTCGGCCAGGAGCAGATAGGGGCCCTCTGTATCCAAGATACAGAACACATCCCCCTTGTCGTGCCCGGCCAGGGAACGGACGATCTGGGCCTTTTCGTACGCCATGCTCACGCTCCTGTGACGGTAAGCACTTCCGGCTCCCCGTCGGTGATGAGAATGGTGTTCTCATAGTGGGCGGCCAGGCTCCCGTCCGCTGTGACCGTGGTCCAGCCGTCCTTGAGCACCTTGACCCGCCAGTCCCCGGCACACACCATGGGCTCCACCGCCAGGGTCATCCCCGGCTGGAGCCGGGGGCCGTGGCCTGCGGGGCCAAAATTGGGGACCTCGGGGGGTTCATGGAGCTTGGCACCTACGCCGTGACCCACAAAGTCCCGCACCACCGAGCAGCCGTTTTGCTCTACATACTGCTGCACAGCATGCGAGATGTCGAACACCCGGTTTCCGGAGCGGGCCAGCCGGACGCCCTCCCAAAAGCTCTGCTCGGTGACCTGGATGAGACGCAGGGCCTCATCGCTGACCTGCCCGCAGGGGAAGGTGGCCGCGCAGTCGCCATGGAAACCGTCCAGGCAGGCGCCTACGTCCACACTGACGATGTCGCCCTCCTCCAGCTTCCGGTGGTCCGGGATGCCGTGGATGACCACGTCGTTGACGGAAATGCAGGCAGAGCCGGGAAACCCGTTGTAATTGAGGAAAGACGGCCTGGCGCCGTGTCCCTCGATGAACTTTCGCACGGCGGCGTCGATCTCCAGGGTGGATACGCCGGGGCGCACCATGGAGCCGGCCAGGGCCCGGGCCTGGGCGGTCAGCCGCCCGGCCCGGCGCATCCGCTCGATCTCGCGCGGGGATTTCAGGGAGATCATTTCCATCCTCACGCTTCCAACGCCTTCATGACCAGCACGTTGGTCTCCTCGATGGTGGGCTGGTTCTCCACCGGCTTGAGGATGCCCCGCTGGGCATAGAAGTCCTTGAGGGGTTCGGTCTCCGCATGGTAGACCTCCAGGCGGTGCTGGACGGTCTCGGGCTTGTCGTCGTCGCGCAGCAGCAGCTCGCCGCCGCATTTGTCGCACTTGCCCTGCGCCTTGGGCGGCGCGGAGACCACGTGGTACGTGGCGCCGCAGTCGTGGCAGGCCCGGCGGCCGCCCATACGCTTGACGATCTCCCCGTCGGAGATCTCAATGGAGAGCACGACGTCGAACTTGACTCCGTCCTTCTCCAGGAATTCGGCCTGAGCGATCGTGCGGGGCACTCCATCCAGGATATAGCCGTTCTGGCAGTCGCTCTGGGCCAGGCGCTCTTCCACAATGCCCAGGATCACGTCGTCAGGAACCAGTTTGCCCGCATCCATGAAGGCCTTGGCCTTCCTGCCCACGGGGGTGCCGTTCTTCACGGCGGCACGCAGGATGTTACCGGTCGAGATGGTGGGGATGCCCAATTTCCGGCTGATGATCTCAGCCTGGGTACCCTTGCCGGCGCCAGGGGCGCCCAACAGGATGATCTTCATACCCTTCCCCTTCTTCCATTACTCCAGGAAACCCTTGTAGTGCCGCATGAGCATCTGGGCCTCCATGGCCTTGGTGGTCTCCAGCGCGACGCCCACCACGATGATGATGGAGGTGCCGCCGATGGCCAGGCTGCTGACGCCGATGATATTGCCGGTGATGATGGGCGCGATGGCGATGATGGCCAGATAGATGGCGCCGAACAGGGTGATCTTATTGAGCACCTTGTGGATGAAGTCGGCGGTAGGCTTGCCGGGACGGAAGCCGGGGATGAAGCCGCCGTTCTTCTTCAGATTATTGGCCACCTCCACGGGATTGAACTGCATGGTCGCGTAGAAGTAGCTGAAGCCCAGAATCAGCAGGAAGTACACCACGATATAGAAGATGCTGCCGGTATCAAAGATCTTCAGGAAGGTGTTCCAGCCGGAGCCCTCCACCTGGGCCGACGGCACGAACGCGCCGATGGTGGCCGGCAGGGAGGCGATGGCCTGGGCAAAGATGATGGGCATGACGCCGGACATGTTCACCTTCATGGGGATGTGGCTGGACTGACCGCCGTACATCTTCCGGCCCACCACACGCTTGGCGTACTGGACGGGGATGCGGCGCTCGGCGTTGGTGATGAACACGATGAGCACCACAATGGCCAGCATGCCGATGACGATCAGGATGGCGCCCCACCAGGGCAGGTTGAACACGTTATCCCCAGTGACACCATTGATATTGTTGCTGATTCCGGTGTACAGGGTGAGGATCATGCTGGGCACCCGGGAGAGGATACCGGCGAACAGGATGATGGAGATGCCGTTGCCGATGCCGAACTCGGTGATCTGCTCGCCCAGCCACATGACAAAGGCGGAACCTGCGGTGAAGCAGAGCACGATGACGATGGCGGCCCAAACGCCGGGGATGGACCCGGTATCCAGCAGAGCACCGGAGTTGGTGGTGCGGATGAGGGTGTAGTAGCCGAAGCCCTGGATCAGCGCGATGGCCACGGTGGTATAGCGGGTGATGGCCGCGATCTTCTTCCGGCCCTCCTCGCCGCCGTCCTTCTGGAGACGCTCCAGAGCAGGGATGGCGACGGTGAGCAGCTGGATGATGATGGAGCTGTTGATATAGGGCTGCACGCCCAGGGCGAAGACGGCCGCCATGGAGAAAGCGGTGCCGTTCATGGCGCCCAGCAGCGCGAAGATACCGCCCATACTATTCAGGGTGGAGCCCAGCAGGTCGCTGTTGATAAACGGCACGGGCACCACGGAGCCCAGCCGGAAGATGAGCAGCGCGAAGACGGTGAACAGGATCTTCTTGCGCAACTCAGGGATCTTCCATGCGTTGCGGATGGTCTCGATCACTTAGACCACCTCGTACTTTCCACCTGCCGCAACAATCTTCTCCTTGGCGGAGGCGGAGAACGCGGAGGCACGGACCGTCAGCTTCTTGGTCAGGTTGCCGTTGCCCAGCACCTTGTAGCCGTACTCGCACTTGGAGAGGATTCCCTTTTCCAGCAGGTCGCAGACGTTGACCGTAGCGCCGTCCTCGAACTTCTCGAGGGCGGAGACGTTGATTGCCTCCAGAGGCTTTGCAAAGATATTGTTGAAGCCGCGCTTCGGGATGCGGCGGACCAGAGGCATCTGGCCGCCCTCAAACCCGGTGCGGACGCCGCCGCCGGAACGGGCCCACTGGCCCTTGTGTCCGCGGCCGGCCGTTTTGCCGTTTCCGGAACCGTGGCCCCGGCCCTTGCGGTAGGCCTTGGGGTTGGAACCGGGCGCGGGAGAAAGTTCATGCAGATTCATTTCGCGCACCTCCTCACTTTTCCTCGGTGACCTGGAGCAGATAGCCGATGTGGCTGATCTTGCCGCGGGTCGCCTCGTTGTCGGGCTGGACGGTGGTGTCGCCGATCTTGCGCAGCCCCAGGGCCTCGGCGGTCGCCTTATGCTTGGCGATGCGGCCGTTCAGGCTCTTGACCAGCTTGATGTTCAAATTAGCCATTTTGACGGCCCTCCTTAACCTGTGATCTCTTCCACGCTCTTGCCGCGGGTACGGGCGATCTCCTCGGGGCCACGCAGGGACTTGAGTCCCTCGAAGGTGGCGGAGACCACGTTCTGCGGATTGTTGGAGCGCAGGCACTTGGCGCGGATATCACGGATGCCGGCGGCCTCCATGACGGCGCGCACCGGGCCGCCGGCGATGATGCCGGTACCGGGGGCGGCGGGCTTGAGCAGCACGCGGCCGGCGCCGAACTCACCGATGACCTCGTGGGGGATGGTGGTGCCGGAACGGGTAATGGTGCACATGTTCTTCTTGGCGTCCTCGATGCCCTTGCGGATGGCCTCGGGCACCTCGGCGGCCTTGCCGGTGCCGAAGCCCACGCGGCCCTTCTCGTCGCCCACCACCATCAGAGCGGCGAACTTCATCACGCGGCCGCCCTTGACGGTCTTGGAAACGCGGTTCAGAGAGACGAGCTTCTCGGTGAACTCGCTGGGTTCTCTTTCAAATCGAGCCATTTCTCTTTTCCTCCTCCCTTAGAACTGCAGGCCGCCCTCACGGGCGCCCTCGGCCAGGGCCTGTACGCGGCCGTGGTACACGTAGCCGCCGCGGTCGAACACGACGGTCTCGATGCCGGCGGCCTTAGCGCGCTCGGCGACCGCCTGGCCCACCTTCTTGGCGGCCTCGCAGTCGGAGCCCTTGCCCTCGAAGCCCTTCTCCAGGGAGGAAGCAGACGCCAGCGTCTTGCCGGTCACATCGTCGATGATCTGGGCATAGATGTTGGTGTTGCTGCGGAACACGTTCAGACGGGGTCTCTCGGGCGTGCCGGAGATCTTCCCGCGGACTCTCTTGTGACGGTGCAGACGCTGTGCGTTGGTATCGGGTCTCTTAATCATAGTGGCACACCTCCTTACTTCTTCTTGACGCCGGTCTTGCCTTCCTTGCGGCGGATGACCTCGTCAGTGTATTTGATCCCCTTGCCCTTGTAAGGCTCGGGCGGACGTTTCTCTCTCACTTCAGCGGCGAACTGGCCGACCTTCTGCTTGTCGAGGCCGCTGATGACGATCTTGTTGGCGCTGGGCACTTCGATGGTGATGCCGTCGGCCTCCTCCATGAACACCTGATGGGAGAAGCCCAGGTTCATGACCAGCTTGCTGCCCTCCTTGGCCACACGATAGCCGACGCCGTTCACGTCCAGCTCCTTCTTGAAGCCCTCGGTGACGCCCACCACCATGTTGTGCAGCAGGCTGCGGGTCAGGCCGTGCAGGCTGCGGTTCTCCTTCGCGTCGTTGGGACGGGTGACATGGAGCTCCGCGCCCTCCTGCTTGATGGTCATGGCCGGGCAGAGCTGCTGGGTCAGGGTACCCTTTGGCCCCTTCACGGTGACCAGGTTGCCCTCTTCGATCTTCACGTCCACACCGGCGGGGATGGAGATCGGCATTCTTCCGATACGAGACATATTCTACTCTCCCTCCTTACCAGACAAACGCAAGGACCTCGCCGCCGACGTGGTTGGCGCGAGCGGCCTTGTCGGTCATGACGCCCTTGGACGTGGACACGATAGCGATACCCAGGCCGCGCAGGACGCGGGGCAGCTCATCGGCGCCCGCATAGACGCGCAGGCCGGGCTTGGACACGCGGCGCAGGCCGGTGATGACCTTTTCCTTGCCGGGGTTGTACTTCAGGGTGATGCGGATCACGCCCTGAGTGCCGTCGTCGATCAGCTGGAAGTTCTTGATATAGCCTTCATCCAGCAGGATCTGCGCGATGGACTTCTTCATGTTGGACGCGGGGACGTCCACGGTGTCATGCTTGGCGTTGTTCGCGTTGCGGATGCGGGTGAGCATATCCGCAATGGGATCGGTGATATGCATGATGTTTCCCTCCTTATTAGAGTTACGGGCTTATGCCCGTATCAGCGGCAAGGTATCGGAGCTAGGTAACTCCGACCTGTTGTCCGCCGGCATCGTCGGAGCAAGGTCCGCTTCCTTCCGCCCGGTAAGAGCCGGACATCCGTTGCATCCCTGCTCCTTCTCTCCTTGCCGAACCCGCTGCGCAGTGGCCGGCGGCTTCGCCAAGGGGAATGGAGACTCTTTCAAAACCTCGGGGAGGCGGGCTGGTGCTTACCAGCTCGCCTTTTTCACCCCAGGGATCTGCCCTTTATACGCCAGCTCGCGGAAGCAGATACGGCAGATGCCGTAATCCCGCAGATAGGCGTGGGGACGGCCGCAGATCTTGCAGCGATTGTAGCGGCGGGTGGAGAACTTGGGCTCCGCCTGCTGCTTGAGGATCATAGATTTTTTCGCCATTTTGTTCTCCTCCTTTAGCGGGCGAAGGGAGCGCCGATCAAATTCAGCAGCTCCTTGGCCTCTTCGTCGGTCTTAGCGGTGGTGCAGATGACCACGTCCAGGCCGCGGATCTTGTCGATCTTGTCGTACTCGATCTCCGGGAAGATCAGCTGCTCCCTGATGCCCAGGGCGTAGTTGCCGCGGCCGTCAAAGGCATTGGGGTTGATGCCGCGGAAATCGCGCACACGGGGCAGGGCCACGTTGAACAGCCGGTCCAAAAACTCCCACATGCGGTCAGCGCGCAGCGTGACCTTCGCGCCGATGGGCATGCCCTCGCGCAGCTTGAAGTTGGCCACGGACTTCTTGGCCTTGGTGATGATGGCCTTCTGGCCGGTGATCTTGGTCAGGTCGCCCACGACGGCCTCCAGGACCTTGGCGTTGTCCCGGGCTTCGCCGCAGCCGCAGTTGACCACGATCTTTTCGATGCGGGGGATCTCCATGGAACTTTTGTAGCCGAACTTCTGCATCAGAGCAGGAGCGACCTCGGCCTGGTACTTCGCCTTCAGGTTGGGCATTTTCTTATCAGCCATTGTTATCGTTCCTCCTCTCTATCAGATTTCAGCGCCGCACTTTTTGCAGATGCGGACCTTCTTGCCGTCGGCCAGCACCTTGTGGGCGGGACGGGTGGGCTTGCTGCACTTGGGGCAGACGCGCTGCACCTTGCAGGTGTAGATGGGGGCTTCCTTCTTGATGATGCCGCCCTGCTCGCCCTGCTTGCGGGGCTTGGTGTGGCGGG
>CDZT01011938.1_pt1 | contig 31070 bp, 28 predicted proteins | sample 557531 | NCBI WGS metagenome assembly CDZT01 (sample SAMEA3182066, study PRJEB8094) | gut metagenome | biome: human; feature: gut; material: Stool; isolation source: human stools | place: Canada | collected 2013-03-05
GGGCATGTGGCGGCGGAGGAGGTCACGGACGGGAAGCACGAGAGCGAGGCGTATGTGGCGCTGGCACAGGCCGCAAAGAAGGAGCTTGGCCTGTCCGAGGCGGAGTACCTGCTGCTCTACGAGGAATACGGCGGCGCTCTGGTCAACGGGGACAAGGTGCGCGAGGCCTACCAGCAGGGGATGGAGCCGGAGACCTGGCTGGAGTACGCTTCCGGGAAGAGCGCCTACAATTCCGACGGGGAGGGCGGCCTGACCATAGCCGAAACCGCCAAGTCCATCCGGGAAAGCGGGCTGACAAAAGACCAGCAGGAACTCCTCTGGCTGGTCAGCTACCCGGAGTGGTCGGAAAAGGCAGACAAGGCCGGCGTGCCAATCTCGGATTACATCGCGTACAAGGCTGCGACCGCCGGGCTGAAGAAGTCGGCGGAGAAAAAGGCCGCCCTGATCGACGCCGGGCTTCCGCTCTCCCTGTACGACAAAATCGGCTTAAAAAAGCCCCCGCCTCCCGTAGCATCGGCTCTTGGGTGGCGGGGGTTTTGTCTATTGCAGGATGTTTGGCAATATGTCTCTTTCAAGTGAGACATCGAACGATTCCGGTAATTTTGGCAATGAGTGAGAACGGTACTTTTTTAAAAAACTAAGAATCGTAAAACCTGTGATAGCCTCTGTGCGCATATCTCTCATTAAAATTATTCCGCTTGAGCTGTCATCGCCATAGGAGTTTGTTTTGTCTCCAATTGCGACATACAATGTGTCAAAGCGCTGGTCGTAGTCAATTTTCATTGTTTGCAATGTATATCGCCTCCCCCTTCGTGCCAGCTATCGGATTCTTGGATGGATATGCCGTCACGACCTCACCGCCTCCGCCAACAACGGAAAGGACAACTTTTGTGTGAGGGGCGTAGCCATAATATGTAGCGCATTTGGTTTCCTTGCTATATATTTCCCGATAATCTAACGGCGGGTCGCTATCGTGGCTCTCATAGATATTATCAGGACTCCGAATAGTATCTATAATTGCCTCAACGTTATCTTTCATTATAGGATGCCCGGTTAATTCGTTAATTATGTGTCGCTCCCACTGATTTTCAGAACAATATACCGAAACTCCACGTGGGTCCTTTACTTTTAAAATATCGCTCATGCCTGTTATTCTGCATTCGTCGAAGAGAATATATTTTTTAAAATCTCAAAAAGTTGTTTGGCCGTCCCCTCCGAAATCACAATGCCGCATACGTCTTTACGTTCTGTGTCTGTTTGGATTTTTCCAGATGGAATAGCGTTGGTCTGCGCTTGGTCCCGCAATACAGGATATTCTTGAGCAAAGTTAATAACTATTTCGCCGAGTTGAGGATTATGTGTAACAGTAAAAGCATTTGAATATTGAGGCTGCACCATAATATATGCCCCCTTCTTTCTTTATGTACTTGAATTATACATGCCAAATGTTAACTTTTCAAGTACTACAAAAAGCATCCGCCAAAGCTGTGGCACTACATATGGGCGTCTACCTATAGCGTGCTTCAGTTTTTTGGTGCATAGAAGCGTCCAACTATACCTCACCCACCCCCGGATGCCCTGTGCTGGTGTCCGGGGGATGTTTTTGGGTGCGGCGTCCGTGTGCAAATCCGTGTGCAATCTCATCTGTAATTTCGTATGTAATTCTTAAGTTTTCTTCATGTTATCATGTATCTGGATTTATTATTTCGTATTCATTCAAGAGCTTGCAAACCATTGATAAATCAAAGAAAAATCCCGAAGCCCTGATTTCTAAAAGCTTCGGGATTTGGTGCCGGTGGTGGGACTTGAACCCACACGGTATTGCTACCAACGGATTTTGAGTCCGTCACGTCTACCATTCCATCACACCGGCATGGTACGAGGTTCGGAAATTATTATACACGAGACAGCGGCGCTTGACAAGAGTTTTCTCACATGGAACAAGCAGAAGAGCACTGTGCGCTCAATGGGCGGCGTCAGATACGGTTTTCCGGCGGGGAGCGCGCGGCGCGTGCGCCGCGGCCGTGCCGGCATGGCTATCCGTATCAACTGAGGGTACCATTTCAGAAAAAAATATGATATGATATCCAAAGACCGCAACAGACCCCCTTTGGAGGAAAACGGATATGAAGAAACACGGACTCAGGCTGTGTCTGGCAACGGGACTGCTCCTGCTGCTGACCGGGTGCTTTTCCCAGTCGGTGGACGAGCTCTACGCGCCGCCCCGCGCGCCTGACGATTATTTGAAGCTGGATGATAAGATCAACGAGGTGCTCAACCAGGGCGGTGAATATGCCGCGCCTCTGAGCGGAGAGCTGACGCAAAAGGTACAGCTCCAGGACCTGGACGGGGATGGAAATATGGAGGCCATCGCGTTTTTCCGGGTAAGTACGGACGAGCGGCCCCTGAAGATCTACATCTACCGTCAGACCGAAGAGGATTACGAGGTGGCCGCCATCATCGAAGGGACGGGTACCGCCATCAACTCGGTCAGCTATGTGGACCTGGACGACAGCCCTTCCAAGGAGATCGTGGTCAGCTGGCAGATGTATGAGAAGACCCATGCGCTGGGGATTTATTCCATCGACCGCTACGAGGTGGTGGAGCTGGTGCGCACCGACTATACGGACTTCTGCCTGTTCGACCTGGATGGGGACAGCCAAAGGGAACTGATCGTCCTCCAGACCGGGGTCAATGACGAGGACAACCGGGCGGAGCTGTATAATTTTCAGGAGGGGGTCCTGGAGCTGGAGTCCTCCGCACCCCTGTCCCGCAATGTGACCGGTCTGGCGGACGGCGGGATCAAGACGGGCTATCTGCGGGACAGGGTCCCGGCGCTGTTCATCCCATCTTATTATAAGGGTGAGAACGGCCTGATCACAGATATTTTTGCCTGGCGCAGCGGACGGATCGAGAACATTACCTTGAACCGGGAAGGGGAGAGCGAGAACACCATCCGCCTGTATACCCAAGTCTCAGGAACCGATATCAACGGGGACGGGGTGATGGAGCTGACCGCCCCCTATGCGCTGCCCGACCCCAACAGCACCAGCGCGGCGGTGAATTTCTGGGCCATCCGCTGGCGGCAATTCGACGTGAACGGAACCGCCTGGCCGGTGTTTACCACTTATCACAACGTGCGGGACGGCTGGTATTTCATCCTGCCGGACGAGTGGGAGAACAAGATCACCATTTCCCGCAGCGATCTGGCCAGCAGCGGGGAGCGGGCGGTGGTCTTCTCCTACTGGGAAGGCGGGGCAGCGGTGGATCCCGCGCCGTTTTTGGTCATCTATCAGCTCACCGGCGACAACCGCTATATGCGTGCCAATATGACGGGCCGCTTCCGCCTGCATACCGGGGCGGAGGACGACAGCGAGACGCTGTATGCCGCGCGGTTTGTAGACTGCGATTGGGACTGCGGCCTGGACGAGACGGGCGTACAGGAAAACTTCGCCCTGATCGTCAGCGATTGGTCGGTCACAACATAGAGGAGGGAACGACATGAAAAAGGTGCTGGTGCTGGAGGACGAGGCGAACATCCGCAGCTTTGTGGTCATCAATCTGAAACGGGCCGGATACGAGGCCATTGAAGCCGAGAGCGGCGAGGAGGCCCTGGCCCAGCTCAAGCGCAACCCGGATATCAAGGTGGCGCTTTTGGACATTATGCTGCCCGACATGGACGGGTTTGAGGTCTGCCGCCGCATCCGGGCGGGGGACAACAAGATCGGCATCATCATGCTCACCGCACGCACGCAGGAAATGGATAAGGTCACCGGCCTGATGACCGGGGCGGACGACTACGTGACCAAGCCCTTCTCCCCGGCGGAGCTTACCGCCCGTATCGACGCCCTTTACCGCCGTACCGGCGGGGAGGAGGCGGCGGACACCGGGGAGATCAGCCAGCCGCCCTTCCTGCTCAATACCCGCAACCGCACGTTGGAGAAAAGCGGTCAGCGGGTCAAGCTTACCCAGGTGGAATACTCGATCATCAAACTCTTTATGGACAACCCCGGGAAGGCCCTTTCCCGGGAGGAGATCCTGGACTCGGTTTGGGGGCGGGATTACTTCGGGGAATTGAAGATCGTGGATGTGAACATCCGCCGTCTGCGCATCAAAATCGAAGACGACCCCACGAACCCGGTCTATATTACGACCGTGTGGGGATACGGCTATAAGTGGGGCTTTTGAGCCGGCGGCCCGGGGGCGGCTTGGGTGGGCCCCGCGCAGCGGGGCGGCGTCTGCGCCGCACAAGGGCTTGCCGCAGGCAAACCCTTGGCCCAGAGCGGATTTATTTCGCTCCAGCAGGTCGAAAGCACAAGCGGTCCCCGTACAATAGGGGATGAGACGCCCCCATGAATCCGGTCTATCTTACGCCCCTGTGGGGCACGGCTATCAGCGGGGCGTTTAAAGCGGCGGTTTCGATCCGTCCGCCGGGGGCCCAATGGCCGGGCCCCTTCGGCCCGGTGAAAGGCAGGCCCAAAGAGATCCATCCAGGTGGTGAAGTCAGGCTCTATGAAAAAAATCAAAGGGATCCGCAAGCGGTGGATGGTCAATTCCATCAGTGTGGTGCTGTTCATCGTGCTGCTGGCGGTGACGGCGTTTTCCGCCGCCATGGGGAGCTATTACTACACGACCATGAGCAACGCCCTGCGCAGCAAGGCGGAGGGGGCCATCTATTCCTTTCGTGCCTATCAGGCGGAGAGCACCTATTACCAGTACGCCCGCTCCGTGGTCAGCGATGCGGCGGGGGAGCAGCTGGAGGGGGAGTTTATCGATTCCAGGGGCCAGATCCGGTTTTCCAGCTCCGACCTGACCGCGTTCCGTTCGCCCGGCACGCCGGATATCGCGGAGGCCCTCAGCCAGGGACGCACCAAGGTGTGGACGGGTTCGGACCCCAGCACCGGAGAGCACGTCATGGCGGCCTCCAGCCCGCTGATCATCAACGGCCGGGTGGCGGGGGCCATGCGGTATGTCACCTCCCTGCGCAGCGTGGACCGGCAGATCATCCTCATTGTGGGCATCGCGCTGGGCATCGGCCTTGCTATCCTGGGCATGGTGTACTTCTCCAACCTGTACTTCGTCCGCTCCATCGTGGATCCGGTAGCGGGCATCACAGACACCGCCAAACGGATTGCCGCCGGGTCTTACGGGATCCAGATCGAGAAGAAGTTCGACGACGAGATCGGTGATCTGACCGACGCCCTCAACGATATGTCCCTGAAGATCAAGCAGTCGGAGAAGCTGAAGAATGAATTCATCTCCTCGGTTTCCCATGAGCTGCGCACGCCCCTCACCGCCATCAACGGCTGGGCGGAGACCATCATGAACGGGGAAGTACGGGACGCGGAGGATGTGAGGAAGGGAATGGGCATCATTGTGTCCGAGGCCCGGAGGCTGACCAACATGGTGGAGGAGCTGCTGGAGTTCTCCCGCATCCAGGACGGGCGTTTTACCCTTTCCATCGAGCCCATGGACATCAAGGCGGAGCTGGAGGACGCGGTGTATACCTACCGGGAGTTTTTCCGCCGGGAGGGCATTGAACTGAATCACTTTGACTGCGAGGAGGAGTTCCCACCCCTGTCCGGGGATCCGGAACGCATGCGTCAGGTCTTCTGCAATCTGCTGGACAACGCGGCCAAGCACGGCGGCAGCGGAAAACGCATCGACACGGCCATCCAGGGGGACGGGGATCAAGTGGTCATCACCATCCGGGACTATGGCCCCGGTATCCCGGAGGAAGAACTGCCCCACGTGAAGTACAAATTTTATAAAGGCTCCTCCAAAGCGCGCGGCAGCGGGATCGGCCTTGCGGTGTGCGACGAGATCATCTCCCGCCACAACGGTACGCTGGAGATCGGCAACGCAGAGGGGGGCGGCTGTATCGTCACGCTCCGCCTGCCCCTCGGCGGAATTACCGTGAGATAGAACAAGAGTTCGATAAAAATACCCGCACCCCTTGCAATTGGGGTGCGGGTTTGATAAAATACAAAACGACAGGAAACGATGAAAGCGAGAAGGAGAATTTCTGCTACATGACGAATGAAAAAGACCGATCCTGCGCTACGCCGTACAAGACCATGATCGGCGGGCAGGCCCTGATCGAAGGGATCATGATGCTGGGGCCGGAGAAGAAAGCCGTGGTGGTCCGCAAGCCGGACGGCGAGCTGGTGGAGCAGGTGGAGGAGCGGGTGCTTATCAAGGACAAGCACCCCATTCTGGGCGTCCCCTTCCTCCGGGGCGTGTTCAATTTCTGTTCCTCGCTGGCCAACGGCGTCAAGGCGCTGATGTATTCCGCCAGCTTCTTTCCCGAGGACGAGGAGCCGGAGGAGCCCTCTAAATTCGAGCTTTGGCTGGACAAGCGCCTGGGCAGCGAGAAAGCCGCCGGCGCGGTCGTCACCTTCGCAGTGGCGCTGGGTATCCTGTTTTCAGTGGTCTTGTTTTTCCTGCTGCCCACCGCCCTGGCCGGCGGCGTGGCCTACTTTTTCCCGCTGCCCATGTGGGGGCGCAACCTGCTGGAGGGCGTGGTGCGTATCGTCATCTTTATGGGGTATCTGGTCCTCTGCTCCCGTATGAAGGATATCCACCGGGTGTTCGAGTACCACGGCGCCGAGCACAAGACCATCTTCTGTTATGAGCGGGGCGAGGCGCTGACGGTGGAGAACGTCCGCAAGCAGCCCCGGCACCACCCCCGCTGCGGCACCAGCTTCCTGTTTGTGGTCATCGTGGTGAGCATTCTCCTCTCCAGCGTTCTGTTCGCCTTTGTCCACGTGACCAATACCTTCGCCCGCATGGGGCTGCATATCCTGCTGCTGCCGGTCATCGTGAGCATTACTTACGAGCTCAACCGTCTGGTAGGCAAATATGACAACGCCTTTACCCGCATCGTGACCGCGCCGGGGCTGTGGCTCCAGAACTGGACCACGTTTGAACCCGACGATTCCATGATTGAAGTGGGGATACGGGCCTTTACGCTGGTTTTGCCGGAGGAAAAGGGCAAAGACGAGTGGTGATGTTCCACGCCCGGGGGAAGCGCCGTGCCCTGGGCGCGCAAGCCCCGCGGAGCCGCCGCTTCGCGTTCGTATCCCCGCCTGCGGGGGCCGTTCGGGGCGGGCGGCGCGGTGCTGTGTGAGAATTGGAAATCGAGGAAGTGGTTTTATGGCGACCACCTACAACAACCTCTATCTGGACGCGCGGAAACGGCTGAAAGAAGCCGGGATCGAGTCGGCCCAGCTGGAGGCGCGGGAGATCGTCTGCTATGCCGCCGGCAAGACCCGGGAGCAGTTTTTCCGGGACCTGGCGCTGTATGCCTCCGATCCGGTGGAGGAGCGGGTGCGCGCGCTACTGGAGCGCCGTCTGGCGGGAGAGCCGGTGGCTTATATCATCGGAGAATGGGAGTTCTATGGACTGAGCCTGGATATGGACCGGAACGTACTGATCCCCCGCATGGATACCGAGCTGCTGGCCGAGCGGGCCATCCTGCGCGCCCGGGCCGCGGGGGAGGGCGCGCGGGTGCTGGATTTGTGCGCAGGCAGCGGCTGCGTGGGCCTGGCGGTGGCCGCCAACGTGCCCGCCTGCCGGGTGGTGCTGGCCGATTTGAGCGAGGAGGCGCTGAAGATCTGCAAGCAGAACGTGCGCCGCAACGACCTGAACGCCAGGGTCACCTGCATGCTGGCCGACGCGAAGGAAAAGCCGGACCCTGTGCTGTGGGATTTCGATGTGATCGTCTGCAACCCGCCGTACATTCCCTCGGGAGACATTCCCGGCCTGGACGTGTCGGTGCGGGACTACGAGCCCCATTCCGCTCTGGACGGCGGTGCGGACGGGCTGGATTTTTACCGCTCCATCGCCTCCAGATGGGGCACCGCCCTCCGGTTGGGCGGCGGGCTGCTGTTCGAAGTGGGGATCGGGCAGGCCCCGGACGTGGAGTATATTCTGGCACAAAACGGGTTTGAAGCGATCCAGACGCACCGGGACACCCAGGGGATCTGGCGCGTCGTGGAAGGGACCCTGAATACATAGCGCGGGGCGTTTCCCCGCGATTGGAGAGGAGTACATCAGAATGGCTGAGAAAAAGAAGGCCGGCGTGGAGGCGGCAGCCCCGGCGTCCGATAAGAAACGGGCGCTGGAGACCTGCATCGCCCAGCTGGAGAAGACCTATGGCAAGGGCACCGTCATGCGTATGGGGGAGAACACCGGCATCGTGGTGGAGGCCATCCCCACCGGCTCCCTGTCTCTGGACCTGGCCCTGGGGATCGGCGGCGTACCCCGGGGGCGCATCATCGAGATCTACGGCCCCGAATCCTCCGGCAAGACCACCCTGGCCCTCCATGTGGTGGCCGAGGCCCAGAAGCGGGGCGGCGAGGTAGCCTACATCGACGCCGAGCACGCGATGGACCCCAGCTATGCCAGGGCGCTGGGCGTGGATATCGACTCCATGCTCATCTCCCAGCCGGACACCGGCGAGCAGGGGCTGGAGATCTGCGAGGCGCTGGTCCGCTCCGGAGCCATCGATGTGGTGGTGGTGGACTCCGTGGCCGCCCTGACCCCCAGGGCGGAGATCGAGGGGGACATGGGCGACTCCCATGTGGGTCTGCTGGCCCGGCTGATGAGCCAGGCGCTGCGCAAGCTGGCCGGTTCGATCGCGAAGACCAACTGCGTGGTCATCTTCATCAACCAGCTCCGGGAAAAGGTAGGCGTCATGTACGGCAACCCCGAGGTCACTACCGGCGGTCGGGCGCTGAAGTTCTACGCCTCCGTGCGGGTCGAGGTGCGGCGGATCGAAGCGCTGAAAAACGGCGGCGAGGTCATCGGCAACCGCACCCGGGCAAAGGTGGTCAAAAACAAGGTGGCGCCCCCGTTCAAGGAGGCCGAGTTCGACATCATGTACGGCGAGGGCATCTCCAAGGTGGGCGAGATCCTGGATCTGGCCGTCAAGTTGGATCTGATCCAGAAGTCCGGCTCCTGGTTCGCTATGGGCGAGGTGCGCATCGGGCAGGGACGGGACGCCGCCAAGCAGTACCTCAAGGATAATCCCCAGGTCTGCGAGCAGGTGGAGGCGGACATCCGTAAAAACGCCTATAAGCTGCTCAGCGGTCAGGCCAAGGCCGCCGCCAAGGCCGCCGGCCGCGCGGTGGATGTGTCCGCCGACGACTTTGAGGACGGCGAGGATGAAGATCGTTAAGCTCCGGCCCTCTCAGCGCGTCTGGGACCGCTGGCTGGCCTTCCTGGAGGACGGCGCGATCCTGCGCCTGGGTTCGAGGGAGGTGGCCGCCTTCGGCCTGTATGCCGGTATGGAGCTGTCCCCGGAGCTGCTGGAGCGCCTGAGCGCTGCGGCGCGGCAGGGCCGGGTGCGGGACAAGGCCCTGGATCTGATCGCCGCCCGCCCCCTGTCCCGGAAGGAGCTGACCGATAAGCTCACCGCCCGGCCGAGGGACCGGGAAAAGGCGGCGGCGGCCACGGCAGAGGAGGCCGCCGCCGCCGCCGACTGGCTGGAGGAGATGGGCTATCTGGACGACGCCGATTACGCCCGCAGGGTGGTGGAGCATTACTCCGCCAGGGGCTGCGGTCCCGCCAAGCTCCGGGACGAGCTCTACCGCCGGGGGGTGCCCCGGGACTGCTGGGACGATGCCCTGGCGGCGCAGGAGCCCCCCGAAGGCGCCATCGACGCCCTGCTGCAAAAAAAGCTCCGGGGCGCGGACCCATCCGACCCCAGGGCGCTGAAACGGGCCGCCGACGCGCTGGCCCGGCGGGGCTACCGCTGGGAGGAGATCCAGGAGGGGCTGGAGCGCTATCGGGCGCTTTCGGAATAGGACCGCGGAACGAAGCTCCGGAGCGGCCCGGGGGACGATCCGGCGGCGCAGGGATCGGACAAGACCGCCGGTACGAACCGACCGCCCAGCCATACCCCGTTGCGGGACGCGGCGGGCGCTTCCGGGGCGCAAAGCCGTGCGCGCAGGGAAAGCAGCTCGTCCTGAAAGGATGCGCCGGGCGCCGCTTGGATCTGATCCTGGCGGCCGTTCAGCGTCCGGACGGTTTTGGCGCAGCCCGGGGAAGCGTTGGGACGGTCGCGCCCCTCAAATCTGCCGTAACAAAGCGCTTCAATGCGCTTAGACCTAGGGCATCACCGGACAATTCCCCAAGCACGTCTTGGCGGCCGATTTGCCCCCCAAAATGCGTTGCGAAACCTTGCAATACACAAAGTATTCCTGCGGTTTTGCGCCTTTTTGCGGCACAAATTTTCGCGCCAATCCGCACGCGTTGAATGATGCGGTAATGCCCTGGCAACTACCTCGAATGATATTTGATTTTGCCTATGAGTAGATTGCAATCTGCTTTTCGGTAAAAGACGGGCAGCAAGCATGGACGATCGAACAGCATGTTCGGAGCGTGTCTACCGACTGCGGAAGGCCCGCGGCCTGAGTCGGAGAGAGCTGGGCGATGCGGTGGGACTTTCCCACAAGGCAATCCGTACGATTGAAAGCGGAAATCGTTCAACGACCATTGAAAAGCTGGTGGAGCTGGCCCGCTTTTTTCAAGGCCCCACCGACTGCCTGCTGGGCTTGAAGGATACCAAAGATTAAAGGAGAATTCCTGTTTTGAAGGTTGCATTCGTATCGCTTGGCTGCGCCAAGAACCTGGTGAATACCGAACAGATGATGGCCCTGGTGCGCCAGGCGGGCCACACCGTGGCCGGAGAGGCGGCGGGGGCCGATGTGGCGGTGCTCAATACCTGCGGCTTTATCGACTCGGCCAAGAGCGAGGCCATCCAGAATATTTTGGAGCTGGCCGCCCTCAAGGACGAGGGGAAGCTGAAGAAGCTGCTGGTCACCGGCTGCCTGTCCCAGCGCTACCAGAAGGAGCTGGTGGAGGAACTGCCCGAGGTGGACGGCGTGCTGGGCACCGGCAGCTATACCGAGATCGTCTCCGCGCTGGAGGAGGTCATGGCCGGGGGCCGGCCTTTCCGCTTCGGGGACATCGACCATACGCAGGAGGACGGGGCGCGGCTGGTGTCTACACCGCCCTACACCGCGTATCTGAAGATCGCCGAGGGCTGCGACAACCGCTGCGCCTACTGCGTTATCCCCTCCCTCCGGGGCCGCTACCGCAGCCGCACCATGGAGTCCCTGCTCGCCGAGGCCCGGACGCTGGCTGAAAGCGGCGTGAAGGAGCTTATCGTCATTGCCCAGGATATCACCCGCTACGGTACCGACATCTACGGCAAGCGGATGCTGGGGCAGCTGCTGCAGGAACTGTGCAGGCTCGACTTTCACTGGGTACGGCTGCACTACCTTTACCCGGACGAGGTGGATGAGAGCCTCATCGACGTGATCGCCTCGGAACGGAAAATCGTAAAGTATATCGACATCCCCCTTCAGCACGTCAACGACGGGATCCTCAAGGCCATGAACCGCCGCTCCACCAAGGCGGAGATCCTGGCGCTGCTGGCGCGGCTGCGCGCGCGCCTGCCCGGACTGGTGCTGCGTACCTCCCTGATCTGCGGCCTGCCCGGCGAGGGAGAGGCGGAATTTGAGGAGCTGTGCGCCTTCCTGCGCACCGCCGGCATCGAGCGGGCGGGCATTTTCCAGTTCTCGCCCGAGGAGGGCACGCCCGCCGCCGCCATGGAGGGCCAGGTAGACCCGGCCATGGCCGAGCGCCGGGTGGAGCTGCTGGTGGATCTGCAATCCCGGGTGATGGATGCGTGGAACGAACGCCGCCTGGGCGAGACGCTGGAGGTGCTGTGCGAGGGCTTCGATCCGGAGATGGGCTGCTACGCCGGGCGCTGCTACGCCGATTCGCCCGACGTGGACGGCAAGGTCTTCTTTACCGCCGGCGGTCTGGTGGATGCGGGCAGCTTTGTCCCTGTCCGCATCACCGGCGCCTCCGACGGGGACCTGACCGGAGAGATCGAGGAGTGATGGAATGAATACCGCCAATAAGCTGACGATGCTGCGGGTGCTGATGATCCCACTGTTTTTGGTGGCGGTCTATCTCCGCTTCCCCTTCCATATGCTGTTCGCCCTGATCGTTTTCCTCCTGGCCTGCATCACCGATTTTGTGGACGGCTATATCGCCCGGCATTACGATCAGGTCACCGACTTCGGTAAGTTTATGGACCCGCTGGCCGACAAGGTGCTGGTCATGGCCGCGCTGCTGTGCTTTGTTGAGATGGGCCGTCTGAGCGCCTGGGCGCTTTTGATCGTCATCGTCCGGGAATTTGCCGTCACCGCCCTGCGCCTGATCGCCGCGGAGCGGGGCCGGGTCATTGCCGCGGCCTGGTCGGGCAAGGTGAAGACCGCTTCCACCATGGTGTGTATCTGCCTGATGCTGGCCTTCTCGCGGCCTGCGCTGGACCGGGTGTGCACGGTGGTCATCCTGGCCTCCACCGTGTACTCCGGCATCGAGTATTTCGTGAAGAACAAGGATGTTATCGACTGGAGCAGTCTGTAATGTTGGATTTCAGCCAGGATCTCTCGGCCCAAACGCCTCTGGTTCACCCCACCTCCCACATCCAGAACTGTACCCTGGGCCGGTATGTGGAGATCGGGGACCACTGTGTGCTGGAGGAGACCGCGGTGGGGGATTACACCTACTGTTTCGGCTCGAACGACGTGATCTACACCACGCTGGGCAAGTTTAACTCCATCGCCACCGGCGTGCGTATCAGCCCCGTGCAGCACCCGGCCAAGACCCGGGCGGCCGCGCATCATTTTACCTATCGCTGTTCCCACTACGGGTTTGGACCGGACGACGAGGGCCTGATCCAGTGGCGGCGGGAGACGTCCCATGTGACCACCGGCAACGATGTCTGGATCGGTCATAACGCCGTGGTGATGGGCGGCGTGACGCTGGGGGACGGCGCGGTGGTGGGCGCGGGCGCAGTGGTCACCCACGATGTGGCCCCTTATGAGATCGTGGGCGGCGTACCTGCAAGGCACATTGGCTGGCGGTATGCGCCGGAGGTGATCGCGGCCATGGAGCGTATCCGCTGGTGGGACTGGAGCCATGAGACGCTGAAGGAGCGCCTGCGGGACTTCGATGATGTGGAGCGCTTCTGCGCGCGCTATGATATTGGGCAAAAGTGAGAAAAAATCCAGCAGAAAATGCAGAAAAACAGGGCAACGCCGCCTCCCAAGCCGGACGGCGGCGTTTTTGCGCCTATTTTGTCACTCCTTGTCATTCAGCTGTAGTTGTGAAATGGACAGGGAAGGGGTAAAATAGGGCAAATGAATTGTGAGGAAGAAAGGGGGCGTAAGCCCATGAAACGGTTGATTCCTCTGGTGGCGGTGCTGTTCCTGCTGGCGGGATGCACGCAGGGCTGCGGCCCCGGAGTAGAGAACGTACCTACGCCGGAAACCGAAGCCACGCCCACGCCGCTTGCCAGCGTCCGGCCCACCGTTGCGCTCACACCCGCGCCGTCCGCTGCGCCGGAGCCTACGCCGGAGCCCACGCCGCCGCCGGAGCCGTCGGAGCCGGTGCTGGTGGACCCGGTCCCCATGCCGGAGGAGACGCAGGTGCTGCCCACGCCCACACCGGAGCAGGGGGGTACGGCCGTGCCGGATGATGAAACGGTGCTGGCTGCGTACCGTCAGGCGGTGGAGGTGTTCGGCTGGTTCCAGATGGCCACGCTGCCCGCCGATCCTGCAGATCAGGTGGCGGTGGGCGAGATCCTGTACAGCCGGGTGGATTATCCCGGCCTGGCGACCCTGGCCGACCTGCGGGGCTATCTGAAAAACCGGTTCTCGGACGAACTGGTGGAATCCCTGCTGCCCGCCGGGGGCACCCAATATGTGGATCTGAACGGCGCGCTCTACGTCCAGGAGGGCGCGCGGGGCGCCGACATCACCAAGGGCGGAGAGACCGCCCAGGTCCTTCGGGACGGCAATCCCGACCGCTGCACTGTGCAGGTGACGGTGGAGGTGCTGGATCCGGAACAGGGCTTTGCCGTGGTGGGCAGCGAGACCTATGACTTCCCCTATGAAAAGGTGGGGGATAAGTGGATTTTTACCAGCTTTTCTCTCGTCCGGTAAAAAAATCGACAAATTCAGCGGGGTTCAGGCGCTATAATCGCAGTATACCAAATTTTGGTATACTGCGATTTTTTGTATCAGGAGGGACAAGCCATGGCAGTGAAATGCACCGGGGAGGACCGGGTGCTTACCGCGCAGGTGTCCGGCGAGGTGGATCACCACGGCGCCCGGGAGATCATGGGAGAGCTGGAACGGAATATCGAAACGTCTCTGCCCCGGGTGCTGGAGCTGGACTTGGGGGGCGTGACCTTTATGGACAGCTCGGGCATTGCCGTACTGCTGCGGGCTTACCGCCGTCTGGGCGCGCTGGGGGGCGAGGTACGCGTGCACAACGTCCCCCCCCAGGCGGCCCGTGTCCTGCGGGCGGCGGGGTTGGACAAGCTCATCCGCTTTTAGGGCCGGGCTGCCCGGGCGCTTGGGAATACCGATTTTTGCAATTACGGTCGGGGCCGCCGGGAGCGGCCCCCATGGGAGGTTTTTGTACATATGAAAGCGATCAATGAGGCAGCGGTCACCTTTCTCAGCCGCTCGTCCAACGAGGGCTTTGCCCGGACCACGGCGGCCTGCTTTGCCGCCCAGCTGGACCCCACTCTGGACGAGGTCAACGACATCAAGACAGCGGTGAGCGAGGCGGTGACCAACTGTATCGTCCACGCCTACCCGGATACCCTGGGCAGGATCAGTATGAAGCTGCGCCTGTTCGAGGACAACAGTTTGGAGATCGTGGTAAAGGATTGGGGCGTGGGGATCGCGGATGTGGAGCAGGCCCGCACGCCGCTTTTTACCACCGGAAGCGAGGAGCGCTCCGGCATGGGATTCACCATCATGGAGAGCTTTATGGATACCCTGAAAGTCCGTTCTGTGCCCGAACGGGGGACCACCGTGACCATGCGCCGCCGTATCTCCCGCCGTCTGGGGGGCCGAGTGTGAGCGTGGCGGATACCCCCGATCTGCTCCGGGAGGCGAGAAACGGGGACAACGAGGCCTGCGCCAGGCTGATCGAGGAGAATGCCGGGCTCATCTGGAGCATCGTGCGCCGCTATTATGGCCGCGGCGCCGATCCGGAGGACCTGTACCAACTGGGCTGCCTGGGCTTTTTAAAAGCGGTGCGGGGCTTTGACCCGGCCTTCGGATGCCAGTTCTCCACGTATGCCGTGCCCAAGATCGCCGGGGAGATCCGCCGCTTCCTGCGGGATGACGGGGCGGTGAAGGTCAGCCGGGGCCTGAAGGAACGGGCAGGCAGCATCCGCACCGCCCGGGACCGGCTCTCCGCCCGGCTGGGCCGGGAGCCGACCCTGAGCGAGCTGTCCGAAGAGACCGGACTGGAGCCGGAGGAGATCGCTGCCGCAGAGGAGGCCAATCTGCCGGTGGCCTCGCTCCAGATGGAGACGGGAGACGGCTTTACGCTGGAGAGCGTGCTGGGGACCGACGGTATGGAAGAAGGAATCGTGGAGAAGGTGGCCCTGCGGGGGGCCGTCAACGCCCTGCCGGAGCGGGAGCGGCAGGTGATCCTGCTGCGGTACTTCCGAAACCTGACCCAGGAGAAGGCGGCCCGGGTGCTGGGGGTCTCCCAGGTGCAGGTCTCCCGCATCGAGCGCCGCGCCATGGAGAGCCTGCGGCGGAAGCTGGAAGAATAGCGGACGAAGACGGCAGAAAAGGGTTGCGTGTGTCCGAAGAGCAGGGGGCAAAAGCCCCCTGCTCTTGGTTGTTGTGGGGAGCGGAGCCTCCCGGGGAGAGGCGCAGGCGCGGCTGCCGGCAGGGCTTGCAGCGCTGTGACGCAGAACTGTTGATAGCTGAAAGCTATAGGTGAAAAGGCTATTGCTGTAAGCTATAATAAGCGCAGGGAGTGATGAGGATGGATTACAAAACCCTCATTCGGGAAAAACGAAAGGAGAAAGGGATCAGCCAGGGAAAGCTTGCGGGATTGGTGCAGGTGTCCCAGCCTTTCATTGCGGAAATCGAAAGTGGGCGCAAGAAACCGTCTCTGGATGTTTTGATGCGGATTTGCACTGTATTGGAAATTTCTTTATTTGGTGAGGAACGAAAAGATGAATGAGATTCTCTATATCGTGGTTCCGTGCTACAACGAGGAAGCGGTCCTGCCGGAGACCTCCCGGCGGCTGCGGGAAAAACTGGAAACGCTTGCAGCCATGGGGAAGATTTCCCCCCAAAGCCGGGTGCTGTTCGTCAACGACGGCTCAAAGGACAGGACCTGGGAGATCATCCGTGCCCTGCATGAGGAGTGCCCCCTGTTTTCCGGGGTGGACCTGACCCGCAACCGCGGCCACCAGAACGCCTTGCTGGCCGGGCTGATGACGGCCAAAGACCGCTGCGATATGGCCATCTCCATGGATGCGGACCTGCAGGACGACGTGGACGCGGTGGACGCCATGGTGGACAAGTTCCAGGAAGGCTGCGACATCGTCTACGGCGTGCGCTCCAGCCGGGCCAAGGATACCTTCTTCAAACGCTTTACCGCCGAGGGCTTCTACCGGCTGATGAGCCTTATGGGGGCGGAGACGGTGTTCAACCATGCCGATTACCGCCTGATGTCCCGCCGGGCGCTGGAAGGGCTGAGTCAGTTCCGGGAAGTCAATCTGTTCCTGCGGGGCATCGTGCCGATGGTGGGCTATCCCTCGGCCGTGGTGGAATACGAGCGGGGGGAGCGCTTTGCGGGAGAGAGCAAGTACCCGCTGAAAAAGATGCTCTCCTTCGCCATGGAGGGCATCACCAGCCTGTCCACCAAACCCATCCGCTATATCACGCTGCTGGGCTTTTTGATTTTCCTGGTCTCCATCGTCATGCTGGCCACGTTCATCGTCAAATGGGCCCTGGGCATGACGGTGGCGGGCTGGGCCAGCGTCATCTGCTCCGTGTGGGCCATCGGCGGGCTGATCCTGCTCTCCCTGGGGGGCATTGGAGAATATATCGGCAAGATCTATCTGGAGACCAAGCAGCGGCCCCGGTTCCTGATCCGCACGGTGCTGGAGGAAGACGATGGGTAAGCTGATCGACGGGAGCATCCCCAAATTCCTTCTGGTGGGCGTGGGCAACACGCTGCTGTCCATGGCGCTTATGTTTTTGCTGGAGGGGCTGGGCTACTGGCCCTCCACCGCCATCGCCTATGTGGCCGGAGCGGTCATGAGCTTCTTTCTCAACCGGCATTTTACCTTCCGCAGTCAGGAGACCTTGGGACGCTCGGCAATCAAATTTGCCGTTAACGTGGCCGTGTGCTATGTGCTGGCTTACGCCCTGGCGCAGCCCATCGCGGGCTGGGTGCTGGGATACAGCGGTATTGCGCCCATCTGGCAGGAACGGCTGACCAAACTGGGGGGCATGGCTCTGTACACCGTTTTGAACTACTTCGGACAACGCTTTTTTGCGTTCCGGAAAAAAAAGAAGTAGGGCGGAGGTCCACCTTCGTCCTTGCCCGCTGAGAGGCGCGTATGCGCAACTCGGCAGATCCAGAGTTGGGGAGGCAAAATCGCTGGTTGTGGACTTTAATGACATGGAAGAACGAAAGGTGCCAGGAAGGCACGGCGGCACGGGTGAAATGACGGCGAAAATGCTTGTGGGCGAATACGGAAAAAACTCATTTCCTGCCGCATTCCTGCCGGTGGATTGATCAGCTTGCATAAGCACGTATCAAGCGGTGATGTCAACTATGTCATTTCGGGAATTGGAAAAGCTGTCTGTGATGGGACTGAGGAACTGCTGACCAGCGGGACCTGTCATATCTGTAAAAAGGGTCTGAACATAGCATGGTGAATACAGTGGGCGATGATTTGGTTTTATTTACGGTGGCTGTGGAGCGGTAAAGTCCAATTCGATCGGATATCAGGCCATACAATTGGCGCCAAGGATGCGGGAAACCGGCGCGCCTAAAAACACGGCATTGGCTTGCCGCAACGCTGACCTTGCGATTGCGCCGCGCCTTCTGGCAGCGATACATTCAAAATAAATCCCGGTTTTACCAGGACATGGAAAACGGGACGGCAGAGCATACCTGCCGTCCCGTTTCTTGCCCGCTTACCGGCGATCCGTCCTGTTTTTGGTCCGCTGCGTTTTCCGGGTCACCACCACACAGCAGGCCAGGTCGCCGGTGATATTTACCGTGGTGCGCGCCATGTCCAGCACCCGGTCGATGCCCAGGACCAGCCCCACCCCTTCTACCGGCAGGCCCACGGACTGGAGCACCATGCTCAGCATGACGGCCCCCGCGCCGGGCACTCCGGCGGTACCGATGGAGGCCAGCGTGCAGGTGACGATGACGGTGAGCTGCTGTGCGGGGGAGAGGGTCAGGCCGTAAGCGTTGGCGATAAACAGGGCGCATACGCCCTGGTAGATGGCGGTGCCGTCCATATTGATGGTAGCGCCCAGCGGGAGGATGAAGGAGCGCACCGGGTGCGGCACGCCCAGACGCTCGGCGGCCTCCATGGAAAAGGGAAGAGAGCCCGCCGAGCTGGCGGAGGAAAAGGCGAAGACCATGGCGGGCAGGGCCTGGCGGAAAAAGCGCAGAGGGCTGACCCGGCCCAGACCCCACACCGCCGCCGAGTAGCCCGCCAGAACATGGACTAGGCAGGCCCCGTAGACCAGGGCGACGACGCCCAGAAAGGACAGAAGCACCTGTGGGCCCAGCTGTGCCACGACCGGTGCGATGAGGGCGAATACGGCCACGGGGGCCAGCTTCATCACAAAGCCGGTGAGGGCATACATGGCCCGGGCCAGACTGTCAAAGACGCCGTAGAGCGGCTCGCCTGTGCCGCCCAGCGCGAGGATAGCGGCCCCAAGCGCCACGGCAAAAAAGATGATCTGGAGCATATTGCCCTCGGCCAGCGCGGCGACCGGGTTGGCGGGCACCAGGTTGAGCAGGGTGTCGGCCAGACGTACGGTCTCCTCCTCGGCCGGCGCGTCCGGAAGGGCATAACCCAATCCCCGCCCCACAGGGAACAGGTTGCCCGCCAGCAGACCCAGGGTCACCGCCACGGCGGTGGTACAAAGATAAAAGAGGATGGTACGCGCGCCGATGCCCGCCGCCTGCCGGGCGTCCCCCAGACCGCAGGTGCCCGTCACGATGGAGGAAAAGACCAGGGGGACCACCAGCATCTTGACCAGGTTTAAAAACAGCGTGCCCACGGGCTGAATATAGTCCGCGGCAAAGCCGGGCGCACCCTGGAGCGCCAGCCCGGCCAGCACGCCCAGGCCCAGGCCGATCAGGACCTGTATGGATAGCGGCAGCCTGCGCTTCATCCCACTCCCCCCAATTCAGGGTTAGGATACGAAAAAGACAGGAAAAAGATGCGCGGCGGCCGCAAAATATACTAGACTGAGGCGGGGAAGGAGCGGGAACGCTAAGGAGGATATCCCGGCAAAACGGAGCGCGCACCGCAATGAGAGCGCGAAAGATACGGGGAAGCGCTCCCAAGGCAGCGGAGTTTTTTGGAAACCTTAGGCATCACCGCACAATTCCCCACGCACGTCTTGGCGGCCAATTTGCCCCACAAATGCGTTGCAAAACCTTGCAATACAAAAAGTATTCCTGCGGTTTTGCGCCTTTTTGCGGCACAAATCTTCGCGCCAATCCGCACGCGTTGAATGATGCAGTAATGCCCTTAAACAATTTTAATATTCCTTTTAGGATTGCTGCAAGGGAATGGTGCTATAATGAAGCCATCAATTTGGAAGGAAGTGTCTCAATGACGAGAGGAAAACGATGGCTGGCCGGCCTGCTGGCCGCCCTGATGGCGTTCACGGCCCTGCCTGCCGCGGCTCTGGCTGCGGACGCGCCCCGCACGCTTACCCGCGGCGAGGTATGTGAGATCCTGCTTGCCGCAGCCGACGATTATCACAGCGGACTGACTGCGGCCGATCTGCTGAAGGGGGACGGAAGCGGCGATCGGGCGGAGGGGCGCCCGGTCACCCGGGCGGAGGCCCTGGTGATGCTCTCCCGAGCCTTCGGCCCCCTGCCTGCGGCGGCGGGGGACAGCGCTCGCTGGGCCTATCCCGCCGCCCGCTTTACCGATGTGCCTGCCTGGGCGCAAACAGAGCTGGCCGATGTGTTCGCCGCGGGCATCGTAGCGGGCACCAGCGCCACGACCTTCTCTCCCGAGCTGCAAGTGACCGACCAGCAGCTGGATCTGCTGCTCCGCCGGGTGTACGCCCTGGAGGGGAGCAACCGGAAGGACGATTTCTACGCCGCGGTCAACCGGGAATGGCTGACCGCTTCTACCATTCCCGCGGGCTATGCCTACAGCGGCGCCCTGTATGATCTGGGCTATGAAGTCACCGGGCAGGTATCCGAGATCATCCGGGAGATCGCCGCCTCTGCCCCCAAGGAGGGCACCCCGGAGGAGAAGATCAAAAACCTCTACGAGAACATCCTGGATTGGGACGCCCGGAACAAAGCCGGAATCACGCCGATCAAGCCCTATCTGGACGCCATCGGCCGGGCGGAGAGCCTGGATGCGCTGATGAAGGTCCATAACGACGTGTCCAGTCAGCTGGGCGCCTCGCTGGCGCTGGGCTTTGGCCTGACGGTGGACCAAAAGGACAGCGGGAAATACATCCTCACCTTTGGGAGCCTCTCCCCCTCGCTGGGCAAAGAGGACTATGCCGCCGGCGCCGGGATCAAAGACGCCTACCTCCAGTATCTGACCACGCTGCTCACGCTGGGCGGGGAGGATGCAGCCAAGGCTGCAAAGGACGCTCAGGCTTATTATCAGGTGGAGCAGGACCTGGCCGGCGCCATGATGGACCGGCAGGAGTACGGCGATGTGGACAAAACCTATAACCTCTACACCATGCAAGCGCTTCAGGCGCTGTTCCCCAACGTGGACCTGGATGCGGTGCGGGAGGCGGAAGGCCTTTCCGAGGGCGAGGCGGTCATGGTTCAGGACGTAGCCCTGCTGGAGACCGCCGCAGCCTATTTTGACGAGACTCACCTGGAAACGCTGAAGACCATAATGAAGCTCTATCTGCTGGGCAGCTTCGGCAGCGCGCTGAACCGGGCGTTTACCGATGCCTCCGACCGGCTCCAGCAGGCCATGTACGGCACCGACACCAGCCTGCCCGACGAGGATCTGGCCGCCCAGCTGGTACAGGCTTACCTGGCCGATTATCTGGGCGAGGTCTACGTGGAGCGCTACTTCTCCGCCGAGGCCAAGGCCGATGTGGAGGCCATGATCGAACAGTTCCGGGGTATTTATAAGGAACGCATCCTGGCGCTGGACTGGATGAGCGCCGCCACCAAGGAAAAGGCCGTGGAGAAGCTGAACGCCATCACGGTAAATGTGGGATATCCCGACCGCTGGGATACCTATCTGGATGACGCCCAGATCAGAAGCGCCGCTCAGGGCGGAAGCTATTTTGAAAATCTGGTGTCCATCACCCTGGCATCCCGGGCGGAGGCGGCGGCCCTGCAGGATCAGCCGGTCGATAAGACCGCCTGGCAGATGTCCCCCTATACGGTGAACGCCTATTACGACGCGACCTCCAACAGCATCAATTTCCCTGCCGGAATCCTCCAGGCGCCCCTGTATGACGTGCAGGCCGACCCGACCGAGAACCTGGGCGGCATCGGCTATATCATTGCCCATGAGATGACCCATGCCTTCGACAACAACGGCGCCAAGTTCGACAAGAACGGCAACGCCGCCGACTGGTGGACCGAGGAGGACTACGCCGCTTTCCGGCAGCTGTGCCAGCGGGTCGTGGCGTTTTACGACGGAGTAGAGGTCATCCCCGGCGTTACCTGCAACGGGAATCTGACCCTCTCTGAGAATATTGCGGACCTGGGCGCCCTGGCCTGCATCACCCAGGCTGAAGGCAAGGAAAAGCAGCCCGACTATCCAACGCTTTACGAGAGCGCGGCCCGCACCTGGACCTTTACCGGGACCCGGGAGATCTACGCCTATCTGGCACAGCTGGATGTGCACGCCCCCGGCAAGCTGAGGGGCAACCGGGCTCTGCAGGCATTCGATGAATTCTATGCCGCCTTCGACATCCAGAGCGGCGACGGTATGTGGCTGGAGCCGGAACAACGCGTACAGGTCTGGTAAAACAAAACGGCGCTGCTTTCCCACGGGAGAGCAGCGCCGTCTTTTCGGTCAGAAAAACGGGGGGATGGAACGGGAACTCAGACACCGTCCTTCAGTTTGAGGATATACATGCCGTCGTGCCAGGTATCCATGTAGATATACCCGCGGTCGTCCACTACGCAGTCTTCGGTGGTGGCCAGCATGGGACCCGGGACGGGGATGTCGAAGAGGAGCTTCTCGGGATTCGGCGGGATGAAGTAGGCCAGCTCCTTGATATAGTAGGGGTCGGACACGTCGTACACCCGCATGCCCGCATGGAAGTAGCAGCAGTAGACCCGATTGGGGTTCTGGTCCAGCCAGGGCTTATTGCTCATGGGTTCGTGGATGTTGTGGGGGCCGAAGGGGCCCTGCATGCCGTCCAGACCGGCGGTGTTGAAGTTGGGCCAGGGGAAGTGCTCCGGCACCTCGGGATAGGGGAATTCCGCCACCAGCTGGGGATCGGTGGGGTCGGAGATGTCGATCATGTGCAGGTTGTTCATAGGCTGAGCGCCCTTGCGGGGGCCGTTGGTGAGAATGTCCTTGTTATAGAAGGGAAAGCGCTCCCCCTCGTTGGTGGCCACCAGGAAATTGCGGCCGGGCAGGGGAAGGCAGGTATGAGTGCGGGCCCCGGCGTACTTGCCGGAGAAGGGCCCCTTCAGCTTGAGCTGGCCGACCTTTTTGGGCCGGGTGACATCGGAGATGTCCAGGATGACCAGGCCCTCGCAGTAGTAGGACAGATAGGCCAGGTCGCCCACCACGAACGGAGGCCCGTGAAGCTGCGGCCAGTCCATGAACTCCCAGTGCTGTGGGCCGTCCACGGGATACTCGCCCGCTTTCATACCGTCGGTAAACTGGCGGGGCTCCCACCAGCGGCCCACCTCTACCGGGTGAGTGGGATCGATGATGTCCAGGATCCGGTAGATGTTGCCGGTAAAGCCTGGGCAGTCGGCGGACAGATGGACGTAGCGCCCGCCGTTGTACATAAAGCGGTGCACACCCATGCCGTCCGGCACGCCGGTCTCCCATTTGGAGAGCAGCTTGGGGTGGACGGGGTCGCTCTTGATGTCAAAGATCTGCAGGCTGCCCAGGCTCTTGTCGCCGGGCTTGCAGCCGTGGAGAAAGGACACGCCGCCGCCGGTGGCGCCGATCATCAGGCCGTCGGCTACCTGGATCTTGGGGGTGTTTGTGGCGGGGTACTCCTTGGGGTCGCACGCCTGCATCCAGTTGACCACCCTGGGTTCGGCGGGATCGGTCACATCCACGATATTCCAGCCCGGCCCGCGGAAAGATCCGCAGTACATATAGTATCTGCCGTCGTCGGTTTTGTGCAGGGCCATCTGGAAGGCGTTGACGCCGTTGAGATCGCAGAAGCCCACCACTTCCATGTTTTTGATATAGCCCTCGTTTCCGGGGCTCTTGGCGTAAAAGGGAGCAGACAACATTTTTACCTCCTGTTCGGAATTGCTTCTATTTATAAGGTTAACCGAAAATCGCCGCCGTGTCTAATAACAATTATCGCATCAATCGGATAACCAAATGCGTATGTTTCCCGATAAAGAACATTAAAAATGGTTAAAATCAACATGGGGCCCCTTGCGCCGGGCGGCAAAAGGGGGTAGAATAAGGCCAGATTCCAGAGGTAATGCCAAGCAGAACAAACAGGAGGTTTTTCATATGGCTTTTTTTGACGAGTTAAAGGAGCGTGCGGTCGACTTGGGCCGGGCCGGCGTGGCCAAGTCCAAGCAGCTGGCGGAAATCGGCAAGCTGAACCTGAGCAGCGCGGGCGAAGAGGACGCCATCAAGAAGGCGTATATCGAAATCGGCAAGCTCTATTATGCCGAGCGCGGCATGGCGCCCGAGACCGCTTATGTGGCCCTGTGCGAGAAGATCACCGCCAGCAAGATCACCATCGAAGAGAACAAAGCGCGCATTGCTGAGATCAAGGCCGAGGGCAATGTATCCGACGCGGAGGTCCCGCCCGTGGTCACCGACGTGCCCCCTGAGGAGCCGAGCGGCTGCGACTGTGGCTGCGAGGTCCACGAGGACGACAAGCCCCAGGAGTAACCCTCAGCCCAAAGACGTCAAACAGCCCGCACGGAAGACTCCGTGCGGGCTGTTTGGCGTTGCTTACAGGATGCGGCGCGCGCCGACGTATACGTTGTTGTAGTGACCATAGGTCAGGTTGTCGATCTTTACGGTATATGTATTGGTGGAGGCGTGGATGAATTCACCGCTGCCGATATAGATACCCACATGCGAGGCCGCCTTGGAGGTGTTGTACTTGAAGAATACCAGATCGCCGGGCTGCAGCTCGCTCTTGGAGACCGACACGCCGTTGGACAGCTGGGTGGAGGCGGTGCGGTTGATGGTGTAGCCGAAGTGGCGGTACACATAACTGGTAAAGCCGGAGCAGTCGAAACTGTTGGGGCCGTTGCCGCCGTAAACATAGGGAACACCCAGATACTGTTTGGCGTAGTCCGCTACCTGCTGCCCCAGGGAAGTGGCGGCGGCAGCGACGGTATCGTCGCCGCGGGAACCGGCGGAGTCCTTGCAGGTGACCATATAATCGCTGCTGACATAGCCGCTCAGGCCGCCGGAGGTATTGATCTTGTACCAGCCGCTGTCGATGCCCACGATGGTGACCACAGCGCCGTTGGAGAGGGCGGCGACCTTGTCGTATCCGGTGCCCGGGCCGCTGCGCATATTCAGGGTGGAACCATCCGTCTGGACCAGCCCGTAACCGATGGCCACGTCCGCTTTCTCAGACACCGTCAGGTACTCGCCGGACATATAGCCCTCCACGGACCTATAATCCACTTTGTACCAGCCGTTCCCGGCATCCTCCAAAATCACCACGGCGTCGCCCTTGGCGGCGGTGGCCAGAATAGTGGCCTCCGTCCCGGCCTCCTCCCGCAGACGCAGCGCGTCGGCCTCTACGGTACCGACGCCCAGGCTGGCGGCGGAAGCGCCTATGGTGCAGACGGCGGCCAGGGCGGTGGTGAGCAGCGCGGTGCGCAGCAGCTTGGCAGGCAGTATCATCGGCTTGTCCCTCCGTTCAAAGGTTGAGCCGCACGCAGACTGCGGCGGCTTTTTTATCATTGGTAACGATCCCGGCTCACTTGCTGGACAGGGCCCGGTCCAGCCATACGGACGCTACGTCCATAGCGGCATACAGGCTGTCCTTCTCGGTCTTTTTGACCACGCGGTCGCGGCTTTTCAGATCGGGGTCGGTCAGCTGGAGCTGGACGGCCACCTTTGTGGCCAGCTCCAGATCCTGCTCTTTCCTGCTGTTCAGAACCTGGAGCATGATGATATATTTTTCTGCCATGCTGCCGTAATAAATCAGGCTGTCCTTACGGCGAAGCGGATGGCCTTTGTAGGTCAGGGGGATATCCTTATTTGACATGAGAGCCTCCTTTTACAGGCTGTAACAATCCTGAAACACTGTAACCAAATTGTAACACATTGTTTCCGTTCCGTCAACCGCTTTCCGGGCGGAAATTTCCGGAATTTTCTCCCAAAGACGTCCTAACGGGCGGACGGGCCCGCAGCGGGACGCAGGCGGGCGAACAGAGCGAGCAGAGCGAGAATCAGAGCGGCCAGCATCAACAGGGCTTCCGCCAGCATGACGTAAGTGCGTCCGCCCAGAGAGAGGATCAAGGTATATCTTTGGCGCAGATAGACGGCATAGGCGCTCAGGGAGGAGAGCTGCACCAATACGGCGCAGTACCAGCGCCGGGGAAGCGCGCAGGCCCAGGCCAGGGTGAGCACGTCGGCCAGGAAAAAGTAACGGTCGTGCATATAGGGCAGCAGGAAGGGCACTCCGATGGCCATGACCGCCGCCGCGGCCAGAAGGGCCGTTTCGTCCGCTGTTTTCCGGTGCCGCCGGAGCAGCGCCAGCAGAGTCAGCACCAGCAGCAGCGCCGCGGCGATCCCCAGCTTGGCGCCCAGCGTCTCGTCGACCTGGGCGTCATAGGGCAAAAAAGAGAAAACCGTGGCGGCGTTGTAGCACAGACTTCCCACCCCCTCCTGGGTCTGGCCCAAATAGACCCCCAGAATATCGCCCAGAGGCTTGCCCAGCAGGAGGGCCGGCAGGATGGTGACGCCGTAGGCGGCAGGAAAGCAGAAGAGATGGCGGAATTTGAGGCGGCCCATGAGCCAGAGCGCGCCCCACAGGGGAAGCAGAAATACGGTCTGCAGTTTGAAGGAAAAGGCCACCCCCAGCAGCGCCAGAGAGGACTTGGGCCGCTGTTCCAGCGCGCAGGCCAGGGCGTGGAGGGTCAGCGCGCCGTAAAGGGAGTCGCACTGGCCCCAGCAGGACCCGTTGAGCACCACCGTGGGCAGAAGGAGCAGCAGGCAGAAGCACACCAGGGGCCGGACGCTGTCCGGCGGGCAGAAGCGCCGGACCAGCCTCAGCCCGCCCCAGGCCAGCACGACATCGAAGAGGATGGAAAAGAGCTTGATGAGATACAGGTCGGGCACCGGCAGGTAAGAGATGGCGGCCAGAAAATAGAGATAGGGCGCGTTGTAGTTGCCGATCGGCAGGCGTACCGCGGCAAAACCGCCGTTTTCCCGGAAAGCCTGCGCCCACTGGGACAGGAACGTCTCGTAGTCCGGCGTCACATAGTCCAGCAGCAGGGCGCGCAGGAAGAATGCCAGGCCGATGGGCAGCAGGGCGGTGAGCAGCCATCCGGCCGGGAAGCGCCGGAGCGCCGGAGGAACGGCGGCGCCGGCGGCTATGGCCGCCAACAAAAGAAATACGGCACACCGTGCCCCGGCGGAGCCGCGGGTCAGACCAAGAACAGGGACCAGGCTGAGCAGGAGCAGAGCCAGCCCGGTCCCGGCACAGAAGAGGGCGCGCAGAGAAGGACGGGGAGAAAGCGGCTGGGAAGACATCCTTTCACCTCACTCACGATCACTTGAAAAAGGGAAAAGGCCCGGAGCAGCGCTCCGGGCCTTTTCCGATCCTTACAATTCGACGGGGGCCGGGACGACCTCGTCGGCAATCGCTTCGCCGTCGGAAGCATCGCTCTCGGCGGTGCCCTCGTCGTCCACCTTGTCGTACTTGCGGTAGATGCTCAGACCGGAACCGGCGGGGATCAGCTTGCCGATGATGACGTTTTCCTTCAGACCCAGCAGGTGGTCCACCTTGCCCTTGATGGCGGCCTCGGTCAGGACCTTGGTGGTTTCCTGGAAGGAGGCGGCGGACAGGAAGGAGTCGGTGGCCAGACTGGCCTTGGTGATTCCCATCAGGATGCGGGTGGCGGTAGGCAGGCGCAGCTCGATGCCGTCGCTGGTCTCGCCGGCGTCGATGCGGTCCTGAACCGCGCGCTTGGCGTCCAGATACTCGATCAGGTCGATGGTGGAGCCGGAGAGCAGATCGGAATCGCCCGCGTCCTCTACCCGGACCTTGCGCATCATCTGGCGCACGATGACCTCAATGTGCTTGTCGTTGATATCCACGCCCTGCTGACGGTAGGGCTTCTGGACCTCCTGGATCAGATAGTCGTACACTGCATGGACGCCGCGGATGCGGATCACGTCCTGGGGGTAGAGGGCGCCGTCGGTGAGCGCGAAGCCCTTGGCCACCTTGTCGCCGTTCTGGACCCGGAGGCCGGCGGAGTAGGGCAGGGCGTAGGTGACCACCTCGCCGTCGTCGGCGGTGATGGTCACATTGCACATGGAGTTGCGCTTGGCCTCTTCCAGGGTGACGGTGCCGCTGATCTCAGCCAGCTGGGCCATCTTCTTGGGCTTGCGGGATTCAAACAGCTCCTCGACGCGGGGAAGACCCTGCGTGATGTCGCCGCCGGCCACGCCGCCGGTGTGGAAGGTACGCATGGTCAGCTGGGTGCCGGGCTCGCCGATGGACTGGGCGGCGATGATGCCCACCGCCTCACCGGCGCCCACGCGCTCGCCGATGGCAAGGTTGATGCCGTAGCACTTGGAGCAGACGCCGCTGCGGGACTCGCAGGTGAGCACGCTGCGGATCTTGACCTCGCAGATGCCGTGCGCCTCCAGGAACTTGGCGTCGTCCACGGTCATCATGCGATCGTGGGAGATCAGCACCTCGCCGGTCTTGGGATCGCACACGTCCTCCACCGGGTAGCGGCCCTTGAGCCGCTCGCCGAAGGTCTCGATGACCTGGCCGTTTTCCACGATCTCGCTGACGGTGATGCCGTCGTGGGTGCCGCAGTCGTGCTCCCGGATGATGACCTCCTGGGACACGTCCACCAGACGGCGGGTCAGGTAACCCGAGTCGGCGGTACGCAGCGCGGTATCGGCCATGCCCTTCCGGGCGCCTCGGGAGGAGATAAAGTACTCCAGCACGGACAGGCCTTCGCGGAAGTTGGACTTGATGGGGATCTCGATGGTACGGCCGGAGGTGTCGGCCATCAGGCCGCGCATGCCGGCCAGCTGGCGGATCTGAGCGGAAGAGCCGCGGGCGCCCGAGTCCGCCATCATCCAGATGGGGTTGTACCGGTCCAGACCCGCCATCAGGGCCTCGGTCACGTCCTTGGTGGTCTTCTCCCACGCCTCCACCACCAGGCGGTAGCGCTCGTCGTTGGTCAGGAAGCCGCGCTTGTACTGCCGGTCGATCTTGACGATCTCCTGCTCGGTGGCGGCGATGAGGCCGTTCTTCTCGGGCGGCACGGTCATGTCGTAGATGGAGACGGTCAGCGCGCCCCGGGTGGAGAACTTATACCCCTTGGCCTTGATGGTGTCCAGCACGCCGGCGGACACGGTGAAGCCGTGCTTGGTGATGCACTTGTCGATGATCTTGCCCAGCTGCTTTTTGCCGGTGACGAAATTGATCTCCGGCTCAAACATGGCCTCGGGGTCGCTGCGGTCCACAAAGCCCAGGTCCTGGGGGATCCCCTCGTTGAAGATCAGGCGGCCCACAGTAGTACGCACCAGCTTGTGGAGCACCTTGCCGTCCACCTCGCGGGAGCGGCGGACCAGGATGGGCACGTGCAGCTCCAGCTCTCCCTCGTCATAGGCCAGACGGGCCTCAATGTCGTCGGAGAAGACGTGGAGCACCTCCCGGGGCAGCTGGCCGTCCTCCGTTTCGGCGCAGATGCCGGCGTAGGTGGGAATATCGTCCAGACGGCCGGGGGCCTTGACCCAGATATAATCGTCGGGGGCCACCACGCCCTCAGCCAGGGCGGCCTTGACGCTGGCCACATCATCGAAGGTTTCCCCGATGGTGTGCTCGGGGTATTTCTCGTAAGTCAGGTAGTAGGAGCCCAGCACCATGTCCTGGGTGGGCACGGTGACGGGGCCGCCGTCCTGGGGCCGCAGCAGGTTGTTGGCGGACAGCATGAGCACCCGGGCCTCGGTCTGAGCCTCGGCGGACAAGGGGACGTGGACAGCCATCTGGTCGCCGTCGAAGTCGGCGTTGAAGGCGGTACACACCAGGGGATGGAGCTTGATGGCGCGCCCCTCCACCAGCACGGGCTCGAAGGCCTGGATGCCCAGACGGTGCAGGGTGGGGGCGCGGTTGAGCATGACGGGGTGGTCCTTGATGACGAACTCCAGCGCGTCCCACACCTCGGCCCGGCCCTTGTCCACCATCTTCTTGGCGGATTTGATGTTGTTGGCCAAGCCGTCCTCCACCAGCTTCTTCATGACGAAGGGGCGGAAGAGCTCGATGGCCATCTCCTTGGGCAGGCCGCACTGGTAGATCTTCAGCTCGGGACCCACCACGATGACGCTTCGGCCGGAATAGTCCACGCGCTTGCCCAGCAGGTTCTGGCGGAAGCGGCCCTGCTTGCCCTTGAGCATATCGCTCAGGCTCTTGAGCGCGCGGTTATTGGCGCCGGTGACGGCGCGGCCCCGCCTGCCGTTGTCGATGAGCGCGTCCACGGCCTCCTGGAGCATGCGCTTTTCGTTGCGCACGATGATGTCCGGGGCGTTGAGCTGGATGAGACGCTTGAGGCGGTTGTTGCGGTTGATGACCCGGCGGTACAGGTCGTTCAGGTCGCTGGTGGCGAAGCGGCCGCCGTCCAGCTGTACCATGGGGCGCAGCTCCGGCGGGATGACGGGCAGGACGTCGATGATCATCCACTCGGGCTTGTTGCCGGAGATGCGGAAGGCGTCCACCACCTCCAGGCGCTTGACGATCCGGGCCTTCTTCTGGCCGGAGGCATCCTTGAGCTCGGCGCGCAGCTGGGCGGAGAGCTGCTCCAGGTCAATGTCCTGCAGCAGCTTCTTGACCGCTTCGGCGCCCATGCCGGCCTCAAAGTCGTCCTCGTACTTCTCCCGCATATCGCGGTATTCCTTCTCGGAGAGGATCTGATTCTTGGCCAGAGGAGAGAAGCCGGGGTCGGTGACGATATAGCTGGCGAAGTAGAGCACCTTCTCCAGGATGCGGGGGCTGATATCCAGCAGCAGGCCCATACGGGAGGGGATGCCCTTGAAATACCAGATGTGGCTCACGGGGGCGGCCAGCTCGATGTGGCCCATGCGCTCCCGGCGCACCTTGGCCCGGGTGACTTCCACGCCGCAGCGGTCGCAGATCTTACCCTTGTAGCGGATCTTCTTGTACTTGCCGCAGTGGCACTCCCAGTCCTTGGTGGGCCCGAAGATGCGCTCGCAGAACAGGCCGTCGCGCTCGGGCTTCAGGGTGCGGTAGTTGATGGTCTCGGGTTTTTTGACCTCGCCGTAGGACCACTCGCGGATCTGTTCCGGGGAGGCGATACCGATCTGGATCGCGTCGAATTCAGCGTAACTCATAGTCTCATCGTCCTCCCTTACTTATTCCAAATCCCCGTCGTCGGAGAAGTCGTCTCCGTCGAACGCGTCGTCGTCGCCGTCCTCGTCCTCCACGACCAGGTCGTCGTCGTCGCTGCCCTCCTTGAGGGTGTAGCCCGCGGCGGCGAAGTCGGACTCCCCGCCGGCATTGTAGCCGTAGAAGTCGTCGTCGTCGTCCCGGAACTTGCCGGGCTGGTAGTTGTCCTCGTCGTCGTCC
>CDZT01029575.1_pt1 | contig 31044 bp, 28 predicted proteins | sample 557531 | NCBI WGS metagenome assembly CDZT01 (sample SAMEA3182066, study PRJEB8094) | gut metagenome | biome: human; feature: gut; material: Stool; isolation source: human stools | place: Canada | collected 2013-03-05
CGGGCATATGGTGCTCGGGCAATTCGGGAATATATCTCAGCGCACGGGGCCAGTTATGTGATCCCGCCGCAAAGCAACGTTTCCGATCCTTGGCCGGTTGACTGGCACCTGTATAAGGAGCGCCATCTGGTGGAGTGTTTTTTCCAGAAAATCAAGTGGTTTCGCAGAATCGCCACCAGATATGACAAGTCGGATGCTTCCTTCCTGGCCTTTGTGTATCTTGCCTCCATCGCTATTTTGTTGCTTTAGCACAATCTCCACCTTTTTTCAAACAAGCCCTAATATCACGTAAAAAATAATCTTTGCCATAACCCGAAGGATTTCTATTTGCTCGCTTGACAGCTCTTTCGGTGCGTCGCAAAAATCAAGTCCAATAAATCCCACAAAATCCCCATATTCAAATAACGCAACAAGAATTACCGCTTTTATATTCTGCTTCAAAAGAAGCTCTTTTAGCGGACCGTCCTCCATTTTTGAAAGGTCCGATCGGTACCAGACGCTGTTTTCTTCAAATAATTCAGATATAGGGCAATCTAAAACATCTTTGTAGCTCACATGTTTAAAATTATCTTCCTGTGGAGCAACCTGCGCAGCACACCATTCATAGGTGTTCTTGCCGCCCAGATTATCGATGCCGTCCTCAAAAATGTATGCACGGCCAGCGCTGAAATGCTCGCCCAGCATTCCAAGAACAGTATGAATGGCAGACGCAGCATCGCTCTGCCCAAAAATCACATCAAGGGCGTTTTCGATGATCGCACTTTCGTATATTGTTCTTTTTTTCTTCATTTCCTATCGTCCATCTTGTATAAAGTTTATTCACCAATGGTGTAATGCAGTTTGTTTGAACACTTCCGTTTTCCGCCTGCTCATCTGCAGTATCTCTCATGCTCAGCCCGGTCAATTCTACTTTGCTTCTATATCTTTCAAAATGATTATACTAAACTTAATTGTCCTATTCAACAATTAATAATTGCAAATGGCCGCTTCAAAACAAATTTAATCCGTTGCCAAAGTCGGTCTTGCGTGACACAGCGACGCGCAGGCGCACGAAATTAAGGCATTACCGCATGATTCAACGCGTGCGGATTGGCGCGAAAATTTGTGCCGCAAAAAGGCGTAAAACCGCAGGAATACTTTGTGTATTGCAAGGTTTTGCAACGCATTTGTGGGGCAAATTGGCCGCCAGGACGTGCGTGGGGAATTGTCCGGTGATGCCTAAAATTTATGTGCTGCCCTATTTCCCATTCGCCGCCGGATTGACCCTGTTAGCCGGGCGGGCTTTTGGACCGATTAAGCAATTGAACGCAACGCAATGCCGCAGAGCCAAATACGACGGTTTGTCGTGTTTGGCTCTGCGGCGTTTCATCTGGCTCTTTTCAATATTTACCGGATCTGGTCAATGCGTCCCGACTGGATCGCACTCAGGTTGGCGGCGATCCTTTCCTCCGGCCAATCCCCACCGCAGCGCAAGCAAGGTAGAAGCGACTGCGTCGGAAAACCGCTTTTGGATCGGCTTGGCCGGGACGCCGCCCACGATGGTATAGGGCGCAACATCGTTTGTCACGACAGCCCGGGCGCCGATAATGGCCCCATCTCCGATGGTCACGCCCGCCAGAACGACCGCCTCAAATCCAATCCAGACATCGCTGCCGACGACAATATCTCCTTTGTTGTCCCATGCGTCGTCCACACGCTCCCGGCTGAGCCCCCACTCCTCAAAGAAGATGGGAAAGGAGTATGTAGAGAGCGAGGTCCGGCTGCGGTTGGCGCTGTTAAAGAGGAATTTGGTTCCGCAGGCAATGGAGCAGAATTTACCAATCACAAGCCGGTCATGGTTGATGGGATAGTGGTACAAGACATTGTTCTTTTCAAATTCCGCAGGGTCATTTACGAAGTCGTTGTACATGGTATAATCGCCCACGGTGATGCCGGGATCAGTAACGACCTGTTTCAGATAGACCGTCTGGCGATCCCCCGTCCGGGGATAAATTTTCGATTCTTTCATCGTCCGTTTTCCTCCCTGGCTGGACGGTTTCCCGTCCGAATCAGAGACAGGCCTGTATCCGCCGCTGTTTCCTGTCCGCGCGCCGGGCAGCAGAGCGGGTGTGGCCGTACGCGCTGTTTTGGCAGACCGGGCCGCCAAACGCTTTCGGGGAGGCTCCCCAAACACGGCGCTCTCTCCCGGATACCGCCGCGCTCTTGAACGGTACGCTTATTGCGCCAGCCGTATTCCAGTCGTTCAAGACGGAACCCGGCGGCTTGAACCATAATGTTTCAAACCGCCCCGGCATCCCAAACGCAAGATCGTTGTAACGCAGCGATCTTTTATTTGGGGTGCTCTTTCCATATGATTACCGCTATTAGGAAAACAGGCTGTCGCGGTGGGGTAGAACCTGCTCAAACAACCTGTGCGTGGGGTTCGGCGTTGAGTTCGATGTACTCGACGATTTTACGAAGCTCGTCGGCAAACTTGAAGCGGACGCTGATATTACCGTTTTCGTAAACCTTGATGTGGTCTAGCAGCTCCACCAGAATGTCACGGGTCAGACATTCGATGTTCTGGTACTTCATAACGGCCGCCAGCGCCGGGTGTTCATTGTCCACGCCGCTTGCCAGTTCAGCCCGCTCCGCCGTCAGCTTTTCCAGTACAGCGGTCAGCGTGGTTGTTTGGCGGTCATATCCCCATACGCAGCCAGTACCTCTATCCGTATAGTCCCCCTTGAATCAGGTAAAATACAGGTACCACAACGATCGGAGGCTTTTTGAATGGATATGAACAGACTGACCCCAGAGACCATTGCGGCCTATGCCCTGTATCTGCGCTCGGAGGAACACGCGCCCGGCACCATCGAAAAATATTTGCGGGACGTGCGGTCCTTTGCCGCATGGCTGGAGGAGCGGACCGTGACAAAAGACCTTGCGGCTGCCTGGAAGGAGCATCTGGTTTCCACCAACCATGCTCCCGCCACGGTCAATTCCATGCTGGCCGCAATCAACAGCCTGTTTCGCTTCCAGGGCCGGGACTTCCGGGTAAAGTTCCTGAAGGTGCAGCGCAGGATGTTCCGGGATTCCACCCGGGAACTGACCCGGCCTGAATATGACCTGCTCGTAGATACGGCCAGGGCCAGCGGCAAAGAGCGCCTTGCCCTGCTGATGGAGGCGATCTGCGGTACCGGCGTCCGGGTCAGCGAGGTAAAGTATCTTACCGTGGAGGCCGCCCAGCGGGGCCGGGCGGAAATCACGCTGAAAGGTAAAATCCGGGTAATTCTGCTGCCCAATAAGCTGTGCCGGAAGCTGTTGAAGTACGCCCGAAAAGAAAAAATCGCTTCTGGTGAGCTCTTTGTCACCCGAAGCGGAAAAAGTTTGTCGAGACGGCAGATCTGGGCGGAAATGAAACGGCTGTGTAAGGCGGCCGGTGTGGCCCCGGAGAAGGTCTTTCCGCACAACCTGCGGCACCTATTCGCAACGACGTATTACCGGGCCTACAAGGATATTGCCAAGTTGGCGGATGTGCTGGGCCACTCCAGCATCGAAACCACGCGCGTCTATCTCCTGACTACCGGGGCCGAGCAAGTGAAGCAGCTCGACCGTCTGGGGTTGGTCTCATAGGCAAATTCAACATTTGGTCCTTTCTCATGGGGCGGATTTGGGGATAAGCGGAGAAACGAGGCAAAAATAAAACGTCTGTTCCCCCATTCAAAGGGGAAACGGACGTGAAAAAGTAAGGCCGCAGAAAATGGAACCGTGCGGCCTGGATTTTTGCACGCAAAAGCCTGAAACTGCCTTGCATTTCAAGGATCAGGATGGTATAATTTGTGTACGATATGTAGCCGAAAACAGCGGGATGTCTGCGGCTTTTGCGGCGAAATGTTGATTTGGTTGATAAGGGAGGGCGAGCAGGTGGCAGGAGTAAGGACGGTAAAGACGATTGTGCCGAGCCATCGGCCCAGAGCGCGGCCCGTGGAGGAGCTGACATTGACTTTGCGTGGGGTGCGGACATACAGCCCGGTCCGCTCTTTGTGACGGGGGAAAGCCCCGGCGCCTGCGCAAATGGATCCTGGAGACTCAGGCAGGTATCCGGGCCGGTATGGACTTGCCGGCGGGGCAAGCCCTTGGCCGGATGTAGAGACAGAACCGCTCACCATCGGCTGGCAGCGGGAGGAGGCGAGACTCTGAAGGTAACGATTTCCCTGTTGGACGCCCTGGCGGTCAGGATTGGATGCGAGTATCTTTCCGACCTGCGGTTTCTGGACGGCATCCAGCAGGTGCGGCTGGTACGGGCCCTGAAAAAGATCGGCCCGGAGGAAGCAAGTCTGGCGGAGTGGAACGATGCGCTGCAATACCTGATCAATGAACCGCCCCGGCAGACGCCGGAGGATGCAAAAGCGCGTCTGATCGATTCGTTATCCCAGCCCCGGAGCGCGGGGCAAAAAATACGCAAATGAAGGAGCGAAAAACATGAAACGATTCCTGTCAAGCCTGCTTGTGCTTTGCATGGCAATGACCTTTTTGCCTGCATCTGCAGCAGCGGCCAGCGTCTCCCCCTTCGGGGATGTCCAGTCAACAGACTGGTATTATGATGAAGTGCAGTATGTCTATGAAAACGGGCTGATGAGCGGCACCAGCGCCACGACCTTCAGCCCGGACACCACGACCACCCGCGGCATGATCGTGACCATCCTCCACCGGCTGGAGGGCACCCCCGCCGTATCCACATCGGGTACCTTTGCGGATGTGACGGCAGGCCGGTATTATACCGACGCCGTGGAATGGGCCTCAGCAAACGGCATTGTAGGCGGCTATGGGAACGGCAGGTTCGGCCCCAACGACCCCATCACCCGGGAGCAGATGGCTGCCATTCTGTACCGCTACGCCGCGTATAAGGAGTATGATGTGAGCGGAGCCGCCGACCTGTCCGGCTATTCGGACGCATCCAGCATCAGCAGCTATGCCCGTGTCGCCATGCAGTGGGCCAATCATTCCGGCCTGGTGAACGGCACCAGTGACACTACCCTTTCTCCACAAGGCAGCGCCACCCGCGCACAGGCCGCAGTGATCCTGTATCGTTTCTGCGAAGAGATCCTGGGCGGTATTGAGACGGAAGGTGAGTTCACTGTTACCTTCGAGTATAACTATGGCAGCAAGGGTACTTACGAGACTGTGAAGGTCGATGCTGGCGAGACTGTTGAGAAGCCTAAGAATCCTACCCGCAGCGGCTATGGCTTTGACGGCTGGTACACCAAAACGGCCGGCGGCACGAAGTTTGATTTTGATGATGCGATTATTGCGGACCTGACTCTGTACGCCCATTGGTCCGGCAACAGCGGCGGCGGTTCCTCCGGCGGCTCCAGCCACAGGCACAGTTATATCGGGACGGTAACCACCCAGCCCACCTGTACCGCAGAGGGCGTGAAAACGTATACCTGCTCCTGCGGCGCCAGTTATACAGAGGCCATTCCGGCTCTGGGCCACAAGGAAGACAAGCCGATCAGCAACGGCAACGGAACTCACGATATCAAGTGTGTCCGTTTCAACGATTGCGGCCACTATATTTGTGATGACGAAGCCTGTACCTATGATGCGGGCACTGCTGTCGAGGGCGGCACGAAGTATACCTGCACCGTCTGCGGCTATTCCTATGTAGCGCCTGCCGATTCCGGCAAGACCTATGTCGCGTCGATTGGCTCTACCGGCTACGAGACGCTGCAAGCCGCTGTAAATGCCGCCAGTACCAACGACGCCATCGTTCTGCTGGATAACATTCAGCTGACCGCACAGCTCAGCATCGACAAACCCCTGACCATCAACGGCAACGGAAAGACCATTTCCGCAAACAATACATCTTGGAGCGGCGAGAACGGCTACAAGAATCTGGTTCATATCAGTTCCAACAATGTGGCGCTGTCCAATGTGACCCTGAACAGCAGCAGTCAGGCCTGCGGCTTGAACGTCTATCAGGCCACGGGCGTGACCCTGAGCAATGTGACGCTTCAGAACAGCAAGAACGCTGGTCTGGTCGTCAACGCCTCCACAGTGACCGCCACCAACCTGAACACCAGCGGCAACTCTTGGGGCGCGGTCAATGTGGACAAGAGCGGCGCAAAGTTCACCCTGACCAGCGGCACCCTGAGCGAGGCTAACCAAATCTGGAGCGAGCTGCTGGACTGGGACGTCGTGGATGCCCCCGACAGCTATTATCAGTATAACTATATCAGAAGCAGTGATAGCACGGAATTCTTTGTCTGGACTACCACCCTCCCCGCCGAGGCCGCGGCAAAGATCGGCAATGTCTACTACCAGACCCTTGACCTGGCCCTCAAGTACGCAGAAGATGGCGATACCATCACTCTGCTGAAAGATGCCGAGTATACCACCGGCTCCACCCATGACGGTGCCGCTATGTTTGACGGCAATCTGACTATCGAAGGCCAAACCGATAATGTCAAGCTCCATCTGATCGGCCAAGGCGTCACTCCTCTCTATGTCACCAACGGAACTTTGACTATCAAGAACCTGACTGTTACCGATGCGGTAACTTACAACCCGACCTCTTGGTATTGGATGTTCGGAAAAGTGCAGGGCAAGGCCGCTTTTAAGAATGTGACCTTTGAAAACGGCTTCCATGTGACTCAGAATGTTGCTTCCGGCCCTGCTCCTGAGGTCACATTCACGGGCTGCACCTTTAAGAATGCTGAGGATGCCTATTATTCCGCATGGGTCAACGGCGGTACGGTGAGTTTTGACCGCTGCTCCTTCCCCTCTAACCGTGGCTTGAAAATCCATGATGATAATGGTGCCAACGGCACCATCCGTGTAACCAATTGTACCTTTAATAATGCAGGAAAGCCCGGCGTGGCCTTGGGAACTGTTGCGGCTGCGGCGAGCATTTCCATCACGGACAGCACCTTTACCGACTGTGCTGCCGGCGATCAGGGCAACTATATCTATGAGACGGATTCCATCCATCCCACCGCGGAAGGAAACAAGGTGATCCTTGCGGGCGCAGAGCAGACCTGCAAGACGGTTGACAACAAGAACTATGTTGTATTCAACGCCGACGGCATGATGGCGATTGCAGATGTTATCGCTTCCGTGACGCCCAGTGAAGGCAATATCATCTATTTCAAGCTTGCTCAGAATGTGGACATGTCCGGTAAGACCTGGACACCTATGGCTATGCACTGGGCAAATTTTGACGGCCAGGGTCACAAGGTCTCCAACCTGACCTGCGGCATGGACGCCACGGCAAAAAGCGGCTTCGCCGGTTATCTGGGCGCCGGCACCCTGGAAAACCTTACGCTTGAAAACGTAACCGCCGCCGGCGAACAGGCGGGCATCATCGCCGGCAACGCCGAAGCCGGCACCCTTACCAATGTGACGATTGCCGGCGCCAACACCGTCAGCTATCAGGATAGCCCCGACTACGCTGAATCCTGGGGCGGCGTTGGAGCCATCTTCGGCGTAAATACTGCTGGTGAGAGAACTGTCGGCGTTACCGTTGCAGAGGACGCAACCATCACGCTGAACTACAACAGCATGACTACCGAGTCTCCCTATGGCAACGAAAACGCATTTATAGGCAAGGTGCACGTGACTGCCAACAACGGCACTGTGACTGCTGTCGGCAGTTGGGCAAATACCGTGTCCAATGAAATTACCACTATACAGGCTGCCACTGCTTCTGGTAAAGCGGTCGTGTTGAGCGATAATATCACGGTTCCTGCCGACCAGCTTGTGGCTGGCTATGGCAATAACGAGTCTGCGCTGGCCGTTAGGGGCGGCATCTTGGACGGCAACGGCAAAACGCTGTCCGCTGTAGGTCTGGACGACACATGGGACTGCACTGTCTATACTACCGGCGGCACAATCAAGAATCTGACCATTGACAGCGGTTTCCGCGGCATTATGACCGGTGGTCTGTCCTCTGACCTGGTAATCGACAATGTGACCATTGATGGTCCTGTTTATACCATCCATGGTGACAGCAGCACCGTCAGCGAGTATAAACTGCTGGTCAGTAACTCCACCATCAATGGCTGGACTTCCTACAGCAATATGTTTGCAGAAGTGAAGTTTACCAACTGCTCCTTCGGTGAGGGTGCCGGCTACGCCTTCCTGCGTCCTTATCAGGATACCACTTTTGATAGTTGTGACTTTGAAGCCGGTTTCGTCCTAGATCCTTCAATAGCGAAAAACCTTGACTTCACCAACTGCACAATTGCAGGTGTTGCCGTAGCAGACAATCAAGTCAAAGCGCTTCTAACTGCTGGTGCCGCTACCTATGATTCCGAGAACGATGTCTGGTATGCTGAAGATGGTGAAAATACGCTTTCTTATATTTCCTACAACGGTGACGCTTCTGCTGTGGTTATCCCTGATACATTTAATGGTAAATCTGTCACCGCTATCGGAGACCGCGTTTTTGACAGCAACACCACGGTCACTTCCGTCACCCTGCCCGACAGCATTACCAGCATTGGCAACCGTACATTCCGCAAGGCAACGGCACTGAACTCCATCACTCTGCCTGCTGATCTGCAGAAGATTGATGAGGGCGCTTTCCAGCAGTCCGGTCTGACCGGCACCGTGGTCATCCCTGAAAATGTTACGGAAATTGCTGCGAACGCTTTCTACGAGGCAGAAGGAATTACCTCCATTAATGTTCCCGCCGGCGTTACCGTGATCTCCGACAATGCCTTTAGAAACACCGGCATTACTGAAATTACCCTACACGCCGGTATTACCGAAATCGGCAGCATGGCTTTCCGCGACTGTAAAAACCTGACTACCATCAACTACAGCGGGACAATGGAGCAGTGGAAGGATATTACTGTTACTGGCAACTGGGTGTTGAATGCTACCGCAGGCACCACAGATACGATCAATATCATTTGCACAGACGGTACTATCGTTCATGGCGTATCCTCTGCAAACCACGGTATCGTTTCTGAAATTCCTAATTCCTGAGTATCGTGCACGGTTGCCACTGATATCATTCTCAATTGGACCAGACCGCAGAAAAACAATTTCCGACTCTCATCCGCCCCTCCCCTATAGGGGAGGGGCTGGCAAAGCAAGCCAAGCGATTTGAAAAGACCACCTAGTGAAAGGGCCGGGGGCTTCGGCTCCCGGCCTCTCCGACCCCTTCAACGCGTTGGAGGGGTCGGAGCGGAAGTACCAAAACAGATCCTGCCATAAAGTTGCCGGAAAAGTACGCACAGACGCCTAAACCTATGGTACAATAGAAAAAAGGCGGGGCAGCCGCAGGCATCACCAACCGGGGGTATCGCCCAACCGGCCCATCAGCAGAGGGAGCGGCGGTATGCGTCATCTCCGTTTCAACGTCTGCGCAGAGAGGAACGATGCAACGGACCATGCAAGTTTCCGCCTGTTCTGCACCGCTGGGAGCGGCGCTGTTTTCCCGGCCTGAAAGAACCGCACCTCCGCCGGCACGGCAGCGCCTATATGCTGGAACGCCCCAACGGCCGCGCATCGATGGGTCTGTTCCGCCGCCGCCGTGAGGAAGCAGGCCCCCTCTGTCACAACAATGCGGTTTCCGCCGTCTCGGCGCGTTTGAAAAAACGCCCAGACCCAGCAGAGCCTTTTGACGGAGCAAAAAACGTCGAGAAAATTCCTTTGCTCTTTGTTATAATAATGCCTGTGAACCAAAGCGCAATACGCTTTGGCCGCAGGGCGCCAGAGACGTTTGGGAGCATGCGGGCATTGTCACAATGCGTATTTCAGGTGAAACACGGATGCGTTTCCCTGAGGAGGCAGGGCCTTGGCCCCGCAGCCCTGCCCCCCGCGGTCGGGCCAAGGATTTTCGCCTGACCGCCTGCGCATCCGGATCAGCACGTCAAAGCAGGTGAAGCGCGTGAAGGAACCGATTCTGGCCGTCCAGCGGATGCAGGACTACATTGAAGCCCACCTGGCCGAGGAGATCACCCTGGCCGGCCTGTCCCGGGCGGCGCTGTTCTCCCCCTGGTACGCCCGCCGCATCTTCCGGGAGCACACCGGCTGCTCCCCTGCCGATTACATCCGCCGCCTGCGGCTTTCCAAGTCCGCCCTGCGGCTGCGGGACGAGCGCATCCGCATCATCGACGCGGCCTATGACTGCGGCTTCGAGAGCGTGGACGGCTACCAGCGGGCCTTTCTGCGGGAGTTCGGCTGCAACCCCAAGAATATGCCATGCGCCCGGTCCCTCTCGCTCTTTTTACCGCCTACGGCGTCAAATTCCGGAAATATTTGCATAAGGAGCGATGTGAAATGAGCGGGATCAAAAACGTGTTCATTCAAGTGGTGGAGAAGCCTGAGCGTCAGGTCATCCTCAAGCGGGGCGTAAAGGCGGAGGAGTACATGGGCTACTGTGAAGAAGTAGGCTGCGACGTGTGGGGCGTGCTCACCAGCATAAAATCCCTCTGCGGCGAGCCGGTGTGCCTGTGGCTGCGCCCGCCCTACCAGACGCCCGGCACCTCCTCCTACGTGCAGGGCGTGGAAGTGGCGCAGGATTACGACGGCCCCGTCCCCGAAGGCTTCGACGTCATCCGGCTGCCCGCCGCGTCCTATCTGATGTTCCAGGGGGAGCCCTTTGCGGAGGAGGACTTCTGCGAGGCGATCCAGGCGGTGCAGGAGGCCATGGACCGCTACGACCCGGGCCTCATCGGTTACCGCTGGGACGACGAAAATCCCCGTATCCAGCTGGAGCCCCGGGGCGGCAGAGGGTACATCGAACTGCGGGCGGTGAAACGTTCCGAGGCCTGACAACACAAAGCACAGAATGTCAGGCTTTTGCTGCCGAAATCTGCGATAATCCATTCAGACGGAGGAGGGATCTGCCATGGACTGGATCACCGGGATTCAGCGGGCGCTGGACTACACCGAAGCCCACTTGACGGAAGCGATCGACTATGAGCAGGCGGCAAAGCAGGCCTGCTCCTCAGCCTTTCATTTCCAGAGAATGTTTGGGATGCTCTGCGGCTTTACACTGGGGGACTACATCCGTATGCGGCGTCTGACGTTGGCCGCCTGCGCGCTGCAGCAGACGGACGAAAAGGTCATCGACATCGCCATGAAGTACGGCTACGACACCCCGGAGAGTTTTTCCAGAGCCTTCGCCCGGTTCCACGGCATCAGCCCCACCGACGCGCGACGGGGCGGAACGGTCAAATCCTTTTCCAGGTTGTCCGTCAAATTGATTTTAACAGGAGGCAACACGATGGATTACAGAATTGTGGCGAAGGACGCGTTTCCGGTAATCTGCAGGAAAAAACAGGTCTTCAAGCCCCAGGGCGACATGGCCACCGCCGACATTTCGGCATTCTGGAACGAATGCGGCCGGAACGGGACCATAGAGGCCATCTGCAAGTATGCCGATTTCCATCCGACCGGCGGCCTGATGGGCATCTGCTTCTCGGGCGAGATGGACGATTCCGCATTCCCCTACGGGATCGGCGCGCCCTACAACGGGGCCGAGGTGAAGGACGAGGGGCTGGAGGTCATCGAGATCCCGGCGCACACCTACGCGGTTTTCACCTGCAAGGGCAAGATGCCCGATGCGTTCCAAAAGACCTATCAGCAAATCTGCACCGAGTTCTTCCCCCAGAGCAATTACGAGTACGGCAGCGGCGTGGAGCTGGAGGTCTATCCCTCGGCGGACGTCCAAAACCCGGACTATACCTGCGAGATCTGGATCGCCGTAAAAGAGAAACCGTGAGCGCCATACGGCAAGGGAGCGGCCCGAATGGGCCGCTCCCTTGTTCGCTACACCAATTGCCCCGGCAGCTTCCGCTTTTCCCTGGGCGGGAACAGGGCGTCGAACGCCTCCGCGGCCGCCTCGTCCACAAAGTAGCCCTCCGGGTCACGGTATACGCCGGTGACGCCGTCCAGGAAGCCGGGCTCCAGCTCCCGGATCAGGAAGTAGGGCACCTCCGCCTCCCGCGGCTGCGCAAAATAGTGGATGCCGCAGGTCGAGGCCACCACAAAGCCGGATTTTCCGTAAAAGCCGATGTTGCCGGTAATGGCGAGGGCGCCTGCTCCCAGCTTCCGGGCCGCCTCCATGGAGCAGCGGAGCAGACGGGTCCCGTAGCCCTGCCCCTTGCAGTCCGGCGCGATGCTGATGGGGCTGAAGGTCATGATGGGGATGACCCGTCCGTCGTCCCCATGGATCTCGGAGCGCAGATACATCACATGGCCGATCAGCCTGCCGTCCCGCTCCATCACGAAATCCAGCTCCGGGACAAAGGCGGGATCGTCCCGGAGGACGTGCAGGACATAATGCTCCAGACATCCGGGGCGGTACACGTTCCAAAAGGCCTCGCGCGTCAGCTGTTCCGCTTCGCGGTAGTCGTTTTTCGTTTCCAAACGGATGGTGTAATCTTGGTTCATAGGGGTTACCTCCTCAAAATTGTAGCATGGCAATGATGGGAGGTTCGTGAGATCGTGTCCGGCAAACCTCCCGGTCAGCCCACAATCTCCAAGGCGTTGTGTTTCAAACAGCAATCTCCTAACCGTTGATGTTGGCCGGACCGCGGGTCCGGACCACGAGGTGATTATAACCCTGTCGCTGCCAAAACGCAAGATTTGTCTCGGATTTGCGCACAGCCCGGTACACAAGTCTTTCCCTGCAAGGATTTGCGTGGTATACTGGCAGCAAAGGAGCGATTCCGGCGGCAACCGGCGAACTGCTGTTCTTCGGTCTCTCCTGCCGGACGGATTCGCCCCGGGCGGCTGCTGCTGCGGCGCCCTATCCCAACCGCCGGGCCCGCCCCGTCATCGTATTGGAAGCGGCGCAGCCGCCCGGGGCGCAGACGGGCTGGCTGCGGGAGGCACATGACTTCGCACGTGCGAAATAGGAGGGAGCCAGTATGGAACCATCCAACTGTATCGCCCGTCTGACCAGCAGGGACGTGAAAGACGCCCGCGCCTGGGCAGACCAGATCGCGGCGGAAAGCCGGGAAAGCAGCCGCTGGGCGCCCTACCTGGCGGATTTCGCAGCGCTCCTCCGCCACAAAAATTCTCTGGTGCGCAACCGCGCCATTTCCCTTCTCGCCGCCAATGCCCGGTGGGCAAGCGCGGAGGCTTTTGAGGCTCTGATGGACGAATTTTTCCGCCACGTCACCGACGAGAAGCCCATTACCGCCCGGCAGTGCATTCAGGCGCTGCCGGAAATCGCCGCGGCCCAGCCCCGTCTGATCCCCCGCATCCGCCGGACGCTTGAGCACGCCGACCTGAGCCGCTACCGCGACAGCATGCAGCCGCTGATTTTAAAGGATATCACAGCCGTGCTGGGGCAGCTTCCATGAGAAACCGTCTGCCCAGCCTGCTCACCGCAGCACGGTTCCCGCTGGCCCTGGGGCTGCTGGCCGCCGAGGTCTCAACGCGGTTTCTGGCGCTGTACCTGCTCTGCTGCCTGACCGATGTGCTGGACGGCCTGGCCGCCAGGCGCCTGAATGCCTGCTCCGCGTTCGGCGCGCGGCTGGATTCGGCGGCGGATCTGGCGGTAACGGCGGTACTGGTATGGCGGCTTTGGCCCCTGGCCGCCCCGGATCCCTGGCTGACATTGTGGATCTGCGCCGCCGCGGCGGTCCGTCTTGCCGCGGCGCTGGCCGCCCGGCTGCGCTTCGGGCGCTTTGGCTTTCTGCACACCTGGGGAAACAAGTGTACCGGCGTTCTGCTGGCTCTGTACCCCTTTGCGCTGGTGCTGACCGGGTCCCGCTGGACGTTGGTCATCGTCCTCATCGCGGCCAGCCTCTCGTCGCTGGAGGAGTTGGTGATCGAGTGCAGGGCGGAACAGTGGGCGCCGGACCGGCGCGGTCTGTGGGAAAAAAGATAAGGAGTGGTTCCTTCATGGATCGACAGGCGGTCTTGGAATGGGTGCAGCGGCAGTATGGGACGCTTCCGGACGATCCGTGGGCCCGTTATCCCCACTATGCAGTGCTGCGAAGCCCCCGCGGCAAATGGTATGGCGTGATGATGGACGTACCCAGGGACAAACTGGGTTTGGCCGGCACGGGGAACGCGGAGGTAGTGAATGTGAAATGTGCCCCACTGCTTGTTGGTTCTCTGTGGCTGCAGGCGGGATTTCTGCCCGCGTATCACATGAACAAGAGCAGCTGGGTCAGTATCCTGCTGAACGGCACGGTTTCGAACGAGGAGATCAAAAACCTGATCGACATGAGCTATACGCTGGTTCAGGCAAAGAGGCGGCGCAAGTCACGGGATCGCGAGGATTAACGCCTGTTTCAAAAAGTGGAAACAGGCCCATCCCCGCAAGATTGGAAACGCCGGCAGGCCGTTTTTTATCGGCATGCGGGGCATGGCAAAAAAGCGGCGCCGTCCTGGACGGCTTGGCCCGCGTTGATTGACGGAGGAAACGGAATGGCAAAAGAAATCGATCCGAAACAGACAAAACGCGCTCCGGCGTTCGAGCTATGGATGAAAGCGCCCATGCCGATGGTGACGCTGTTCAAAACTCTGGATGTAACGCGCCTTGTCCGGGTAAGCCGCAAAAGCGGCTGTAAGTTCCATATGCTCATGTGCTGGTGCATCGGCAAGGCGGCCGCGCAGACGGAGGAATTTTATATTCTCCCGGTCGGGGATAAGCTCATGCAGTATGACAAGCTCGCCGTCAATACCGTCGTTACGACGCGGGATGGCGAGTTAAGCACCTGTGACATTCCCTATTCCGACCACCTGGAGCAATTCAACCTGGATTATCTCAGGCTGACCCAAGCAGTCTGCGCGACCGGGGAAGCGTATTGTCTGGGGGAAGATTGGATGGTGATCGGCACTTCTGCACTGGCCGGCTATGAAATAGACGGTATGGTCAATCTCTACACAGGTTTTTACAACAATCCTTTTCTGCTTTGGGGGAGATATCGCAAGCGATTTTTAAGCACAACGCTTCCCGTCTCTTTTCAATTTCACCATACCCAGATGGACGGCGCTCCTGCCGCACAGTTCCTGGCGCGTCTGCAGGATGAAATGAACCGGCTGACCCTATAGCCCCATGCGCCTCTTCCCTTGGCAAATCACTCCGGATGTTCGGGGGACGGGGATCGGGAGGAGCCCGGTAGCGGGGCCGGAAAAAGGGGCCGCGGCAAGAAGCGGTTTGGGGATACGGATGGCCTTGGTGCGTTTCCGCTTTGCCGCCATCGCGGGCCGGAACGAACCGAAGCAGGTTGACCCGACCTTGGAAGCAAACGGTCCTCCTGCATTGTGTTTTGTACAGCAGAAGAACGGGGAACCCCCCCCCGTCTGTGGAGAGGAGAACGATCACATGTGCGCGGACTTTATCAACTTGACGCCGGAGAACCTGGCAAGTGAGCATTTGTGCTGTATCATCCGCAGCAAAAAGCCCCATCCGGGTGTGGAGGCCAAGCGGCAATGGCTTGCAGAGCGCCTGCGGGAGGGGCATGTCTTTCGAAAGCTCAACGCCAGGGCTGCGGTGTTCGTGGAATACGCACCCCTGGAGACGGCTTGGGTCCCGGTCACCGGGGACAATTACCTCTACCTGTACTGCCTGTGGGTGAACGGCGAACAAAAGGGAAAGGGCTACGGAACGGCGCTGATGGAGTATTGCCTGGCGGATGCCAGGGCGCAGGGAAAATCCGGCGTCTGCATGCTGGGAGCGGCCAAGCAAAAAGCCTGGCTCTCCGACCAGGCTTTTGCGAAGAAATATGGCTTTGAGGTGGCCGATACCACGGAAAACGGCTATGCGCTGCTGGCGCTTTCCTTTGATGGGACCATGCCGAAGTTCGCCCCAAACGCAAAGCGGCAGGAAATTGAGCCCAGGGAACTGACCGTTTACTATGATTTTCAGTGTCCCTTTGTTGTTCAAAGCGTGGAGCGGCTCCAGACCTATTGTGAGGAGAACGGGGTCCCGGCATCCTTTCTTCAGGTGGATACGCTGCAAAAAGCAAAGGAGCTGCCCTGCGTATTCAATAACTGGGCGGTGTTTTATCAGGGAAAGTTCCAAACCGTCAATTTACTGGATGTCGCCGGTTTAAAGCGAATCCTTCCATGAGGCCGCGCCATGAAACAGAACGTATTACTGCTCGGCCGCATCTCCGCCGTGTTATACGGCGAGCCGTCCGACCGGGTCTGGCTGTTCGTCCACGGCAAATACGGCTGCAAGGAAGAGGGTGCGGCCTTCGGAGAGATCGTCTGCCCCAAGGGCGCGCAGGTGCTGGCCATTGACCTGCCCGAACACGGCGCACGGAAAGAGGAATCGGGCTTCGTCCCCTGGCAGGTCGTCCCGGAACTGCGGGGCGTGATGGCGTACCTGCGCGGGCGCTGGGGCCACATCAGCCTGCGCTCCAACAGCATCGGCGCGTGGTTTTCCCTGCTGGCCCTGGCGGACATGCCGCCGGAGCAGGCGCTGCTGGTATCGCCGGTGCTGGACATGGAACAGCTGATCCGGAACCGGATGGGCTTAGCCCTGGTCGACGAGACGCGGCTGGAGCGTGAGGGCGAGATCGCCACTGATTTCGGCGAGACGCTCTCCTGGCGGTATCTGCAATACGTCCGGGCCCACCCCATCACGAAATGGAACGCCGCTACCGAGATCTTATATGCCGGGCGGGACACCCTGACAGATCGGGATACGGCGGACGCCTTCGCCCGCCGGTTCGGCTGCGGCCTGACCGTCATGGAGCGCGGCGAGCACTGGTTCCACACGCCCGAACAGCTTGCGGTATTGAACGCTTGGGAGGAAAAGCATACAGGGCCCGAGAAGTCTGCAACGGCAATGAAAAATTCCAGGTGCGCTTCCAGACCTTCGCCGGGCGGACGGCCCGGATCATCCAGCATGGGAGCGGCCACTGCGAGGGAATCGTCATCTGAGGAGGGATCCATCTGATCGTTTATTTTACCGGCACCGGCAACAGCCGGTACTGTGCCCAGCAGCTGGCGGACCAACTGGAGGATACGCTGCTGGACGCCGTTCCCTTCATCCGGGACGGCATCGCGGCGGAGCTGTTTTCGGAGAAGCCCTGGGTATTTGCGGCTCCGACTTACGGCTGGCAGCTGCCCCGGGTTTTCGCCCGGCTGATCCAAAACGGCAGTTTTGCGGGCAGCCGGGACGCTTACTTCGTCATGACCTGCGGCAGCGAGATCGGCAATGCAGCGCGGTACAACCAGGCACTCTGCAGGAAAAAAGGGCTCCGCCATCGCGGAACCCTCCCTGTCGTCATGCCGGAAAACTACATCGCCCTGTTCGACGCCCCGGAGGAGGCGGAGGCCCGCAAGATCATCGCCGCCGCCCAGTCCGCGCTGGAGCGCGGTATCGGCTGCATCCGGTCGGGGCGGGACTTCCCCGCAGTCAAGGCCGGTTTGACCGACAAGCTGAAGTCCGGCATTGTCAACGCCGCGTTCTACCGGTTTATCGTCAGGGCCAAGCCCTTCACGGTTTCCGACGCCTGCATCCGCTGCGGCAAGTGTGAAAACGCCTGCCCGCTGGGCAACCTCCGGCTGCGGGACGGGACGCCCGTCTGGGGCGGCCGCTGCACCCACTGCATGGCCTGCATCTGCGGCTGCCCGGCCGGGGCCATCGAGTATGGAACGGCCAGCCGGGGCAAGCCCCGGTATCAGTGCCCGGAGTACGAGAAATAAGACCGGACCATGCCGTTGCATGGGGGCGCGCCCCCCGAATGGTCAGTTTTTCCGCTCCAAGTCCCTCCAGGCGGTAAAGCGGCGCCACAGCAGCCACGCCAGCGCGCTGCTCAGCAGCCCCACGCAAAGGCCTGCCAGCACGTCGCTGGGGAAATGCACCCCCACATACAGCCGGGAGAAGCCCATCAGCGCAGCCAGCGCCACGGCGGCGCGCTTCATCCACCGGCGGGGCAGCGTGCGGCACCAGGCGCCTGCGGCGGCAAAGGCCGCGCAGGTATGGCCGGAAGGAAAGGAGTTGGGATCGTTCTCCGCGATCAGCGGGACCAGCCCCGCCACCGTGTGCCAGGGCCGCGCCCGGCCCACCAGATGCTTCAGCACCACGTTGGTGCAGAGCATGCCGATCAGCAGAGCGAGCAGGCCGAGCATCCCCGCCTTTCGGGTGGGCCGGAACGCCAGCAGCAGCAGGGACAGGGCGATCCATAACAGCCCCACGTCTCCCATGTGGGTATACCCGATCAGAATGGGGTCCAGCAGGGCGCAGCGCAGCGTCTCCTGGATCCACAGCAAAACGGCGCCGTCCGCCGTCCAAAACCATTGGGGCATCCGATCTCCTCCAGACAGCCAAACTGGGGCGGCGGTAAAACCGCCGCCCCGCTCGTTTTCTTCCGCAGGTTCAGTTTTCCTCCCAGACGCAGCTCAGGATGGTGCCGTTGGCCAGCTCGAACTTATCGGTCTTGACAATATGGGTCTTGCCGATACGCACTTCCTGGGTGCCGATCTCCGTGGTGATCACGTTGACCACATTGCACTCGATGGTGAAGGTCAGATCCAGCTTGCCATCCCCGATGGGGAGCACCAGCGCATTGCCGGTATCGCTCAGCCGGGCGCGCTGTTCATGCTCCACGGCGGTCACGCCGGTCACCTGACCGTTGAGCAGTTCGCCGGAGGCCATCAGCGTGGAGGGGATATGCTCCTGGATATTCTCATAGACTTCCGGCTCCACATTCTCCACCAGCACGGTATACGTAACCTTATACGTCTTGGGATTGATGGCGTTGTTGTTCCCGCCCAAAAACTTCACGCCCAGCACCACCGCCGCCACGATGATCACCAGGATCACCAGCAGGTCCACGATATTGATCTTGCCGAACAGACGGCCCTTTTCATCCATCATCTTTTGCATCCTCCGAGGTTGTAAATTGACATAATACTTGGTACAATACAGGGGTACTCCGGTATTGTACCATATCCGGCCATTGATTCACAAGTCTTTTTTGGAGGTCCTCTTGATGAAGGTCATCCACCTGATTTCCGGCGGCGACAGCGGCGGCGCCAAGACCCACGTCCATTCCCTGCTTCAGAACCTGTCCCGGCGCATCGACGTGACCATGGTCTGCTTTATGGAGGGCCCTTTCGCGCAGGAGGCACGGGCGCTCGGCATCCCTACCGTAGTCTTCCCCGGCCGCAATCTGCTGCGCACCTATTCCGCCCTCAAACGCCTGATCCGCACGGGCGGCTATGAGCTCATCCACTGCCACGGGGCACGGGGCAACATGATGGGCGCCCTGCTGCGGCGCGCTACGGGACTGCCGGTGGTCACCACCGTCCACTCGGACTGGCGGCTGGATTATCTGGGCCGCCCCTTCTCCCGTCTGACCTATGGCAGCATCAACGCGTTTGCCCTGCGCCGGCTGGACTACCGCATCGGCGTGTCCGACGCCATGACCGATCTGCTCATTTCCCGCGGGTTTGATCCGGACCGGCTCTTCACCATCTATAACGGCATCGACTTCACCCCCCGCACGCCCGCGCTCTCCCGCGCGGAGTATTTCCGCTCGGTGGGCCTGCAAGCGGACGAAGACTCCGTGGTTGTCGGTATCGCCGCCCGGCTCAACCCGGTAAAGGACGTGGCCACCCTGGTCCGCGGCTTCGCCCTGGCCGCTTCTTCGTGTCCCAATCTGCGGCTGCTCATCGCCGGAGACGGCGATGAGATGGAGATGCTCAAAAACCTGGCCCGGGAGCTGGGCGTGGAGCGGCAGGTGTGCTTCGCCGGGTGGATCACCGATACCGACAGCTTTTATCACGCCATCGATGTGAATACCCTCACCTCCCTGTCGGAGACCTTTCCCTACTCCCTCACAGAGGGGGCCCGCGCCGCCCTGCCCACGGTGGCCAGCCGGGTGGGCGGCGTCCCCTATCTGATCGAGCACGGGATCCACGGCCTTTTGTTCGAGGCCGGGGATGCGGAGGGGCTCTCCCGCCATCTGGCCGCTTTGGCCGGGGACCCCGTCCTGCGGAAACACCTGGGTGAGCGGCTCTACCAGCGGGCCAGACAGGACTACTCCCTGGAGAGCACCCTGGAGCGGCAGCTCACGATCTATGAGACCATCCTGCGCCGAAAGGAACGCGCCTACCGGCGGGACGGGGCCTTGGTGTGCGGCGCCTATGGCCGCGGCAACGCCGGAGACGACGCCATTCTGGAGGCCATCGTCACCGAGCTGCGGCAGATCGACCCGGATCTTCCGGTATGGGTCCTCTCCCGCAATCCGGAGGAGACCCGCCGGACCTATCGGGTCAACTCGATCTACACCTTCGCCTTCCCCCGTTTTCTGTGGCGGATGCACAGGACCCGGCTCTACATCAACGGCGGCGGCTCTCTGATGCAGGACGTGACCAGCCACCGCTCCCTGTGGTTTTATTTGTTTACCATCTCTGCGGCCAAACTGCTGGGCAACCGTGTGATGATGTACGGCTGCGGCATCGGCCCCATCCACGCCCCCGCCAACCGCCGGCGGGCGGCCCGGGTGCTCCAGCGGCATGTGGACGCCATCACCCTGCGGGACACCCACTCCAAGGCGGAGCTGGAGGATATGGGCGTCACCCGGCCGGAGGTCCTCCTCTCCGCCGACCCCACCGTTATCCTCCCCGCGGCCCCGCCCCAGGTGGTGGACGGCCTGCTGGAACGGCAGGGCCTGGATCCCCAGGGGCGTTACATCGGCTTTGCCCTGCGGCCCTGGCCCGGCTTTGAAGAGAAGGCCGCGCTCTTCGGCGCGGCGGCGGACTACGCCTGGGAAGCCTACGGTCTGATCCCCGTGTTTCTGCCCATCGAACGGCGGCTGGATGTGAGCGCCGCCCGGCTGGCCGCCCGGGACATGAAGGCGCCCTATCACATTCTGGAGGATACCGGCCGCTCCGACCACACCATCGGCCTGTTTGCCCGGATGCAGGCCGTGGTATCCATGCGCCTGCACGCGCTGGTCTTTTCCGCCGGACAGGGGGTGCCCCTGGTAGGCGTGGTGTACGACCAGAAGATCAGCTCCTTTTTGTCCTATATCGGCCAGGATCTGTATACCGATCTGGACCAGGTGACGCTGGAAGCCCTGTGCGCCCACATCGACGCCGCCTGCGCGCGCATCGGGGATACGGAATTCCTCTCCGGCGGCGTGGACCGGCTGCGCCAGGTGGAGCGCCGCAACCAGGAGACCGCCCGGCGGCTTCTGGAGGCGAGGTGACCCGGCCATGAACCAATATGTATGCCTGGCCAGCGCTCCGTGGCAGGCCGTGCCCACCCGCACCCAGCAGCTGATGACCCGGCTGAAGGGCGCCCAGGTGCTCTATTTTGAGCCGCCGGGCAGGCGTTGGCGGAAGCCGGGGCGCAAACTGCGCCCCGGCCTGACGGTTTATACCCTCCCCCCGGTACCCGCGGTGGAGGAACGCTATCAGCTCCTGTTCCGGGGCGTCTGGCGCCGGCAGGCCCGCTTTATTCAGCAGCAGCTGGACCGCCACCGCTTCCGGGAACCCGTGCTCTGGTGCACCGCTCCCCAGGCGGTGCACCTGCTGGAGCACCTGAACTTCCGGGCCCTGGTGTATGACTGCGACCGGGATTGGCCCGGCCTTCCCCTGCGCTGGGAGAGCGATCTGGCTCTGGCCGCCGACGTGATCTTTGCGGCTTCCCAGGGGCTTGCCGATCACCTCTCGCCCTGCAACGACAACATTGCCCTGCTGCCCAACGGCGTCAACCACCCCATGTTCGTGCGGGAGGGCTGCGAATGCCCTGCCTCCCTGCGCCGCCTGGAGGGTCCCGTGCTGGGGTATGCGGGGACGCTCTGGCATGACCTGGATCTGACCCCCGTTCTTCACGCCGCCGAGCTTCTGCCCCGGTGCTCCTTTGTTTTTCTGGGCCGCCGGGAGGAGAATCCCGCGGCGCGGGCGCTGGAGCGGCTGCCCAACGTGCGCTTTTTGTCCCCGGTGCCCCCGGTCGAGGTACCCGATTACCTCTCCCGGTTCGACGTGTGCCTGGACCTTCCCCGGCGGGGCGACCCGGAGAACGACGTGGTGCCCTCCCGGCTGTATGAGTACCTCTCCACCGGAAAACCCGTGGTGGCCCTCTACCGGAGCGAACAGGTGGAGCCCTTTCCCGACGTGGTCTACGGCGCGCATTCTCCGGAGGAATACGCCAGGCTCTGCCGACGGGCTCTGGCCGAGACCGGAGACTGGGCCCGCCTGCGCCGCCGGGAGCATGGGACCCAGGCCGCCTGGAGCCGCCGGGCCGAGGATGTGCAGCGCATTCTGGCGACCATCGGGCTGTATTGACGATGCAAAGGAGATGACCGGCATGGCCCCCTCATGTTCCGCGGCGCTGGAGCGCGCCCGGGAGGACGGACTTCTGGCGGGCGGACGCTTTCGGGGCGAGACGCTGCGGGGGCTGGACTGCTCCGAGCTGGACCTGAAGGCGCTTTCCTTTGAAGCATGCCGCTTTACACAGTGCGATTTCACCCGGACCGGCTTTTACGGCGTCCGGCTGGAAGGGTGTGATTTCTCCGGCTGCCGCTTTGCCCAGAGTTACTGGCGGGACTGCGCGCTCACCGGCTGCAAGGGCGAGGGCTGCGACTTCCGCCGCAGCCGTCTCCGCTCGACCCGTATTTCAGGCTCCCGCTTTCGCTACGCCAACTTCTCCGGCGGCGCTTGGGAGAACGTGGAGCTTGCGGACTCCAACTGGAGCGAGAGCGTGCTGACCGAACTGCGGCTGCGCTGCCTGAAGCTGGAGCGGGTGGACTTCACCGGAGCCGATTTCTTCCGTACCTGCCTCAAGGGCGTGGACCTGTCCGAATGTACCATTGATCACATCACGCTCTCGGAGACCTGCGCCGAACTCAAGGGGGCCACTCTGGATGCCGCTCAGGCCGCGGTAGCCGCCCGCATCCTGGGCATTCTGATCCGCTGACCCCCGTCCGTTCATATCTCACGCGCACCCCCCGTACACTGGACGGGGGGTGTTCGTTTGGTTTCTTCCTTTGGGGACTTTCTGGCCCGGGCGGCAGGGGATCCGATTCTGGCGCTGACCGCCCTGCTGGTGCTGGCGGTGGTGCTGGTCAACGGCTGGACGGACGCGCCCAACGCCATCGCCACCGCGGTGGCGACCGGAGTGCTTCCCTTCCGGCGGGCGGCGGTGCTGGCGGCCGTGTGCAATCTGTTGGGCGTGGCCGGTATGACCGCATACAACGCCACGGTGGCCGAGACATTATACACCATTGCAGACTTCGGCGGGGATGGCAGGGCCGCTCTGTCCGCTCTGTGCGCGGCCCTGTGCGCCATTGTGGCGTGGGCCGCGCTGGCCTGGCGCTTCGGCATCCCCACCAGCGAGAGCCATGCGCTGGTGGCCGGAGTCACCGGGGCCGCCCTGGCGATGCCCGGCGGGTGGGCCAACGTACAGGGGGCGGCGTGGGGCCGGGTCCTGCTGGGGCTGGGCTTGTCCGTAACTCTGGGGTATTGGGCCGGCGGGTTTTGTCATCGTCTGTTGGTCCGGCTGCGGCCCGGCGCCGGCCTGCTGCGCCGGGGGCAGGTCGCCGGAGCGGCGGCCATGGCCTTTCTCCACGGGGCGCAGGATGGGCAAAAATTCCTGGGCGTGTTCCTGCTGGGCTGCGCGCTGACGGACGGAGGTCGCGCCGAGGGGGTATTCTCCATTCCGGGCTGGCTGATGCTGCTCTGCGCGGGCGTGATGGCCTTGGGCACCGGTATCGGCGGCAGGCGCATCATCAACACTGTGGGCCGGGATATGGTGTCTCTCTCCCCCGGGGAGGGTTTCGCGGCCGACCTGGGCGGCGCGGTGTGCCTCCTGTTTTGTACGCTGGCAGGACTGCCGGTAAGCACCACCCACGCCAAAACTGCCGCTATCCTGGGCGTGGGCGCGGCCTCCGGCGGCCCGGTGAACCGCGGCGTCGCGGGCGGGATCGCCCTGACCTGGCTGCTCACCTTTCCCGGCTGCGGGGCGCTCGGGTTTCTGCTGGCCCGGCTCTTCCATCTTTAAGAAAACGGTGTTATAATAATGCGTACCGAACAAAGCCAATTGGCTTGTTCAAGCGCAAGGTTTTCTGGCAAATGAGCCAGAAAACCTTGCCCCTTCCGCTGGAGCAATACGGCGCCCCAGCGGAAATACGCATTGTAACAATGTCTCAATTTCATCAAAGGGGCTATCAATAGCCCTTTTGATGAAATGATGCGGCAGCGGCCGCACGAATAAACCGCTTGGCGGTTGCTTCAGCAGACACTCTAATAATGCCTGCTGAAGCAGATGCAATGCGGTTTTTCCGGCGGCGCCGCCGCGGCGCCCGATCCCACAACTGGAGGCTCTGAATGGCAATGAGACCCTATGACACCGTTATCTTTGACCTGGACGGCACCCTGCTCGACACGCTTGGGGATCTGGCCGACAGCACCAACTACGCCCTGGCCCTGCACGGCCTGCCCGCGCGCACGCCGGAGGAGGTCCGTCAGTTTGTGGGCAACGGCGTGGCCCGTCTGCTCCATCTGGCCGTGCCCCGCGGTACCCCGCCGGAGCTGGAGGCGCGCTGTCTGGCTGATTTTCGGGCCCACTACCTGCTGAATATGGAGCACAGGACCGCTCCCTACCCCGGTATTCTGGAGCTGCTGGACCGGCTGCGGGCACAGGGCATCCAGACGGCGGTGGTCTCCAATAAGTTTGACGGCGCGGTCAAGGGACTGTGCCTGACGTATCTGGGGGAGCGTATCCCGGTCGCCATCGGGGAATCCCCCAACGTGGCCCGAAAGCCCGCCCCCGATACGGTCTTCCGCGCGTTGGAGGAGCTGGGCGCCGCCCGGGAGCGGGCGGTCTACGTGGGGGATTCCGATGTGGATATCCAGACCGCGCAGAACGCCGGTCTGCCCTGTATCTCGGTCAGCTGGGGATTCCGGGACGCCGCTTTTCTCACCGCACACGGCGCCCAGACCATTGCGGACAGCCCCGCCGCCCTCTGGGCGCTTCTCTCCGGCGGCAAGGAATAAGCCTCGGGCCTGGCCGGAGGCCTTGCGGCTGCGGCGCGCTGGCCGGCGCACGGAAGAACCGTACTCTGCGGAAGGAGCTGTCAATGCCTAAGATCGTTGAGGTAACCGACGTTACACTGCCGGAACTGGATCTCTTTGCCCGCCTGACGGAAGCCCAGCTGCGCAACCGACTGGAGCCGGAAAAAGGGATCTTTATCGCGGAAAGCCCCAAGGTGATCGAGCGGGCCCTGGACGCCGGATATGAGCCCGTCGCCCTTTTGATGGAGCGCAGGCACATCGATGGACAGGGCCAGGGCGTCATTGCCCGCTGCGGAGCCATCCCCGTCTATACCGCTGCCCGGGAGCTGCTGGCCCAATTGACCGGGTACCCATTGACCCGCGGCGTGCTGTGCGCGATGCGCCGTCCCCCCCTGCCCAGTGTGGAGGAGGTATGCTCCGGCGCACGCCGGGTTGCGGTCCTGGAAGGGATCGTGGATTCGACCAACATCGGCGCCATCTTCCGCTCCGCCGCCGCACTGAATATGGACGCCGTGCTGGTCACCCCGTCGTGCAGCGACCCGCTGTACCGCCGTGCGGTACGGGTCAGCATGGGCAGCATTTTTCAGATCCCGTGGACCAGGATTGGAAGCGACGCCTCCCAGTGGCCGCAGCCTGGGATCGCGCGCCTGCAGGAGCTGGGTTTTAAGACCGCCGCCATGGCTTTGAGCGAATCCTCCGTCCCCATCGACGATCCGCGGCTGATGGCAGAGGAGAAGTTGGCGGTCCTGTTCGGCACGGAAGGCGACGGTCTGTCGCCCCGCACGCTCGCCTGTTGTGATTACACCGTGCGGATCCCCATGTCTCACGACGTGGATTCGCTGAACGTGGCTGCGGCCAGCGCGGTCGCTTTCTGGCAGCTCAGGCCCCGTTGAGCGTGCAGAGGAATGCGGAGAATCATGCACGACGGAGCCCTTTGTTCGCTCCGCTTAGTACTTTTTGCTTAAAGGACAATACGGCGTGTCAACCGTTCCAGGACCGCTAAGGCGCTCCATGCGGCTAAATCGGGCCCTATGGTTCCAAGTTCAGTTCGAATCTCTGCGTTTCCAAAGCTCCCGGAGAGTTGTGTGGTGAAGCTGACATTCTCGCCGGGCCGTACCGGCTCCACTGATGCGGGCGTGTCCTCCACCCCGTTGGTGGCCAGCGCTACCGAAACCGCCACGTTCATATGATCCGGATACCGTCGATAGAGTTCCCCCGCGTTGCCGGAGCAAAAGTCGGCCATCGTCCGCAGGGCGGGGTCTCCCTCTCCGGATGCGCGGGGGTGCTTGCGTTTGGTGAAGGAGACCTCCACCGGCCCCATCAGCCGGGCCGCCGCCATAATATCAAAGCCTCCCACCACGCCAGGGACCAGGTGGACTCTCCGGTCATACTGCACGGCGGCCTGTTCCACTTGTTCATAGAACACCGGATCGCTGAATACACCCGTCGACAAAGCGATCAGATCGGCTCCCCCGGCCAAAACGGCCACGGCATACTGCCGCACGACCTGACCTGCAGCGGCCTCGATCACATAATCCGGTCCGAAGGCCAGCAGGGATGCGATGCTGTCCGCGGCCGGGCAGGACAACTTCTCGGCCAGGGCGTGGGTCCTCCTCTGCGTGCGGCCGAACACCCCCCACAGGGCCACGCCTTCCACCCTTCCCTGGGCCAGGGCCCCGGCAATCAAAGTGCCCAGGCGGCCGCAACCTAGTACTGCTACCTTTTTCATTCGGAGTCGGTCCTCTCTCCGTCCAGCGCCGTGTAAGCCAGCAGGCGTGCAGATTTTCTCCTCTGCCCGGCGCCGAAGGTCTCCTTCTCTACCAACTGCAGGGCTCCATAGGGGCATACCCGTACACATGCTGGCTGCATACCGCGGCGCACCCGCTCGATACAGCCGTCGCACTTGACCATCTTGCCCGCCCGGTCAAAGCAGGGCGCGGCAAAGGGACAGGCCATGGCGCAACTGTGGCAGCCAATGCAGTTTGTCTGATCATAGACCGTAAAGCCGGTATCCGTATCCTTCTTCAGGCACCCGGCGGGACAGCCCTGTACGCAGGGTGCCTGTGCGCAGTGCATGCAGGCCATGGACAGGTAGCGCACGGGGGCATCCTTTCCACTTCCCTGCTCTATGACAAAGCACTGGCGAAAGGGCTCGTCTCCTTCCTGCGGCTGCACATCGTTCTGGTCCATGCACGCCACGGCACATGCGCCGCAGCCGATACATTTTCTGGTATCCAGCAGGAAAATATAGCTCATTTCCGTACCTCCGCCTTCTCCACACGGCAGCGGACCTGCTTGAAGCCCGGGAAGCCGGAATAGGGATCCAGGTGATCTCTGGGTATGATTTGATTGACGTTGGCCTCCGAATAGCCGTGATACATATTGACTTCTCCGGGCGCAGAAATGGCACTGACATTGGCCTTGACCTTGATACGGCCCACCCGGGTGGTCAAATAGATCTCATCTCCCTGGCCGATCTCCATCCGCTTAGCATCCTCCGGATTCAGGTCGGCCGCCGGGTCGGGCCGCAGGCTGCGCAGCCAAGGCACGTCGTGCAGACGGGAGTGGACCGCATTGGGGATACGCCCGCCCGTAATCAGTGTCATGGGAAGTTCTCCGTTTTCCGGACTGTCGTAGCCATCCACAAATACGGGCAGAGGGTTGAGTCCATGTGAGTGTTCATATTTGGCGATCCGCTCACTGTACAGTTCGATTTTTCCGCTGGGCGTATCCAGCGGCGCAGAAAAGTAGTCTGGCGTCTTTGGACAGGGGATCTTCAGGGGTACTCCACCGGCCTTCACCGCATCTAGGTCCACGTCTACATCCCGGAACATATGCTTGACGCACGTATCATAACCACTGCAAAGCAGAGGATCATCCAGCGCCAGGGCGCTGGCCACCCGAGACATGATCTCCACGTCATCCAGGCTCTCATAGAGCGGTGCAATAGCTGGACTGGTGTAGTTGACAAAGCCTCCGCCATAACATTTGACCTCACTGCGCTCAAAGGAGGTACAGGCAGGCATGACAATATCGGCGTACCGGCAAAAATCGGTCCAAAACAAATCGGTTGCTGCCACAAAGTCCAGATCTGCCGCCATTTCCAGCAGTCTGGAGGACTCCAGGTACATACGGTTGTTGACGCCATGGGCATAGATGGCACGGATGGGATAGGGCTCGCCCTTCTCCCATTGCCGCACCAAATCCATGCCCTGGGCCTCGGGCAGCATCTCAGACCACAAGGGGAACCGTGCTGAGCCGATCTTCGGCCGGGCATTCCGCGGGAACCGTTCTTCTACGAACTCATCCTCCCGGGTACGGAAACCCGCCGCCATATCCGCAAAGGTCTCGAAGGTCGGAACTATGGTTCCCGGCTTATTCACATTTCCGGTCAGAGCATTCAGACAGATCACCGCTCTGTGGCTGGGCAGGCCGTTTGCGTGGTGACTCAGGCCGTTGCTGGGCTGGATGATAGCGGTCTTTGCCGTGCCGATGAGCTGGGCCAGTTCCCGGATTTCCCCTTCCGGCACGCCGGTAATACGCACCGCCTCCTCCACCGTATAGCCCATGACCATGTCCCGATAGGCGGCGAAGCCGTGGACATGCTTCTGGATAAAGTCCATATCCGCCCAGCCGTTTTCGATGATAAGCCTGGCCACCGTATTGGCCAGATAACCGTCGGTCCCGACACGGGGGCGGATATACAGATCGGCACACTGGACGGCCGTGGGCGTACGGCGCGGATCAATGATGACCACCCTGCCCCCTTTTTCCTTGTACTGGTAGTAGTTTCGCCCCATGGGGTAGGCGCTGACCAACGGATTACAGGCCCATCCCACCAACACCTCCGGCATTCCAAGCACATCAGGGCGCATCTCGCTGCCGTAGGTCAGCTGCCAGCTCATGACCTCCGAACGATGGCAGGTGCTGGACTCCGTGAGATAATTGGGACTGCCGAACGAGTAGGCCAGTCGGTGCAGGAAGGGGCGATACCACTTGGGGTAACCCGTCATGAAGGCCACGGCCTCCGCTCCGTGGCGGGCCTTGACCCCATTGAGCCCCATAGCGACGGCGGCGACCGCCTCGTCCCAGGAAATGGATTCGAACTTGCCCGATCCACGGGGTCCAGTCCGGCGCATAGGCGTGCGGATACGGTCCTTCCGGTAGATGTACTGACGGTTGGCCGCGCCTTTGGTACACAGGGCTCCATTATTGGTAGGAAAGCCGGCAGTTCCCTCCACCTTGATCACTACGCCGTCCTTTATATAGGCGTCTACACCACATTGGGGACCCGGAGTACAGATATCACACATGGTATGACGGACTTCGATGCCCGTCTCCGGGCCCGGGATTTTGGCATGGACCAGTTGCTCCAATTCACTCATAGCTGTCATTCGCCTCCTATGCGCCGGATGAACGCCCGGCTCAGTCCGCCGGCCGCCAGCAGTCCCTGCTGGGCCGGAGTCAGCCGCGCCTCTCCTCCCAGCAGACGCTTTGTCAGATGGTTTTTCAAAATACCGCTGATGCGGTAATTGCCGAAGAGATTTATACTGTTGAGCTTTCCGTCCTCCAGTATGGCCTCCACAGTAAACCCCTTTTCCCGGAAACTGCAGCGTTCGCCAGGCAGATTGGGATCGCCCAGTCCAATAAAATCCATATCGAAGAAGTGCGTAATATTGTGCAGGATATTCCCATAGTACCGGCAGAACTGCCCGGCCATGTTCCGTCCCGCACAATCTCCCTGAGCTCCCGCGTTGGCCCACAGGCCGATGACGGCAGTCTTTCCGGTCTGGAGATTCACGCCCTCGCAGCAGTCGCCGGCCGCGTAGATGCCGGGGACATTGGTGCGCATGCCCTCATCGACTACGATCCCCCGCTCGATCTGCACGTTTTCTCCCTCCAGTACCTGAGTATTTGCTACCAGCTCCACATTGGCCCGGGTCCCGATGCATAGGCACACCAAGTCGGCCTCCAGCGTCCGTCCATCCGCCAGCGTCACCCCTTTCGGCGTAACAGCGGATACTTGGGCCCGGAAAATTAAGTCCAGGCCCCGCTCTTCCAGCCTCTGCTGGATGGCATGGGCAGTACTCTCATACGCAGCCAGCGGAAACAGATAGGGTGCGCCGTCGGCCAGGGTCACCTCCACGCCGCGGCGGTAGAGCAGCTCCGCTACCTTGATGCCCACCATCGAGCCGCCCACGACCACCGCACGCTTCACTCCACCCTGCTCCAGGCGCCGGCGCAGTCTCTGCGCATCGTTCAGCGTACGCATCAGGAAGAAATCTCCGCCCCCCCGCCGCAGCGGCCCCGGCACCAGCGCGCTGGCACCGGTGGCGATAAGGATGGCGTCGAAGCCACGCATCTGACCTCCTTCCAGCTCAATGCTCCTATGGGCCGTATCAACACGACGTACCCGCATGTCAGAATAGAGCTCCAGGGACAGCTTCCGTTGGATTTCTTCCATTCCGCCAAAGGGAAATACCCCATCCAGTTCCAGTTTCTCTGAGGCGTAGTAAGTCGTCAGCATGGGGTTGAAGGGCGGCTGCCCAGTATCGCTGAACACAGCGATACGGCCCGACGGATCCAGCTGCCGAATGGCTCTGGCCGCATGAAAGCCCGCACAGCCAAACCCTACGATGGCATAGTTTTTCATAGTTCCTCCTGTAAAAGCAGGTTTTGCATGCCGGTTCCATCCCGGCATGCAAAACCTGCTCAACTATGGCGCGTTTAGTCCTTCTTTTTATTGAGCACCGCCATACACTCGATCTCTACCAGGAATTCCGGACGGGCCAGGCAGCCCGCCTGCAGGATGGTGCTGGCGGCGGGATGCTCCGCCAGTTCGGGGGCGTATTCCTGATAGAACTTCAGCTCCGTGGCGCGCATGACCGGGTAATCCTTGATGTCCTTGAGCATGATAAACGTTTTGAACACGTTCTCCAGGCAGCTGCCCGCCTCCTCCAAGACCTGCTTCATCTTGCTCAGGGCCACCCACATCTGATCCTGCATGGTGTTGGTGGTACAGCTGCCGTCCTCAAACTTCTGGGCGGTCATCCCCGACACATACACGATGTTGTCCACCACCACGGCGTTGGCGTAGATGGGGGTGCCGGG
>CDZT01043148.1_pt1 | contig 30474 bp, 23 predicted proteins | sample 557531 | NCBI WGS metagenome assembly CDZT01 (sample SAMEA3182066, study PRJEB8094) | gut metagenome | biome: human; feature: gut; material: Stool; isolation source: human stools | place: Canada | collected 2013-03-05
CGTTGGCTCTGTTCCCGCCCGCCCGCCCATTCCCGGACTGGACCTGCCCGGCGTGGTCACCAGCGACGAGCTGCTGGAAGACCTGCGCCCCCGGGAGCGTATGATCATCCTGGGGGGCGGCGTCATCGGGGTGGAGCTGGCCTGCGTGTGGGCCGCCGCCGGGTGCCGGGTGACCATTTTGGAAGCTCTGGAGCGCATCCTGGCCAACCTGGACCGGGAACTGTCCCAGAGCCTGACCCTGCAGCTGAAACGGGACGGTGTGGAGCTTTTGACCGGGGCGCACGTGACGCGCATCTCCCCCGGCCTTACCGTGCACTTTACCCACAAGGGCGCGGAGCAGACCGCTCAGGCGGAGACCGTGCTGGCCGCCATGGGCCGCGTCCCCGCCACGGCGGGATTGTTCGCAGGCGTGGAGCCCGCCATGGAGCGGGGCTTCCTCCAGGTCAACGAGCGCTTCCAGACCTCGATCCCCTCCCTCTACGCCATCGGGGACGCCATCGGCGGGGCCATGCTGGCCCACAAGGCGGAGGCGGAGGGGTGCGCGGCGGCCGACCTGCTGCTGGGCCGGGCCCCCGTCCGCGGCGTGTCTCCCGTCCCCGCCTGCGTGTATACCGATCCGGAGATCGCCCAGGTGGGCCTGACCGCCGACGACTGCAAGGCGCGGGGCATCCCTTTCGCTGCGGGCAAATGCGTCATGGGCGGCAATGGCCGCACCCTCATCGCGGGCGGCAAACGGGCCTTTCTCAAGCTGGTGTTTCACGCGCAGACCCACGCCCTGCTGGGGGCCTGTCTGTACTGCTGCCGGGCCACCGATCTGATTTCCGAGCTGACCCTCGCGGTGACCCTGGGCCTGACGGCGGAGCAGCTGCTGCGCCCGGTACGGCCGCACCCCACCTTTTCCGAGGCCGTCACCGAAGCCGTGGAAGCCGGTCTGGCGGCCCTGACGCGCTGAATGGGCCGGGCTTCAAGTGGGAATCGACATTTCCGGCAAGCTGTGCTATGATACTCTTATACACCGTTTGAAAAGGAGCGATTCCAATGCGCAAACATGTTTCCCGGTTCCTGCCGTTTCTGCTGGCGCTGGCGCTGCTGACGGCCCCCGCCGCCCTGGCCGTGGGGGAGGACGTGCCCGGCCTGCCCCAGGCCAGCCTGACCGACACCGCCGCGCTGGACCTGATCAACCAGGTGCAGCTCTCCGCCGCCGGGGCGGACGTGTCCGCCGCCGCCCTGACCGGCGACGCGCTGCCCCAGTCCCTGAGCGCCGACGACCTGGCCGGCGTCTGCTCCGCCAACGATACCCTGGTGCGCGTCACCGTCACCGGGGCGGAGCTGAAGGCCTATCTGGAGTGGGCCGCCGCGTGCTACAACCAGTGGAAAAGCGGCGATATCGGCATCTCCTTCCAACCGGAGCGCCCCGCCCATACCCGGGACGTGTTTGCCGGCGTGGACTACGAGCTGGACCTGTCCAAGCCCGCGGGCGAGCGGGTGCAAAACGTCCGCTTCCGGGGCGCGCCCCTCAGCGACGATCAGCAGCTGAAGCTGGTCGTAAGCAGCGAGCGCTATGCCGTACAGCTCAAGGGACAGTCTCTGATCTCCGGCGAATATGACTGGTCCAGCCGGCAGACGCTGGGCGCGCTGATCTCCGACTATCTGACCGGGCATGCGGCGCCCGCGGCGGCGGACGGCAACTGGAGCATCACCGGCGTGGACCTCTCCCTGGACAGCGCCGAGCGGGCCACGCTGGTGGCGCTCATCCGCAGCGGCCAGCTGGAGACGCCCTATGCCAAGAGTCTGAACCTGAACCACTACGAGGTAAAGAACCTGCTGGCGTCGGCCAACAACGTAAAGCTCACCGATTTAGACCAGTTCGGTACCGCCGCCTCCTTTGCGGACGCCGACGGCGTCCCCTACTTCCGCCTGCGGGACCTGGCCTTCCTCTTTACCGGCTCCAAGGACCAGTTCAACGTGCGCTGGGACGGCAAGGTGGTGGTGCAGCGGGGCCAGGCCTATGACGGCGGCGTACTCCCCCTGCCCTGGAGCATCCCCGCCTCTGCCGCCGCCGTACCGCCCGCAGAGATCACGGTCAGCGTGGACGGCGCCGATGTGCGCGTATCCGCTATCGCGGTGGACGGGCACTACTACCTGAGTGTGGAGGGGGTCAACGCCCTGTTGGGCACCTCCGCCACGGTGCAGGACAAAACGCCGTGATCTCCGCGCGGCGGTTTCCGATGGCTTTCTCCTTTGGTTTGACAAACCGGCCCGGCGGCTTCTTGCCGCCGGGCCGGTTTTATGCTAGAATGATATCTCAGCGGATCATTTTGTGGAAAGAAGGTGGGCGCATGCCCCTGCCGAAACTGATCGTGGTCCTGGGGACCACCGCCTGCGGCAAAAGCGGGCTGGGGGTGGAGCTGGCCCGCCGTTTTGACGGGGAGATCGTCTCCGCCGACTCCCGGCAGGTGTACCGTGGGCTGGATCTGGGCACCGGGAAGGTGACGCAGGCGGAGCGGATGGGGGTGGCGCACCACATGCTGGACGTGGTGGACCCCAACCAGAGCTATTCCGTGGCAGACTTTCAGCGGGGGGCCTATGACGCCATCGATGCCATCCGCGCCCGGGGCCGCACCCCCTTTCTGGTGGGGGGTACGGGGCTGTATGTCCGCGCAGTGACCGAGGGCTTTACCTTTGCCGACGCCCGGCCCGATCCCGCCCTGCGCGCCCAGCTGGAGCGCAGGACCACCGCCGAGCTGTACGCGCTCTACCAGGCCCGGGCCGGGAAAACCCTCGCCGGCGGGGAGGAAAAGAACCGCCACCGGCTTCTCCGCGCTCTGGAAAAGCTCTCCGCCGGGGCGGTGGAGACGCCCCCCTGTCCCCGGTATGACTGTCTGCTGCTGGGCATGACCTTTCCGCGGGAGGTGCTTTGCCGCCGCATCGACGAGCGCCTGCAGCGGCGCATCGACGACGGGATGATCGAAGAGGTCGCCAACCTCCGCGCGAATGGGGCCCGCGATCTCTTCCTGGAGGGGCTGGGGCTGGAGTACCGCTACATCCTGTGGTACCTCACCGGGCGCATTCCCACCCTGGACGCGCTTCAGGACGAGTTGGGCCGGGCGATCAAGCGTTTTGCCAAGCGGCAGATGGTATGGTTCAAAAAGGACCGGGATGTGCTCTGGCTGGATACGGCGGTCGATCCCCTCCCGCAGGCGGTGGCGGCCACGGCGGAATTTCTGGGGCGGCCTTCCCAATTCTGACCGAAAATCTTTACCAAATCATAATCTTTTCTCCGTGGCGTTTTTCGATTTGACCGGTATACTGGTTCCCAGAAACCGATCAAAGGAGATAACACCATGTGGGAGTTTCGCTACAAAAACGACTATCTCAACTGTGTCTACGATCTGATGGCGGACGCCGCCGTACAGTCCATGCGCCTGCTGCCCCAGCACCGCGCGGGCGTCAGCTGCTACCACCACTGTGTACTGGTAAGCTATTCCAGCTGGCGTTTGTGCCGGGCCCTGGGCCTGGACGGCCGGGCCGCCGCACGGGGCGGCCTGCTGCACGACCTCTATCTCTATAACTGGCGGGACAAGGCCAGCCATCCCGGCATCCGCCACGCTGTCCAGCATCCGGAGGTGGCGCTGAAGAATGCCAGGGCCCGCTTCTCTGTGACTGAGACGGAGGCGGACATCATCCGCTCCCACATGTTCCCCCTCACCCCGACCAGGGTGTATCACTGTCTGGAGGCTCTGGTCGTCAGCACCATGGACAAGCTCTGCGCCGCCGCCGAGCTGCTGGGTCTGGTGCCCTGGCTCACCCGCCGCCGCGCGCGCCCCATCTGGCAGGACGCAGACTGGGCTCCCGCCCCGCTGCGCCGGGCGGGCTGAACTGTCTTTGTTTATCTCTGCAAAAGCGCGGGCCGGATCGATTCCTCCGGCCCGCGCTTTTTTCTTATGGATCGGGCAGCAGGCCGGCCTCTACCACCCGATAGGCCGGACGGTAGGCCGCCCGATAGGCCTGGGAGTGGGAGAGCGGTGGATAGCCCTGAGCGGCGTAATCCATCAGATACCGTTCTGCCGCCGCCCGCCCGAAGGGCAGCCTTCCCTCCCGCGCCAACGCCCGCAGGACGTCCAGCCGCTGCAGCAGGCCCTCCAGGCTGCCCCGTCTGCGCTGCGCCGTATCGGCAAACCAGCCGTTGAGCTGTTCCGGCGTAATGCCATGCTCCGCCAAAGCGGCCAGGTGCACCCGTACCAGTCCGCCGCCGATCGTCTCCGCCAGCGGCGCGCCCGGCCGCTGGCGGACGCCCGCCAGTTCCGTTTTCAGCCGCGCCAGGCTCTCCCGCCGGTCCCGGATCAAGTGCCCGCCGGCAAACTCGCTCTGATAGGCCAGTTTGACCGCATCACGCGGCTCCATCCGGGGATAGCGCGTCCCGTGGTCCTGCAGCGTCCCGCTCCAAGTCTCCATTGAGCATCATCCCTCCCTTTTTCAGCGCCATCACGATCAGCGGGATGAGCACGATATGGCAGACGATGCCGGGCACGGCGTTGATGACCGCCCCCGCCCAGAAGGCGGAGAGCGGGAATTCCGTGTGCTGGAGCCCCGCGATACAAAAGCGCGCCGCGCCCCAGACGATCCGCCCCAGCACCATAGCAGCGAGCAAGCTCACATAAAGATAGGGCGTGCGTTTGGGCAGCAGCCGGTACAGCGCCCCCGAGCAGGCGCCGTAGGCCGCCAGCTCAAAGGCCATGGCGACGCTGGTGAGGATAGGGGGCATACCGAACAGTGCGGTGCGCAGCAGCGGCGCCACAAAGCCCACCGCCAGTCCCCAGGGCCAGCCGCAGACGAAACCGCACAGCAGCACGGGGATATGCATGGGACTCAGGGCGCTGCCGATTTGGGGGATCTGCCCGGTGAGAAAGGGCAGCGCCAGGGCCAGCGCCAAAAACACGCCGGAAAAGGCCAGACGTCTGATCTGGATGTGGATGGGATGTTTCTTTTTCATAAAACCTCCTTGCATCAAAAGAAGGCATTGCTTTTTCTCCACGAAAAAACAATGCCTTCTTAGCATTTCCTTCAAAAGCGGAATGGGTGCCGATCGGGTGCAGCGGACGCGCGTGCCGGGACTTCTGTCCCCGGGGCCCGGCTTCGTGCCGGAAACCTCTTCGTAATGTAGTATAGCAGGTGCGCCCCCGGCTGTCAATCCCGGCCATCCAGGGCTTTCTCCAGTTCCCCCAGGGCGCTCTCCAGCAGGGCGCTCACCGAGCGCTCCTCCACCCCCGCTACGATGGAATCGCAGCGGTTGAGGGGAATGAGGATCTTTTTGGCCCGGGCCTGACCCACGGCCACCGCCATAGCCGGGGAGATCTCCCCCAGCAGCGCATCGGCCACTACGATCCCAAGCGGGCCCAGTATCACATCGGCCCGGCGGCAGGCCACCGCCACGGCGTTCTCCCCGGTAGCCGCCTGCTGGGCGCCGCCCTTGAGCATGGCGGCAGTGGCCATGCTGTTGGTGCCCACGGCGATCACCGCCGTCTCCGGGAAGCGCTCCCGGATGCACCGGATCAGCTGCTGCCCGATGCGGCCTCCCTGCCCGTCGATCACCAGAACCTCCATATGCGCCCTCCTCTCGTATTGCTTCTATCCTACCACACGTCAGGCCCGAGTGCAATCGCAGCATCCGCCTGCAAAACGGATTCCCCCGGGCCGGTGGGTTTTACCGCCGGCCCGGGGGAACGGGCAGCTTCTGTGCGCAGACGATCTCAGAAGGGCTTATCCTTCTCCTCTGCATAGAGGAACGGCAGGATGGAAGCCAGGTTGCTGTATTCCTTGATGTTATGCCCATAAAGGGCGCGGGGGCCCGCCTCGGGGACGCTGACGCCGTCGGGCAGGAGCTTGACGATCTCCCCCTGTTCGTTGGGACCGTAGCCCATCCAGAATCGGGAGCAGAACAGGATCCCCCCCTCGGCCTGTTTGGCGACGTGGGTCATGACGGCCGGGGTGCTGCCCACGCCGTAAGCGCACACCATGGCCTGGCAGGCGGGGGTGCCGATCTTCTCCAGACGGTAGCCCAGCTCGGACGGTTTGCAGAAGCAGAGCAGCAGCGGATCAGGGCCGAAGCCGATGTCCTCCACGATGTCGTGCTTCACACCCCAGGTCTTCTGGGCCGTCGGGACGGCGGGGTCCTTTACGTAGTCGGGCCGGTCGGCGCGCGCGTGCCAGTGGTCCTCCGGGTCCCACAGCTTGTAGCGCAGGTCGGAGGTAACGCTGTGCCAGCCGAACCACCAGTTGAACATCTCGGCGGTGACCCCGGGCATGAAGGTGGTGTTGGCCACAAAACCGGTCCCGTCGGGCGCCACGCAGAAGCCGTTGTCCAGGCCGGGCACATCGGCGTCCTGAAAACGCCCGCGCGCTGCAAAGGGCAGGGCGGCGGCAGGATCGGCGGCGGGGCCGTTCCAGATGTCCAGCTTCTCCTGCGGGATGGGAGCCAGCGGCTTATGGAAATATTTAGCGTAGGGAAGCCGCTCCTCCTCCGCGCTCAGCTTGGGGCGTTCCAGTTCCAAAGGCATAAGGATCCCTCTTTCCGTTTGATTTGCTATGCAAACGCACAGCAAACTGGCCATGTGCCGCCTGGGGCGGCACGGCCTGAAATCAAAGCGCGTGGACCGGGACGGCCTACATGCGCAAAAACTTCATGCGTTGTCCGTTTTGCCTATGATCGTGGTGCGCCTGCCGCGCATGAAGTTTTATGCCTTTATCATAAGTTATCCGGGGTTTTTTGTAAAATATGAGTTTGGAACGTTCTTATTCCAGTTCGGGATGGTCCTCCCCCAACAGCGTGAGCAGCCGGGGAATATTGGGGTTTTCATTCCGCTCCCGCCAGACGGCCACCCGGTCGAACGCGTCCCCGCCCGGCTGATCCTCCTCCGCCAGCGGCAGGAAGACCAGTCCCGGGTGGTCCCGGTATTGGAAGTCCCCCATCAGACCGTAGGCGTCGTCGTGGACCTGGAGCTGGAGCATCATGGACTCATGGCTGGTATGGCGCAGGGAGCGCCGGGGCTGGAACTGCTTTTCCGCAAAAAAGCGCATCATGTTCACATAGCCGTTGGGCGTCACGTCGGGGCGCATGGTGTAATAGGTCAGCTCCGCCAGATCCTTCAGGTACAGCTGCTTTGCTCCGGCCAGGGGGCTTTGGCTGCCCAGCAGCACATACATACGCCCCCGTCCCACGGTGCGCCGGCGCAGGTGGGGGCGGTCCAACAACTCAAAGGCCATGGTGAAGGCCACGTCCAGATCCCCGCCCTCCAGCCGCTCCAGCAGCGTCCCGAATTCAAACCAGTCCAGGGAGAGCTCCACCCCGCTCCAGCAGGCATGAAACCGCCGCGCCAGCGCCACGATCTCCGTGGGCACGACGCTGAAAGCGCCCAGAGCCAGCCGTCCGTGCTCCCCGCCCTGTTCCCCCTGCAGGGCGGTCCGGGCCGCGTCCATGCGGCGGAGGATATCCAGGCTGTCCCGATAGAAGCCTTCTCCGGCCGCCGTCAGGCGCACCATGCGGGTATCCCGCAGAAACAGCTGTGCGCCCAGTTCCCGCTCCAGCTGATTGATATGCTTGCTGACCGCGCTCTGGGCGATATACAGCTCCTTGGCCGCGCCGGTGAAGGAACCGTGATTGGCCACGGCGACAAAGGTCCTGAGCAGCTTGCTGTCCACGTTCTCCCCCTCTTCCGTCCCGGGAATCCTGTCATCCGAAAAAGGGATTTCCCTTTTCCGGCAAAATGTGCTTTAATAAATAGTAACTGATTTTTCCCCCGAGCGCAAGGAGGTCTCATCTTTTGCTGTCCAATCTTTTGACGGTCACCGGTCAGGTCGGCACCCTGTTTTTGATGATGGGGGTGGGCTTTGCCTTGGCAAAGCTGGGCAAGCTTACCGAGCAGGCCAGGGGCCAGCTGTCGTACCTGCTGCTCTATATCGTCTGTCCCTGCGTTATGGTAGACTGCTTCCAGGTGGAACGCACCCCCGATCTGGTGCGGGAGGTGGCGCTGGGCGCGGCGCTGGCCACCGTGTGCTACGTGGTCTATCTGTTGATTGCGCTTTTCTTTTTTCGCAGGGAGTCTCCCGACGTGCGGGACTGCCTCCGCTTCGGCACGGTATACGGCAACATCGGCTTTATGGGCATCCCTCTGGTCCAGTCCATTCTGGGGGCGGACGCCGTCATCTACGGCGCGTTGTCCCTGGCGGCCTTCAACCTGACGCTTTGGACCCTGGGCGTTTTGGTCATGGGCGGGAAGCAGGCCTTTTCCGTGAAAAAGGCGGCCGTCAATCCAGGCGTCTTAGGCCTGGCGGTGAGTCTGCTCCTCTTTCTGGGCAACGTGCGCCTGCCCGCGGTGTTGGGCAGCGCCGTCTCCTTCCTCAGCGACCTGAACACGCCTCTGGCCATGGTGGTCATCGGCGGACAGCTGGCCTGTGCCGACCTGGCCGCCACCTTCCGGCAGGCGCGGCTGTATCTGGCCTGCTTTCTGAAGCTCATCCTCGTCCCGGTTCTGACGCTGCTGGCGCTGCTGCCGCTGCGGCTTTCGCCGGGCCTGTACTGCGCGCTGGTGCTTCTCTCCGCCACCCCGGTGGCGGGCACCACCAGCCTCTTCGCCCAGCAGTTTGGCCGCGACCCCACTCCCGCCGTCCAGTTCATTACCCTGTCCACACTGCTCTCCATCCTCACCCTGCCTCTTTTCGCCGTAGCCGCGAAAATGATCAGCGGATTCTAAGGCCCGTTTTCAAACAGGCCCGGCTGAGCAGAGCGCCTGTATTCAAAGGAATACAGGCGCTCTGCTCAGCCGGGCTTAGGGGCGGCGGACCGGGTTTATTCAAAGGGGGCCAGTTCCCAGCGGATGAAATATCCCTGAGGATGCTTGCAGACGGGACAGACCGCCGGGGCCATGGTGGCGTCGATGATCTGTCCGCAGTTGAGACACATCCACTTCACTTCCACATCGGACACAAAGAGCTTTCCCTGTTCCAGCAGGTCCGCAAACCGGCCGAACCGGTCGCCGTGGGTCTTTTCGATCTCGGAGATCATGGAGAAAGTATGGGAGATCTCCTCGAACCCCTCCTCCTTGGCGGCCTTGGCAAAGCCCTTATAGTCGTGATCCCACTCCTGATACTCGTTGTGCTGTGCCGAGCGCAGATGCTGGAGCAGTTCGGGGTAGAGCTCGACCGGATAGGTGCCGTCGATCCGCAGATTTTCTCCGGAGACGCTCTGGAGCAGGTTATAAAAGACCTTGGCGTGGGCCCGCTCCTGGTTGGCGGTAAAGGTAAAGATCCCCTCAATGACCTGCAGGTTCTTTTTCTTGGCCAGTCCGGCGGCAAAGGTATACCGGTTGCGGGCCTGGCTCTCTCCGGCAAAGGCCCGCAGCAGGTTGAGCCGGGTCTCGCTCTGTTCAAAGGCAATGGACATACGGCGTTCCTCCTGTTCTATGAATATGGAAAGTATGTCCACCTCCGGGGGCGGTTATGCGCAACCGGCGCCGGGCTCACGCCCGGCGCCGGTTGCGGCGGTTTTCTCACGCTTCCAGCTGCTTTTCCAGCCGCAGCTTGATGGACTGGAGGAACACGCCGGTGTCTACGGCTGTGGCGGGCGTCTCGCCTTCCCACAGTCCGGCCAGGTCCTTCGTCATGATTCCGCTCTCGATGGTCTCGATGCTGGCCCGTTCCAGCTTGTCGGCAAACTCCCCCAGCGCGGCGATCCCGTCCAGTTCGCCCCGCTTGCGCAGGGCCCCGGTCCAGGCAAAAAGGGTGGCCATAGGGTTGGTGGAGGGGTTTTCTCCCTCCAGATATTTATAATAGTGCCGCGTGACGGTTCCGTGGGCGGCTTCGTACTCATACTTCCCGTCGGGGGAGACCAGTACGGAGGTCATCATGGCCAAGCTGCCGAAGGCGGTGGAGATCATGTCGCTCATCACATCGCCGTCGTAGTTCTTGCAGGCCCAGATAAAGCCGCCCTTGCTGCGGATGACCCGGGCCACCGCATCGTCGATGAGGGTGTAAAAATAGGTGATGCCAAGCGCTTCGAACCGGGCCTGGTACTCCTTCTCAAATATCTCCTGGAAGATATCCTTGAAGGTATGGTCGTACTTTTTGGAGATGGTGTCCTTCGTGGAGAACCACAGGTCCTGCCGGGTGTCGACGGCATACTGGAAACAGGAGCGCGCAAAAGAGACGATGGAGCTGTCCTTGTTGTACTGCCCCTGGAGCACGCCGGCACACTCAAACTCATAGATCGTCTGGCGGAAGTCCCTGCCGTCGGCCCCGGCAAAGACCAGCTCGGCCACGCCGGGGCCCGGCACCCGGTATTCGGTGGCTTTATACACATCGCCGTAGGCATGACGGGCAATGGTGATCGGCTTCTTCCAGGTCTTCACCACCGGGGAAACGCCCCTGACCATGATGGGCGCGCGGAAGACCGTACCATCCAGAATGGAGCGGATGGTCCCGTTGGGGGACTTCCACATCTCGGTAAGCTGGTACTCCTCCACCCTCTGCTGGTTGGGGGTAATGGTGGCGCATTTGACCGCCACGCCGTACTGCTTGGTGGCCTCGGCCGCCTCCACCGTCACCTGGTCGGCCGTCTTCTCCCGCTCGGGCAGGCCCAGATCAAAGTAGACCGTCTTCAGTTCCACGTAGGGCAGCAGCAGTTCTTCTTTGATCTGCTGCCACAGGATCCGGGTCATCTCGTCCCCGTCCATCTCCACCAGAGGGGTGGACATCTGAATTTTTTTCATGGGCTTCTCCTCGGCTTTCCGATTGATTTCGATGGGACAAATTATACCGCCTCCCAGCCCAAAACGCAAGACTTCCGCAGGATTGCTTCATTTTTGGTTGTTTTGCCCGTTGTGCTTGCCGCCCTGAGCCGATATACTGTTCTTTGTCTATCGGAGGCTGCTGGCAACGCCTGACCGCGCGGGCCGGCGGCGTCTTTTCCCGCCCTGCGGCGTCAAACTTCTCGGGACGTCATCCGGTATTTCCTGCCGGGCGGGAAACGCCCGCCGGCTCATCCGAACGGCGTCGTCAACAGGCCCTTTTTGAGAGGATGGTTACGCTTTTGTTTGACAACAAGTCCCTGAAAAAACTGATTGTCCCCCTGATCATCGAGCAGTTTCTGGCCGTCATGGTGGGAATGGCCGATATCATGATGGTCTCCTCCGCCGGTGAGGCGGCGGTATCCTCCGTGGCGCTGGTGGACCTGATCAACGTGCTCATCATCAACATCTTCGCCGCCCTGGCCACCGGCGGGGCAGTGGTCTGTGCCCAATCCATCGGCGCGGGGCATCTGGACCAGGCCAACCGCTCCGCCAACCAGCTGGTATACATCGTCTCGGCCATCTCCGTCGCGTTGATGGTCCTGGTGCTGCTGTTCAGCCGTGCGCTGCTCGGCGTGCTCTTTGGGCAGGTGGAGCCTCCGGTCATGGAGGGGGCTATTACTTATTTCGTCATCTCCGCCCTGTCCTACCCCTTTATTGCCGTCTACAATGGATGCGCAGCCTTGCTGCGGTCCATGGGCAATTCCCGCGCCTCCATGTATGTCTCCGCCCTGATGAACGGTCTGAACGTGGTGGGCAACGCCATCCTGGTCTTCGGGTTTTCCATGGGGGTGGCGGGCGTCGCCCTGGCCACCCTTGTTTCCCGCGGGGTGGCCTGCGGGATCATGATGGTGCTGATGCACAGCCGCCGCAATCCCGTCCGGGTCGCCCAGCTGCTCCGGTTTCGCCTGGACGGGCGGCTCATCGGAAAGATCCTGCGCATCGGCGTGCCCAACGGTCTGGAAAACAGCGTGTTTCAGCTGGGCCGGGTATTGCTGGTGAGCATGATTTCCACCTTCGGTACCGCTCAGATCGCCGCCAACGCCGTGGCCAACAATATCGACAGCTTTGGGATCATTCCCGGGCAGGCCCTGGGGCTGGCCCTCATCACGGTGGTGGGGCAATGCGTAGGCGCACGGGACTGGGCGCAGGTGCGCGCTTACACCAAAAAGCTGGTGAAGATCGCCTACTGCTGCATTTGGGGCCTCAACGCCGTGCTGCTCCTGCTGCTTCCGCTCATCCTGCGCATCTACAACCTGTCCGATGCGGCCAGGCAGTACGCCTTCCTGCTCATCCTCATCCACAACGGCTGCGCTATGGCCCTATGGCCCCTCTCCTTTACGCTTCCCAACGCGCTGCGGGCCGCGGGAGACGTAAAGGTGCCCATGGTCATCTCCATGGTATCCATGGCCGCCGTGCGTCTGGTGGGCAGCTGGCTGCTGGGCGTCAAGCTGGGGCTGGGGGTGGTGGGCGTATGGATCGCCATGGTCGCGGACTGGGTGGTGCGGACCATTTGCTTTCTGCTGCGGGTGCGCCAAAAGCTCTGGAAGGAGCATCCATGAGCCGCTCGGCATAGGACGGCCGAGAGCGCTTCACCGCCGGCGTGCTGCCGGAGACGGAAACAGAGCCCGGCGCTGTGACCTATACTGTACGTCGGGGGATACCCTCTGGGCCATCGCCAGAGACACGGCGCCACCGTGGCCGCCCTGGCTCCGCTCAACCGCATCGCGGACCCCGATCTCATCGTTCCCGGACAGGTTTTGAAGCTTCCCGCCTAACACTGCGCGCCGTCCGGAGGCAATCTCCCTCTGGACGGCGCCTTCCTTTTCCGGTATAATGCAGTTAGCCTTGTTGGAACGATGGAAACGGGCGCCGTTTTGGGGCCGAACCGCCCTGCGTTTGGACGGTTTGCCCGGTTGCAAACAAGGCGCAACTGGTACTGCAAAGGAGTGTCCGGCATGTTACAGACCGTCATCCCCCAGGGGTATGCCCCCCGTCTCAATCTCTACGACACCCAGAAGGCCATCGGCCTTTTAAAGCGCCTGTTCGAGGATACCCTGGGCGGCGCGCTCCACCTGCGAAGGGTGTCCGCTCCGCTGTTCGTGGAGGCCTCGACCGGTCTGAACGACGATCTGAACGGCGTGGAGCGGGCCGTGTCCTTTGATATCCCCGCCGCCGGGCGGGAAGCCCAGGTGGTCCACTCTCTGGCCAAATGGAAGCGCATGGCGCTCTACCGCTACCAGTTTTCCGTGGGCGAGGGGCTGTACACCGACATGAACGCCATCCGCCGGGACGAAGAGCTGGACAACCTGCACTCGGTCTACGTGGACCAGTGGGACTGGGAAAAGGTCCTGGCCCCTCGGGACCGGAACACCAGCTACTTAGCGGATACAGTGCGCACCATCGTGAGCGCCATGTGCCAGACCCAGGACACCCTGCGTTCCGTCTTTCCCCAGCTCACCGCCCTGCCTCCCCTGGATGGGGAGGTATCCTTTGTGACCGCCCAGGAGCTGGAGGACCTCTGGCCCGGCCTATCCCCCCGGGAACGGGAGGACGCCTGGGTAAAGGAGCATCCCACCACCTTCCTGATGGGCATCGGCGGCGCGCTCAAATCCGGCAGGCCCCATGACGGCCGTGCGCCCGACTACGACGACTGGGACCTGAACGGTGACATCCTGCTGTGGAACCCGGTGCTGGAACGCGCCTTCGAGGTCTCCTCCATGGGAATCCGCGTGGACCCCGCCGCGCTGGACCGGCAGCTCACCGCCTCCGGCTGTGACGAGCGCCGTGCGCTTCCCTTCCACAAAATGCTGTTGGAGGGCAAGCTGCCCCTGACCATCGGCGGGGGCATCGGCCAGTCCCGTTTGTGTATGCTCCTTCTGGGCAAAGCTCACATCGGCGAGGTCCAGGCCAGCGTTTGGGATGAACAGACCATTTCCGCCTGTCAGGAAGCAGGGGTCATCCTGCTGTAATCGAATCCGCTATCGTCCCCACCGGCGCAGAAGGCTCTGCGCCGGTGTTTCTTCTGCCGGTTCACTTGTGCGCAGCAGGAAGACACTTTTGTTTTATGCAAAGATATTTCTTCGTTTGGCTTGACTTTCCGTTTTCTCTGTGCAAAAATACTTCTATCAGCAGAGGGATCCCCCTCTGTATTGTGCTTTTTGCCACATGAAAAAGGAGGCGATCATCTTACAACTGTCCCCCGTGCGCGTACAGATCATCAAAAGGAGAGGAGAACTAATCTCATGAAAAAATCCATTCGGCTGCTTTCCATCGTCCTGGCTGGCGTCATGCTGCTGAGCACCAGCGCGCTGGCCTGTACCGGCGTCTATGTCGGAAAGGACGTGAGCGATCAGGGTACCTACATCATCGCCCGCAGCGAAGATCAGGGCCAGAGCGATTACAACAAGATGTTCCTTGTGCAGCCCCACGTGGACAACGTGCCCGGCCGCTATATTGAGGATACCGCCACCGGCTTCCGGATCCCCCTGCCCGCCACGACCTACCAGTACACCTATGTGCCCGACTACACCCGGGGCGACGACGGCATGTATCCCGGCTCCTGCACCAACGAGTATGGCGTAAGCGTCACCGGCACGGTCTCCACCTCTACCTGTGACGCCTGGCGCTCCGCCGATCCCTTCATCGAGCCCGGCCTGCGCGAGGCCATCCTGGCCGCCGCCGTGGCCGCCGTGTCCAAGACCGCCCGCGAAGCGGTGGACGTGCTGCTGGGCTATGTGGACGAGTATGGCTCGGAAGAGGGCAATACCGTCATGATCAACGACCAGAACGAGGCCTGGTACATCGAGATCTACAGCGGCCATCACTACTGCGCCATGAAGATGCCCGACGACAAGGTAGCGGTGTACGGCAACCAGAACATGATCGGTCTGGTGGACCCCAACGCCACCGCTGAGGACGGCTACATCTATTCCGACGGCCTGTTCGACCTCATCGACGAACTGGGGCTCGCCGTCAAGGAGGGCGAGCTTTACCACCTGGCCAAATCCGTCACCAACAATAGCCGGCGGGACTCCAGCAACATGCGCAACTGGGGCGGCATGAAGCTTCTGGCGCCCTCCCAGGCGGGCGAGTATGATACCGACACCTTCTATCCCCTGTTCTATTCTCCCGACGAGAAGGTCAGCGTACTGGACGTCATGGACATCTACCGCAACCGCTATGAGGGGACCGAGCTGGACGTGACGCTGGAAGGCCAGACGGGCAACCGCGTCATCGGCACCCCCAATTCCTCTCAGATCCACATCCTCCAGACCTTCCCCGAGTGGCCCGCCGCGTGCGCCGCCATCGACTGGATCGCCCTGGGCAACACCGAGCACTCCGTGTTCATCCCCTTCTTCTCCGGCATCACCGATACGGCCGCGGCCTACAAGGTGGACGGGGACACTTACGATCCCGCCGGCGCCTACTGGAAATTCAAGCGCCTGTGCACTCTGGCTGAGCTGGACCGCTCTCTGTACAGCCAGAGCACCCGCGCCTTCTGGAAGCAGCAGGAGCAGCTGATGTACGACGAGATGATCCAGGCCGCTCCCACCATGATCGCAAAATACGCCGAAAGCACTGAGGCCGGCGCGGCCTACGTCACCCAGCTGGGCATCCAGATGGCCGAGCGTGAGATGAAGTATGCCGACAACCTGTATGCCAAGCTGTTCACCGCTGTGATGCACAATACCGGCCGTTCCGCGGAGCGTATGGCCGCCTTCCTGGCCGACGTGCCCCTGCGCCAGGTGGCCGAGAGCAAGGGCTACACCGTCACCTGGAACGGCGCCGACAATTCCATCACCATGACCAAGGGCTCCGTCAGCTACACGGTGACGCTGGAGAGCTACGACTGCAAGGTGGCCGGCGGCGAGACCATCGAGCTGACGCATTATGTTTACAGCCGGGACGGCGTTACTTACATCCCCATGGACTTTGCCGACACCCTGTAATCCGCCCGACCCCCGACCGCAAGAAAAAAAGACCGCTTCGGCGGTCTTTTTTTCTTGCGGCCGATGTGCGTGTTCAGGCCTTTCGCAGCTCCTCCAGGAAGGCCGCGCCATAACGCTGAAGCTTTGCCTCCCCCACGCCGGAGACGTTCAGCAGCTCCCGCTCGGTCTGAGGGCGCTTGGCGCACATGTCCCGCAGAGCGGCGTCCGAGAAGACCACATAGGCCGGCAGGCCCAGCCGCCGTGCCAGTGCCGCGCGCACCGCGCGCAGGCGGCCAAACAGCGCCTCGTTTTCCGGGGCCACGCCGCTGGGCCTGCCCGTGCGGCGCGCTTCTCCGCCGGAACCGGACGCCCGCATCGTCACGCGGGAATCCCCCTCCAACACCCGGCGGGCCGCCTGCCCCAGCCCCAGCACCGGGTATTCCCCCTCGCTGCGGACCAGGCAGCCCTGGGCGATCAGGGCCCGGATGCAGTCGTTTACATGCTCCCGGCTCTCCCCCTTCAGCACGCCGTACCCCTCCTGGTGATTCAGCCCCCATTGGCGCAGCTTCCGGCTGTCCGCGCCCCGGACCAGATCACAGATGGTGCTCATGCCGAAGCGAGGCCCCAGCCGGGCCACACAGCGAAGGATAGCCGCCGCCTGGGCCGTCACATCCACCGCTTCCTGCTGCTCCAGACAGTTGCCGCAGCTGCCGCAGCGCCCCGGCGGCGTTTCTCCGAAGTACTCCAGGAGATACCGGCGCAGACACTCCCCGGTGTGGCAGTACCCGCTCATCCTGCGCAGGCGGGCGTAATCCCGTCTGCGCACCTGCTCCAGCTGTGCCTCGTCCAGCGCCTCGTTCTCCCGGTCCTGCTGAATCAGAAAGCGCGCGGTCTGCTCGTCGGCACTGCTGTAAAGCAGCACGCACTCCGCCTTCTCGCCATCCCGGCCGGCCCGCCCCGCCTCCTGATAGTAGCTCTCCATATCCTTCGGCATGTTGTAGTGGACCACATAGCGCACATCGGATTTGTCGATCCCCATGCCGAAGGCGTTGGTGGCCACCATGACCCGGATGCGGTCCCAGAGGAAGTCCTCCTGGCTCCTTCCCCGCTCCTCCTGCTCCAGTCCCGCGTGATAGCGTCCGGCGGGCACGCCCTCGGCCTTCAAAAGCGCGCACACCTCCTCCACCTTCTTCCGGGTGGCGCAGTAGACGATGCCGCTGTCCTCCCCGTGCCGCTTTACAAACTCCAGCAGCCAGGCGCGCTTGTCCTGCTCCCGGCCATGGCGCACCGCAAAAAACAGGTTGGGCCGGTCAAAGCCGGTGACGATCTCGTAGGGGTCCCGGAGCTGGAGCAGCTCCCGCATGTCCCGCCGCACGGCCTGGGTGGCGGTGGCGGTGAAGGCCCCCACCACTGGCCGCCGGGGCAGCCGGGCGGCAAAATCGGGGATCTCCAGATAGTGCGGGCGGAAGTCCTGCCCCCACTGGGAGACGCAGTGGGCCTCGTCCACCGCCAGCAGGGCGATCTCCGCATGCAGGGCAAAGTCCAGAAAACGCTCGGTCCCCAGCCGCTCCGGGGCCACGTAGATCAGCTTATAGCGCCCGGCCCTGGCCCGTTCCAGCGCCAGGGCGTACTGCCGCTCCGTGAGGGCGCTGTTGAAAAAAGCCGCCGGGATGCCCGCCTGCACCAGCGCCGCCACCTGATCCCGCATCAGGGAGATCAGGGGAGAGACCACCAGGGTAATCCCCTCCAGCAGCAGCGCGGGCAGCTGGAAACACAGGGACTTGCCCGCCCCTGTGGGCATCACCGCCGCCACATCCCGGCCGGAGCAGAGGGCGGAGACCACCGCCTCCTGCCCCGGCCGAAAGGAGTCATAGCCAAAATAGGTTTTCAGGGCCTCCAACAGTTCCATAGGTTCTTCTCCTTTTCCCGCATTCGCCCTGTAAGAGTACAATACATATTGGACAGTCGAATATGTATTGGACTCTTACACCGGGTCTTCCGGCCGCGGGGCGGCGGACGCTTGTCTCCGCCGCCCGTTTCTGTTCTGCTTAAAAAGGCGGACAGAACGCCGCCTCGGTCGGAACCAAGGGGGTATGCGCATGTACCGGGTGGTCATCATCGACGACGAATCCATGATACCGCCCGCTTCTCCCGGGTATTCAAGAAGCTGGAGGGCGTTTCCGCCGGAGACCAGCGCAACCTCCACTGTGGAACATAAGCCGGCCCCGCCCGTTCCACAGGCGGGCCGCAGCTTGCCATTTGGCGTTCCATCTGTTACAATCATATCAGCTGAACCGACTCCATTCCCGCAGATACGCGCGGCGTCGCCCGCAAGAAGGAGGGTATGACTTGAATTTTCTCTCCCCCGCCTTTTTTCTCTTTTTCCCTGCTGTGGCGCTGTGCTTCTTCCTGCTGCCCCAGCGGGCGCGGCCCTGGTGTCTGCTGGCGGCCAGCGCCCTGTTCTGCCTATGGGCGGGGGTGGAGTGTCTTCTCTTCCTGCTGTGCGCAGCCCTGGTGACCTATGCGGGCGCACGGCTGCTGGAGAACCGCTCCCAGCGGGGCCGGCGGGCTGTTCTGATCCTGGCTCTGCTTCTCCTCTTCGGCACCCTGTTTCTCTTCAAATACCTCTCCTTTACACTCTCCCTGACCCAGCGGCTGCTGGCCCTGACGGGCCGCCCCTGCTCCATTGCATCGCCGGAGCTGATCCTGCCGGTGGGTATCTCCTTCTACCTGTTCATGGCGGCGGGCTATCTCATCGACGTGTACCGGGGGGACCGGGCGGCGCAGCGCAGCTTCCCCCTGCTGGTCCTCTTCCTGTCCTTTTTCCCCCACCTGGTCTCCGGCCCCATCGACCGCTCCGGTCTGATGGATCTGCTCCGCACGCCCCCCGCCTTTGACTATGACCGCTTCCGCGCCGGGCTGCTGCGGTTTTTGTGGGGCGCCTTCAAAAAGCTGTGCATCGCCGACCGGCTGGCCATTCTGGTAAACGCCGTTTTCGCCGCGCCGGAACAGTTCGGCGCGCTGCAGGTGTTCGCCGCGGCCTGCGCGTTTTCGGTGCAGATCTACTGCGACTTCTCCGCTTACTCCGATATGGCTCTGGGCGTCGCCAGCGCCATGGGCATCCCCCTGATGGAAAATTTCCGCACCCCTTATTTCTCCCGCTCCATTGGGGAGTTCTGGCGGCGCTGGCACATCTCCCTGTCCTCCTGGTTCCGGGACTACCTGTACATCCCACTGGGCGGAAGCCGCAGGGGCTCCGGGCGGAAATACTGCAACATCCTCATCGTCTTTGCCGTCAGCGGCCTGTGGCACGGGGCCGGGCTCACCTTTCTGGTCTGGGGGCTGCTCAACGGGGCCTACCAGGCGGCGGGCGGCCTGACGGCGGGCCTGCGCAGCCGCTGCCGCCAAGCCCTGGGCCTGCGGGACGACTCTCCCGTCACCCGATGGTGGCAGATGCTGGTCACCTTCCTTCTGTCCACGCTGGCCTGGGTCTTTTTCAAGGCCGCCTCACTCTCCTCCGCCCTGGCGGTGCTGCGCGGCATGGTCTCCGGTCCCCTGCTGGTGCGCCCCATCCTGGCAAACACCGGTCTGGACCGTGGCGAATGCCTGGTGGCCCTGCTCTGCCTTGCGGCGCTGTTGGCGGTGGACCTGCTCTCCCTGCGCCGGCGCGTGTGCGAGCGCTTTTTGACCCTGCCCCGGCCGCTCCGGTGGGTCCTGGTGCTGGCTCTGCTGCTGACGGTGGCGGTCTTCGGGGTCTACGGCACCGGCTATGACGCGCAAGACTTCATCTACTTCAAATTTTAGGTGGCGCTATGAGGAACGGAAAAGAACGGATCTTTGCCGCCGCCTTCGCGGTGCTGGCGGCGCTGCTGCTTGGACTGGCCGGGCTGGCTCTGCGTCCGGCACGCGTCAACTACGGCGCGGTGTGGGGCCCCTATCGCGCCGAGCCTGCAGACAGTCTGGACTATCTGTACCTGGGCAGCTCCTACGCCTACTGCGACGTAAACCCCGCCCTGGTCTACGACGCGTCCGGTCTGACCGGCTACGTGCTGGCAGGTCCGGAACAGACCCTGTCCCAGACCTACTACTACCTGAAGGAGGCCCTGAGGACCCAGTCCCCACAGGCGGTGATCCTGGAGGCCTCCGCCCTGCACTTCGCCCGCTATCAGAGCTACACCCAGATCAACGTCGGCTATATGCCCTTTTCCCGGAACAAGCTGGCGGCCATCTTCCGGGCTTCTGAGCCGGAGCTGCGCACCGGGCTGCTCTTTGAGCTGTACTTTTACCATGACCGCTGGAAGCAGGTCTCCCCCGGCGACGTTCTGGACACGTTCGCTCCGGACCGGACCGACCTGCTCAAAGGCTACACCGCCGTGGACGGACTTGCCTCCGGGCTGGAGGACGGGCCCTTTCGGCGTCCGACGCAGGAGGAGGACCTCTATCAGGAAAACCTGGCCTGGCTGGGAAAGATCCTGACCCTGTGCGAGCAGGAGGGCATCCTGCCCCTGGTGGTCTTCCACCCCACTTACAGCCGCTTCGCTCCGCAGGTCTACACCCAGATCGCCGCCGATGTGGCGGCCTTGTCCCCATCGGCCCTCTGCCTGGACTGGAGCGGCGACTTTGCTTCCGCCGGCCTGGACCCGCTGACGCATCTCTACGATGCGGGGCACCTGAACCGGGCGGGCGCCGCGCGTTTTTCCGCCTGGCTGGGCGTATATCTGACGCGCGACGCAGGCCTGACGCCCCGACCCCAGACGGCGGAAAATACCGCCGCCTGGCGACAGGCCGCGGATGTTTGGAAGGCATCCTGAGCAACTGCCGGGCGGCGGCCGCTTTTGCGGCCGCCGCCCGGCAGTTGCTCAAAAACGTCTCGCAGCGTGCGCCCCAACGGGCCGCACCCCCGCGCTATTTATGATAGAGCTTGTTGGTCTCATAGGTGGGCTCGCAGGTCAGGCGCAGGCCCAGCTTGCCGTAGATGCCGGTATCCACCGGAGAGAGGATGACCGTGGAGTGGGCCTCGCAGCCCCGCAGCCGGGCCAGCTGGTCCAGCGCCCGCTTGGCCAGGGGGTTGGTCGTGGCGGAGATCGCCAGGGCGATCAGCGTCTCGTCGCTGTGCAGGCGGGGATTGTTGGACCCCAGGTGGCTGACTTTGACCGATTGGATGGGCTCAATGGCCTCCGGTGAGATCAGGTGGGAGCCGTGATCGATCCCTGCCAGGCGCTTGAGGGCGTTGAGCAGCGTGGCGGAGGTGGCCCCCATGAGGGCCGTGGTCTTGCCGGTAACCACCTCCCCGCCGGGCAGCTCAATAGCGGCGGCGGGGTTTCCGGTCTCCTCCGCCACCCGGGCGGAGGCGGCGATGACCGGCCGGATGGAGGCGTCCACCTTGGCCTGCTGCATGATCAGCTCCAGCTTGTACACCAGCTCGTCGTCGGCCTGACCGGTCCGGCGGTCGCACAGGGCGGCGTAGTACCGGCGGACGATCTCCTGCCGCGCGGCGGCGCAGACCGCTTCGTCATCCACGATGCAGCAGCCCGCCATATTCACCCCCATGTCGGTGGGGGACTTATAGGGGCACTCCCCCATAATTTTTTCGAACATGGCGGAAAGCACCGGGAAAATCTCCACATCCCGGTTATAGTTCACCGTGGTCGCTCCATGGGCGGCCAGATGGAAGGGATCGATCATGTTTACGTCCCCCAGGTCCGCCGTGGCGGCCTCGTAGGCCAGGTTCACCGGGTGCTGGAGGGGCAGATTCCAGATGGGGAAGGTCTCAAACTTGGCGTAGCCCGCCTTGACGCCCCGCTTGTACGCATGGTAGAGCTGAGAGAGGCATACGGCCATCTTGCCGCTGCCGGGGCCGGGGGCGGTGACCACCACCAGGGGCCGGCTGGTCTCGATATAGTCGTTTTTGCCGTATCCCTCGTCGCTGACGATGAGGGGGATGTTATTGGGGTAGCCCGCAATGGGGTAGTGCAGGTATACCCGCATTCCCAGGCTCTCCATCCGGCGCTTGAAGGCGTCCGCCGCGGGCTGGGCGGCATACCGGGTCACCACTACGCTGCCCACGTACAGCCCCTGGCTCCGGAACGCGTCGATGAGGCGCAGCACGTCCACGTCGTAGGTGATGCCCAGATCCCCCCGGATCTTGTTCTTCTCGATATCGCTGGCACAGATGGCGATGACGATCTCCGCCTTATCGGCAAGCTCCTGAAGCATCCGGATCTTGCTGTCCGGCGCGAAGCCCGGCAGCACCCGGGAAGCGTGGTGGTCGTCAAAGAGCTTCCCGCCGAATTCCAGGTAAAGCTTGTTGCCGAACTGTCCGATCCGTTCCCGGATGCGGCTGGATTGGAGGTCCCGGTATTTCCCGTTGTCAAAGCCGATCTTGTCCATTGTATTCCATGCTCCTTTGCACACAATTCAAATTAGTATAGCACAAAAAGGGGAGCTTGAAAAGGGCTTGCGTTCCCTTGCCAACAGGGGCAGTATCCAGCAGAGAAACTGTACAGGGCCGCGCCTGCAGGCGCAGATCGGCAGGGGAACAAACGCAAGATCCGCCCTGCCAGGCATAGCCGGGGCGGCATTGCTTTTTTGAAAAACAGGTGCGGCGGACCGTCATCCACGATCCGCCGCACCTTCGCCTGTGAGAACGCCGCCTCACAGGCGCTCGATAATTCCCGCGGCCCCCATGCCGCCGCCGATGCACATCGTCACCATACCGTACCGGCCGCCGGTATGTTCCAGATAGCTCAGCGCCTTGCATGTGAGAATGGCGCCGGTAGCGCCCAGCGGATGCCCCAGGGCCATGGCGCCCCCCCACGGGTTAACCCTGGCCGGATCCATGCCCAGGGTACGGATACAGGCCAGGGCTTGGGAGGCAAAGGCCTCGTTGAGTTCGATGGTATCCATCTCCTCCAGGGTGAGCCCCGCTTTCTTCAACGCCTTTGGCACGGCTTCAATAGGGCCTACGCCCATGACCTCCGCAGGCACGCCGCCGGTGGCGAACGTGACAAAGCGGGCCAGCGGCTTAAGGCCCATGGCCTGGGCCCGCTCGGCCGACATGAGCACCACAAAGCCGGCGCCGTCGGTGCGCTGGGAGGAGGTGGCAGCGGTAACCAGACCATCCTCCAAGAAGCAGGGCTTCAGCTCCGCCAGTTTCTCCGCCGTAGTACCGGGGCGAATCCCCTCGTCCCGAATCACCGTGACGGCCTGTCCATCGGCTCCGGGGATCTGGACGGGGATTATCTGCCCGTCAAAACAGCCCTGGACCTGGGCCTGGGCTGCCCGGCGGTGACTTTCGGCGGCCATGGCGTCCATGTCCGCCCGGCTGATGTTCCAGCGCTTGGCCACGTTTTCCGCTGTAATCCCCATGATGGTGTATACCTCGGGCCGGTGCTCCCGCAGCCAGGGGTCCGCGTCCTCCACGCCGATGAGCATGGGCACCATGGACATGGACTCCACCCCGCCGGCCACCATGATCGCTTCCTCGCCGCAGCGGATGGCATTGGCGGCGGTGGCGATGGTCTGCAAGCCGGAGGAGCAGTAGCGGTTGACCGTCTGGGCCGTAACGCTGTCCGGCAGTCCGGCCCTCTGTACAATAAGCCGGGCCATGTTGGCCCCCTGGACCCCATAGGGCATGGCACAGCCCATGATCACGTCGCCGATCTCCTCGGGACGGAGGCCGGGGACCCGCTCCAGCACGCCCAACAGCGCCTGTGCGCCGTATTCCACCGGGTGCACCTGGGCGAAGGCTCCCTTACCGGCCTTGCAGCAGGCGGTGCGCCCGTAGGCCACGATCACCGCGTCTTTCAATTGCGTCTGCATATATGATTTCCTTTCCAGCCGTCTCCGACGGTCAGGGGAAAAGGCCCCGTCCGCGGGGCGGCGTTACTTTAGTTGATACTGTTCCAGCTTTTCATAGAGCACTGTGCGGGAAATCCCCAGCAGTCCGGCGGCCTTGGCCCGGTTCCCGTTGGCAGCAGCCAGCGCATCCCGGATAAATTCCCGTTCAAACGCCTGGCGGGCAGGGCGCAGGCGGAAGTCCCCGCTGCTGGTCACCTGGCGGCGCTTGCGGGCCTGCAGGCGCTGCTCCAGCTGGAAGAAATCCTTCCGCCGCAGGATGGGAGAGGCGGCCGCGTTCATGGCGCTCTCCACCGCATTTTGCAGTTCCCGCACATTGCCCGGCCAGTCGTAGTCCATCAGCAGCTCCATGGAACCGGAGCCCACGCCTTCGATGACCATGCCGAGCTGACGGTTGAGCTGCCGAATGAAATTCTCCACCAGCAAGGGGATGTCTTCCTTCCGCTCCCGCAGGGTGGGCGCCTGGATGCGGATCACATTCAGGCGATAGTACAGATCGCTGCGGAACTGTCCGGTCTCCACGAGGGCCTCCAGGGGGATATTGGAGGCGGCGATGACCCGGACGTCGATGGGAATGCTCTTGTCCCCGCCCACCGGGTCGATCTCACGCTCCTGAAGCACCCGCAGGAACTTGGGCTGCATGGTCGGGGTAAGCAGGTTCACCTCGTCCAGGAAGATGGAACCCTTGTTGGCCAGCTCGAAGCGGCCCGCCTTTCCCTTTTTTGCCGCCCCAGTAAACGCGCCCGTCACATAACCGAAGAACTCCGACTCCATCAGCTCGGCCGGGATGGCCGAACAGTTTACCCGCACGAAATTGGCCGAGCGGCGGACGCCGCCGGCGTGGATCGCGTGGGCGATCAGCTCCTTGCCGCTGCCGGTCTCTCCCTCTATGAGCACGGTAGAGGCGGAGTGGGCGGCCTGGTAGATCTGCTCCTTGAGGCGCTGGATGGCGTCGCTTTTCCCGATGATGTTGTCCATACTATAGCGTGCGCCCCGTATGCGTGAGAGCTCTTTCTTATAGAATTCGACCTCCCGGGACAGCTCGCTCAGCCGTGCCGACACATCATCCACATTCTGTTTTCCGTAGACGATCACATAGATAAAAACGCCGATAACCTTGCCGTTGGCGTCCAGCCGCGGGATATAATTGGTGACCGCGGGGACTCCTTGGGCCCGGACCACCTGGGCCAGAACGGGCTTTCCCGTGCGCAGCACCTCGGGCGCGTGAGTATCCGGAAGCAGCTCCCACACCTTGCGTCCCAGCGCGTCCTGGGCCGTATGACCGGTAAAGCGCTGCCAGCTCGGGCTGACATAGATATAGGTGCCCGTCTCGTCCAGCACCGCAGCCGCGTCCAAGTTCTCGATAAACTGCATCATGCAGGCCTGGTCCAGCTTGTTCTTCTGTTCCATACCGCCGCCCCCCAGCGTTGCACAGGTTCTTTTTACTATATCAGCGGCCCCCTCCCCTCCGCAATTGACATTCTGTCTAAATTCACACTTTTTCTTTGTATATAACAGAGAAAGTTGCTGTTTTATCGCATTTTTAGTTTATTTTTGTTCATTATGCATCCGGATTATTTTAAAAAATGTAATCTTTTTATGACATGTCTGCTTTTCTTTACATGCGTCTGTTTGGCCCTGAATTCGACTGACTCCAGTGGGTTTCAGGGCGTGTGGAATGTTCCCTGTGCCCGAAACTCCGAACACTCCCGTCCTGCTCTTTTCCCGATCCGGTTTGGCAAACCCTTGGCGGCGCTTGCTTTTTTCCGTCAGGCGCATTTGGCATTCCATTTGCTTATATCTCTCGTGTGCAGGCGGCAGCCGCCCCCCGGTGTTCCGTCTAAACCGCGCAGGACGAAAAGAAGGAGTGTGTTTCACGTATGAAAATCATTGATCTTTCCATCCCCATTGAGTCTGATCTGCCCAGCGACCCTGAGATTCAGATCCCTCGTATCCAGTACTGCAACCACAAGGACACGGCGGAACAGATGGCGGGTTTCTTTCAGGGCTGCACCGTGGACGACCTGCCCGAAGGCAACGGCTGGGGCATTGAGTTTTTGAAGGTCTGCACCCATTCCGGCACCCACGTGGACGCCCCCTATCACTATTATCCCACCATGAACGGAGGGGAGAAGGCCTGGACCATAGACGAGGTTCCCCTGGATTGGTTTGTGGGCGACGGCGTAGTGATGGACTTTCACGACAAACCCGACGGATACAAAATCACCGCCCGGGATGTGGAAGACTACTTCAAGCGCATCCACTACACCCTGAAGGCCGGCGACATCGTGCTGCTCCGCACCGATGCGGACGACCGCTGGGGCAAGCCCGAGTACCTGGTGGCAGGCGCCGGCATGAGCTATGAGGCCACCATGTGGCTGCTCAATCAGGGGGTGCGCGTCGTCGGTACGGACGGTTGGAGCTGGGATGTGCCTCTGCCCTTTGAGGGTCAGGAGTTTGAAAAGAACCACGACGCCTCCATCATCTGGGAAGCCCACCGGGTAGGCCGGGACAAGGCCTACTGCCACATTGAGAAGCTGACCAACCTGGACCAGCTGCCCGTCACCGGCTTCAAGGTGAACTGCTTCCCCGTAAGCATCAAAGCGGCCTCCGCCGGCTGGGCGCGCGTGGTCGCATTCGTGGAATAATCCTATCGCCGGAGCGCGCGGCTCCCTGGAAAGAAAGTGAGGAAATGTATGAACGCCAACACCATTTTTCTGGTTCTGTTTGTGATTTTCTGTGGTATTCTGGTCGGCTGTGGCATCGTCAGCAAGCGTTGGGTCAAGGAATCCTCGGACTATATTCTGGCTGGACGTGAGATTTCCACCTTCATCAATATGATCGGCGTGTGTGCCATCGGCTTTGCCGGCACCACCGTAGCCCTGGCTCCCGGCTTTGCCGTACAGCTGGGCCTGACCGCTTCCTTCGCCTGGGGCAGCATCTACGGCATCTGCGGCTTGCTGCTCTTCGCCCTGCTCTTCTCCAACTTCATCCGCCGCTGCGGCGCGCAGACGCTTCCTGAGTATCTGGAGATGCGCTATGACGGCAAGGTCCGCTCCGTAGTGGCCATCACCTCCGTGGTCGGCATGTCCGGCATCCTGGCCAACAACATCGTCTCCTGCACCAATGCCATCGCCGGATTCACCAAGTGGAACGCCACCTTAATTATGGCGGTTATTTTCCTGGTGATTATTGCCTTTACCTTTATTTCCGGTCTGTGGGCCACCACTCTGACGGACTTCTTCCAGGTCACGCTGGGCGTGATCATCGTGCCCACCATCCTCATCCTGCTCTGCCAACGCTACGGCTGGCTGGATGCCATCAACGCTGCTTGGCCCGGCGGGAACGCCTTCGCCGCCGGCATCACCGGCGGCGCCCTGAAGGGGATCGCCCCCACATACCCCTCGGTGCTCAACTTTGTCATCTGCTTTGCCGCTGCGTTGGTGTGGGGCAACAATTACTACTGGATGAAGATCGCCAACTGCCGCAGTGAGAAGGTCGCCCGCAAATCCTTTGTCCTGGCTGCCATTATTCTGGTGGTCGTCTTCTGCATCCCTCTTGGTATCATCGGCGCCTTTGCCGGCGCCTTCCTGGGCGAGAATTTCGCCGCTCCCTTCGGCTCCGGCTCTGTGGCGCCCACCGGTGCTTACGGCCTGATCGCCTCTACCTTCCCCGCCTTCCTGGGTTCTTTCTTTGTCATCGGCGCCGTAGCCGCGTCGGTGTCTACCGCCTCTACCTCCGCTTTGGGCGCCTCCGCAGTGGCCACCCGCGATATTTATCAGCGCATGATCAACCCCAAGGCGGACACCAAGACGGCCCTGAAGGCCTCCAAGTGGATCATGGTGCTCATCGGCGTGCTTACCTGGGTCCTGTGCCTGTTCCCGGGCGGCCCCACCTATCTGTTTGCCTTTGCCAACTGCTGGCTGGTGCCTCCTGCCATCCTGCTGGGCCTGGGCGCCATCTGGCCCAAGTTCAACTCCCGCGGCGCCATCTGCGGCGCCCTGGCCGGTATGATCACCATGGCTGTGTTCACGCTGCTGGGCGACGTATTCAAGGTATTCGCCATTAACAAGTACATTTACCTGGCCACCCTGGGCTTCTTGGTGACTCTTGTGGTAGCTGTGCTGGCCTCCCTCACCGGCAAGCCTAAATACTACGGTGAATCCAACTGGGAGCGGGTCCCAACCGCCTCCAACCGCAAAGACGTGAAGCTGGATGCCACCGACCTGCAGGTACTGGAGATGATCCGAGTGGGCCACTGCTACATGGCCGACCTGACCGATGCGCTGGGCGTGGACTCCAAGACCTCCTCTGCGGCCGTGGAACACCTGGATCAGGGCGGCTACATCGTCCGCGCCGGGATGCGCGGCTCCAAATTCTATACCTTCTCCATCACCGATAAGGGCCGCGCCGCCCTGCCCGTCCTTGGAGGCCGGGAGAGCGAGATGGCCAGGGAATGCCTGACCCCCCTGTATGTCCAGCTGCTCAAAATCGTCAAGGACACTCCTGAGAAGCAGGCTGAGTTCCTTCAGAAAAACGGAATCAAGTCTATGCGCATGTCCTCGATCTGCTCCCACCTGACCCGTCAGGGCTACATTGTGGAGGGCGGTCTGTTCAAGCGGAAGCTGCGCATCACCGATAAGGGCATAGCGGCGGTCCAGAAGTACGCCTAAGCCGCTTCCCCCACACACTGGCATCCGGAGGACAGGGCCGCTATGATGCCCCGTCCTCCGGTCTGTAAAAGGAGTTTTTTCCATGCCTCAGGAAGAATACCGCCGGAAGCGGACCACCGCCGATGAGGAAGCCGCCCGGATCCGTTCCGGAGATACGGTGTATCTGGCGTGCGGCTGCCTCCTCCCTGTGGACTTCGCCGCCGCTCTTTACCGGGCGGCCCCCCGTCTCCGGAACGTCAAGGTGCTCAACTACCTTCCCCTGGAGCCCCTCGCCCTGCTCAGCGATCCCGACTGCGGCGAGGCCTTTGACGTCTGTTCCATCTTTTATAACAAGTTTCAGCAAAGCGCGCAGGCCTTGGGCCGATGCAGCTTTCTCCCCACCCATTTGCGCAACGCCGCCCGGGACCTGGGCTGCGCCGCCGAGTCGTACGATTGTATGGTCCTTACCGTCTCTCCCATGGACCGGCACGGGTACTTTTCCCTGGCCGGCTCTGCCGGGATCGAGCTGGCGATGCTTCCCCGGGCCCGTCGCCTGGTGGTCGAGGTGGCCTCCCACGCCCCACGCATTTTTGGGGATACCATGCTCCACATCTCTCAGGTGGATGCTGTTCTGGAGTCCGACCGTTACCCCTGCGTTCTCCCCTCCGAGATCCCCGACGAAGCGGACCGCCAGCTAGGCCAGGTGGTGGCCGGCCTGGTAGAGGACGGCGACACCATTCAGCTGGGCTTCGGCGGCACCATCAACGCTCTGGCGTCCGAGCTGAAAGGCAAGCGCCATCTGGGCATCCATACCGAAGCCCTATCCGACGCCGGCATGGAGCTGCTGCGCAGCGGCGCAGCAGACAACAGCCGCAAGACGCTCCACCCAGGCCGGACGGTGACTTGCTTTACCATGGGCAGCCAGGCTCTCTACGATTTCATTGACGACAACCCCGCCTTTCTGCACAAGACGCTGAGCTATACCAACAATCCGTCCGTCCTAGCCGCCCATCCGGGCATGACCTCCATCAACGCTGCACTCCAGATCGACTTGACCGGTCAGTGCGCCTCAGAAGGGCTGGGCACCCGGCACATCTCAGGCAGCGGCGGCCAAGTGGACACGTCGGTGGGCGCCCAGATGGCCCCCGGCGGCAAGTCCATCATCACTCTGCGCTCCACCTATCAGTCCCGGGACCCCAATACCGGGGAGACCCGCATCCAATCCCGCATCCTGCCCGTCCTTCCGCAGGGAGCGGCTGTGACCCTGACCCGTACGAATACACACTTCGTGGCCACCGAGTATGGCGCAGTGTGCCTGCGGGGGCTGACCATCCCGCAGCGGGCGCGTGCCCTTATCCGCATTGCCCACCCCGACTTCCGCCCCTGGTTGGAGGACGCCTTTGAGCGGCAGTACCATCAGCGGCTGCCCCGTTCCTGAAGGACCCCATAAAACGATTGAATTGAGGTGTATTTTTATGAACAGCAGCAAGACGATCATCACCGTCGCCACGACCGGCGCTTGGCCCACCAAGGCCAATAACCCCAATGTCCCCATGACGCCCGAGGAGATCGCCGAGGACGTGTACGCCTGCTGGAAGGCGGGCGCCGCGGTCGCCCACCTGCACATGCGCGACGACGAGGGCAAGGGCACCATGGACAAGGACCGCTTTGCCAAGACGGTGGAGCTGCTCCGCGCCAACCACCCCGACTGCGACGTCATCCTGAACATGACCACCTCCGGCGCTCTGAACGCCACCGACGAGACGCGCCAGATCCACCTGGAGCAGCTGCGCCCCGAGATGGGCTCCTATGACTGCGGCTCCATGAACTGGCTGCACACCAGCCTGTTCATCAACTCCCCCGCGTTCCTGGAGCAGCTGGGCAGGAATATGCAGGAGTGGGGCGTCAAGCCCGAGATCGAGGCGTTTGACCCCGGCATGATCTACAACGCCCAGTACTACCTGAAGAAGGGCGTGCTGAAGGGGCCGCTGCACTTCCAGTTCTGCATGGGCTGCGCCAACGGCATCGCCGGCAGCATGAAGAACCTGGTCTTTATGAAGGAGACCATGGAGGCCGCCTGTCCCGGCTCCACCTGGAGCTGCTTCGGCGTGGGGCACTCCGCCATGACCATGCTCTACGGCGCGGTGGCCCTGGGCGGCCATATCCGCGTCGGCATGGAGGACAACGTCATGT
>CDZT01005387.1_pt1 | contig 30393 bp, 25 predicted proteins | sample 557531 | NCBI WGS metagenome assembly CDZT01 (sample SAMEA3182066, study PRJEB8094) | gut metagenome | biome: human; feature: gut; material: Stool; isolation source: human stools | place: Canada | collected 2013-03-05
GATGCCGTTGGCGCAGCCCATGCAGAACTGGAAGTGCAGCGGCCCCTTCAGCACGCCCTTCTTCAGGTAGTACTGGGCGTTGTAGATCATGCCGGGGTCAAACGCCTCGATCTCGGGCTTGACGCCCCACTCCTGCATATTCCTGCCCAGCTGCTCCAGGAACGCGGGGGAGTTGATGAACAGGCTGGTGTGCAGCCAGTTCATGGAGCCGCAGTCATAGGAGCCCATCTCGGGGCGCAGCTGCTCCAGGTGGATCTGGCGCGTCTCGTCGGTGGCGTTCAGGTCGCCGGAGGTGGTCATGTTCAGGATGACGTCGCAGTCGGGGTGGTTGGCGCGGAGCAGCTCCACCGTCTTGGCAAAGCGGTCCTTGTCCATGGTGCCCTTGCCCTCGTCGTCGCGCATGTGCAGGTGGGCGACCGCGGCGCCCGCCTTCCAGCAGGCGTACACATCCTCGGCGATCTCCTCGGGCGTCATGGGGACATTGGGGTTATTGGCCTTGGTGGGCCAAGCGCCGGTCGTGGCGACGGTAATGATCGTCTTGTTCTTCAGATCAGCCATTTTGATGCATCCTCTCGTGAATGATAGATGGAAGATACCACGTAAAGCGGCGGGCTGACGCTCGCCGCTTTACGGTGTGGATTTCTTACTTGTTGCGGTTGAACAGCTTCTGCATGTACTCCAGGCCGCTGCCGCCGTGGCCGGACTCGTCGGCGTAGCCGGTACCGCCGTACTTGTAGGTGCGGTCAGCCACGCTCTTGTCGATCTCGTCCTCGTCGATCAGAGCGACGCAGCGGGACATGGCGCCGTCGCCCATGTACCAGCGCAGGGGGAAGCAGAAGAACTGGAACACCTTGCCGGCGGGGATCTTGTCCAGGTCGCCGCCCAGATTCTCCACGCCCACGATGCCGTGGCCCAGCATCTCCTTGTGGCAGGGCTCCCAAGTGCCCCAAACGCCCAGGTTTTCCAGTTCGCCGAACTTCTCGTCATAGGCGGCCTGGCCGTGGATGCGGATGTACTCGAACTTATCGAACTCGGCATAGGCCTCTTCACCGAACAGCTCCTTGTACTCCTCGGTGATGGGCTTGCCGGTGGCGCCCAGCAGGTTCATACGGGTCATGCCGTTGTTGCCCATAGCGGTGTGCAGGGGGTGATCCAGAGCCTGGCTGTCCATCGCCACGCACTTCACGCCGTGCTTGACGAACCACTTGCCGGCGTCGATGCCGGTGCCGATGGAGTAATGATAGTAGGCCTTGGAGTCGTCGAACAGGCGGTGCATGCCGGTGTTCAGGCACAGGACCTTGCCCTTCAGGTCGGCGGGGTTCAGGCCACACTTTTTGCAGGCCTCGTCCAGGTGCTTGTCGGTGATCAGGGTCCAGGGCTCCACGTCCAGCTTCAGCACAACGGCCTCGCCGGTGTAAGCGTCGATGGGCATCTCGTGGGTGTAGCGGGCGCGCTTGCCGTCGAACTCATACTCCATGACGTGGCGGGGCGCGTCGCAGTGGGTGCCGGTGTGCATGGTGCAGGTGATCTTGGAGGTCAGAACGCCGCCCTTGGCCATGGTGTGGGCGTTGGTGATCTCGGGCTTGTCAAAGTAGGGCCAGCGGGGGATCTCAGCGCTGAAGGGGTGGGTCAGGTCAACATAAACTTTCTTGCCCATAAGTAGTTCCTCCTTAAAATGCATGGTGTAGGCCCATCAAGAGCCACACGGGATTCTGCCGCTTTGCGGCAGGCGAACTTCAAAGAATGCGCGGCAGGACACACGGTGAGTGCCCAGGGGGACAGGGAGGACCCTCGGGCGGGCGCGCCTGCGCGGCACAGCTTAAACCGTTTTACGCGCTTACTTGCCGTAGAGCATTTTGATCAGATACTCGTTCAGATCGGCGTTGGATTTGGCTACCTGCTCCGGCGTCCACTTCTGGAAGCCCTCGCCGGTCTTAAAGCCGATCTTACCCTCGTCCCGCAGCTGCTTGAGCAGGGGGGAGGGCTCGTGGGAGTCCTCCAGATCCTTGAGGATATAGTCGTGGATATTGTAGGTCAGGTCGGTGCCGACCATGTCGGCGTTTTCCATGGGGCCCAACTGGGGCAGCCGCAGGCCAAAGGCGTATTTGACGGCTTTGTCCACGGTGGCAGCGTCGGCGATGCCGCGCTCCACGATGGAGATGGCCTCACGCCACAGGGCATGCTGCATCCGGTTGGCGATGAAGCCGGGCACGTCCTTCTTGCACAGGACGGGCTCCTTGCCCACGGAAAAAAGGACCTCCATCACGGTCTGCGCCACCTCGTCGGAGGAGGCGTCGGACTTGACCACCTCCACCAGGGGGATCAGGTGGCCGGGGTTCCAGAAATGAGTGCCCACGAAGCGCTCCCGATGCTTGAGCTCGGCGGAGATCTCGCTGGGGCTCATGACGGAGGAGTTGGTGCAGAAGATGGTGTCGGGACGGCAGCGCGCCTCCAGCTTGGCGAAGGTCTCGCGCTTGATCTTCATGTCCTCAAACACGGCCTCAATCACGAAGTCGGCGTTCTTGACCAGATCACTGTCCATATCGGTGGTGAAGCTGATACGGGAGAGCCGGTCGCTCAGCTCCTGCTCGGTAATGACGCCCTTATCCAGCAGCTGCTTGGTATTGGTGCGGATGCCGGCCTCTACGTCGGTGGGGTACAGATCGTACAGGCCGACCTGAAAGTCGGGGTTGGAGGCAAAGACATATCCGATGTTCTTGCCCATCATGCCCGCACCGCAGATCAGGATATGTTTGATGTTCTTCATATGTTTCACGTCTTCCTTCCCATCAAAAGGCTGTGCAGAAACCATTCTGCCTGCTGTTCCTTCCAGAGGAAATGGGATCAGACGGTCAGATAGCCGCCGGAGCAGTCGCAGTTGCTGCCGGTGATGAAGTTGGAAGCGTCGGAGGAGAGGAACAGGGAGTAACCCACGAAGTCATCGGGCTCGCCCAGACGGCCGATGGGCTCACGATTCAGGAAGTTCTTGTACACGGCGGACTCGGGATCGAACATCCACTCGGTCAGGTCGCTGCGGAACACAGTGGGGCAGATGGAGTTGACGTTGATGTGGTATTTGGCGCTCAGATCGCAGGCCAGGCAGGAGACCATCAGGTCGGCGCCGCCCTTGGAGGTGCAGTAGCCGGTGTAGCCGGCCATGCCGCGCTTGGAGCGCTGGGAGGTCACGATGACCATCTTGCTGCGCTTGGTGTTGTCGGCCTCGTACTGGGCCACCATCTGATGGGCGACGTACTTGGTGACGATGTAGACGCTCTTGCAGTCGGCGTCCATGATCTTCTGCCAGTCGGCCACGGACTGCTCCAGGACGTTCTGGGGCTTGTTGTAGCCGTGAGCCACGGCCAGAATGTCGATGCAGCCGTACTGGGCCACGCAGGCCTTGACCAGCGCGTCCACCTGCTCCTCGACGGCGGGGTCGGCCACATAGTAGGCGCAGTCGATCCCCTCGGCCTTGAACTCCTCTTCCAGAGCCTTCAGCTTGGCGTCGTTGCGGCCGGTCATAAAGACCTTGGCGCCGGCGTAGCCGTAAGCCTTTGCCAGAACGCAGCCCAGAGCGCCGGTAGCGCCGGTGACCAGGGCGACCTTGCCCTTGACGGAGAACATATTCTCAACAAAATCCTTCTTAATGGGAACCATAGTTCGCTTCCTCCTTTATTCAGCTCGAAGATACGGACGATCAGGCGTTGGGATAGTTGATGATGACCAGCATGCGGGCGGGGAGATTGCTCTCGTTCATCAGGCCGCGGCCCTCGTTGGGGGGGAAGGAGATGGACTCGTCCTTGTGCAGAACGTACTTCTTGCCGTCCTTGTCGGTCACGGTCATCTCGCCCTCAAGGATGTAGTAGACCTTCTCCAGCGGGTTGTCCTCATAGGCCCACTCAGCGCCGCCGCCGGGCAGGAAGGTGGAAACACCGATCCAGAACTTTTCGGCTCCGGTCTCTTCCTTGCCGTGGATCCGCATGGCGACCATGTTGAAATGACCGGGGGCGTTGTAAGGCTTCAAATCTGCAACAGTACGCTTGACCATGATAAAACCGCTCCTTTATAATAAAATTTTTGGAAACGCTGCATATGAGGGATTTGACATCCTCATCTAGCCGTAGTATAGCGAAAAACAAAAATTTGTGCAACACATACAATTACGTAAGTAGATAACCTGGAAGTTTGCACCCACCAAATGGTAAGTATCTTTCGGTTGTGGAAAACGTCTAAAATGACCTGTTAAAATTTAAACAAGATGACGGCAGGCTAAGGGGCAACTCCGGCAGTTTGTCGGAATTGCACAGAAACGGTGCAAAATTTTTGGTAAAAGAAGTCTGAAACTTGTTTTTGTACTTGTGAGGAAAGCACAGGTGTGTTATAGTAAAAACAAGATTTATTTATTTAAATGTAGTAAGAGGTGAACGCCATGCGCGCCGATCATTTTGATCAGCCCACCAATCCTTATCACTATGTGCTGCACTGCATCGGCGGGAAGTGGAAAATGACCATACTCCACGAGATCTACACACACGGCAGCATCCGCTTCAACCAAACGTTGAAGATCCTGCCCATTTCGGAAAAGGTCTTCAGCCAGCAGCTGCGAGAACTGGTGGAATCGGGTCTGATCCGCCGCATCTCCTACGATACGGTGCCCCCCAAGGTGGAGTATGTGCTCACGCCCAGCGGCGAACAGCTGATCCCCGCGCTGGACATCCTGTATATCTGGAGTATCCGCCGCATGAACGACCTGGAGATCCCCATCGATGCAAACGCCTTTACGGTGCATAAGTCCGGCAAATACGTGGACGCCCTGCGCGACATCATGGAGGCCAACAACTTTTGGCCGGATATTGAGCATCAAAGCAGCGGGGAGGTAGGACAGGCCTCCGGGGAAGATCGCTAAGCGAACCTGCGGGCGCAGGCAGGCGCAAAAAATGGAACTATAGCTTCTCCAGCGGCACGTGCGTCGGAGAAGCTGCCCTTCGGCCCACGCGTACGCGAACGGCTGCCTTTGGCGGCCCCCCTCGTGTGCGCGGTGGGCCGAAGCCTTGCCGAACAGAGGCTTTGCCGCCTTTCGACCGTCTCGCAGAGGCCGGTATCCGGCCTCTGTTTTGCGTCCGGGTACCTTTTGGTCAGTCACTGACCAAAAGGTAGGGATTGCGGAAATCGCCGCCGGACAGTACTATACTACAGGAAACAGGAATCAAAATTAGGAGGTGCGTCATGCCCGCCATACAGAACGACCTGACCCAGGGCAGCGTGACCCGGAAGCTGATCCGCTATGCGCTGCCGCTGGTAGCGTCCAGTCTGCTGCAGGCCCTCTACAGTATTACGGACTTCATCATCGCCGGACACTTTATCGGGGACGCGGGGATTTCCGCCATCAACAACGCCAGCATTATCATGAACATGCTCACGCAGGTGGCCATCGGACTGACCGTGGGCGGCAATATCCTGGTGGGCCAGTTTTTTGGCCAGGGAGACGAGACGCGGCGGCGCAGGGCTTCCGGCTCCATGTTCACGCTGGGCCTCTGTGCCGGCGTTCTGTTTGCCAGTGTTTTTGAGCTGATCGGCCGGCCGTTCCTCCGCCTTCTGGGCGCGCCGGCGCTGGAGGAGGCCGCGGCCTACTTCAACATCTGTGCCCTCGGCCTGTTCTTTATCTTTGGGTATAACGCCCTGTCGGCCATTCTCCGGGGGGTGGGCAACTCCCGGATCCCCTTGTACTGTGTCATCGTCTCGGTGAGCGTCAACGTGGAGCTGGATCTCCTTTTTGTCGCGTTCTTCCGCTGGGGCGTGGAGGGGGCGGCGGCCGCCACCGTCATTGCGCAGGGGCTCGCCTTCCTCACCGCGCTGATCTTTGCGCTGCGGCACCGGGCGGATCTGGGCCTTACCCCAGGCTGCCTGCGGCCTACCCGGGAGATGGTGGGACGCATCCTCAGGCTGGGTACTCCCACGGCCGTCCAATGGACCATTGCCAGCGTATCCTGGCTGGTGGTGGTGGCGCTCATCAATCAGTACGGCGTGAGCGTTTCCGCCGGGAACGGCGTGTCCAACAAGATCCGGGATTTCTGCCAGCTCTTTGTCACCGCCATGTGCACCGGCGCGGGCACCATGTGCGCCCAATGTCTGGGCGCGCAGCTCTATGACCGGGCCGAGCAGGTGATGAAGACCTGCATGCGGATCACCCTGATCATGGCGGGGGTCATCATCGCCGTGGCAGAGCTTTTCGCACCCCGGTTTGCCGCCATCTTTACGCCGGATCCCCAGGTTCAGCAGTGGGCGGTGCTCAACCTGCGCATCGAGATTGTCTGCCAGATCTTTTACGCGGGCATGTTCTCCTATAATACGCTGGCGACCGGATCGGGCCACACGATGTTCATCATGTGGAACTCGTTCCTCAATTGTATCGTGGTGCGGCTCATCCTGGCGCTGATCCTGGATCACTTGTTTGGTGTGGTGGGCGTCTATGTGGCCTGCGGGGTGGCCGTGGCCAGTTCCGTGCCGGTGGGGTACTGGTTCTACCGTTCCAGGCGGTGGATGCATCCGCTGAATGTGAAATAACCGCAAAAACAGGGGCCGAGGCCCCTGTTTTTTGCGGTTGGACGGTTGCAACCCCCGTTCTGCTGCGCTATACTAAAGGGCGAATCATACGGCCTGCTTCCGCGCGCCTGCGGCGGAAGCGGGGGAATGGAAAGGTGAATCGGATGGAACAGACGAAAAAGCAAGCGCTGGCCGTCACTGCGGCCCACGCCCGCCTGCTGGCGGTGGATATGGTGCACGCCGCCGCCTCCGGCCACATCGGCGGCTCCTTGTCCGCCATGGATATCCTCACGCTCCTGTATGGAGACGTGATGCATGTGGACCCGGCCGATCCGGCCGACCCGGACCGGGACCGCTTCGTGCTCTCCAAGGGGCACTGTACGCCGGGGCTCTACCCCACCCTGGCGCTGCGGGGTTTCTTCCCGGTGGAGGATCTGAAGATGTTCCGCCGCATTGACGGGCATATGTCCGGCCATGCGGAGATGCACCATGTCAAGGGCGTGGATATGTCTACCGGAAGTCTGGGCCAGGGCCTGTCGGCGGCCGTGGGCATGGCGCTGGCGGGGAAGATGGACCATAAGGATTACCGGGTGTATGCCCTGCTGGGGGACGGCGAGCTGGAGGAGGGCCAGGTTTGGGAGGCCGCCATGGCCGCAGCCAAATTCCGGCTGGACAACCTGTGCGCCATCGTGGATGTGAACGGGCTTCAGATTGACGGCAGGACCGCCGATGTGATGCCCTCCGAGCCTCTGGACAAGAAGTTTGAGGCCTTCAACTGGAACGTACAATCGGTGGACGGCCACGATTTCGACGCGCTGGAGCGCGCGTTTGCGGCTGCGGCGGCGTGCCGGGAGAAGCCCACCGTGCTCCTGGCCAGGACCGTCAAGGGCAAGGGCGTCTCCTTCATGGAGAACGACGCGGGCTGGCACGGCAAGGCGCCCAATGACGAGCAGTATGAAAAGGCCCATGCGGAGCTGGCCGCGACGCTGGCGGAACTGGAGGGGAAGTAAGCCATGAGTGAGAAGATCGCAACCCGCGCCGCCTACGGCGAGGCCCTGGTGGCTCTGGCGGAGGAGTATCCCGAGCTGGTGGTGCTGGACGCCGACCTGTCCGGTTCCACCATGACCAAGGGCTTTGCCAAGGCCCATCCCGACCGTTTTTTCAACATCGGCATTGCCGAAGCCAATATGACGGGTATCGCCGCCGGCCTGGCCGCCTGCGGCAAGAAGCCCTTTACCAACACATTTGCCATGTTTGCCGCCGGACGCGCGTTTGAGCAGGTGCGCAACTCCATCGCCTACCCCCGCCTGAATGTAAAGGTAGTGGGCTCTCACGGCGGCCTGTCCGTGGGTGAGGACGGCGCCACGCATCAGTGCATCGAGGATTACGCCATCATGCGCGCCATCCCCAACATGATGGTGCTCTCCCCCTGCGACGGCCCTGAGATGCGCCTGGCCGTCAAGGCCCTGCTGGACTATGACGGCCCGGCCTATCTGCGCCTGGGCCGCCTGGCGGTGGAGAGCGTCACCGATTCCATTCCCGGCTATTCCTTCCGGTTGGGCAAGGGCGCGGTACTGCGGGACGGAGCGGACGCCACGGTGATCGCCACCGGCATGATGGTGCAGATGGCCCTGCAGGCCGCCCGGACGCTGGCGGAGGAGGGCGTGTCGGTCCGGGTCGTCGACATGCACACCATCAAGCCGCTGGATTATGAGCTGGTGCTGAAGGCCGCGCTGGAGACCCGCTGCATCGTCACTGCCGAGGAACACACCGTCATCGGCGGCCTGGGCTCCGCTGTGGCGGAATTCCTTGCGGAGCACTGCCCGGTGCCTGTGCTGCGCCATGGCGTTCACGACGAATTCGGCCGCTCCGGCAAGGCGCAGGCCGTGCTGGAGGCCTACGGGCTCACCCCCGCCGGTATTGCAGATCAGGTGCGCCAGGCCCTGAAACGGAAGCCGTGACACAGATCCGGCTCATCGCCCTGGATATGGACGGCACCCTGCTGGACGATGACCATGCCACCGTGCCGGCGCGCAATGTGGCTGCACTGCGCCGGGCGGCGGAGCGCGGCGCAGCAGTGGCCATCGCCAGCGGCCGGGCCTGGGACCTTCTGCACGAGGTGGCGGCCCAGCTGGACATGCTGCACTATGCCGTACTCTCCAACGGCGCTGCCGTGCTGGATGTGACGAGCGGGGAATGGCTCTGGCGGAAGGGGCTGCCCCGGGCGCAGAGCCGGCGCCTGATCGAGCTGCTGCTGGCGCGGGACGTGCCGTTTGAGGTTTATGCCGACGGAGAAAATTATATCCAGGCCGACCGGAGCGGGCGGGTGCTGGCGCGGGCGCTGTCGCCGGAATTTGCCTCGGTCCTGCGGCGGTATTCCCGCTTCCCGGAGGATCTGAACGCTGCCCTGGAGGGGCGCTGTGTGGAGAAGATCCACATCTTTCACGTCCCGCCGGAAGAGCGCGCCGCGCTTCAAGCCGCGCTGGAGGCCACCGGCCCCCTGGCCGTCACAGGCTCCTTCGGGACCAATATGGAGCTGACCGCCCGGGGCGTCAACAAGGCCGCGGCTGTCCAGGCCCTGTGCAGGCGCCTGGAGGTAACGGCGGAGCAGGTCATGGCGTTCGGCGACGCGGACAACGATTTGGAGCTGCTGCGCTGGGCGCGGTGGTCCTTCGCCATGGAGAACGGGGCGGCGTCGGCCAAGGCCGCCGCACGGTATGTCACCGGCGCCAACCGTGCGGGGGGCGTGGGCATGGCGTTGGAGCGGTATCTGGCAGCGCCTTGAACCCAAACGGCGCGGAGCCCCCGTTCAGGGGGCTCCGCGCCGCGGTATGTCCGGGACTCAGGCCGCATCCCGGACGGCCCGGGCGGTCTCCCGCCGCAGGGAGCGGAGGTAGCACAGGACGAACAGACCGGTCAGGACCAGGCAGCAAAGCTCGGCGGCCAGGGGGCTGAGCCACACGCCTGCCTCCCCCAACAGGCGGGGCAGTACCGCCAGGCACGCGCACAGCAGCACCAGACCCCGCCCGAAGGAGATGGGGAAGGAAAAGAAGGGCCGCTCGACCGCAGTAAAGAAGCCGGCCATGATCACGTTGAATCCCATCACCAGGAAGACCCAGGCGTATTGCCGCAGGGCATGGACCGAGTATGTGAAGAGCGCGCTGCCGCGCTCACCGGGCAGGAAGAGCCCTACGACGGCGGGCGCGCCCAGCTGGCCGATGGCAAAGGAGAGGACGGAAAACACCGCGATCAGCCCCAGGCCGCAGCGCAGCAGCTTGTGGCAGACGTCCCGCTCCCCGGCCCCCAGGTGGAAGCTGACCAGAGGCTGGATGCCCTGGGTGGTACCGATCATGGTCATAAGCACCAGGGTGTTCACATAACTGATGATGCTGTAGCTGATCACGCCGTCCTCCCCGATGACGCGGAGGATGGTCAGGTTGAACAGGAAGATGACGATGCCGTTGGACAGCTCGCTGAGCCCTTCGGAGAGACCCAGCGGGAGGATGCGCCGGTAAGCCCGCAGTTCAGGGACGAAGCGGCCCAGGCGCAGACGCTCCCGGTGGGTGAGAAAGTACACCACGAATACGGTGGTAGAGGTGACCTGGGCCAGCCCCGTGGCCAGCGCGGCGCCCCAAACGCCCCAGCCCAGGCGCATGACGAAGAGCCAGTCCAGAAATACGTTCATCAGCGCGCAGGAGAGCACGCCGATGGTGCTCACCTGGGGCGCGCCGTTGGCTTTCACCTGCACCTCCAGGTTGTAGGATACGGTGAAGAATACGGCGAAGCAGGCGATCACGCCCACGTACTGCTTCACATACTCCAGCGTGTCCGGATAGGCCCCCAGAAACAGAGCCACCCGCTCCAGATTGAAAAGCACCAGCAGGGAGAGGATCAGACTCACCGCCGCCGTTACGCAGATGTTCTGGTTAAAATAGGTTCGGGCCTTTTCCAGATCCTTCTGCCCCAGGGCGATGGAGATGACGGTGGATGTACCGGTGGCCAGCAGGATGCCCAGCGTAAAGATCACCGACGTGAAGGGCATGGACAGATTGACGGCCGCCAGCGCGTGTTCCCCCACGCCCCAGGAGACGAACATGCCGTCCACCATGGTGTACAGGGAGAAAATCCACATGGACACAATGGATGGGATCACGAATTGGAAGAAACGTTTGATCAGATTCAAGGGTATGACCTCCTTATTTCCCTTCTATCATAAACCCTCGTATCATACGAGAGTCAAGAGGCGGAGGCAAAAAAGATGAAAGAATTTTACCGCATCCACGAGCTGTCCGGGCTGTTCGGCCTATGCCCGGATACCCTGCGTTATTATGAAGAGAAGGGACTGCTTCACCCCGCGCGTGGAGAAAACCGCTATCGCATGTACGGAATTCAGGACGTGATCACCCTGAACATCGTCCGCTCCCTGCGGGAGCTTGGAATGACGGTGGAGGACATCCGCACCTATCTGGAGCGGCGCTCTGTGGAGGAGACCCTGGCCCTGCTGGAGGAGGAGGAGCGCCTGCTGCGGCGGCGGATGGAGGAGCTGGAGCGCACCCGCCGGCAGGCCCGGCGCCGGCAGGCTCGGCTGGAGCGGTACGCCGCTGTGGAAGCGGAGCGGGTGGAGTTTTTGTACGAGGAGGAACGTTCCTGCGTCTTTTTGCAGGAGGACATCATCCTGGAGGGGGAGATCGACTTCCTGCTGAAAAAGCTGGAACACCGGCATCAGGACTATATCAAGATCATAGGGGACCAGTGCATGGGGGCGGCGGTGGACGGCGAGAGCCTGAAACAAGGCGTGTACAACCACTTTTCCAGGGTCTTTTTCCTTACGGAACCGGGCCTGCCCAGCGACGGCGTCCTGCCTGCGGGGGAGTACGCGCGCCTTTTTTACCGGCGCGGCTACGGCGCGCTGCAGCGGCATTATCAAACGCTGCTCGCGCAGGTGGCGGCGGCGGGCCGCCGGCCGGCCGGGGAGCCGCTGGAGCTCTACCGGATCGACGCCCACGACACCAACCGGGAAGCGGAATATGTCACCGAACTGCAGGTGCCGGTGCGGTAAGATCAGGGGCTTGTTTTCCAACAGGATAAGATGATATAATAACAAATTAGAATAAACGTATGGAAAACGGGGGGAATCGCGGTGCTGGAGATCTCCATCAACATGATCCTGGACAGTCTGGCAGAGTATGGACCGGAACGTTTTTTTTCGGAGGAGGAGCAGCTTTCCTTCAGCGGCCTGCGCCTGTATGAGCTGGGGCAGGAGACGCTTTCCACGTCGAACATCTATATGTGTACCAGCCGTGAGCTTACCGCGGAGGCGGCGGAGAGCGGCTGCTGCTTTTTGTGTATCCACAAAATGGCGCCCGCGCTGAAAAAGAAGCTGCAGGGCAGACGGATCGTACTGCTGGAGGACGAGGGGATCGGCCTGGCGGAGGTGTTCAACACGGTCCAAAGCCTGTTCACCGACCTGCGGGAATGGCATCAGCACATGCACGTCTCCCTGATCCAGAGCAACGACGTGCAGGAGCTGCTGGACCTGAGCGAGAGCGCCATCGGCAATCCCATCGTCCTGGTGGACCTGAGCTTCAAGCTGCTGGCCTACACAAAAAATATCAAGACCGACGATGAGGTCTATAACGAGGTGGTCAGCCGGGGCTATCATACCAAGCAGACCATCGAGCGGCTGACCAATACCCGTCAGGTGGACAGCATCAAGAGGGCCAGCGTCATCGACATCGCCTTTCCGCTGCCGCAGATGACGCAGTATCAGACCATGACGAAGACCTTTTTCATCAAAGGCGTCCCATATGCCTACCTGCGGATGATCTGCAGCGCCCATGCCCCCTCCAAGAGCCTGGAGGAACGGTTCGCCCTTCTGGCGGAGAGCGTGGAATACTATCTGCATAACCACTACTCCGCCGGAAGCATCAACAAATATATGTATGAATACGTGCTGGTGGAGCTCATTGAGAATAAGATCAAGGACGAGGAGGACATCGAGGAGCGCATCAAGTGCGTGGGCCTTCAGCGGGACGCCGAATATCAGCTTTTGAAGATCATTTTCGAAGACGAGGACAATACTTCCCTGAACTACATGCTGGACCAGCTGCTGGCGATCTTTCCGGAATCCCGGCCGTTCATCTACGGCGATTACATCATGATCCTGATGAGCCGTGAGAGCAAATATCTGGGCGCGGAGGAGCGCAAACTGCGGCAGTTTGATCTGCTGCGGGAGCTGCTGGAATACCATAAGGCCCGCTGCGGCATGAGCGAGGTGTTCCGTACCATCCGGCTGGTCAGCGACGCCTACGTGCAGACCACGGTAGCGGTGGAGATCGGCAGGACGCTCCAGCAGAAAGGAATTTTGGTGGAGGAGACCGGCGGCGGAAGGGTCTTCGCCTATCGGGACTGCTACATCTATCACCTGATCACCGCCTGTTCCGAACAGGTACAGCTGCGCAGCCTGTGTGACGAGCAGCTGCTGGCCATCCGCGAACAGGATGAGCAGAAGAGCACCGATTATGCAAATTTGCTGTATACCTATCTCATCAACCAGTGCAGGCCGACGGATACCGCCAAGCTGCTGCACATGCACCGGAATAACGTCATCTATCATGTGGAGCGGCTCTCCGAGCAGCTGGGGGTGGACCTGAACGACCCGGAGACCCGCCTGCGCCTGCTGCTGTCGTACAAGGTCATGGATCTGCTGTAAGGCCGCCCTTCCGGGAGAAAGCGGAGGGAAACGAAAAAGTCATGGGCAATTGCGCGCGACGGCAATTGCCCATGACTTTTTTTCGAAGCTCAGAGAGTGCAAAACTCCCGGTTGCGGCCGGGCATCCTGCCGGCCGTGCGGAGAAACGCATTATACGTGCACGCCCAGAGCCTGCGCGTTTTTATAGTAGAGCATGGAACGCTCCTGTTCCCCCAGGGGGAGGTTCTTTACGTATTCCACCATATCGGAGGCGTCCTCAAAGGGATAATCGCTGCCGAAGAGAATGCGCTCCAGGCCCAGGACCCGGCGGGTACACTCGAAGGCCTCGGGGGACATGTTGCCGCTGGTGGTGACGTAAATATTGCGGTGGAAGTAGGCGCTGAAATCCTGCTTGTTTTTGGCCTTGGGGTTGGGCAGGAACTTCAGGCGGTTGTCCATGCGGTCCAGCAGGAACGGCAGAGCCTCGCCGAGATGGCCCAGCATGACCTTCAGGTTGGGCAGCTCGTCGAACAGGCCGCCCACGATCATGCGGGTCAGAGTGGTGACCGTGTCCATGGTGAAGCCCAGGCCGGGGCCCGCCACGGGGAAGCCGCAGTCGTCTACCCGGGAGGCGTTGGCCAGCTGGGGGTGGAGGTAGACGTACACTCCCAACTCGTCCGCCTTCTGGAAGATGGGGCGGTAACGGGGATCGTCCGGGGCGGTCTCGCCATAGTTGGAGTGGGTGTGCCAGGCCACAAAGCCGAGCTCCTTCACGCAGCGCTCCAGTTCCGCCACTGCGGCGGGCACGTCCTTCACCGGCAGGATGGCGCTGCCCAGATAGCGGCCGGGGAAGCGCTGGACCAGCTGGTAGAGAACGTCGTTGGTCCGGCGGCAGATCGCCGCGCTCTCAGCCGGGTCCAGCTGCTCGGCGCCGGGGGAGCAGCTGAGCACGGCACAGTCGATGCCAAGCGTATCCATCAGGGCGATCCGCTCTTCCCCCACCTGAAGCAGCTTCTCCAGCAGAGGCCCCTGGGGCATGGTGATCGCGTCGCTCCAGGTGATCAGGTCGGTGTCTTTGCGGTAATAGGGAGGCTCGGTGCGGGATTCCAGCGCGTCGATCAGGCACTGGTCGTAAAAGTGATTTTCAAAATCAATTAATTTCATATGCAGAACTCCAGAATCAGATTCAAGCGCCCATCAGAAGAGCAGGCAGCGCGGTGGAAAGGGCAGGGACGTACGTGATGATGAGGACCGAGACGATATAGAGGATGATATAGGGCACACAGGCCTTGGAGATCTGGCCCATGGGGCGCTTGAGCACGCTCTGGGCCACGAAGATGTTCAGGCCGAAGGGGGGCGTGAACAGGCCGATGGCCAGGTTGACCACGAAGACCATGCCCAGGTGCAGGGAGGGGATGCCCAGGGCGGCGGCGGTGGGCAGCAGCATGGGCGCCAGGATGAGGATGGCGGCGCTGGTATCGAAGAAGCAGCCCACGATGAGCAGCAGCACGTTGAGCATCAGCAGGAACTGGATCTGTCCCATGCCGCCGAAGGCCTCGGTGACCGCGGCGGGAAGCTGTGCGATGGTGGCCGCCTGGGAGAACACCGTGCTGCCGGCGATGAGCAGGAAGACCTGGGCGGTCGTGCGCCCGGCATCCTTAAAGATGGGCAGCAGCTGTTTGAACTTGATGTCACGGGTGCCGAAGACCGCCACGATGAAGGAATAGGCCGCGGCCAGGGCGCCGGATTCGGTGGGGGTGCAGATGCCGGTGTAGACGCTGCCCAGGACCAGTACGGGGAGCACCAGCACGGGAAGGCCCTTCCACAGGGCTTTGCCAAAAGCGCGGGCGGAGAATTTCTCCTTCTCCACACCGGGTCTGGGCTTGCACATGATGATCAGGTAGACGCTGACGATGACCACGATCAGGATGCCGGGCAGGATGCCGGCCAGGAAGAGCTTGGTAATGGAGGTCTCAGTGGCTACGCCGTAGATGATCATGGTGATGCTGGGCGGAATGATGGTGGACAGGCAGGCGGAAGAGGTGATGATGCCCAGAGACATGCTCTCGCCATGGCGCTCCGAGAGGGGCTTGTGGACGATCTTGCCGAAGGTGGCGGTCGCGGCCGGACCGGAACCGGAGATGGCGCCGAAAATCGCATTGGCAATGACGCAGGCGATGGGCAGGCCGCCGCGGATGCTCTTCAGGGTCTCGATACATACATTGATCAGCCGGGTGCCCAGGCTGCTGGCGGCGATCAGGCTGCCGGCGACCATGAAGAAGGGCACGGCCAGCAGGGCATTCTTGGTCATGGCCTCAAAGAAGCCGGTAAATACATTGGTCAGGGACATGTGGTTGACAAAGATCTGCAGGTAGATCGCCGAGCAGAGGATGGAGATGTAGATGGGACACTTCAGCAGGGACAGTCCAATCAGAATGATCAGGACCGGAAGCAGAATCTCAAGCATTGTCATGGTCGAAGTCCCCCTTATTGCAAAGCATCAATACCACCCAGACAACCAGGGCGACGACGATACAAATCATAGCGATCGCATACAGGACGCCTTTGGGCATCTGCAGCACATAGGTGACCTGGTTGCGTTTGAAGGCTTTCATCATAACGTCCAGGCCATGGTAGCCCAGCACGACCATAATCACGCTGGTGATAATTCCGCGGATGTAGTTGAGAATGCGCTGACCGGTCTTGCCCTTGACCCAAAGATCAATGGCGGAGATACACAGCTGGTCGCCGGCGCCCTCCAGATAGGGAATGGCCAGATAGACCATGAGCACGATGCAGTAGCTGCACAGCTCCTCAGACCAGGTAAAGCCTTTTCCGGCAAAGCGGACGATGGCGTTGAGGGTGGCCAGGGCGGTAGCCACGGCAATCAGCAGCGCCGAAATCGAAAACAAAAACGTACGGACATAGCGCGTAATTTTAACACACACTTGCATAACCTGTTCTCCTTTTAAGAGGGCGGGGACGCAGCCGTCCCCGCCCGTTGAGGCTGTTGCAGCGAACTCAGGAATTGGCGATGAGTCCCACGAACTCGTCGTAGATGGCGGCACAGTCGGAATCGATGTTCTTAAAGTCTTCGTGCAGAGACTCGGTGGCGGCCTTCATCTCGGCAAGCAGCTCGTCGCTGGGCTCGTTCTTGGTGGCGCCCGCGTCCACCATGGCCTGCATGGCTTCCTCGGAGTACTGGGTCATGTAGGGCACCTCGAAATCGGCGACTACGGCCTTGGCAGTGGACAGGATCAGGTCCTGTACGTTCTGGGGCAGGGTGTCCATCCAGTCGGCGCTGAAGAAGAAGCAGTTGACGAACGCGCCCGCGGGGCAGAGGTTGATGTTCTTGGCGCTCTCATACAGGCCCTGGGTATACCAGAAGGTGCAGTCGTTGAGCACGCCGTCCACGGTGCCGTTCTGCAGGCCAACAGCCACGTCGCCGGGATCCAGGGAGGCGGGGGAAGCGCCGTAAGCGTTCAGGGAGCTGTGCAGGGTGGGAGAGGGCAGGGTCCAGATCTTGTGGCCGGACAGATCGCTCATCTTCTCAATGGGGAAGGTGGACAGGATATAGGAGTTGCCGCCCAGCAGCCAGCCGCCCACTTTGAAGCCATAGTCGTACAGGTAGTCATCCAGGCTGGTGCCGGCGGAGAGGATGGCCTGGGCCTGGGCAGCGGCAGTGCCGTCCGCGTCAAAGAGGAAGGGCAGGTCCAGAATGGCGATGGCAGGGGCGTAGGAGGCAAAGTAGGAGGAAGGGATGAGCACGCCTTCAATGGTGCCGTTCTGCACGCCCTCGATCATCTGGGGAGCGGTGCCCAGCTGGCTGGTGGGATAGAGCTCCACCGTGATGGCGCCGCCGGAGGCCTCTTCGATGCGGGTCTTGAACTCCTCCATGGTCATGTTCTGCTGATGCTTGCCGCCGGTGGGCGTGCCCAGGCGGATGGTGTAGCTGCCGGTGATCTCGGTGTCGCCGCCGGTGGGTTCGGTGGTGGAAGGAGCGGTGGTCTCGGGAGCGGTGGTAGAGGGAGTTCCTCCAGAGGAGCTTCCGGAGTTTCCGCCGCAGGCGGACAGGATCAGGGACAGGGACAGGGCGATGCTCAGAACCAGAGAGAGTTTCTTTTTCATCGGTGCGTACCTTCCTTTCTTCTGCTTGAAATATTCTTCTTCTTGGAAGAAATGGGGAAAACAGGACAGCAAATAAGGCGATATGACGGAAACCGGGGTCCTGTTCCCGCTCTCTTCTGTATAAAAGACTATCATAAACTACCCGGAGATGCATTAGAGTGTTTGCCAAATTAATCACAAAGTCGGCCAAGCGAATTTTGTAGGAAGTGTAAAGAGAAAAAAGCGGCCGCCGTTTGAGGACACTTGGCCCGTCCCTGGAGCGGTCCCACCAGTTGTTCACGCTTTGTTTTCATTTACAACACAACATTTTTTGAAAAAGTGTTGTGTTTCCGTCAGGCGGTTTTAAGCTGTCGGTTGAAAAAAGCACGTCTGGTCTGTATGCTAAAGATATCCGCAGGGCCTGGAACGGGCTCTGGACTGAGGTGTGTGTTATGGCGGTCATTCAGGCGGAACATTTGGCCCGCGAATATGTTATGGGCAAAAACGTCATCCGGGCGGTGGACGATATCAGCTTTACCATTCAGGAGGGCACCTATACCATGATCCTGGGGGCCAGCGGAGCGGGAAAATCCACGGTGCTGAACCTGCTGGGCGGGATGGATTCCCCCACCTCCGGCAGCCTGAGGATCAACGGGCGGGATATCGCCCGGTTCAACAAGCGCCAGCTGGCGGAGTACCGGCGCAACAGCATCGGCTTCGTGTTCCAGTTTTACAACCTGATGCCCAACCTGACCATGCGGGAGAATGTGGAGCTGGCCAGCCAGATCTGCAAAGATCCCCTGGACGCCCAGGAGACCCTGGAACTGGTGGGCCTGGGGGAGCGCTCCTCCAATTTCCCGTCCCAGTGCTCGGGCGGCGAGCAGCAGCGTGGGGCCATCGCCCGGGCGCTGGCCAAAAATCCCGCCATCCTGCTCTGCGACGAACCCACCGGCGCGCTGGACTACAAGACCGGCAAGGCGATCCTGGCCCTGCTGTACGACTTATGCAAAAAAAGCGGCAAGACGGTCATCGTGGTGACCCACAACGGCGCGCTGGCTCCTACGGCCGATGTGCTCATCCGCATGAAAAGCGGCAGGATCGAGTCTTACGAGGAGAACCCCGCTCCCGTCCCGGTGCAGGAATTGGAGTGGTGATATGATTTGGCGCAACTTCCTGCGGGATCTGCGGCAGACGGCCCCACGCCTGATTTCGGTCATGGTCATTACCATGATCGCCGTGATGGTCTATACCGCGCTCAACGGCGTTTTGTATCATGTGCAGCAGGTCACCGCCGCCTACGGCCAAACGCAGAACGTGGCGGACTACTGGATCTCCGGCGCCGGTTTGGACCGGAGCGACTGCCGGGTGCTGGAACAGATCGACGGCGTCGCCGGCGTGCAGCCCCGCATTACCTGGGAGGCCCAGGAGCGGGGCAACGAGGATGTGCAGCTGCTGGTGTATGCCGTTGCGGATTGGGCGATCAACACGCCCTACCTGGTGGGCGGAGCACTGCCGGCCGACGAGAGGGAGATGGCGGTCAGCGATGTCTTTGCCGCCGCCAACGGCCTTTCCGTGGGGGACAGCTACGAGATGCTGCTGACCGGCACAGACCAGGTCCTGCGTCTGCGGATCAGCGGGCTGGTCAAAAGCCCGGAGTGCCTTTACCACGTCAATGCGACCACGCCGATGCCGGAGCTGGGGCGCTATGGCTTCGCCTATTGCAGCCAAGACGTTCTGAGCGGGCTGATGGGAAGCAATCGCTATAATCAGATCTGCATCACGACCTCGGACGAGGTCGACGACGCGGCGCTCCGGCGGGCCGTCGACGAACGCCTGGGCGACAAGGTGGTCAACGTCCTGGCCCGGGAGGACAACCTGGCGGCCGACCGCCTGCGGGGCATGACCGAGGATCTGACACCCATCCTTCGCCTGTTTCCCATTCTCTTCTTCCTGTGCGCGGTGCTGCTGATGGTCAGCAATATGAGCCGCCTGATCGAGAGCGGCCGCTCCGCCATCGGCACCTTCAAGGCCTTGGGCTATTCCGACCGGACGATCTTGTGGTATTACCTGCTCCACGCCGTTTTGGTGGTTTTGGTGGGGTTTCCGCTGGGCGTGGCGCCCAACGGGCTGATCGCCAGGCTGCTGGTCGAGACGCTGTCCACCGGCTGCGACCTGCCTGTCTATGGGCTGGCCAACGACTACCGGTCCTGGGGGCAGGCCCTGGCGCTGACGGTGCTCTGCTGCGTGGGCAGCGCATTTTTCGTGGCCCGCTCCTTATTGAAGGAGAGTCCGGCCCAGTGCATGCGCCCACAGCCCCCCAAAAGCACCAAGCCGGTGCTGCTGGAGAAGCTGCCCTTCCTCTGGCGGCGCTTGGGCTTCAATCAGAAATACATCATCCGCAACGCCCTGCGCAACAAGGCGCGGATGCTCACCTGCGTTGTAGGGATCGCCTTCTGCATGGGCCTGGTGCTGGCGGCCTTCGCCCTGCGGGACGCCGTGACCCACTATGCCGGAGCGCTGACCTCCAATCAGAACAAATACGACCTGATGGTAGATCTGGGCGCCGGCGTGACGGAGGGGCAGTACCGCAGGCTGGCCGCCTCCGCCAACACGGAGGGGGCGGAATTTGAGATGACCACCGCCGGTTGGTTCTATGCCCCCGGACGGATGACCACCGCCGCCCTGACGGTGGCCGAGGACCAGAGCTGGCTGCACCTGTACGATCCCTATGCTCAGGGGGTCCTGAACCTGCCGGAGGATGGGGCGGTCCTGTCCCAGAGCATGGCCGACGAGCTGAATGTGACGACAGGCGATACGGTGACGGTCCGCTTTACCGGTGATTCCCGTTATTACACCATGAAAGTCTCCCGTATCCTGCGGGGCGTCTCCGGAGCCTATGTGGGGCGCGGCTTCTGGCGGAGCCTGGGGCGGCCCTATGTGCCCACCACCGCCTATGCGGCCGCCGCGGACCGGACGGCCCTGGCCGCCGAACTGGACCGCTACGACTTCGTGGATGGCTGGCAGACCCGGGAGACGGTGACGGACGCCGCGGCAGAGCAGCTCTCCAGCGCTTCTCTGGTGGCGTATATCCTGATCGTATTCGGAGGAAGCCTGGCCTGCGTGGTGATCTATAACCTGGGGATCATGAGCTTTTTGGAGCAGATCCGCAGCCTGGCCACCCTGATGGTCCTGGGCTTTTACGACAAGGAGATCAAACGCCTGCAGCTGAGCGAAAATATCATTTTCGCGGCGGGCGGCATCTGCGCGGGTATCCCCATGGGCATCGGATTGAGTTACGTCATCATCGCCCTGCTCAGCGATATGCCGCTGCAGGTGAATACCCGGCCGGTTTCTTTCGTGCTCTCCTGCGCGGTGACCCTGCTGTTTGCCCTTCTGGTCAACTGGATGATCGGCCGGAAGATGCGGGAGATCGACATGCTTGGCGCGCTGAAAAGTGTGGAATAACGGAAGGGGAGTACATATGAAGCGGAAATGGATGGTTTTGCTCTGTGCGCTGAGTCTCCTGGCGGCGGCAGGCTGTCAGAAAGAGGCGGATTATCAAACGGTGACGCCCGAGGTGGGGACCATTGAGAACCGGGTGGAGGATACGGGCACGGTGGCGTGGCGGGACCCCACTTCGGTCATCCCGGTCGTCAGCGGAAAGGTCGTCTCCTGTGCCTTTGAGGAGGGGGATGCGGTAACGGCGGGACAGACCCTCTATGTCATCGATTCCGGCGATCTGGAGGATCAGATCACCCAGGCGCGGCTCTCCCTGAAGACCGCCCAGGCGGGCGCCGCCCAAAGCGAAGCCGCCTGCGCCGACCTGACGGTCTACGCCAGCGCCTCCGGAACCGTGACGGCCGTCTACTGCCACGTGGGGGACTACATCGGAGCGGGAACGGCGGTGGCGCAGATCCGGGACAGCGCCAACCTGACCCTGACGGTCCCCTTTGCCCCGGCCGACGCCGCCGCACTGGTCCCGGGCGCGGCCGCCGTCATCACGTTTCCCAATCAGAGCGGTACTGTGACCGGCGCGGTGGAGCGGATCTACGACACGCCGACCGCCCTCTCCGGCGGACGGGAGGGAGTGTATGTGGAGCTCAGCTTCCAGAATCCGGGCACGCTGACCGACGCCGCCACGGCCACCGCCGCTGTGGGCGCCGCCGCCTGCATGGAGGCGGGCGCCGTGTGCTATGCCACACAGCAGTCCATTTATGCCGCCCAGTCGGGACAGGTCCTCACCCTGGACCTGGAGACGGGCAGCGCGGTGACGCAGGGGCAGGCCGTGCTGACCCTGAAAAACGACGCGCTGACCAACGCCGCGGTCAACGCGGGCCTGTCCGTGGAGACCGCCCGGACCAACCTGGAGCAGCTGGAGGCCAAGCGGTCGGACTACACCATCGCCGCCCCCATCGACGGCACCATCCTTACCCGCAGCGTCAAGGCCGGGGACTTTGCCTCCGCCGCGGCGCCCATGGCCACGCTGGCCCCTGCACACGCCCTGTGCGTCAATGCGGAGATCGACGAGATCTACATCGACCGTATCTGGCCCGGGCAGGAGGCCTGCGTGCAGTTTGCCGACGACAGCGGAGTGGAGCGGACCTACGCCGCTCAGGTGCGCCGGGTGGACGAAAACGGCGTTACGTCCGGCGGTGTGACCGACTATACCGTGGAGCTGGTCCTGGAGGATACCAGCCGGCTGAAGGCCGGGATGAACGTGTCGGTCTCCATCGTGACGCAGCGGAAGGAGGGCTGCCTTCGCCTTCCTTCCGAAGCCGTCAGCGGCAGCACGGTCCAGGTGCTGCGGGACGGCCAGGCCGTCTCCGTTTCGGTGACCACCGGCATCACGGGCGGCGGATATACGGAGATTACGGCGGGGCTGACCGGGGACGACGCCGTGATCCTGCCGTAAGGGCGGTGCATTCTGCGGCGGCACCGGTCCGGAGCAGAAACACAAAAAAGCACGATAATTCGCAAGAAAGTTATAGTAACTCCCTTCGCCATACCGTATGCTAAAAAGGAAAAGACAAAGGTGCTGCGGGCGTACGGCTTCTTCTGCCGGTCCCGCCGGCGAAACGGTGAATAACAGAAGGGAGCGGTCCACGTATGAGTACATTGAGCGAAATTTCCGAGGCCCTGCAAAAAGGACGGGCCAAGCTGGTCAAAACACTGGTCCCCCAAGCCCTGGAGGAAGGCGTCCCCGCTCAGCAGATCCTGGAGGAGGGATTGTTGGCGGGCATGAGCATCATCGGGGAGAAGTTCAAAAACAACGAGGTTTTTGTCCCCGAGGTGCTGGTGGCGGCCCGGGCGATGAACGCCGGCACGGAGCTGCTCAAGCCCCACCTGGCTGCGGCTGGGGCCGAGTCCAAGGGGAAGGTCTGCCTCGGCACCGTCAAGGGCGACCTGCACGATATCGGCAAGAATCTGGTACGCATGATGTTCGAGGGCAAGGGACTGGAAGTGGTGGACCTGGGTGTGGACGTAGCCCCGGAGACCTTTGTTCAGGCTGCCATCGACAACGACTGCAGGATCATTGCCTGCTCCGCCCTGCTGACCACCACCATGCCCGTCATGGGAGAAGTGGTGGAACAGGTGAAGTCCGCCGGTATTCGGGACAAGGTAAAGATCATGGTGGGCGGCGCGCCGGTTACGGACAAGTTTGCCCAGACCATCGGCGCGGACGCTTATACCGCGGACGCCGCCACTGCGGCGGAAAAAGCCGTGGAGCTGCTGTCCTGCGGCTGACGCACCTCGGCGCCGGAAAGGCGTCCGCTCTCTCAGTGGAATGGGACCGCAGGATAAGAAAAACTCCCGAACGGATGCGCCTGACCGGCTTCCCTTTGGGGGGACGGTGAACGAAAAGGCGCCGTTCTTTCAAAAAAACCGGTCAGGCGGCCGATAAAGATCGTATGGAAGAACGGTTCCAACGAAGGATAAATTCCGGTTTGCAGGGCAGTCTCGAAATCGGGACTGCTTTTTCCTTCGAAGCCGCGAGCGGTTTTCCGGATAGGCTTGTGGCAGCACAAAAGGGAAAAGGGAGCGGAAACGAAGCGGCAAGCGTCTGCCGCGTTGGGCTCCGTCCGGATCCCCGCAGGAAGATGACTTGCCGGCGGCCCCTCCCCCTCGCCGCCGGGGCTTCTCCCGGGCCATGTTTCTGCAGCTTTACACCGTGGGCCTGCCTGTGGTATCATCAGCATAGCCCCCTGTATTACGAAAAGCAGACGGAATGGCTTCCCGTTTTCGGAAAGGAGCGCACCCATGTCGCAGATCACCAAGCGGGCGCTGGCGGAGTCGCTGAAAAAGCTGCTGCTGGAAAAACCCCTGGACCGGATCACCGTGTCCGATATTACCGAGGACTGCGGCGTCAGCCGCATGACGTTCTACTATCACTTTAAGGATGTCTACGACCTGATCGAGTGGACCTGGCTTCAGGAGGCGGAGCGCGCCCTGGACGGCCAGAAGACCTACGATACCTGGCAGCAGGGGTTCTTGCAGATATTCCAGCTGGTGCAGGAGAACCGGGCGTTTGTGATGAACCTGTATCACTCCATCAGCCGGGAGCAGGTGGAGCGCTATCTCTATAGGCTGACCTATCAGCTGCTCATCGGCGTGGTGGAGGAAAAGTCGGCGGGTATGAGCGTCCGGGATGAGGATAAAAAATTCATCGCGGATTTTTACAAGTACGCCTTTGTGGGACTGATGCTGGACTGGATTCGGGGCGGGATGAAGGGGGAGCCGCAGGTCCTCATCGACCGCCTGAGCGTGCTGATCCGCGGGGATGTGGAGAAAGCGCTCAACCACTATCGGGCCGATCAAATGAAACAAAGTGGCCCAAATGATTAAAAACAATACAAAAACGCCCCAGTGCCCAAAATTCTGGCACCGGGGCGTTTTTGCTGATTGCGGCGGGAAGGAGAAGGGCATATTCTATGGGCAGATCAAAAAAAGAACTGCTGACAGGAGGAACACAGTATGTATTATTCCAGCGGTAACTATGAAGCGTTTGCCCGTCCGGAAAAGCCGGAGGGCGTGGAGCGCAAGTCTGCCTATATCGTGGGCTCCGGCCTGGCGGCCCTGACCGCCGCCTGCTATCTGGTCCGGGACGGCCGGATGAAGGGCGAACGGGTGCACATTCTGGAGAAGGACGCGCTTCCCGGCGGCGCCTGCGACGGCTATCACTACGATAACGTGGGCTATGTCATGCGGGGCGGCCGCGAGATGGACAACCATTTTGAGGTTATGTGGGATCTCTTCCGCTCGATCCCCTCCATTGAGACCGAGGGGATCAGCGTGCTGGACGAGTACTACTGGCTCAACAAGCACGACCCCAACTACTCCCTTATGCGGGCTACCATCAACCGGGGCATGGACGCCCACACCGATGGAATGTTTGCCCTGTCCGACAAGGGCGCCCTGGAGATCATGAAGCTGTTTTTTACCCCGGATGAGAAGCTGTATGACCTGCGCATCGACGAGGTCTTCGACGAGGAGGTGCTGAACTCCAACTTCTGGATGTACTGGCGGACCATGTTCGCGTTTGAAAACTGGCACAGCGCCCTGGAGATGAAGCTCTACCTCAAGCGTTTTATCCACCACGTGGGCGGCCTTCCGGACTTCAAGGCCCTGCGCTTTACCAAGTACAACCAGTATGAGTCCATGATCCTGCCCATGATCCAGTATCTGCAGGATCACAACGTCCAGTTCCACTACCACACCCAGGTGGTCAATGTGGAGTTTGAGATCCGGCCCGGCCGCAAGCAGGCCAAGCGCATCTGCGTGCTGCGGGAGGGCCAGGAGGACGCCATTGACCTGACGGAGGATGATTTGGTATTCATCACCAACGGCGGCTGCGTGGAAAATTCCGCCCTCGGCGACCAGAATCACCCTGCCCCCTTCCGCACCGAACTCAAGCCCGGCGGCGGCTGGGATATGTGGAAGAAGATCGCTGCGCAGGACCCCGCGTTCGGCCATCCGGACAAGTTCTGCAGCCATCCGGAGATGAGCAACTGGATGTCAGCTACCGTGACCACGCTGGATGAGCGCATCGTACCCTATCTCAAGAACATCTGCAAGCGGGACCCCTTCAGCGGCAAGGTGGTCACGGGCGGTATCGTCACGGTGCGGGATTCCGGCTGGCTCATGAGCTGGACCTTCAATCGCCAGCCCCAGTTCCGCGATCAGCCCAAGGGGCAGCTGGTGGGCTGGATCTACGGGCTGTTCAGCGACCGGAGCGGCAACTATGTCCACAAGGCCATGCGGGAGTGTACCGGCAAGGAGATCTGCATGGAGTGGCTCTATCACCTGGGGGTGCCCGAGGACCAGATCGAGGATCTGGCCGAGCACAGCGCCAACACCGTGCCCTGTATGATGCCCTATATCACCGCCTTTTTCATGCCGCGCGCCGCCGGGGACCGGCCGGACGTGGTGCCTGAGGGCAGCGTGAACTTTGCATTCCTGGGGCAGTTCGCAGAGACGAAGCGGGACACCATCTTCACCACCGAATACTCCATGCGTACCGGAATGGAGGCGGTGTACACGCTGCTGAACATCGACCGGGGCGTGCCTGAGGTCTGGGGGAGCACCTATGACGTGCGGGATCTGCTCAACGCTACCGTACAGCTGCGGGACGGGAAAAAACTGACCGATCTGGACCTGGGCTTCAAGGAGCGCATCGCGCTGAAGGAGGTCCTGAAGAAGCTGGAGGGGACCGACCTGGAGAAGCTGTTGAAGGAATACAACGTAATCTGAATCGGAGGAACGGCCGCCGCAGGATCCTGCGGCGGCCGTTCCGCGCCGGAAAAACGCCGAAACCTTCGTATAAGGCTTGACCATACCGCCGGAATCAGGTAAACTTAAAGACCAAGGTAAGGCGGAACATCGGGAGAAAAGCCACCCGCCGGGGTGGCTTTTTGCCTGCCTGGGGCGGGAAGGAGAGAGGGACATGAGGCAAACGGGACTCCGGATGCTGTCCTGGCTGCGGCGGGAGCCGGTGCTGTGTATTTCCGCCGTAAGTGCGGCGCTTTCCATGCTGCTTACGCCGCCCTCGGCCGCTTATCTCAATTATGTGGACTGGCGCGTCATCTCCCTGCTGTTCTGCCTGATGGCGGTGGTGGCGGGGCTGCAGGACTGCGGGGTGTTCGCCGTGCTGGCCCAGCGGCTGCTGGCGGGAGAGAAGCGCCTGCGCTTTGTCACGCTGGTACTGGTGCTGCTGCCGTTTTTTACCTCCATGCTGGTAACCAACGATGTGGCCCTCATCACCTTTGTTCCCTTTTCCATTCTGGTGCTGGGCCTCATCGGACGCACGGAGCGGCTGGCCTATGTGGTGGTCCTGCAGACCATCGCCGCTAACCTGGGCAGCATGGCCACGCCGGTGGGCAATCCTCAGAATCTCTATCTGTACGCCACCTATGAACTCACGCCGGGGCAGTTTTTTACCGCAGTGCTCCCGCTGGTGCTGGCGAGCCTGGCAGGGCTGACCGCGGCGGCGGTATGGGGCCGGCCGGAGAGCATCCGGGTGGCTTTTCCGCAGCCGGTTCGGGTCCGCCGGCCGGGCCGGCTGGGACTGATGTGCCTTTTGTTCGTTTTGTGCCTGCTCTGCGTATGCCGCCTTCTGCCCTATCCGGCTCTGGTGGCCGTGGTGCTTTCAGCGCTGGTGATTTTTGGACGGGATTTGTTCCGGCGGCTGGATTACGCTTTGCTGCTCACCTTTGTCTGCTTCTTCCTCTTCGCCGGGAACGTCGGCGCCAACCCGGTGGTAAGGGAGGTCCTGACGGCGGTGCTTGCCCGGAATACCGCTCTGGCCTCGGGGATCGCCAGCCAGGTCATCAGCAACGTGCCCGCGGCGGTGCTGCTGTCCGGCTTCACAGCGGACTGGCGTGGGCTGCTGATCGGAGTGAATGTGGGGGGGCTGGGCACGCCCATCGCCTCTTTGGCCAGCCTGATTTCCCTCAAGGCCTATCTGCGCAGCGCGGGTGCGCGGCCGGGGCGCTACCTGGCGGTGTTTCTGCTGGCCAACGGGATCGCGCTGGCCGTCCTGTGCGCCTGCGCCTGGCTGCTGGGGCGGCTGCAGTGAATTTGGTCTTGCCAGTGCGGCGCGGCTGGGATATAATAATACGGCTTTTTTATCCTGAAGAATGATCGTCTGAGAGGCTTCGTCTATGAATCGTACGTTAGAGCACATCCTCCCCCGGGTACAAAAGCCGGCGCGGTATACCGGCGGGGAGTACAACGCGGTGGTGAAGGACCGGCATAGGGTGGATACCCGCTATGCCCTTTGCTTTCCGGATACCTATGAGATCGGGATGTCCAATTTGGGGATGCGCATCCTCTACGGGGTGATGAACCAGATGGAGGGCGTCTGGTGCGAGCGGGTATTCGCCCCCTGGGGCGACATGGAGGAGGAGATGCGCCGGGAGGGCGTTTCCCTCTACGGCCTGGAGAGCGGAGACCCCATCGCCGATTTCGACCTGATCGGCTTCTCCCTGGGCTATGAGATGGCCTACTCCAATGTGCTCAACATGCTGGATCTGGCAGGACTGCCCCTGCGTTCGGAGGAGCGCCGGGGCCTTTCCCCCATTGTAGTGGCGGGGGGCACCTGCGCCTTCAATCCGGAGCCGCTCTCTCCCTTTGTGGACGTTTTCGCCCTGGGCGAGGGGGAGGATGTGAGTGTGGAACTCATCCAGCTCTACCGCCGGGCCCGCGAGGAGTGCTGGAGCAAGGAGGAGTTCCTGTCTGCCGCCGCCCAGGTGCCGGGATTGTACGTACCTTCCCTCTATGAGGTGCGCTATCAGCCCGACGGTACCGTGGCGCAGATCGAGCCGCTGGAGGGCGCGCCCCTCCCGGTGACCAAACGCATCGTACAGGACTTCAACAAGAGTTATTTCCCGGTGAAGACCATCGTGCCCTCCACCGAGATCGTCCACGACCGGGTGATGCTGGAGGTGTTCCGCGGCTGCATCCGCGGCTGCCGTTTCTGCCAGGCGGGGTACGCCTACCGGCCCGTGCGGCCCAGAGACCCCAAGCTCCTGCTGAAGCAGGGCATTGCCGCCTGCAAGGATTCCGGCTACCAGGAGATGACCCTCTCCAGTCTGTCCACCAGCGATTACCGTCCGCTGGAGCAGCTGTGCGACGGGCTGCTGGACTGGTGCGAGCCCAACCGGGTCTCCCTGTCGCTGCCCTCGCTCCGGGCGGACAATTTCTCACTGGGGCTGATGGAGCGGGTGCAGCACGTGCGCAAGTCGGGGCTCACCTTCGCGCCCGAGGCGGGCACCCAGCGCCTGAGGGACGCCATCAATAAAAATGTAACGGAGGAGGAGATCCTCCGCTCCTGCCGTACCGCCTTCTCCGGCGGGTGGAGCAGCGTGAAGCTCTACTTCATGCTGGGCCTGCCCACCGAGACCGACGAGGACGTGCTGGGCATCGCCGACCTGGCGGAAAAGATCTATCAGGCCTGGAAAGAGACCACCCCCAATCCCCGCCGGGGGGTGAACATCACCGTTTCCACCGCCTTTTTCGTGCCCAAGCCCCACACCGCCTTCCAGTGGGAGGGACAGATCAGCATGGAAGAGTACCACCGCCGGGTCAAGCTGCTGCGGGAGCACATGCGGGGGCGCTCCATCAAGTACAACTGGCACGATCCGGAGACCAGTTTTTTGGAGGCGGTCTTCTCCCGGGGCGACCGACGGCTGGCCGGCGTGCTGGAGGAGGCTTGGCGGCAGGGAGCCAAATTCGACGCGTGGAGCGAATATTTCGACTTCCAGCGCTGGATGCAGGCGTTCCGGACCTGCGGCGTGGACCCCAATTTCTACGCCGGGCGCGTCCGGGACCGGGAAGAGGTGCTCCCCTGGAGCGTGACCGCGACCGGCGTCTCCCAAGCGTTCCTGTGGCGGGAGCGGGAGCGGGCCTATCAGGCGGTCATCACCCCCGACTGCCGGGTGCAGTGCACCGGCTGCGGGGCGGACAAGCTCTATCCGGGAGGTGTTTGCGATGCCGAAGCATAGGCTGGCCTTTTCCAAGGCGGACACTGCCAAATATATCTCCCACCTGGATCTGATGCGCACCTTCCAGCGCGCCTTTCTCCGGGCGGGACTGCCCATCAAGCATACCGAGGGCTTCAACCCACACGCGTTTGTTTCCATCCCGCTTCCCTTGTCGGTGGGATACTCCAGCGCCTGCGAGGTGCTGGAGTGCGAGCTGCTGGGCGAGGTGGACCGGGATACAGTCCCCGCCCGCATGACGGCAGCCCTGCCCGCGGGCATCACGGTGCACCGCTGCTACGAGGCCGCGCGGCCCGTGAAGGAGCTGTGCTGGGTCAACTACATCGTCACCCTGGAGTATGAGGCGGGCGCGCCCTTCGGGGCGGAACGGGCCATCCAGGAGCTGCTGGCGCGCGCGTCTCTGGTGGTGGCCAAGCGCTCCAAAAAGGCCAAGAGCGGCCAGACCGAGGTGGATCTGATTCCCCTCATCGCCCGCTCCACCGTGGAGGAGCGGCGGGACACCATCGGCCTGGACCTCGTTATCCGGGCCCAGAATCCCGGCCTTAACCCGGAGCTGGTCGTCTCCGCCATTCGCAGCGAATGCCCCGATATGGCGCCTGATTTCGTTTCCTTTCACCGCCGCGCGGTGCTGGACGGGGATTTTCAGCCCTGGGAGTGACCGGCCCTTCCGTCTGCTGAAAAGCCGAAAGCGTATGCGGAAAGGCAACCCTTTTTGCACAAGAGAAGGTCCTCGTCAGCGGTTCGCCGCCGCCCCTGCGCTGAAGCCGGCCCTGCGGGCGTGCTGCAGCGCTGCGAAACAATGCCCGTATGTTTGAAACACGTGTGGAACGCGTTTGATATGCGGAAGGGCCCCGGCCGCTCAGAGAGCGGCCGGGGCCCTCAGACTCTCGAAAAACCCTCCTGAGGAAGGGCCTGGCAGAGTTGAGTCGTCCGCAGACGACGGAAGGAAAGGAAGCTCCGTCATTTCCGGCGACACGTGCGTCGGAAATGACACCTCTCATGACGGACAGGGCGACTTTTCTGCCAGAATCGAGCCCTGTCCGTCATGCATCCCTCTGT
>CDZT01025606.1_pt1 | contig 30245 bp, 21 predicted proteins | sample 557531 | NCBI WGS metagenome assembly CDZT01 (sample SAMEA3182066, study PRJEB8094) | gut metagenome | biome: human; feature: gut; material: Stool; isolation source: human stools | place: Canada | collected 2013-03-05
TCGATGGCGATACCCTTCATGCCGTATTCCTTGACGACCTTCTCGATCTCGCGCACGGCGGCCATCTTCTTGTGGGGGTCGATGCCCCAGAGGCCCACGAACTTGTTGGGATAGGCGCGGCAGAATTCGAGCACGCTGTTGTTGTTGGCCGGGAAGCCGTAGGTGGTCTCGGCGTCGCGGCCGGTGATCACGCCCAGTTCCACGCCCATGGCGTCGAGGTCGGCCACGATCTCGTCCAGGGGCTGGGGCTTGCGCTGGTCGAAGCCGATGACTTCACAGGCAGCCTTGAACATGGTGCTGTTCTTGATGCCGTTGATGATCTCCGGCGTGTTGGGCCGGAAGCGGAAGTCGATGACTTTCATGAGAGAACTCCTTGGATGGGGCCCGCGGCAGAAGGCTGCTGCGGGCGGTATATCTCGCGGGTACCGTTAATGCACCAGCATCAGCGGCACGGACGGGCAGTAGGTGATGATGGCCAGGACGATGAGCATCAGGGCGATCATGGGCAGCACGGCCACGGCGATCTTTTCGATCTTGGCCTGGGCCACGCCCGACGCCACGAAGAGGTTGACGCCCACCGGCGGGGTCAGGAAGCCGATGGCCAGGTTGACCACCATGATGATGCCGAAGTGCAGGGGCGAGACGCCCACGCCGGTGACCACGGGCAGCAGGATGGGGGTCAGGATGACGATGGCCGCCAGGGCTTCCATGAACACGCCCACGATGAGCAGCAGCACGTTGATGAGCAGCAGGATGATGATCTTGCTCTCGGTGATGCTGAGCATCCAGCGGGCGATGGTGCCGGGCACGTCTTCGATGGTCATGATGTTGCCGAACAGGGTGGCCATGGCCATGAGCACGATGATGATGGACGAGGTCTCGCACGAGGCTACGCAAGACGAGCAGACGGTCTTGAAGTCCATCTCGCGGTACAGGAACACGCCCACGATGAGGCCGTAGAAAGCGGCCACGGCCGCAGCTTCGGTGGGAGTCATGATGCCGCCGTAGATGCCGCCCAGCACGATGACCGGCACGACCAGGGCCCACTTGGCTTCCCAGAAGGCCTCGCCCAGGGTGCGCCAGTTGCGTTCCTTCTGCTCACCGCGCCAGCCCCGTTTTTTGGAGTAGAAGTAGCAGTAGAGCATGAGCACGATACCGGTCAGGATGCCGGGGACGATACCGCCCATGAACAGGTCGCCGATGGAGACCTGCGAGGAGACGCCGTAGACCACGAAGGGGTTGCTGGGCGGGATCATGACGCCCACGCAGCCGGCGGCGGCCACGAGAGCGGCGGAGAAGAACTTGTCGTAACCGCGCTCGATCATGGCCGGGATGGTCAGGGCACCGATGGCGGCCACGGTGGCGGGGCCGGAACCGGAGATGGCACCGAAGAACATGCAGGTCACGACGGCGGTCAGGCCGATACCGCCGTAAAGGCCGCCCACGATCTCGTCAGCCAGATTCAGCAGGCGTTTGCTCAGGCCGCCGGCGCCCATGTATTCCCCGGCCGCGATGAAGAAGGGGATGGCCATGATGGGGAAGCTGTCGATGGACGTGAAGCAGACCTGGGCCATGTATTCGATGGGCAGGGTCTGGGAGCAGATGATGGTGGCCAGGGTGGACAGGCCCAGGCTGATGGCGATGGGCACCCCGATGACGCAGAGCAGGGCGAAATAGCCGAACAGCACCGGCAGCGGATCGATGTAATCCACCAGGTACCAGGGGCTGATGATGGCCGCGGCGATGGCGAAGCCCAGCAGGGAGTCCAGCGCACCGCAGACGCGCATCTGGCCCCGGATGCGCTGCAGCAGGCGCAGGCACATGAGGCCGAAGCCCAGGGGCAGGATCAGGTACGGCACCAGGAAGGGGATGCGCAGGGCCGTGGTGTGCTGGGGGAAGGTCAGCAGGCGCTCGATCTGGCCCCAGCCGAAATAGGTGATGACGCCGGTCAGGACGAGGAAGAGGGTCTCGACGATGATCCAGCTGATGTTTTGCAGGCGCTCCGGCAGTTTGTCATAAATGATGTCGACGCGGATGGAAGACCGCTTCCTGATGGCGACGGAAAGGGCCAGATAGGAGATCCAGATAAAGATATAGCGGGAAAGCTCTTCGGTCCAGACGGCGGCGCCGGCGCGCTCGATGAACTGTGTGATGATATAGCGGTAAATGACCTGCCACGTGATGAACAGGATGATGGCGAGCAGGCCCGTCACCATGAAAATTTTTTCAAAATTTTCGTTGAGCCAGGAAAAGGGCCCGCTTTTGCCTTGCACATTTTCACTCATGACAAACCTCGGTGTAAGCGCAAAAGGAGTCCCGCGCGCGGCCGGGCCGCGCGCGGGAGGGATAGGTCAGGAAGGGTTACTTCTGGGTTTCTTCCAGAAGCTGCAGGATGTCGGCCGGCACTTCTTTGGCGAACTTTTCGTAGGCGGGACGGGTCTTGGCCTTGAGTTCGGCGCGTTCGGCGTCGGTCAGCATGTGGATCTTGATGCCGCGGTCACGGAAGGCCTGCCAGGCCTTTTCTTCCAGCACCACGCTTTCCTTGCGCTGCCAGTCGTTGGCTTCCTTGGCGGCTTCACGCAGGATCTTCCGCTGTTCGGGGGTCAGGCTGTCCCACTTCTTCTTGTTCATCAGCAGCACATGCATGGAGTAGTTGTGCTCGGAGTTGACGGCGTACTTCAGCACTTCGGTGTGCTTGGCGTCGTTGAGCAGGGAGAAGGTGTTGCCTTCGGCGTCCACGGTGCCCTGCTGCAGGGCGGTGTAAGTCTCACCCCAGGCGATGGGGGCGGGGTTCATGCCCAGTTCGGTGGCCACGGCCACTTCCACGGGGGAGTCGGTGGTACGCACCTTGAGGTTCATCAGGGACTTGGCATCGGTCAGCGGCTTGTTGGCAGCCACGAAGTTGCGGTAGCCGAACTCGGAGAACATCAGGGTCTCGAGGCCGATCTTGCGGGAGGCTTCACGCAGGGCTTCGCCCAGCTTGCCTTCGTCCAGGGCCTTGTACAGGGCCTGCTGGTGAACCGGAGAGGTCACATAGGGCAGGTCGATGGCCATGTAAGCCTTGGAGAAGCTGGCCAGGTTGGGGGTGGAGCTGGAGGAAAGGTCCAGCGTACCGGCCTGGGCGGCTTCGGTGGTTACACGGTCACTGCCCAGCTGGCAGTTGGGGAACAGCTGGATACGGATCTTGCGATGGCTTTTTTCTTCCACCAGCTGCTTGAACTTTTCATAGCCCACGGTGACGTTGTTGCCGGGAGCCATGGGATGACCAAGACGCAGGACCAGCGGACGTTCCGCATTGGCGGCGACGCTGAAGCCGAGAACCATGGCCAGGGCCAGAGCCAGAACAGTAAGTTTACGCATGCCACACCTCACATGGTTTATGGGGACACAAGACGGATGTCTTGTGCGTAATTTCTCAAATCCGGGAACGTTTCTTCACCTCGAATCTAAGCGAGCAAAATTTTTTTTTCAACAAGCGCCAGTCATTTTAGGGGGTTATGGAGATATTATGATAACTGTTATTACATTTTTGGTGCAAAAATGCATCATTTTTGGCGGGGAGAAATTCGGGAAGAAATTTTTTTCGATATAACGGACGATCAAGCCTTCACAGCCGAAACACCGCATTTGGCGCGACTTTCATAGGCGTAGAAATGGTGCATTTTGGCATCATCGTCCTCTGGAGAGGCTGTGAAAAAAAATTTTAGATGCAAAATTGCATCATTTTGATATATTCGCTGGGGGGATAAAAAAAATATATTAAAAAATAAATATGTTACCAAAATGGCACAGGCATTGCTATTTATTTCGCAAGCGATTCGTCGCGAAATATGTCAAACACCTTTTCAAGAGGAGAACAGATATGTCTCAGACCGTTTGCGAATGCAGATCCCCCCAGGAACAGCGCCTGCTCGACAAGATCGAAGGCAAGGTCGACCGTTTCCGCGCCACCCACGAGCGCGTGTTCCGCATGCTGGAACGCTTCGACGGCATGAAGCCCCGCATCGACATCGAACGCGCCCTGTACTTCACCCAGTCCATGCAGGAAACCGAAGGCCAGCCCCTGGTGCTGCGCTGGGCCAAGGCTCTGATGCACATCGCCCAGAACATCACCGTGTACGTGCAGGACGACCAGCTGCTGCTGGGCCGCGCCGGCTGCGACGGCCGTTACGGCATCCTGTACCCCGAACTGGACGGCGACTTCCTGGACATGGCCGTGAAAGACCTGCCCACCCGCGCCACCTCTCCCGCCACCATCACCGCTGAAGACGCCAAGCGCGTGATCGAAGAGATCGCTCCTTACTGGAAGGGCAAGACCTACCACGAAGCTCTGGCCGCCGCTCTGCCTCCGGAAATCCATAAGCTGACCTACGACGATCCCCAGGGCCTGATCTCCCGCTTCATCGTCAACGAAACCTCTTCTTTCCGTTCCTCCATCCAGTGGGTGCATGACTACGGCAAGATCCTGACCCGCGGCTTCAACGGCATCAAGCGCGAAGCCCAGGAAAAGCTGGCCGCCCTCGATCCCGCCAGCGCCAAGGACATGTGCGAAAAGAAGCCCTTCCTGGATGCCGTCGTGATCGTGTGCGACGCCATCGTGCTGTGGGCCAAGCGCCACGCTGACGAAGCCCGCAAGGTGGCCGAAAAGACCGACGATCCCGTCCGCAAGGCCGAACTGCTGCGCATGGCCGCCAACGCCGAGCGCGTGCCCGGCGAACCCGCCCGCGACTTCTGGGAAGCCTGCCAGAGCCAGTGGTTCGTGCAGATGTTCTCCCGTATCGAACAGAAGACCGGTACCACCATCTCCAACGGTCGTATGGACCAGTACCTGTACCCCTACTACCAGCAGGACATCGAAAACGGCAGCCTGGACAACAAGAAGGCCATCGAACTGCTGGAATGCATGTGGGTGGGCATGGCCGAATTCATCGACATGTACATCTCTCCCTGCGGCGGCGCCTTCAACGAAGGTTACGCTCACTGGGAAGCCGTGACCGTGGGTGGCCAGACCCCCGACGGCCGCGACGCCACCAACGAACTGACCCACCTGATCCTGAAGTCCAAGCGCGAATTCCCGCTGCACTACCCCGACCTGGCCGCCCGTATCCACAGCCGCTCGCCTGAAAGCTACCTGTGGGACGTGGCCGAGACCATCAAGGACGGCTCCGGCTTCCCCAAACTGATCAACGACGAAGAAGTCGTGCCCCTGTACGTGGCCAAGGGCGCCACCTTCGAAGAAGCCCTGGACTACGCCGTGTCCGGCTGCACCGAAGCCCGTATGCCCAACCGCGACACCTTCACCTCCGGCGGCGCCTACATCAACTTCGCCGCTGCTGTGGAAATGGTGCTGCGTAACGGCCGCATGAAGAAGTACGGCGACATCGTGCTGGGCGAAGAGACCGGCGATCCCCGCAACTTCAAGACCTGGGACGAATTCTGGAACGCCTATGTGAAGCAGCACATGCTGTTCCTGCGTGCCGCCTTCACCCAGCAGTACATCGTCAACAACCTGCGTGCCCAGCACTTCGCCCAGCCCATGGGCTCCGCCATGCACGACCTGTGCATGAAGCACTGCATCGACCTGCACCAGACCCACATCCCCGAAGGCGTCGACTTCGGTTACTTCGAATACATGGGCCTGGGCACCGTGGTGGACTCCCTGTCCGCCATCAAGAAGCTGGTGTTTGAAGACAAGAAGCTGACCATGGACGAAGTCATCAAGGCCATCGACGCCAACTTCGAAGGCTACGAAGACGTGAAGGCGCTGCTGAAGTCCGCTCCCTGCTACGGCAACAACGATCCTTACGCCGACAGCATCGGTCACGAGATTGACCGCCTGTCCGTGGAATTCGCCGCCAAGTACAGCCAGAAGGACCTGGGCATGTTCTACAACGTGCGCTACGTGCCCTTCACCTCTCACGTGCCCTTCGGTAAGGTGGTGTCCGCTACCCCCAACGGCCGCGTGGACTGGTTCCCGCTGTCTGACGGTTCCTCCGCTTCCCACGGCGCCGACGTCAACGGTCCCACCGCCGTCCTGCTGTCCAACTACAACACCAAGAACATGGGCATGCGCGACCGCTTCGCCCGCATGCTGAACATCAAGTTCACGCCCAAGTGCGTGGAAGGCGAACAGGGCACCGAAAAGCTCGTGTCCTTCATCCGCACCTTCTGCGACCTGAAGCTGTGGCACGTGCAGTTCAACGTGGTGAACAAGAGCACCCTGCTGGCCGCCCAGAAGGATCCCCAGAAGTACCGCAACCTGATCGTGCGTATCGCCGGTTACAGCGCCTACTTCGTGGACCTGTCCCCCGACCTGCAGAACGACCTCATCGCCCGTACCGAACACGACACCATCTAGTTCCGGTTACCAACGGCGGCGGCCTCGTGCCGCCGCCGGCCTGCACCGCCTCCGGCTGCCCTGCGGGGAGGCCGGAGGCCTTGGCGTTTTTTCAGCTCTCCCTTCGTCAACCTTCAACATCTCCGGCGGTGACCCCGTGATCGAAAACAACAACGCGCGCGGCCTCGTTTTCAATATCCAGAAATATTCCGTGCATGATGGTCCCGGCATCCGTACCATCGTCTTCACCAAGGGCTGCGGTCTGCGCTGCCGCTGGTGCAGCAACCCGGAATCCCAGCACAGGGAATCGGAGCTGGCCTACAACCAGGGCCGCTGCCTGGGGACGGACAAGTGCACCCGCTGCTTCAAGGCCTGTCCCAACGGCGCCCTGTCCCGTCGCGAGGACGGCTTCGTGGCCATCGACCGCAGCAAATGCGTGGGCTGCAAGGACATGCCCTGTGCCGAAGCCTGTCCGGCCCAGGGGATCATCGTCTACGGCAAGCCCTACACCGTGGCCGAGGCCCTCAAGGTTGCGCAGGAAGATGCCATGTTTTATGCTCGCTCCGGTGGCGGCATGACCATCTCCGGCGGCGAGCCCCTGTTGCAGAGCGAATTTGCCCTCAACCTGCTGCGCCTGGCCCGTGAGCGCCGTGTGAAGACCTGCATCGAGACCTGTGGTCTCGTCCCCACCGATGTGGTGCGTGAGGCGGCCCAGTACCTCAACTATGTGCTGTTCGACATCAAGCACATGGATCCCGAAGTGCACAAAAAGCACACCGGCATGCCCAACGACCTCATCCTGAAGAATTTCCAGACCCTGGTGACGGAGTTCCCGGACCTGCCCATCACGGCCCGTACGCCCGTCATTCCCGGGTTCAACGATCATGGCCCGGACATCAAGGCCATCTGCGACTTCCTCAAGCCTTTCGAGCATGTGAAGTACGAGATGCTGCCCTATCACCGTCTGGGCACGCAGAAGTACACCTTCCTGGACCGTGTGCCCCCCATGGGCGACGTGACGCTGGACGACAAAAAGTTTGCCGCCCTGCAGAAGATCGCCGTCGCCACGCTGGGGGACCGCGTCGTCATCCCCCGTTAGGCCGGGCTTTCGTGCAACCGTAAAGGGTCCGTCTTTCGGGGACGGGCCCTTTTTTTGCCTCCTCTGCCTTCTCAAGGAGCGGATATGGTCAACTGGCACAAATTCTTCACTTCCATCCTCGATACCATTTCCGACGGTGTTTTCATTTCCGACGCCATGGGCACCACCCTGTATGTGAACCAGATGTATGCCGATCTGGTGGGGGTGCCTGCCCGGGACCTGCGGGGCAAGAACGTGCGCGACCTGGTCAGCGAAGGCTTTTTCGACCTGGCCCTGAACCCCGAAGTGGTGCGCACGGGCAAGCCCGCCACCTATATGCAGAAGCTCAAGGACGGCAAGAACGTGGTCATCTCCGGGTCGCCCGTTTTTGACGACAAGGGGCGCGTCTGTCTGGTGGTCACCTTCGTGCGCGACGAGACCCGCCTGGCCGAGCTCAACGAGCAGACCGGCGAGCAGCGCAAGCTCATCAAGGAGATCAACGACAAGCTGGCCTTCGTGGCCCAGTCCCAGGGGCGCGACCTGGAACCGGTCTTCTCCAGCAGCGCCATGCAGTCGGTGGTCATGGAGCTCAAGCGCTACGCCAGCACGGACGCCACCGTGCTCATCATGGGCGAGACCGGCGTGGGCAAGGACGTGTTCGCCCGCCTGACCCACCGCTGGAGCCGCCGCAAGGACAAGATCCTGCTCAAGGTGGACTGCGGCGGCATCTCCGAGACCCTGACGGAATCGGAAATCTTCGGTTATGTGCCCGGTGCCTTCACCGGTGCGTCCAGCAAGGGCAAGCCCGGCTATTTCGAGATCGCCGACGGCAGCACCATCTTCCTCGATGAAGTGGGCGAGCTGCCCCTTTCCATGCAGACGCGCCTGTTGCGCGTGCTGCAGGACAACGAGATCGTGCGCGTGGGCAGCTCCCAGCCCCGCAAGGTGGATGTGCGCATCATCGCCGCCACCAACCGCAACCTTGAGGAATGCGTGGAGGCGGGCACCTTCCGCCGTGACCTGTTCTACCGTCTCAACGTGGGCACGGTCCGCATCCCGCCCCTGCGCGAGCGGCCTGAGGACGTGCGCGTGCTGGCGGAGCTCTTCCTGCGCCAGTACACCACCAAATACCGCAAAAAGCTGGCCTTCATGGACATCACGCTGGACATGCTGGCCCAGTACCGCTGGCCGGGCAACGTGCGCGAATTGCAGAACCTGGTCCACAGCCTGGTCATCACCCGCCAGGGGCCCCGCATCTCGCCCCGCGACCTGCCGTCCAACATCAGCGGCCTGCACGACGAGAGCGGCGGCCATCTGGATGCCGTGCTCATGCAGGCCCGGCCCCTGCGCGAGATCATCGCCGACATGGAGCGGGACTTTTTGCGCCGGGCCATCGAGGTGCACGGTTCCGTCCGCCGGGTCTCGGAGCTGTTCCAGGTCAACCGCAGCACCATCTTCCGCAAGCTGCAGGGCAGCAAGGGACACGACAAGGACGAGGATGCCGGTTCGGCTTCCTGATGCCGTCTTCCTCCCGGCTTGATCGTTCGCATGACGCAAAAAAGGCGCTTCCCCGAGGGGAAGCGCCTTTTTCGTCGGTATCGCGGAAAGCCCGGCTAGGCCTGGGCAGCGTCCTTTTGCTTGTTGCGCCGGCGCAGCACCAGCATGGTCACCACCATGAAGATCAGGCCGGACGCGAAGCCGGGCAGCAGGCTGCCGTGGGTGAGGCCGGAGACCACATAGCCCACCGTGCTGCTGGCCGCCACCACACAGGCATAGAGCATTTGTGTGGAGACGTGTTCCAGATGGGCGCAACCGGCGCCGGCACTGGACAGGATGGTGGTGTCGGAGATGGGCGAGCAGTGGTCGCCGAAGACGCTGCCGGCCAGGGTGGCGGACAGGCAGACCAGCACCAGGTTGGGATCGACGGCCTGGGCAACGGGCACCACGATGGGGATCAGGATGCCGAAGGTCCCCCAGGCGGTACCGGTGGAGAAGCTCAGGAAACCGGCCACCACGAAGATGATGGCGGGCAGCAGGCCGCCGGAGATGCCGCCGTCGGCCACCAGGGTCTTGACGAAGAGCGGGGTCTGCAGCAGGTCACGGCACACGCCGCTGATGGCCCAGGCCAGCACCAGGATGGTGTTGGCGGGCATCATGGCCTTCATGCCTTCGCCGGCGCAGTCCATGAAGGACTTGAGGCTCATGAGCCCTCTGGGCACGAACATGAAGAAGGCCACGGTGATGGCACCGAAGGAGGCCCAGACCAGGGCCTTGGAGGCGCTGCTGTTACCGAAGGCCGCTGCCAGGGTGTGGTAGGCGGGATCGCTGCCCCAGTAGCCGCCGCTGTAGAGCAGGGCCAGCACGGCGAAGACGATCAGGCTGCCGATGGGCACGAGCATGTCCATCAGGTGGCCCTTGGCGCTGGCGCCCATCTCGGCCTGTTCGGCGTCCACGTTGCCCAGTTCGCCCTGCTGGGCGCGCAGTTCGGCCTTGCGCATGGGGCCGAAGTCGAAGTTGCCCAGGCAGACCATGACCACCATGATGATGGAGAACAGGGCGTAGAAGTTGTAGGGGATGGTGGCCACGAAGGCGGCAAAGTCGCTTTCAAAGGCGCCGGTGGCTTTCAGGTTGCTGCCCACGGCGGCGGCCCAGCTGGAGATGGGCGCGATGATGCAGATGGGGGCGGCGGTGGCGTCGATGATGTAGGCCAGCTTGGCGCGGGAGACCTTGTAACGGTCCGTCACCGGGCGCATGACCGTGCCCACGGTGAGGCAGTTGAAATAATCGTCGATGAAGATGAAGGCGCCCAGGCCGCCGGTGGAGAGCATGGCCACGCGCTTGCTCTTGATGCGCCTGGTGGCCCAGTTGCCGTAGGCACGGGTACCGCCGGCACGCGAGATGGTGAACACCAGCGCGCCCAGCAGGGTACAGAAGATGATGATGTTGAAATCGACCTTGTTCACCATGGTGGTGAAGGCGATCTCCACGGGCTTGATGATCAGGTCGCCCGTGCCCATGCCCAGGCAATAGATGACGGTGCCGCTGAGAATACCGAGGAAGAGGGAGGAAATGACTTCCTTGGTGATCAGGGCCAGGGTGATGGCGATGATGGGCGGCAGCAGAGAGAGCCAACCCGCGTCAAACGGATCCATGAACATGCTCCTGTCTTGAAGGTCTGGAAGGCGCAGCGCCGCATACGGCTTACCGGCATGCATCCCCCGCCGGCGCGTGATCTTCCCGGTCGCGCTGGACTGCGTTCGTGGAAGCATATCATGCGCGCTTTGGAGCGGCAATACAAAACGGCCGGAAAAAACGGAACGGATGGGCCTCGGGGCGGGCCGTCGCGGAGCCCGTCACGAAAAAACGCCTGTGGACTGTCCACAGGCGTTGTTATCCGGCGTATCAGAAAAGATGCGGAAGGCGCGGGCTACAGGCTGATCTCGCCGTACTGGGCCTCATACTGCTGGATGGTCTGCACCAGCGCGGCGGCCAGGCGTTTGGCGCTTTCGGGGCTCATGCCGATGGCCTTTTGCGGCTGCACGGCCAGCACCGGGCCCTGCTGGTCCTGTTCGTTGCGGCTCACGCAGGCCGTGAGCAGGATCTCGCCGTGGGAGTAGTTTGTCTGGAAGGCATTGGCGTAAATGGTTTCCAGAGCGGGGGCCGGCAGCATGGTCACGCGCAGCTGCTGTTCGGTACGCTGTTCGGGCTGCTGTTCGGGCTGCTGTTCAGGGGCATGGCTGTTGGCGGGGGTCTTTTTCAGAGCGGGCATGGGGATATCCTCCTGTCTGGTTGTGACGGGCAAGAAATTCTTCTGTTTCTTTGTTGCTTCTCTTCTACTTCGTCTTTTCTACTTCTTTTCGTTTTTGGCGCCCTTGTCGTTCTTGCCGGCCTTTTCTTCCTTGTCAGCCTTTTCGTCGGGGCCGTCGGCATGGGTACGGATGCTGACCTTGGGCAGCTCGGCGAACTGCACACTGCCGGCGTCCATACGGCTGATGATCTCGGCGGTGATGTCCATGGACGCAGGAGCGGAAAGGACGTTCTGGCGGGCAATGACGGCCACGTCGCCCTTGTCGGCGCGCCAGGCTTCGATCCTGGCCAGCATGTGCTTGCTGACCACGTCACGGGCTGCGGCCTGTTCCAGCACCAGCTGGCGCTGCAGCACGGCCAGGCCCTGACGCAGTTCCTGCTCGCGTTTTTCTTCAGGGCTTTTCTTCAGTTCTTCCTGATAGACATCCAGACCGTTCTGCAGGATGGCCTGCACTTTGGCCAGGTGTTCGTTGGCCTGCTGCGCGGCCCTGGACTGGCTGAGGACACGGTCCACATCCACGCAGACCACGTCCGGGCCGGTATCCAGGCAACCGGACAGGGGCAGGGCCAGCATAAGGGCGAGACCGGACAGAAAACGGGGAAAACGGGGCATGATGTCTCCTTGTGATGGTATGCGATTCGGCCGGGGCCGGACGTGGCGCGCCGCGTATGGGCGGCCGGCATGAGCGTTGGATGGTGCGTCGAAATTTTTACGGGATAGCCGTTTTTTGCAAAATGCTCCTTCCCGTTTCGGGGCCCGGCGCGGCCAATAAAAAACGCCGCCCCGGGAAGGCTGGATACAGGGCGGCGTCAAAAGGTGCGGTGGCCGGGACTCTCTTTCCGGCCACCGCCCGGTTTGATGGGTTAAAGCATCAGGGCCTAGAACTCGTAGCGGAAGCTGCCGAACACGCCGTGACCGGTGGTGTGCTGACCGGCCTGCAGCGTGTAGTTCACGCCGATGCTCATGTTGTCGTTGGCCAGTTCCAGACCGACGCCGCCCTGCCAGGTGAGGTAATCCATCATCTGGGTCTCCACTTCATAGGTGCCGGGCAGGCCGGTGAAGTGCACATCGTGCTTGGCCTTGATGTCGCCGGCGGCCGGGATCACGCTGAAGTCCAGGCTGGGCTTGAAGTTCCAGCCGCTGTCCAGGGCGATATCCTTGCTGAAGGTCACGCCGATGGGGAAGGTCCAGATGTCCTGGTGGAGGCTGTCGCCTTCCAGCACGGTGCCGCCGTGGGTATCCACGTCATAGCCCCAGGTGTTGAGGCTCATGTAGCGCACGCCGATGTGCGGGATGATGTCCATCGCACTGGTCTGCAGCAGATACTCGGCCCGCAGACCGGCGCTGATGGCCGTAGCCTGCACGTCGGCTTCCAGATCGCCCATGCCCATGCGGCTGTCCACGTCCTGCTTGAGGTCGTTCCAGGTGCTGGTGTACGACACGTCGGCCATGACGCCGAAGTTTTCGTAATTCCAGCCGGCGTAGGCGCCGAGGCCCCAGAAGTTCATGCGGTTGTCGGTGCTGCTGAGGTCGCCGCCGGAGGATTCGGCGTAACCGCCACCGATGTTGAAGGTGATACCGGCGCGGATGGCGTTCTCGAAGGTGTAGTCGGCACCCAGCGACACGCCGCCCAGATTGCCGTTGAAGCCATAGTCCATGCTGTCGGCATCCATGCCCCAGCCGTGCTGGCTCTGCCACAGGGGCGCGATCCAGAGGGCGAAGCCGGTGGTGTTGCGGTCCACGATCTTGCCGTCGGCGTCCATGGCCTGGGCGCCGTCAGCGGGATCGGCGAAGCCCAGACGGTTGACCACGGCATTGGTGCCCGCGTCGGAAGCCATCTTGGTCATCTGCGGCACAGCGCCGGCGAAGGCGATGCGGGCAGCGCTTTCGATGGTGGCAGCGGCGGCTTCCTTGTCCATGCCCAGGAAGCGGTTGTCCGTGGCGCGGCTCAGGAAGCGCACGCCCATGTCGGCGGAATTGACGTCGGCGTAGTCCCAGCGAGGTTTGCCAGCGGCACCGGCATGACCGGTATACAGGTCGTTCACCGCGTTGGCCATGCCGTCGCTCAGGTTGGGGAACACGGTATGGGCGTCATTGCGCACGGCGGAGGTGGTGACCTTCTTGTTCGGTTCGTCAAACACGGCATCGCCCAGCGAGATCATGTCCGTGGTGGTGGACAGGCCTTCGGTCTTCCAGACAGTCCCACCGTTTGCGATAGGAGTACTCGTACCGTACTGCTCCGCCGTAGCATTAGCCACGATGGTGTAGTCCTGACCAGCCACGGCATCGGTGACCAGCAGCTTGGCACCTTCGGCCACCTTGAGGGTGCCACCGCCGGTAACGTTGAACGTGATGGCAGCGCCACCGAAAGCGATGCCGGCAGCGGTGCCGGCATCAGCACCGTTGACCACCAGCAGGCTGTTATTGGCGAATTCGGCGGTGTTGTTAGTGGCGGCAGAGGTGACAGCAGTCGTCAGGGGGCCAGTCCCTGACGCCGTATTCATCAGGCTGCCGTTCACGACCAGACCATTGCCGCTAGCAATCGTGATGCCCTTGAAGACACCCAGAGCGGCGGTGATGCCATCCATGGACAGGCCCACGCCCTTGGTGTAGTTGCCTACCACACCGGGCAGCCAGCCGGTATCAGCGGTGCCCAGAGCCAGGTAGGAGTTCTGGCCCACACCCACGTTGCCGTTGACGACCACATCGGTAGCGCCGCCAGCGCTCAGGTTTTCCACAGCCACGTTGCTGGAAACCTTGCCCCAGGCCGGGTCGACCAGCAGCGTGCCGCCGTTGAGGTCGATATGCTGGGCGGACAGGGTGGTGCCGCCGACCTTATCGTCACCGGTACCCACGGTCAGGGTCTGGGCGGTGCCGGTCATCTTGATGCTGTCCGCAACAGCCACGGCACCATTGGTGAAGGTGACGTCATCGTTGAAGGTCAGCGTGGCAGGGGCATCGGCATTTTCGTTCTGAGCCACCAACGCACCACCGTCCATGGCGAAGTTGCCCGTAAAGGTGCCGGCCTCCGTCAACACGACGGTATCGCCCTTGAGGGTGGTAGCGCCGTTGGCATCCCACTTGGCGGCCTTGATGACCACGTCGCCCTTGGTGGAATCAAAGCCGGCGGTGGTGGTCAGCTCGTTGGCCTGCAGGGCCAGGGCATCCGTATCAACGCCCGTGTAGGCATTCGTCACCGTCAGGGTCTTGTCGGCGACCACGGAACCCTGGCCGGAGAGAGTACCCAGAGTGATGTCGCCGCCCGGAGTACCAGCCGCACCGCCCGCTTCATGGGCGGCCAGAACACCACCAGCCAGAGCCAGATCCTTGACATTGACATCGCCAGCGGCATGCACGGCACCATTGGTGATGTTCAGCTTGCTGAGGCCGTTCGTAGGATCGATCTGCTGGGTGTTCAGGGTCGCACCGCTGACATTGACAACAGCAGTCGTCCCTCTCCCCGCCGCGACGATATTACCGGTCGTGAATTCAGCTCTCCCCTGACCGATGACGTTCAGGATGTCGCTGGCATTCAGCGTAACGTCTCCCAGAGTCCCCTGATTGTTCGCATCCTCGCGACCAAGAGTGGCTACGGAGCCGTTGTGAACATTCAGATCCCCAGGATCGTCCCCATTATTGGTCGCCACAAGATTGCCGCCCGCAGTGCTGCCAGCCAGCTGCAGGGTGCCGTTGACCCCCAGCTCTGCAGCAGTACCCGTCAGCGCCACATTCTTGAACCCGCCGGAGATGCCGGTACCAGCCTCGCTATCGTTGACCGCGACACCAGCATTTATGAACTGGTCACTGGTGATGCCGGAAACGTCGGAGTAGGCATAGTTACCGTCTTCACCGGTGGCCACATCCGCAATCGTGGCACCGCCAATATCCAGCAGGCCGCCCTTCGTCGTAGCCTTCAGAGCAGCAAGCTCACCCTTGGTCAGCGGGCCTTCCAGACCGTCGAGCCTGAGGGTACCACCGGTGTTGACCTGGATCTGATCGTGATCGAAAAGCTTCGTATCGATCCCGCCCTTATCATTAAGGACGACGGTCTGGCTCAGCGTAGCCGTACCAAGGTTGTTGATGACTATGGACGGCAGAGGCTTGTCATCGATTTGTTCGAACGAGAGATCCTTGTTGGCGGTGAAACCGGCAGAAGCGGAGCCCTCACCCACGGTAAGCGTTGCGCCCTGGACCTTCACATCATCAGCCACCACGTTACCATGCTCGATCATGACGGAGGCGTCAGGATTCACATGGAATTCTTTGGCTGTGATCGTGCCGCCGCCCGTAATCGTAAACCCGCTGCCAGTGGGATTTAAAGTGCCTTCATCAGTAGGGGGAGGAGCGCCGAAGAAACCAGTGTTGGGGCGATCAGAGCCCCGCTGCCCTGAAACCAGGGCATCCACATACACATTGGAGTTTTCAGCGACGGCGAGTGTGTCAAAACCAATGGCAACCTTCTCGAACGTGCCGTTGTAGTTGTTGAAGGCCAGAGTGCTGCTTTTATTGCCTTCGAAGTCACCAGTATCGTCACCAGTGACCTTGGCCCCCGTACCGTCGAGGGTGATGGTGGCATTAGTCGCATTACCGACCGTTACCTTGCCGTTGATGCTGCCGCCCTTGAGCGTGACGTTGGCGGTGGTTACGTCAGCCGTACCCTTATTGAGGGCATAACCGCCCGCGTAGACATTACCATTGATGGTGCCGCCATTGATGGTCAGGTTGGCGGTGCCCACAGTGGCGGTGCCGCCGTCAGCCAGACCACCGGCCACGACATTGCCATTGATGGTGCCGCCGTTGATGACGGTGTTGGTGGTGGTGGCATTGGCAGTGGCCCCGGCACCCTTAGCGATACCGCCACCCAGCACGGCGACCTCGCTCTTGTCGACACCCTTGTACTTCACGCCATTGATGGTGCCGCCATTGATGGTCAGGTTGGCGTTGGTCACAGTGGCATCAGCAGAGACAGTACCGTAATTTTCAGCAATGCCGCCGCCGGCTACGCCGGACAGGATGCCGCTGTGGACGGTGACATTGGCGTTGTTCACAGTGGCGGTGGCAGAACCCTCTCCTTCCTGCGCACGGGCCAGGCCGCCGCCGGCCACGGTACCGAACTCGATCTTGAGGGCCTCGCCTGCGGCACCCTGCTCACCAATGGTGACATGGGTGTTGCCGGTGACATTGGCCGTGGCAGTCTGCTTACCACTGGTCATGGCCTTGCCGCCGCCGAGGACGTACTGCACCCACTTCTGATCATTCAGTTCGTTGGCGTACTTCGTCACCGTGACGTGGGTATCGCCGGTAACATTGGCCGCGCCAGTGGCATTACGCACGGAGCCGCCGCCGATGATCTCGGCGTCAACGAGGGAACCGCCGCTGACGGTGATGTGGGTAGAGCCGTCGACATTGGCCTTATTGTCCGTGGCGTTGTTCATGTCGACAAAGCCGCCGCCGATAAGGTCGCCGTCGACTTTGCCGCCGGTCATGGTCAGCAGGGTGTCTCCGTTGACCGTGGAGCTGCCGCCGTTGACCGCCGCGCCACCGGCAACGACCTTGCCGTTGATGGTGCCATCAGCGATGGTCACGCTCGTGCTGCCCACAGTGGCAGTGGAGCCCTTGTCATTGGCCAGACCGCCGCCCACAACGGCAGCAGACAGCTTGCGGGTGTTACTTGCCACAGCATCGGTCTCGATCGAATTCCCAGTAACCTTGCCGCCGTTGATGGCCACGGAAGAGGTGCCTTCCACGTTGGACTCGGCGGTACCATTCTGAGCGTAGGTCTCAGCGATACCGCCACCGATCACACCGGCCAGAGTGCCCTTGTTCACGGTAACGGAGCTGTTGCCCTTGACAGTAGCAGTAGCCTTAGACTGCGCGCCGTTTCCTGCCTTAGCCTGGCTGCCGCCAATCAAAGCGCCGTCCTCGATGGTCACGTCACCATCGATCAGGACTGAGCTGTTACCTTCGACAAGCGTGGTCGCGTTCCCTGTCCCGGAAGCATTGGTCTTGCTGCCGCCGATGATATACTGGGCTTTACTCGCGGAGACGTCGACGCCGGCAAATTTGCCGCCGTTGATGGTCACGGAAGAATTGGCCACTTTTGCAGAATTTTCCAAACCGGCGGTGGAAGTCTTCACATAGTTGCCGCCGATGACTTCGCCCAGGGCTTCACCACCAGTGACCTTCACGGAAGAATCACCCGTGATATTGAGGTTGTAGCTGGAGGTGCTGTCCTTGGGCAATGTAGCCGCATTCTCCACCATGCCGCCACCGATGAGGTCGTCATGAGCCGTACCACCAGCCATGGCCAACGTGGTATTGCCATGGACAATAGCGGTGCCACCTTTATTAGCGACGACGCTGCCGGCCACGATTTTGGCGTAGTGACCGTTAGCCCCAGGCTTGAACGTGCCACCATTGATGGTCACGCTGCTGGTCACGGGCGCTTCTTTGGAGCCCAGCACGGTGCTCGTGTTGGCACCATAGGCCAGACCGCCGCCGATGACGGCGGCGCTGAGATTGATGCCGCCCTGCTCGTCGGTCAGGCTGCTTTGCGAAGGATTAAAGGTGCCGCCGGTGATGGTCACGGAAGTATTGCCGTTGTCGAAGACATTGGTGATGCCTGCGCCGCTGTAGTTGTGAGCCACGCTGCCGCCCACCACGGAGGCATGGAAGGTGCCGCCATTGACGGTGACGCTGGAGCCATCCGTGGTGGCTGTACCGTTCGCCCCAGTACCGGTCTTGATATAGTTGCCTCCCATGACCAGCTCGTAGGCATCGGTTTCGCCTGCAGTACCGAAGGTGCCGCCATTGATGGTCACGGCAGTGGTGCCGGTCTCGAGAGTAGCGCCGTCATTATTGGCAAGCTTGCTGCCGCCCACCACGAACTCGGCGGAAGTGGTTTTACCGCTGATAGTGGTGGTGATGGTGCCATGCGTAGCCTTTTTGTAGTCGGCATTGGTACCGCTTATATAGCTGCCGCCGATGGTCTCGCTGATGCTTCCGCCATTGACGGTGAGGGTGATGTCGGTGGTAACGGGCGTAACGGCGGTGAGTTTATTATCTTTGTACAACCCGCCGCCCATGAGGTGATTGACCTCGTCGGTCTTGTCATAACTACCGCCAGCCCCCAGCGCCACGTCATCCGCGGCCACAGCCACACCGGCGCCGCCCATGACCAGCATGCCGGCCACAGCCAAGCTGCCGAAAGTGTTCATCAGGTGGCACTTTTTGAGCACCGCCTTGTACCGGTTGATGAGGTTCCCGATGGCTCCCTTGGTAAGTTGCATAACAGCATCTCCCGAATTTGCGACGTCCGGCCAACACCGGGCGTCAGGTGTACAGGCAGGCTGTCAGGGCGCGAGACAAAGAACCGCTGCAAGTAATGATAATGAATACAGTACATTGCATGTGGACTGCCCATAACAGCATTGCGTTCGCAAATGTGGGCGGATATGATGCTCCTAATGATGATGGAGAATGGAACAAAATATCGCCCACACTCTTTTGTTAGAACAAAATTCAGGTCGAGTACACAAAAAAGTGTTCTTTAATATCTATTTTTTTGTTAACAGCTGATTTTCTATTCTTTTTGGGGTGGGTCAAGGATGAAAACATATGCAGAAACTTGGAGAACGCATCCGTCATGTACGGGGCAGAATGTCCCAGGAGGCTTTTGCCGGCCTGCTGGGCATCAGCAAGGGCGCTCTCGGCGGTTATGAACGTGGGGAAAATTGTCCCAATGCTGATGTTATCTTAACTATTTGTAATAAATGTAAAATCAATGTATCCTGGCTGATGTCGGGAGCCGGGGCCATGCATGCCCCGGACAACATTGATGAGGATGAGCGGCCGGAAAACAGACCTGCCCCCCTGGAAGACGGAAGCCAGACGGCCGGAGAATTGTCCTGCCAGATGGCGCCCGGCCAGGATTGCAAGGCAGAGAACAACGCCTTGCGGGCCCATTGCCGCTGGTTGCAGGAGCGCCTGGACCAGCTGGAAGCGGAGCGCCGGGATCTGAACAGGGAAAACAGGCTGTTATGGCAAAAAAATGCCGGTCTTGGCGAACGGCTTGCCCGCCTGGAACAGTCACAGGAGATGGCCCGCGTGAACGCCCGTGCATCGGAAGAAGACACGACGGCAGCCCTGACTGTTTCCCGCCACGGAGTGTGCTGCAACCGTCTGCAGGAAAGCTGCAAGACGGACAGGACCTAGGCAGAAGATCCTTCTGTGTCATGCGGCCGTTGCTGCAGGCATGCCCGCTTTCCTGCATGCCTGCTCACGGACAGGGCCTGCCCCATGCTCTTGACGGGACAGGCAGATATCGTACTCTGTCAGGCAAGACCTGACATCTGGAGCGCGCATGAACAGCAGTTATCCTCTGGTATTTTCCGTCACCTCGGGCAAGGGGGGCGTGGGCAAGACCAATATCTCGGTCAATCTGGCCCTGACCCTGGCGGCGCGCGGCAAGCGCGTGCTGCTTCTGGACGCGGACCTGGGGCTGGCCAATGTGGACGTGCTGCTGGGCCTGCATCCCGAAAAGAACATCTTCCACCTGTTCCATGAGGGGGCGTCCCTGCGGGACATCCTGCTGCCCACGGAATACGGCTTCTCCATCCTGCCCGCCTCGTCGGGTGTCAGCGAGATGCTGGCGCTCAATTCGGGGCAGAAGCTGGAGCTGCTGGATGCCATGGACGAGCTGGAGGACGATCTGGATTTCCTCATCGTGGACACGGGCGCGGGCATCAACGACAGCGTGCTCTATTTCAATGTGGCGGCGCAGGAACGTCTCCTCGTCCTGACCCCGGAACCCACCTCCCTGACGGACGCCTATGCCCTGATCAAGGTGCTGAAGACGCAGCACGGCGTGGACCGCTTCCAGGTCTGCGTGAACATGGCGCAGGACATGAAGAGCGCCCGCGAGATGTTCGTGCGGCTCACGGACGTCTGCGACCACTTCCTGGGCGGGGTCTCGCTGGATCTGGCCGGTGTGCTGCCCCGCGACCCCGGCGTGCACGAGGCCGTGGTGCGCCAGCAGCCCTTCTGCCGCTGCCTGCCGGAAAGCCCGGTCTGCCGGGGGCTGGAAAAGATGGCGGACACCATCCTGCGCTGGGAGCCCGCTCCCAGTGCCGACGGCAACATCAAATTCTTCTGGAAAAAACTGCTCTACCGCTGAGACGTCCCTTGCGGGGACGGGCGGCGGCCGGACGGAAGGCCATAAAAAAAACGGCGTCGAAAGACGCCGTTTTTTGTCGTGCATGGGCTGTCCCCGGGCTGCGGGGGCAGAGGACCGTCCTTACTTCACGGTCACCAGCTCGTAATCCACGTTGCCGATGCCGATCTTCCGGGCATGCTCGATCTGGCTGCGCCAGTTGGTCTTGGGATGGATGTCGGTGAAGTGGTCGTTGTGCTCGTGGGCGCACTGGCCCAGCACGCTGGTGCTGATGGCGGGCGCGGCGTTGACCGCGTCGATACAGGCGTGGTCCAGGGCCACGGGGTCGAAGCCGGCGAACATGCCGATGTCGGGCACCACGGCGGCGTCGTTTTCGGCGTGGCAGTCGCAGTAGGGCGAGACCTGGTTGACGATGCTCACATGGAAGTGCGGGCGGTTCTGGATGACGGCCTTGGTGTATTCGGCCATGCGCTCGTTGAGGATGGTGCTCTCGGCGTCGAGGGCGTTGCTGATGGCGTCGAAGTTGCACACGCCGATGCAGCGGCCGCAGCCGGCGCACAGGTCATGGTCGATGCGGGCCTTGTGGTCCTCGCCGATGCTGATGGCCGACTGGGCGCAGTAGTGCGTACAGGTCTTGCAGCCGCGGCACTTTTCGGCGTCGATGCCGGGCTTGCCGATGCTGTGCATGGCCATCTTGCCCGCACGGCTGCCGCAGCCCATGCCGATGTTCTTGATGGTGCCGCCGAAGCCGGTCAGCTCGTGGCCCTTGAAGTGGGTCAGGCTGATGAAGATGTCGGCGTCCATGATGGCGCGGCCGATGAAGGCGCTCTGGAAGTGGTCACAGCCTTCCAGGGGCACTTCCATCTCGTCGGTGCCCTTGAGGCCGTCGGCGATGATCATCTGGCAGCCGGTGCTCAGGGGCGAAAAGCCGTTTTCCTGCGCGGCGGCCAGGTGTTCCAGGGCGTGCTTGCGGCGGCCCACATACAGGGTGTTGCAGTCGGTCAGGAAGGGGCGCCCGCCCAGGGAGGTCACCTTGTCGGCCACCACCTTGGCAAAGTTGGGACGCAGGAAGGACAGGTTGCCCGGCTCACCGAAATGGATCTTGATGGCCACGAACTTGCTGTCCATGTCGATGCTGTCGATGCCGGCCTTTTCGATCAGTTTTTTCAGCTTGTCCAGCAGGCCGGTGCCCACGGGGCAGCGCATGTCGGAGAAATAGACTTTGGAAGCGCTCATTGTCGTCTGTTCTCCAGCGTAGAGGTGTTGAGCGCCGCCCCCGGAGGACGGCGCGGACGTTCGGATGTTACAGGCCGTACCGGCGGCCCAGGGAAAAAGCCTTGCCCAGCGGCTCGCCCACGCGGCAGTACTGTTTCTGGCCGCCGTCGTAGAGCAGGGGATCGATGCGGTACATGTCGGGCTGGCCGCTTTCATTGAGGCAGCCGGTCTCGATGCCCACGTTGAGGATGCGGCCCACGAACTGGGTATGGCTGCCCAGTTCCAGCGTGGCCTGCAGTTTGCATTCCAGCACCAGCGGGCATTCGTCCACATAGGGGGCATCCACCACCTTGCTGCGCACGGCGGTCAGGCCGGTGGCGGAGAATTTGTCCTCCCCGGCACCGGAGACCATGCCCGCAAAGTCCACCATGGCGGCCTGGGCCGCCGAGGGCACGCAGACCGTGAACGCCTTGCGCGCCACGATGGCCTTGTGCGTCCAGCGTTCGGGCCGCACGGAGACGGCGATGCAGGGCGGGTTGGAGCAGCAGATGCCGCCCCAGGCGGCGGTCATGATATTGGCTTTGCCTTCTTCATCATAGGCGGCCACCAGAAAGGCCGGCATGGGGTAGGCTAGGGTGACGGGACCAAGAGCTTTTTTCATGGTGTGACCTCCTTGTCATGCATGATGTGTTCCGCGCAACCGTTTGTGAAGGATGGCTGTATAGCATCGCCTGCGGCCTGTAGCAACATGTGGGGAGTAATATGTTTGCTGCAAAGGTGTCATTGTCTTTTCCTCTCGACATGCATCGCCGGGAGGGCCGCGGGGCCGTGCCGGAGGGCCGGCGCGCCGGCCGGAGGGGGCATTCTTTCATGCCGGGGACCCTTGCCAAAGGGGGAGGAAAAGGGATAACAGATCGCTTTTCATCAAAAATTTCTTTGTGGTTTGAGACCTTCCCCTTCAGGGAGAACAGAGCGGCTTGACAAGACGGCGAAGCCGATGGAAGCCTTTTCCGCAATTCCTTCCTTCAGGGAGGGGCAATCCGCGCGACCCCCATCCGTCGGTCGCGGAGGCGGTAGCCGTTGCCCGCACCAGCGGGCTTACGGATGCGCCAGTCGTTGGCGAACATGTGAGCCTTACGAATGGCGACAGCGTTTTCGCAGGCTGTTTTGCCGCGTAACATATTGCTGTCTTCATCCGTAGCTTCCTTCGTCGCAACGGCTGAAGCAGCGACAGTGCTTTCATGGGCTGTCTTGCCGTGTACCACATCGCTGTCTTTACCCGTAGCTTCCTGCGTCGCAACGGCTAAAGCTCAGTCGGCGGACGGGGCGACTGTGGATTGAAACATTTTCAGGAGAGGAGGCTGCTGTGGCATCTCCCTATATGGATGGCGTGCGCCGGGCCCTGCCCATCGTGCTGGGCTATGTGCCGGTGGCGTTCGCCTTTGGTGTGCTGGCCGTCAAGAGCAACATCCCGCCCGCTCTGGTGGTGGCCATGTCGGTGTTCCATTTCGCCGGTTCCGGGCAGTTCGTCTGCGCGGGGTTGTGGGGGGCCGGTGTGGGGGCCATGTCCGTCATCGTGGCGGTCTTCGTGGTCAACCTGCGCCATCTGCTCATGTCCGCCGCCATGGCCGAGCCGCTGGCGCCGCTCAAGCGCTGGCAGCGCTTTCTGTTCGGCTGCGAGATGACGGACGAGACCTTCGGCGTGCATATCACGGCCTTCCAGCGCGGCTGGAAGCTGTGCACGGCCACGCTCTTTACCTGCAACCTCACGGCCCACGCCTCGTGGGTGCTGGGGACGGTCATCGGCGTGTTCTGCGGCGGCCTCGTCCATGACGTGAAGCCCCTGGGCCTGGACTATGCCCTCACGGCCATGTTCCTGGCCCTGCTGGTGCCGCAGTGCGTCAGCCGCCTGCATGTGCTGGTGGCCATCGTGACGGCCATCCTTTCCCTGAGCCTGAAGCTGGCCGGCATGGGCCAGTGGAACGTGGTGGTGGCCACGGTGCTGGGCGCCACGCTGGGCGTGATCCTGTTGCATCGCAACAAGAGCGCCCTGCCGGAAAAGAAAGAGGAGGACGCGGCATGATCTGGATACAGCAGCACGCGGAACTGCTTTTTTGCCTGGTGGGTTGCATGCTGGTGACGGTCATCCCCCGTGTGGGGCCGGTCATGTATCTGCATGCCGAGAGCCTGCCCGACCTGCTGCGCCACTGGCTCTCCTTCGTGCCCGTGGCGGTCATGGCGGCCCTGCTGGGCCCGGACGTCTTCATCTATCAGGGAGAGTTCATGCCCACGCATCACAACCTCTTCCTGATGACGGCCATCCCGGCCCTGCTGGTGGCCTGGTGGAGCAAGAGCTTTTTCGGCACAATCGCCTTTTCCATGGGCTTCGTGGCCCTGATGCGCTACCTGGGGTGGTACTGATGGCACACGAGTCCCGGCCGCACTGTCCCTTCCACCTGCGGGAGGCCCATCTTCCCCCGGCCCTGCGCAAACCGCGCAAGCCCGCGCCGCCCCTGCCGCCCCCGGCCCGCAGCGCCCGGCTGCTGGTGCGTCTGGCCGCGGAGGATACGGCCCTGTTCCGCTTTTTGCTGGAAGGCTATGACAACACGGCCTATTTCACCGTGCTGGAGCCGCGCACGACCCTGCTCAAGCTGGTCTTTTCACCGCACCGGGAAGAGGCCCTGCGCCGGGCCCTGGCCGAGATGGCCGAGAGCCTGGATTTTTCAGTGGAACCCTGGCCCCTGGACAGGGCCTGATACCGTTGACGGGGAGGTGCCCGGCAGGGCGGCCGTCCCCGGCGTCCCCGGCATGTCGTCTGCCCGGTACAGGCAGCGGACGGCCGGGAGACGGGAGTTTTTGCCATGGAGAAGGATGCCCCTTCAGATGCGGGGACCCGCGCGGACCAGTCCCGCCCCGCCGGGGAGGAGAGTGCCCCGGACGGACAGCTGGACGCCCTGCTGGCGACCCTGGCCGCCGCGAGCTTCGATGCGGAGCGGCAGGACGGGCCCGGCAGCCTGCGCGCCACCTGCGCCTTCCACCGTCGTGACGAGGCCTATGTGCTGCACCGCAAGGCCACGCTCTGGGCGGCGGAGACGCACGAATACGTGCAGGTCCACTGTCTGCCCCGGCTGGACATGGCCGCCTGGGAGCGCATCCGTGACGGGGCCCTGGCCTGGGGGCAGGAGCGCATCCGGCCCCACGACGAGCATATGGCCTCGTATGTGAGCGTCATCATCCTTTGCCGGTCATGGCATCAGGATGCGGCGGCCGCCGTGGAGCGCTGCCGTGTCTGCAAGAGTTTCTGGCTGGGCCTGCGCGGCTGGATGCGTCTGCGCGCGCTGGCCCTCATCCTGCCTTCCGCGCCGTGGCGCGACACCGTCCCCCCCGATGCCGCCTGCGTCTGCAACAAGGCAGCCCGGGCCACCCTGCTGCCGCTGGCGCGCAGGGCGTTCCCGTCCCATTTTCCTCAAGAGCGTGCATCATGAATTCCCTGTATCTGCTCCTTGGCGGCCTGGCCCTGCTGGGGCTTGGCTATTTCGTTTACGGCGCCTGGCTGGAAAAGGTCTGGGGCGTCGATCCCTCCCGGCCCACACCGGCCCATCAGTTCCGCGACGGCGTGGACTACATGCCGTCCAAGGCTCCGGTGGTGCTGGGCCATCATTTTTCGTCCATCGCCGGGGCCGGGCCCATCAACGGCCCCATCCAGGCCGCCGTCTTCGGCTGGCTGCCCTGTTTCATCTGGGTGGTCGTCGGCGGCATCTTCTTCGGCGGCGTGCATGACTTCGGCTCCCTGTTCGCCTCCCTGCGCAACAAGGGCCGCTCCATCGGCGAGGTCATCGCCGGCAGCATCGGCCTGCGGGCCAAGCGCCTGTTCGTCATCTTTTCCTTCCTGACCCTGGTGCTGGTGGTGGGGGCCTTCGCCTCCATCGTGGCGGGCACCTTCAACGGCTTCATGACCGATGCCTCGGGCGCGCTGGTCCACAACCACGTCAACGGCTCCACGGCCACCATCTCCCTGCTGTTCATCGTGCTGGCCGTGATCTTCGGCCTGCTGGTCTACCGTTTCGAGATGCCCCTGGGCAGGGCCACCCTGCTGGGCGTGGCGGGCATCGTGGGCGTCATCGCCCTGGGCCTGCGCTTCCCCCTCTACGCGGGCTACGATACCTGGATGTGGCTGCTGGGCCTGTACATCCTCGTGGCCTCGGTGACGCCCGTCTGGATCCTGCTCCAGCCCCGCGACTACCTCAGCTCTTTCCTGCTCTACGCCATGATGCTGGCCGCCGTGGTGGGCATCGTGGCCGCGCATCCGGTCATCGAGCTGCCCGCCTTCACCTCCTTCGAGGTCAACGGCCAGTATCTCTTCCCGGCCCTGTTCGTGACCGTGGCCTGCGGGGCCATCTCGGGCTTCCATTCGCTGGTGGCCTCGGGCACCACGTCCAAACAGCTGAGCAGCGAGCGTGACGCCCGCCTGGTGGGCTTTGGCTCCATGCTCATCGAAAGCGCGCTGGGCATCGCCTCGCTCATCGCCGTGGGCTATATCTTCACCCAGAACGGCCATGCCTTCACCAGCCAGACGCCCACCCAGGTGCTGGCCGACGGCCTGTCGCAGATGCTGGCCTGTGTGGGCCTGGGCAGCGAGAGCGCCCGCGGCGTCACCTACGGCCTCATCATCCTGGCCGTGTCCACCTTCTGCCTCACCTCGCTGGATACGGCCACCCGTCTGGGGCGCTACATGTTCCAGGAGCTGTGGCTGGCCCCGGGCCAGAGCGTGAAGGACGTGCGCGGCTGGCGGGCCGTGCTGGTCAACAAATATGTGGCCACGCTGGTGACCGTGGGCCTGGGCATGAGCCTGGGCTTTGGCGGTTATGCCAAGATCTGGCCCCTGTTCGGTGCGGCCAACCAGCTGCTGGCCGCGCTGGCCCTGCTGGCCGTGGCCTGCTGGCTCCAGAACCTTGCCCGCCGCAACGGCATGTTCCTGCTGCCCATGCTCTTCATGCTGCTGGTGACGCTCTCCGCCCTGGTGCTGGGCATCGTGGCCCAGGGCCGTGCCCTGCTGGCCGGGACGGGCGGGGCCGTGGCGGCCCTGCAACTGGTCATCGCCGTGCTGCTGCTGGCGTTGTCGCTGGTGCTGGTGCACGAAGGTTGGCAGGCCCTGCGCCGCAAGGGGCGCCCTGCGACGGAAAAGGTCTAGACCGGTCTTTCTTTCAATAGGCTGGCGGGGGCGGAGCTGCCTTTGAAGAGCTGCGCTCCTGCCCCGGTACACGATAAAAAAGGCGGATCCGTGGATCCGCCTTTTCACGTTCTGATGTCTGCCGGTCGTGCCGGGGCCGCCCGGCAGGATGGTGACTCGTGGCATGGTGATGCTTCGGCGTTGCCGCCGTCACGGCGCGGAGGCCATCCTGCAGACGGTCTGCTCCGGCGGCTGCCCGTCCCGGGGATCTAGCCGTTGAAGATGACCGGCTCCTTGCGCTGGGCTTCGGGCAGGTGCCCCTTGGCGTACCCCAGGCTCAGGGCGCTGACGAAGCGGCACTGCTCCGGCACCTTATAGCGGGCCTTGATCTCCGGACGGTCCATGAAGTCCTGGGCAAAGCCGATCCAGCAGGAGCCGATGCCCTTGGCGTGGGCGGCCAGCATGATGTTGGCCGTGCACAGGGTGCCGTCATACACGTACCAGTGTGAGGTCGTGTCCCCGTAGACGCAGATGACGTTGTTGGCGTCATAGAAGATGTTGTAATTGGGGTTGTCCAGCCATTCCCTGTACTGGGCCAGCCAGGGAAAGTCCGCAAAGTTCTCTTTGAGCCAGGCTTTGATCTCGTCGGAAAGGGCGGCGATCTTTTCCCGTCCCTCCAGGGTCACGAAACCCCAGGGCTGCATGCCGGAGCCGGTGGCGGCCTTGGTGCCGACGGTCAGCAGCTCCAGGATCTCTTTTTTGGGGATGGGCCGGTCCTCATAGGAGCGGCAGGAACGGCGGGTGAGGATGCATTGCAGGGCGTCCATGAAAGACCTCCCGGGTCGGAAAAGGAAGGGAACGTCCGCAGACTGCGCGGACACCCTGCCAGTATAGCGCGGGGGCTCGCAAAGGTCGAGCCGGAGGAGCGTCCGCAGGCGGTGTGTGGCGGTCATCCCCGGAGGCAGGCCGCTCTGGTGCGGGAGGCGCGGCGCAGGAGGATGCTCTCAGCAAAGCCGGAAGAGAAGGGCGGCAGGCTTTTGCATCTGGGGGCGGCGTCCCCGTCCCGGGATGCGAGGAGGCTGCGGCAAGAGGACGGGCTTGCGGAAAGCCGGATGGCGACGGCCGCCCTTCCTGTGACCGGCAGTGATGCGGGAGGGTACCGGGATGCCTGATCGGATATGGGGCGGGCTCTCCGGCAGGCAGTGGGCAGGGCCTGCGCCGGGCGCTGGACATTGCGCCGCGCTTCCCGTACTCAGCGCAGGAAAGGCGCTGCCTGTGGGGCGGCCCCGCCATGCTTCTGATGCATTTTTCCTTCGTGTCCGTTTTTCCGGTGGACAGCGGGCGTTGCCCCGTTCCCCGGCGGCGTGGGGAAGGTCCCGGAAGAGGGCGGGAAGATGCCGCGGCGCCGGAACATCTTACTGGAGACGATATGACACGGACCTTTTTGGCCCTGATCTTCCTGCTTCTGACCGCTGTTGCCTGCCCGGCCGGGCAGCATCCCCTCACCGTGACCCGGACTGCCGACGATTTCTACGCCGCGTTCGACCGGGACATCCTCATCAAGACGAAGTTCTGTTCCGTCCGGGCGTTTCAGGAAAAAGCCCTGCTGCGCTCGGACCTCTTTGGCGAACTGGTGTTCACGGCCTTATTTGCGCCCATGCCTGAAAGCTTGAAGCATTACCGCCCCCAGCACCGACATTTTTTGTTGGATGAAAGCCGTGTTTCAGGGGATAAGCTGGATAAAAGATTGATTCTAAGCGAGTTTCCGCAAGGAAGATGGTTCAATGGTCATCAGTATGCCGTTTGAAGGCTTAGAATCAAAGTATGAGGGCTGTCACAATCATACTCTTATAGTATGATTGTGATGCATCTTGCACTATGCCCGACAGGCGTCCCGATATATTTATTAAAAAATTTTTTATACAGTAAATTTACATGGATACAAAGATATTACGATTTTCATATAGAAATAGGTCAGCTCTTGACTCAAAACAGCAAACCCGAAATAAGCTGGAGGATCATCCCCTGGAGGAATACGATGATCCCGATTTTCGCATCGCTGCCAGAGTCCACTCAAACGAAAGCGGTCATAGAATACCTTTACGAGCTTGGCAATAGACGGGAGTGGAGTGAGCTGGAGAAGGTGCTGCACGAGATTCTGTCTTGCGACGGTTTTCATAACCTGAAAGCCCAGGCTTTGGAGTATGCTGTTTTCATGGGCCTTCAAAGGAAGGAGCAACGGCAAGCCCTTGGATACTACCATGATCTTTGCCGTCTTGAAGATGATTGTGGGCCTTTTCGCACTCAGCGGGCACAGGCCGTCGCATATCTGGTGCGGCTGTTTGAAAGTTCTCCACAAAGCGTGCTTGTGCCGTGGTGTGAGCTCGTATGTGAAGACCTTCCTCCATTCGCACAGTATCTTTGTGGGCGTAGTGGCCTTTTTTTATTGAAAAATCTTTGCAAAAACAGAGATTTGACGAGCGCATGTATCGTGTTCAGGCTTTTTAACCGCTTACCCGCCCGTATATGCGACACATATCTGCGCGAGGCCAAGGTCATTCTTCAGAGGCAGAGGGAGCGTTAACAAGGCGTTGGCATTCCCTGTCAATCAGCGTGACCATGTAGCCGGGCGAAATGCCAAAAGCTTGCGCGAGCAAAAAAATTGCGTTCAGCGTTGGCCGATACTTTCTTTGTTCGATCTGCAACAAATAAACGCGGTCGATTGTCGTGAGGAGCGCCAGCTTGCGCTTGCTCAGGCCTGCATCTTCCCGTAGCTGAGTCAGCACGTTGGCTACGGCCTCGGTGAGTTTGGGGTAATCTTCCATCCAATCTTAGTATCAGGATGGGTTGCGCTACGTGCAGTGTTGGTATACTAAACAACATGCATTGAAAATCTTCCTGCACGCGATTTTCTCATGTACTTGGATGAACATGATGCATCCTATGAAGCTCAGCATCTAGTTGTAGGCAAGAAGGAATCATATTGGAAAGGAGGATAAAATTTATGTCATCTTCTAGTGTTGATAAAAATATAGTTACGCCATCTCCTATGGCAAAATATGGAAGTGCTATATTTTTAAGTATCGCAATTATTGTTGGGTCGCAGTCATATGAAATTGTAAAAGAAACATGGTTTGGTCTTAGAGCGTGTTTGGAAACTCATTTATCAATAATGAAACGTTTCAGCAGTATGCTTGCCATGGCTATTTGAATCATGGACTCAGACACATCAAGGCGTCGCTCGTAATCCCGCACAAGACGCCTCCAGCGAACCAGCCAGCCGAATGTCCGTTCAACTACCCAACGCTTCGCCACTGGCTGAAAGCCTGTCTGCCCTGGTGTGCGTTTCACGACTTCCACAACAAATCCAAGATAGGCGGCCTTGTCCATCAATGACTTGCGCTCATAGGCCCCGTCTGCAAAAAAATGTTTTACTGATGGCCACTTGCGATACATTGCATCCAG